>Ga0209406_1000170_pt1 | contig 57872 bp, 51 predicted proteins | sample COGITO_mtgs_1204_FD_184808 | JGI IMG/M metagenome (GOLD analysis project Ga0209406, IMG submission 184808) | Pelagic marine microbial communities from North Sea - COGITO_mtgs_120426 (SPAdes) (version 2) | ecosystem: Environmental > Aquatic > Marine > Epipelagic ... | reverse complement strand
ATACTTGATGCGTGTTGAATACTTCATGCATCCAATATAAATAAAATATACATTAATGAATGTTAAACCTTGTTAATAATATGTTGTCTAGAGGTATACGAGTAAAATAATAATGTAGGAATAAGCGTTTATAATCTGATTCCATTAAATTTACAACTTAAATCATGCAATATGAAAAAGGTAATTCTAATTGCTTGTTCGGTGTTGTTGTCCTTATTTGCTATTGGTCAAGAGGCTGAGAAGATTAAAAAAGACAAGCTAGCAGAAGTAGGTCAATTTCAATTAGGGATGAGAAGTACAGTCAGTCTTTTTGATCATCAAGCTTACCCTGGGTTAGGTTTTGGAGGTCAATTCCGAGTAAGACCTTCAAAACACTTAAATACGGAATGGTATTTAGATTATATCAAAACAGATATATCTGGATTAGGACAAAGAGAAACTGCGCATATTGGCTGGTCAGTTATGTTTTATCCATTTAATGCAGAAGTAAAAAAAGGTAGTTTCACTCCTTATATTATTGGAGGTCATTGTTTTGATTATGCCAAAGTCTCTTCTAATATGTATGTTGATCCTATAACATTTTCAGTAGCACAAAATTCAGTAAAAAGATGGTCAACTGCAGTTCAGATGGGATTGGGTGCAAATTTCTATGTTTCTGATAAAGTGGATCTATCTTTTTCAGGGCAGTATATGTCTCATATCGGAAATGAATTACATGTAAATGTATTAAACCACCATGGAGAGGAAGTCGCTCATGATGACAATGGACAAGAAAACTACCTTGTTGTAAATGAAGAGGTTAGTAAAGTCTTGGAGGGACATTTATTATTGACGCTTAGTATAAATATGAGAATTGCGGATTTTACTAAATAGGAAATATGAAGAGTGCATTGATTTTATTGTTTTGTGTGGTTTCATTTTGTTCGAATGCGCAATTTGAGAAAAGATATGTGGACTATGGTTTATTAAGGTTTCAAGGTAATCTTGCCTTTGGAGCGCCGTTGACTCGAAGTGCTACTAATATGTACTTTGCTGGTGATGTTGATTATTATCTAAAAGGAAATGTTTCTGTTAATGGTGGGATATTTTATTTTGTGAATGAATATGGGGGGCAGGATGTATTTAAACAAAACCATTCTTTGTTTGCTGGTTTTTCGTATCATTTTCCAACAAATAATCATCTTGATCCATATGTTGGGATTCAACCAGGAGTTTCTCTGAGTCGATTAAATTCTGAATCTCTTTTGTTTATTGATGTTGTTGCTATGTCATCCTTTGAAGCTTCAATTAATCCTTTATTTTCAGTACATGCTGGAATGAACTTCTTTGCAAATAAATACTTTAATGTTTTTGTAAATGTAAAGTACCAAAGAGGTAAACATTTTAGTGATATTCCTGCACAGTCTATCGAGGAGTTAAAAATAACTTTGGGATTGGGATATATGTTATGGGCCCGAAAAGGATATTGTAAGTTTAGAAAGCCAGAAGTTGATTAATTTAAACATTTACTCCATTTAGGGTTGGATGGGTATAAATAATAGCATTTTTTATATATCCGTATTTTTTGAATATATTTTTGCTTTATTTATCAATATAAAATAGGGTTCTATGTGATAAAATACGTACTTTACAGGAATGTACGTAGATAATGTAAAAGATATTATTCATTTATTGAATAACGATGATAAAAAAGAGTTTAGATCTTTTATTAACCGTCAGAGAAGTAGAAAGAATCGAAAGGATTTAGAGCTATTTGAAATTTTGTGTGAAACGGAATCTTATCCAGCAAAAGAAATAGTAAAACGGCTCTATAATGAGTTAAACATGAATGCATATCACTCTATTCGAAAACGATTATTGAAGCATTTAACAGATTTTATTATTGTAAAACGAATTGATGAGGATACCACTTCAGCTTCTTCAATAATGGGATTGCTCACATTGTCCAGGTTTTTATTCGAAAATGATAACGATAGAGTAGGCTGGATCTATTTAATTAAGAGTGAGCAATTAGCGATTAACAACGAGCAATTTGATTTACTGGATAATATTTTGAATGTTCAAATAGAAAATGCAAATAGTGATTATGCTCCTAAAATTGATCAAATTATTGAAAAATGGAAGACTAATAAAAGCTTGGCTGACGAAGACGAACGTGCAAATATCGCTAACGCAATATTGCAAATTAAATTAGACGAGTATCGCATACAAGGTAAATCTATTGAAATACAGAAAGAGGTAACGAAAGTGATGTATGAATATGATTTGTACAATGCGGCATTAGAAAGACCCAAAATCATCCATAATTTATTAGCAATTGTTAGAAGTTCTGTTCTCGCGAAAAAAGAATATTACAAATTCGAACCTTTGGTCATAGAGAGCTTTAATCAAATTGAAAACAGTGTTGGTTTCAAGAAAAAAGATTATTTCTATAAACTAAATATATTGTACATGATAGCACACATCTTGTATCGAAATAAAAAATTTAAGGAGTCTTTAGAGTATTTGATGTTATTTAAAAAGGATATAGCAAAGTATGCTAAATCCTATTCTCGAAAATTTTACCCTAGGTATTTATTGCTATACGCTACTGTTCAAAATATAGAAGGTAACGTTGAAGAATCGATACGCGTTATTGAAGAAGCTCTTTCTGTAAATGAAGATATCCTATCAATACAAGATGTATTGAATATGAAAATCAATTTGGGAGTCTATTATTTTGAACTTGAAAAATATAAAGAATCAAATAAGATTATTTACTCGATAGAAAATAGTGACAAATGGCTAGAGAAAAAAATGGGTAAAGAGTGGATCTTGCGTAAGAATTTAGGTGAGATATTCAATTTGTATGAAAGAGGTAATGTCGAAATCGCAATGAATCGAATTAAATCATTTGAGAAACAGCATGCAACATTGCTAAAACTACCTATTTATAGCAGAGTAGGAACATTTCTTAAGTTTATCAGAGTATGTATAGATGAACCTTATTGGGTATCTTCAAAAGAATTTAATGCTCGTGTTAATGAGACCTTAGAACGTTGGCCAATAGATCAAGAAGATTTGATAGCTTCCTCTTTTTATTGTTGGCTTAAAGCTAAAATGTTGAAGAAGCCATTTTACTATGTAATGGTAGAAACTTTACAAGGCAGATTGTAATAATTAGCCCATTGAGTGATAAACGCTTTGAACGTCTTCATCATCTTCAAATTTTTCTAACAATTTTTCAACTTCAGCTTCTTGTTCTTCTGATAGTTTGGTGGTGTTGTTTGGTATTCTTTCAAATCCTGATGATAGAATTTCATATTTATTATTTTCAAGTTCTTTCTGGAGTGATCCAAAATTTTCGAAAGAACCATAAATCATTATATTTTCATCATCTTCAAATACGTCTTCAGCACCATAATCAATCAATTCAAATTCTAGTTCTTCCAAATCGAGTTCTCCTTTAGGAATGCTGAAGTGGCAATTTTTTTCAAACATGAATTCTACAGAGCCTGAAGTGCCCATGTTACCTCCGTTATGTGTGAAATAATTCCTCATACTCGCCACTGTTCGGTTGTTGTTATCTGTTGCTGTTTCTATTAGAATCGCAATACCGTAAGGACCGTAACCTTCAAATAATATTTCTTTATACTCGGAAGTGTCTTTGTCGGTAGCTTTTTTTATTGCTCTTTCAACATTTTCCTTTGGCATGTTAGCAGTCTTTGCATTTTGCATCACTGCTCTTAGTCTAGCGTTTGTTTCGGGGTCAGATCCACCTTCCTTAACAGCGATTACGATGTCTTTTCCGATTTTAGTAAAGGTTTTGGCCATTTTAGACCACCTTTTCATCTTTCTTGCTTTTCTAAACTCAAACGCTCTTCCCATTTCTAAATTCTTTAATAAATCTAAATTTGATTTGAGACAAATATAAAAAAATGCTAGCTAAAAATGATAAGACCTAAAAGAATTCCTCCAATAATTAGAAGTATGTTTTTAACCTTGTCTGTATTGTGGTGGTAATCCTCAAAAATAAGTAATGTGGTAATGTGTAGCAACATTCCTGAAGTAATTGCAAGTAGGTTAACGCTTAAAGAATCAAACCAGTTTTGATCTTGTAAAAAGGTTCCTACTAAACCTCCAAGAGGTGTCATAAAAGCAAAAGTGAAGAATAAAATTAAGGCGGTAGATTTTTTTATTTTTGCTGATATAAAGAAAAGCATTAAAACAATTGCAACCGGAATCTTATGTGAGACTATTGCCCAGAAAAAAATAGCTGAGAATCCTTGAGAAGCATTTACATGCCCATGACCGTGATGATTTGCCTCTTCAAGAATAAATAAAGGTATTCCTTCGATAAATGCATGTACACATAGTCCAAAGAAAAGTGTGTAAATAACCTTGTTTGTAATCTCTAGTCCTCCTTCATGATTGTGTTCATGTCCGTGCACATGGCCATGTTCGATTCCCCTAGAGAATAACTCTAGAATAATTTGAATTAAAAAACCAATCAATAAATATACACCTAAGTTGGGATTGTCAATTGAAGATAACTTTGGATTTGCAAATAATTCGGGTAAAATATGAATGCAGATTAGACTTAAAACAAAGGAAACACCTATTGTTGTTACGTATTGTTTTATTTTAGAGAAAAAACGCTCAAATATCAGTGTTAGTATTCCGACTATAGAAACACTGCCAAATAAAACGCCTATTACTAACCAAGTATTCATCCTTTTCTCCCTACAATAATCAATCTATCAGAAATCTCTTTGTTAAATGGATTTAAATTATAATCACCAAATATAGAATCTATTTTCAAATTTGTTTGAGAAATTAGAGATTGAAAATCTTCTAGATATAACGCCTGTACTTTTTCGGTAAAATGAAAATCATTTTCCTTATCTGTAAAATTAATGGTTTTTATAAGATTTCCATTTTTATAAGAACGTTTCAATCGGAAATTTATGCTGTCGATAGATTGTGTTTCTTCTTTAACAAGATTACGAATAACTTTATTTGCATTCATAAAGTCGATAACAAACACTCCGTTATCTTTTAACATGGTCTCAATCGCTATAAGAACTTTTAAGTTTTCGGTTTTAGATTCGAAATATCCAAAGCTGGTGAATAAGTTGAAAATCGCATCAAATTCACTTTCGCAAAACGATTCGCGCATATCTCTTACTTCAAATCGAAGGTTGTCATTATTGAATTTATTTGCCCAAGAAATACTATTTGGAGATAGGTCAACCCCCATAGTATTAAACCCTTTTTTATTTAAAAATATGGAGTGCCTCCCTTTTCCGCAAGCTAAATCTAGAATATTTGTCTCCAAATTAAGTTGAAGATTGTCAATTAAATTATTGATAAATTGTTCTGCTTCTTTATCATCCCTATTTTTATAAAGTTTATGATAATATTCTGAATCAAACCAGGTTTCAAACCATTCCATTGCACAACGTTTAAGGGGCAAATATATCTCTTTATGAATGTAAAGTTGAAATTTTTATTTTCAATTTATTATCTTCTCACTAATGAAAAATGTAGATAGAAGAATTGTATAAGCATTATTCCTACAAATGGATAGCAAGAGGTTTTTCAGAATTGAACGATAAAAACAACAGGCTTCAAGTGATGGAATCTTAACCAATCGCTTTGATAGTGAAGCGATTATATCTATTGAAGAAAAAGTTTTCTCAATCGAACTATAGTGACTTAATTGTCTTTGATTATTAAATTTAAGAGATTCTTTAAAAGTATTGGCGAAACAGAACAAATTGTTATATTTGTTCTCACATTAGTATAACTAATAAACATGATCGACGTTTTTGGTCTTTATAATAACATGGAAAAGAATGATATATTACTGTCGTTCAAAGGGGCTATCACTTCTGAACTTTTGACATCAGTTCTTCAAATTATGGAGAACAAGATGGAAGATTTGAATGAAGCTCCCAAAACCAGGAAAAAGGTTTTTAATGTCTTAGTAGAGTGTCTTCAAAACTTATATCATCATATTGATGATTTTGAAGTTAAAGGAACTAAAGAAGAAATTTCAAAAAAGAAGTCCGCAATTTTCATGATTAGTCGTCATGAGGAGCATTACAATATTATTACGGGTAATTTTATAGCTAATGAAAACATTGAGAAGTTAAAAGGAAGAATAGATCATATAAATACTTTGGAAAGAGAAGAATTGAAAGCCTATTATAAATCTACCCTTAACAATGGAGAGATGAGTTCTAAAGGCGGAGGAGGATTAGGTTTTATTGATATAGCAAAAAAATCAGGTCAGAAATTAGTATATGATTTTATCAAAATAGACGAAGAATATTCGTTTTTCACATTAATAGTAAAAATAGTACAAAAATAAATTAGAAATGGATAATTTAACAATTGAAGGATCAGCAAAAACACCAACCGTAGAGTTTGAAGGTGTAGGTAAACTTTTAATAAAAGGTCGTTCTATACCAGAAAATTCAATAGAATTTTATAAGCCAGTTATTGATTGGATTGGAGCATACGGAGGAGCGCCAAAAGATATTACAGAAGTAAATGTCCAATTAGAGTATTTTAATACAAGTTCTTCTAAGTGTATCTTAGATGTTTTCAAAAAATTGGAAACTTTGTCTGGTACTGAGGTTAAAGTTAACTGGTATTATGAAGAAGATGATGAAGATATGTTAGAAGCTGGTGAGGATTACCAAGCAATTATAGATCTTCCATTTAAAATGATTGAAGTAGAAGAGCTTTAGTCTTTTGTAAAGATTTACTGAAAAGCCGTTTACTGCGAATAATATCGAAGTAAACGGCTTTTTTTTGATAAAAAACATGAAGAAGATAGTCATAGCCTTAGATGGTCATTCTGCCTGTGGTAAAAGTACCTTGGCAAAGTTTTTAGCAAAGGAATTATCATATGTTTATATTGATTCTGGAGCTATGTATAGAGCCGTTACGCTTTATTGTTTAAATAATGGAATAATAAATAACGATGCCGATATAAAGAAAGAAGATGTAATTGAATCTTTGGGAAGAATTAATATATCATTCAATTATAACCGGACTAGCGGTAATTCAGATACATTCTTGAACGGATTAAGGGTAGAAGATGAAATCAGAGAAATGCGCGTATCGAATTTTGTAAGCGCTATAAGTAAAATTAAAGAAGTTCGAGAAAAACTAGTTGAGTTTCAACAAAATTTGGGAAAGAATAAGTGTGTTGTGATGGACGGAAGGGATATTGGAACAGTAGTTTTTCCGGATGCAGAGTTAAAATTGTGGATAACTGCCAACCTCGATATCAGAGCTGCTAGAAGATATAAAGAATATTTGGAAGGTGGGCATGAGGTTTCGCTGGAAGATGTTATTGAAAACGTAAAGTCAAGAGATTTTAACGATTCTAATCGAAAAGAAAGCCCTTTGGTTAAAGCTGAAGATGCTATTGAAATTGATAATTCATTTTTGTCTAAACAAGAAACATTTCAAAAAGCTATTCGCCTCGTTAATGAAAAACTCATTTCATAAGTTTACATGCGTCTATTTGCTGAAATAAGTTACAAAGGAAAGCATTATCATGGTTGGCAAAAACAACCAAATGCGATAACTATTCAATCCGTTACAGAGAAAGCTTTTAATGTGATTCTTAGGGATACTGAATTTAATTGCATTGGATGTGGCAGAACAGATACTGGAGTTCATGCAAAGCAATTTTATTTCCATTTTGAAACCAACGAACAGATTGAACTGGATAAATTTGTGTATAAGGTGAATACACTCCTGCCAGAAGATATCGTTGTGCATCGGTTGATTAAAGTTCCAGAAGGTTCTCATACTAGATTTGACGCAGATTCACGAACATATAAATATTATATCCATCAAAAGAAGAACCCTTTTCTAACAGATATCTCCTATTATAATTCAAGAAAATTAGACCTTGATGCTATGAATAATGCCTGTCAATGTCTTTTTCATTATAATGATTTCACCTCATTTAGTAAAGTAAATACTGAAACTAAAACAAATAATTGTGTCATTAAAAAGGCTCAATGGAAGATAGAGGGCGAGTCTATCGTTTTTGAAATAACTGCAAATAGGTTCCTTCGGAACATGGTTAGAGCAATTGTTGGCACTATGATAGAAGTGGGGCTGGGAAAGGTTACAGTTGATCAGTTTAAAAAAATCATAGAAAATAAGGATAGAGGAGAAGCAGGAACATCTGTTCCAGGTCACGGGCTATTTCTTGCAAATGTTAGTTATCCATATATAAAGGATTAGTACATTTTATGTTTCTTACTTGATTTATTCCACTTTGCTTTATAATCACTATCTACAAAATAGATTTTAATATCATTCAGATATTACATTACCTAATCCAATATCTGCTAATATTGTTAGAGTAGGGTTTCCTAGGTAATAAATGTTTCCAACATCGAGTAATTCTACTGCTAAGATGTTTGCTGGGCCAACGTGGCCATCTCCGGTACTTCTATTCGAAAAATGGAGATAGGAGTTTGTTAAATTGGAAGCGTTAACAATACTGTGTTTTGATTGATAAATATAAGTGGAGTCGCTAGAGCCACTGATGTTTGCGTTGACACTACCTTCAATAAAAGAGCATTCAAGTCGGTGGCAAGAAATGTTTATAGTGAAATCACTTCTAGAGTCATAGCTGTTTATTTCTAGATTATTCTGAATAATTTCACCCATGAAAGTAACTTTACCAGTCCCGTATAGGTTAAGTATTTCAATGTTGCTGTAATGAATGGTTACTGTATTTTCAATATCTTTATCTCTTATGAAATTACATCTATTTAAGTTTCTAATTTCGATAGCTGTGTCGATGGAATTTGTTTCGATGAATGAAACAAGGTTGGAATATGATTCGACTTCAATATAGTTCAAGCTATCTTTTATTAGGATAACATCTGCATCATCAAAAATGTTGACGACCCCTTTATTTGGTAATCCCCTTATTTCAGAAGCCGTTTTCCCTGCTCCTTTCCAACAGGATCTATCATTCGGCTTTTTACAACCAATCAACAAGACTAGAGATATGAGAATAATCCGGATCATTTTATTCTGTATTTAATACCAAATTCAAACGCTTCTGCAACTGCCCAATGTGATTTCAATTGTAGTAGAATATGTGTTTTATTACTTAATTGATAATGAATACCAAAGCGATGGTAGATTAAACTTTTCATATTCTGATTAAAGAGATAAACTCCCATATCGACAGCAAATGTTACTCTGTCAAAATTTCGTTCATTTCCTATAAATATTCCACTTTGTAGAGGCGAAATATCTAAAGGTATATGCGATCGATGTAAAATTCCAGGGTTGTAAGTGAAGTCAATTCCTCCTGTGAAATTATTCTTAGCACTTTGAACATAATTAATACGGTTGCATAAATTGATGATCGGGTATTTCTCTCTGAGTGGGCTGGGGTTTTCTCTAATCCCTCCAGAGACTATAACAGAGTACAACCATTTTCTGTCAAGAGTATAATTCGTATTGAATGGTTTTTTTTCTTTCTTTAAAGGTGTTGTTTTTATATATGAATACCCCATATTGAATAACAGAAAGTTTATGCCGAGGTTTGGGGTTTGATACGCACCATTAGAGAAGTGACAAACTCCCACACCTAAGTTGAAATGGTTATTTGCCGATAATATAAATTCTTTTTCGGCTCGAAATACAATTTTGGTGTTGATATGACTCCCAATTACTATATTTCTGTTATTTGTATTCGCATCAAATATTTTTTCGACATAACCTAGACCAATACCTATTTTGAGCCGCATTCCATTTTCTTTTTTGGTTAATGGAAAAGAAGTAAATCCATTTAGGCCATATACAAAACCAATAACTTCAGGGTTTCCGGAATTTAATATGGATGCGGTTAAGCCATATCTGATAGAATCTTTTTTTCTTTTTTCAATTGAAAACTCTAACCCTGTTGATTTCCCTTGGATAAGGTAGTTTAGAGCTGGTTTATGCGGTATAAATTGACCATGTTCTGAACTGATTTGATAAGCAATAGTCTTTTCTTCCTGAGCAAATGAAAAGATACTTTCTAGAATCAAAAAAAAACAGATGATTATATTTCTATACATGGACATTGCCGTAAAAGTACAAATTTGGAATATCTTGGGGCTAGTTATTATTATTGAATATTTATCTGATTTTATAAGGTGAACCGTATGAGGTATGCTGCTATATGGACTTAGTGAAGTAGGTTTTTAAAATGCAGTGGGGTAAGTGGGTAGAAATAAATGGAGGAATAGACTTCGTATAAGAAGAGTTCCTTTTATCTTTAGCAAATACTATTTAAGATATGAATACAGTGAAACAAAAGTTGAAATCGTTTGAAAGGCTACTCACCATAATGGATAAGTTGCGAGCAGAATGTCCTTGGGATAAAAAGCAAACATTAGAATCTTTACGTTACCTAACGATTGAAGAAACCTACGAATTAGCGGACGCTATCTTAGAAAAGGATATGGATGAAATTAAGGGTGAGTTAGGTGATTTAATGCTACATATGGTGTTTTATTCGAAGATTGCTTCCGAAACGAATGACTTTGATGTTGCAGATGTACTCAACACGGTATGTGATAAGTTAGTTGAACGACACCCGCATATATATGGAGATGTAATAGCTGATACAGAAGAAGCAGTTAAGGAAAATTGGGAGAAAATTAAATTGAAAAGTGGGAAGAAATCTGTATTACAAGGAGTGCCAAAATCACTGCCTGCAATGGTTAAAGCTACTCGTATTCAGGAAAAGGCTAGAGGAGTTGGATTTGATTGGGATAATAAGGAGCAGGTTTTTGAAAAAGTAAAGGAAGAGTTTTCAGAATTACACGCCGAGGTTGAAAAAAATGATGTGGCTGCAATCGAAGACGAATTTGGAGATGTGTTGTTTTCTATGATAAACTATGCCCGTTTTATTGGAGTAGACCCTGAGATGGCATTAGAAAGGACCAATAAGAAGTTTATTAAACGATTTCAATACTTGGAGTCTGAATCCAAAAAAGATGGAAAAGAGATGGGTGAAATGACACTGAATGAAATGGATGAATATTGGAATAAGGCTAAGAAACTATAGCTAGGCTGCCATAACCATAAATTCCCATTTTCTTTTTATTCTATACTTCTTTGTTTTAAAAGGCCACATTATAGCTCCTAATCCTACGAATCCAGCAGATGGAATTAGATGTTCTCTGTAAAAAATGGGTTTATCTCTATTGATTATAGAGTTGAATGTTGTGATCACAGCAAATGTAATTCCTGCAATAGGCAATAGCACACTTCCGTTTTTTAGAAATTGCCTTTTATAGGGGTCTATTACAGATGTAATGGAATTATATTTTATCCAGGTAGTGTCAATTAAAATGCTGTCAAATTCTATTTTGTTTATTATACCCATCTGAATACTGTCATATGCTTTATAAACAATTGGGGATTTTTTGATATAATAAACGCGTTTGGTGCTTTTTCGTTTTCGCAGGATTAAAACATTCTCACTGCGCAAAGAATCTTGGGCATGGCAAGAAGACATGGTTAGGAATACTGTGAGTATTGATATGATGGTTATTTTTAAAAGCATTTTTGATAATCAAGAACTATATAAAGTTAAGTATTATTTTAACTATTTATGTAATTATTTAGATTGTACATTATTCTACATTAAAATTTTTAATGTACTTTGTAATATGCTTAAATATTTAGTTTTTATCGTTTCACTTTCAATAACATATTGTGCAATATCGCAGAATATTGTTCCTGCTTCAATGTCAATTATTGATAATACTGGAGAAAGTTCAATCGATCAAGTGTGGTTCACACCCGAAGGTACAGTTGGTACGGTTGGGAAATTTCACAAAGTTGAAATTGGATTTAAATTAGAAAATGACATTGAACGCGAGGTTGAAAATTTTATTACGACAAGAGCGAAGGGAATTAACCCCTTTGACCCTGAACAAGTCGATGTATCAGTTAAATTAATTGCTCCAAATGGAGAGGAAATAGTTACGCATGGGTTTTATTACCTACCCTATTTTAAGAACCCATTTAAGGATTTGTGGATTGCTGATACTACTTCTTTTAAGTGGAGAATGCGTTTTGCGCCAGATCAAATTGGTGCATGGAAAGGTGAGGTTGATGTTCGTGTAGATGGTTTTGCACCTGCAAAATCATCTTTCAAATTTAACTGTATTGAATCAGGGCATAAGGGAGTTTTGAAAACAAGTAAGACTGGAACTTTAACTGATCGCTATTTATATGAAAGTGAGTCCGGAAAAACCTTTATTCCAATAGGTCATAATATTACAACTAGAGGAAAGGATGTGTCGTTGTTTAGAAATGAATTACATAAAAAATGGATAAATGAATTAAGCGATAATGGTGGAAATTTTTTCAGAATGGAATTACCTCCTGGTGGTGCTTTACCAGATTGGCCAACTTGGCCATATGATAGTACTAGCTATAAATCTTGCTTTGATTATTCAAACAAATTAGATAAGATGTTTGGGTTTGATGAGATTATTGATTTAGCAGAACTAAAAGAAATTTACTTCATCATGATGCGCCACCATGTTGAGGTTGGACCGAATGCGAGTTGGGGCGCTCCATGGGATAGTTGGACAAATAATCCTTATAAAAAAGCATTTAGTTTAACAACTTCTGAAAAATACTTTACGGATGCAGAAGTTTTTAAAGTGCAGAAAAATACCTTACGATACATTTTTGCTAGATGGGGCTATAGTCCTAGTTTTACATTTTATAGTTACCAGGAAATGGATATTTGGACTGAAGAAATTGGTTTAGAAGAAAAGGAATCTTTAAATATTGTAGCAGATTGGATCAGTAAAACAAAAAAATATATCCAAGATGATTTACATTTTTTAAGCGATATGTATGTGTTTCCATTTACCTCTGGTTATTCTGCGTCTAAATTAAAGGAAAAATCTTCTTCACCCGCAAAGAGGATGATGGAGGAATCCGATGTGATTTGTTTACACGCTTATCACAATGAGAAAAATCAAAATTATACTACTCGGTATAATTACGTTGAAGATATGTTGAAAGGATGGTCAAATAGTAAGCCAGTTATTTTGGAGGAAACGGGTATTCAAATGCCTGATATATACTGTTGTACAGGTGTGGATTTTCACAACAATGTATGGAGTTCTTTATTTACTGGGTCTATGGGGACTGGATTACATTGGAATTGGGATAGAGGAATTCATGCCAATGGGTATTACGTATCCTATAATCATATGGCTGCTTTTCTGGAAAATGAGAATTTACGAGAAGGGAATTATTCACAGCAAAAATGGAAAAACGACAATTCATCTAGTATGAAAAAGGCAACCATTGAGAACTTTGCTTTAAAGTCTGGTGATAAAACAAGAGTTTTAGGCTGGGTGCATAACGCTACTTTTTATTGGAGAAATATGGGCGAATTAAAGCCTTGTATAGGTGAGTTAGTTGACGCTGGCAAAGTGAGTAATCCTTGTAAAATGGAAGATAAGTCACCAGATTTAGGAGCGAAAGTAAAAGAATATTACAATTATAATAATCCCAATTTTCTCGATTCGTATTCCGACAATATAGGCGCTCATGAAGTCCTTGATCATCCAATTTTTAAAATAAAAGGTTTGAAAAGAAATTTTAATCGAAGGTATAATCCATGGGCAAAAAAACATTATTATGAAATTTCGTTTTATACTACGCATGGTGAAGTGGATACTATAGCCGTTTCATCCACAGTGATCAGTACAAACCCATCTGGAACTTTAAAGCCTCATGCTCCTGAATTGAAAAAGGAAAACCAAGACTATTCGTATAAAATTGAATATATAGGTCTTAAAAGTAGAGTTAGTGCTAAATTCTAATTGATTCTATTTAACTATTAAGCAAAAAAAAAGGAACCCTTAAGGTTCCTTTTCAATAAGCATAATTTATAAATTATACATTCTCAATCACCATAGCAGAAGCGCCACCTCCACCATTACAAATACCAGCAGCACCGTATTTGCCACCATTTTGCTTAAGAACGTTTATAAGTGTTACAATTATTCTAGAGCCACTATTGCCTAATGGGTGTCCTAAAGATACAGCACCACCGTTGACATCTACTTTAGATGGGTCTAAACCTAATTTTTTTGTATTGTAGATTCCAACAACAGAAAAAGCTTGGTTCAATTCCCAGTAGTCAATGTCAGAAACTTCCAATCCAGCTTTTTTCAAAGCAACTGGCACTGCAATTGAAGGAGCAGTAGTAAACCATTCTGGTTCGTGCGCTGCGTCACCATAACCAACTAATTTAGCAATTGGTGTTACTCCTAATTCTTCTGCTTTTTCTTTACTCATTAAAACAAGTGCAGAAGCACCGTCGTTTAATGTAGACGCATTTGCAGCTGTTACAGTTCCATCTTTTTGAAATACAGTTCTTAATTGTGGGATTTTTTCTATCTTAACAGCAGTATACTCTTCGTCCTTTGAAACAACAATTGCATCACCTCTTCTTTGCGGAACTTCAACCGGCACTATTTCATCGTCAAATTTTCCAGCATCCCAGGCAGCAGCCGATCTTTTGTAAGATTCAATAGCAAAATTATCTTGCTCTTCTCTTGAGATATTATGTTCTGTAGCACATTTTTCAGCACAAACACCCATATGAACAGAATTGTAAACGTCAGTTAATCCGTCTAATACCATTCCGTCTTTCATTTTTACATCTCCTAATTTCGTAGCATTACGAGCATTGTAGTAATGAGGAACCATACTCATGTTCTCCATTCCTCCGGCAACCACAACATCGTTGTCACCGCAAATAATAGATTGAGCTGCTAAACTTAAAGATTTCATTCCAGAAGCACATACTTTGTTAACTGTTGTGCAAGGAACTTCATTTGTAATTCCTGCAAACATAGCAGCTTGACGAGCAGGAGCCTGTCCTAAACCAGCTTGTAATACATTACCCATAAAAACTTCTTCAACTACATCTGGTGAAACACCACCTTTGTCTAAAGCTCCTTTAATCGCAGCAGCTCCTAACTTTGTAGCAGGAACTGAAGACAACGCTCCACCAAAGCTTCCCATTGGGGTTCTTACTGCTGATATGATATATACTTCTTTCATTCTATATTGTTTTATTAATTATGATCGTAAAATTCGAGCACGAATGTAGGAATAATTCATGTATTTTGGAAGTGAATTTTATGAGCGGAAAAATTAATGGATGAATCAATAAATCCTATTAAATTTACATTTGTGAAAAGCGAAGAATTGAAAAGAGAGTTATTAAAGTTGTGTAAGGATTTTGTTCAAGACAGAATTGAAAATGCTGAGGCTGCAATGCAAAATGCACAGCAATCAGCCAATAGTGAGGAAAGGTCTACGGCAGGGGATAAACACGATACTGCTAGAGCTATGTCTCATTTGGAGCAGGAAAAAAGTGCCAAGTACCTTGATGAAGCTATTAAGTTAAAAAGAGCTTTTTCTGAATTTATTAAAAGCAAAGTCTACTATGCGATTGATTTTGGAAGTCTAGTAGTTACAAATCAAGGGACCTATTTTATCGCTTTAAGCTTAGGGGTTGTTAAATTGAATGACAAAAATTATTTTGTGGTTTCTCCAACCTCACCAATTGCAATTGCATTTAAAGGTTTAAAGGCTGCTGATAAGGCGACATTCAATGGAAGAAGTTTTATTATTGAAGAGGTCTGCTAGGGAGACTAATTAGATTTTTTCGCTAGTAAAGTCAAGCCAACTCTAATCTTATAATAAGGTAATTTACTGTCTAAAAATTCAAAATACGGTTTTAACGAAGTAAAATCGTTAATTTTTTTGTGGGCTTCAGAAACTGCAGTTTTTTCAGAATCGGTTATGAATTGCATTATATCTACATCTTTGCCTTCGAAAAATAATTTACATAAATGAGCGTATATGGTTTCTTGTTTTAGTTCTCTGGTAAAACAAATCTCATCTACTGTCAATCCTTTTTTGTAAAGTTCGTAGGTAGCTTCTATAGTATTTAGTTTACTGTTTTTGAATTCCTCAATAGCTTCAATAAATAGTTGACCGTACTTATCATATTTTATAACACTAATCCCTTGAACTGCTAACATATCAAGTTGAGTTGTTGGTTTTTCAGAAGCCATCTCTTTTAATGCTGCATCGTGCAAAATGATATAGGCAGGTACTTTCTCTTTGATAGCAATTTCTCTTCTTACTTCTCTTAACACTTCGAATAGTTCTTCGTCTGGAGAAAGTTTTTTTCTAGAAGCTTTTTTTGCTGCTTTTCCTTTAATTGGTTTATCAACTGGAATAGTCAATTGAATGGTTCCATCTTCAAACAAAACACTTCTTCCATATTCTGTAATTTTTAACGTAAAGGATTCGTCATATGCTATTTCAAAAACCCCTTGATTGAGTAATTGAGTAGAGTAGTGTTGCCATTCCTTAAAACTTACATCCTTTCCAACACCATACGTTTTAATATTTTGAAAACCTCTTTGGTAAATATCTTGATTGGCTGAGCCTCTTAAAATATTAATCATCATGTTGGTCCCAATTTTTTGTTTGGTACGATGACATGCAGAAAGCGCTTTTTGCGCTATAATTTTCCCGTCAAAAAAGGTTGGCGGGTTTTTACAAACATCACAGTTACCGCAATTAGCAGGTAAATGTTCGCTGAAATAGGAGAGAAGTATTTTTCTTCGACAAGATGTTGCTTCGGCATAATTTAGCATCCGGTACAATTTGTCAATATATACTTCTGATTTAGCTCCACCTTCTGCAAATCTTTTCAATACCATTAAATCTCGAAGGTTGTAATATAATATAGTTTTACTAGGAACACCATCTCGGCCAGCTCTACCAATTTCTTGATAATAGCCTTCAATGTTTTTAGGGAGGTTATTGTGAATTACCCACCTTACATTTGACTTGTCAATCCCCATTCCAAAGGCAATAGTTGCACAAATGATATTTGTTTTATCGTTGATGAAATTTTCTTGAACTTTCGCTCTCTTATTAGCTGCCAAACCTGCGTGATAGGAAGCAGCGTTAAATCCATAACCTTTCAAGTCTTTAGCCATTTCATCTGCTCCTTTTCGGCTTAAGCAATAAATGATCCCTGATTCGTTGATGCGGTCATCAATAAAATGACGAATTTCTTTTAGCTTTTCTTTCTTAGGAACATTGGCTCTAACTTCTAAACTCAGATTTTCTCTATTAAAAGAAGAGATGAAAACTTTGGGTTTTTTTAAACCAATCTGCTTGATGATATCCTTTCTAGTCGTTTTGTCCGCGGTAGCTGTTAAAGCAATAAAAGGAATGTCGGAAAGACGTTCTCTAAATGCTTTCAATTGTGCATATTCAGGTCTGAAATCATGTCCCCACATAGAAACACAATGCGCTTCATCGACAGCGACAAGTGATATTTTAGCGCTAGACAACCAACTGTTGGTAGAGTTAATTAATTTTTCTGGCGATAAATATAGAAGTTTGATGCCGCCAGATAATACGTCAGATTCAATTTCTCTTTCTTCATTTTCTGATAACGAACTATTGTAAAATGCTGCATTAATGCCATTGGCTTTTAAAGCTTCAACCTGATCCTTCATTAAAGAAATTAGTGGAGAAATAACAATAGTTAAACCTTCGCTAAGTAGTGCTGGTATTTGGAAACAAATCGATTTTCCACCACCGGTTGGCATTAAAACCAACGTATCTTGGTTAGACAATACTGTTTGAATAATTTCTTCTTGTTGGTCTCTGAAAGTATCGTAACCAAACGAATCTTTTAATATTTCTCTTGCTTGTAGCAGCATATAGCAAAAGTACTTAAAGTAGAAGCTATGGTAAATAGTTTCTGTAGATTTAGTTTTGAACATAAATAATAGCACGATATTAATTTTACAATCGTACTATTGTTAGACTTCTATTTTACATTTGTAATACTTTCGTTTCGCCAGTGGGTGATATTAAAATGTACTCTTTTTGTGTTATTATTTTCTCAATAATTTTTTCTTTAATTACCACATCTTTTTTCGCTGTTGGAAGTGTGTATATTACGTTTAACGTATAGGTGTACTGAACAGTTGGTTCAATTATTCCGGGGTTCATAACAATGTCGAAGCTTTTTGTGCTTAGAGGATCGTAAAAAATAGAAGTGTTTTTTGAAACGCGATTTACACTTCTTTTCTTCTTTTTTTTGTTTTCTAGTGCTTCATAAGAAGAGCTGCTATGTCCAGTATAACTTTGATATCTGTCTTGTGGGTAATACTCGTTGGTTGTTTCATTAACTTGTATTATTTCAATCTCATCTTGAATTTCTAAATCATGGTAAAAAGCAATTTTATCTCCTAAGTGCTTTAGCATTTTGTCGCGCATGCTAAGCATATTTTCTTCGTTTTCTAAAATTACGTATTCAACTTTAGCCATATCGTAAACTTCAAACGAAGCGCATATTGCTATAATTTTATCAATTAATTCATGGTCCTTAAATTTGATGTGAATATTCTTTTTTAGTTCAAACCCTTTTGGAATTTCAGTAAAGGTTTTACTAAATTTCTTTTTGACTACTGTGTCCTCATATCGAGGAATAAACGATATCATATCGACTACAATATTTGAGTTGCTAATCCCTATTTGGTTTAAACCTGCTCTAATTGGATTTAACTTAGAATCGATTAATTCTGTGGCTTCTTGCGCAGATCCTCCTAGTTGTACAATCGTAAATACAACAATTTGTGCATCGGGCACAATATTCATCAAGGCACTCGCCTCAATTGTGAGTGTTTTAGAATTTAGGGATCGAACATTTTTGCCTCCTGGTCCACCAAAGTTAGATGGCATGTTTTTCATTTTCTCATAAACATAGTTTCCTGCTGTTTGCGAGAAGGTAGAAGTTGAGATTCCGAAAATAAATAAGAGTGTGAGTAAATTTTTCATGATGTGTGTTTTTAGTTTGGTCTATAGTTACACACCACAAATATTTTGGTTCAATTGTATTTTCAGTGAAATTACTTTAAAGCTATAAATTATAAACCAGTACTTATTACCTTTACTAGAAGAGATATTGGAATAGAACGCTGTAATTCCTATATTCGCGTACTTTAAAATTTGAATAGGAGATGGAGAAAATTGAAGCATATAAGCCTAAAAACAAAGTTAGAATTGTAACAGCTGCCTCATTATTTGATGGGCATGATGCTGCTATTAATATAATGAGACGTATCATACAGTCAACGGGCTGTGAAGTGATTCATTTAGGTCATGATAGAAGTGTGGAGGAGGTAGTGAATTGTGCGATTGAAGAAGATGCAAATGCAATTGCAATGACATCTTACCAAGGAGGACATGTGGAGTATTTTAAGTACATGTACGATTTATTGAAAGAAAAAGGGTCGGAACACATCAAAATATTTGGTGGAGGTGGAGGAACAATACTTCCTTCTGAAATTGAGGAATTACAAGCATACGGTATAACAAGACTTTACCATCCAGACGATGGTCGTTCAATGGGGTTGCAAGGAATGATTAATGACATGGTTTCTCAGGCGGATTATCCAACCGGAGCAAACCTTGATGGAGAAGTTAATCAGATTGCAAATAAAGACGTTAAATCAATTGCTAGGCTAATATCTGCTGCAGAAAACTTTCCTGAAGAAAGTAAAGCAGTTATGGATAAAGTGCATAAAATGGCGTCAGCAACTGAAACTCCAGTTCTAGGGATTACAGGAACAGGAGGTGCTGGTAAATCATCATTAGTAGATGAATTGGTGCGTAGGTTTCTAATTGATTTTCCAGAAAAAGAAATTGCAATTGTATCTGTGGATCCATCTAAAAGAAAAACGGGTGGAGCATTATTGGGAGATAGAATTAGAATGAACTCTATTAGAAGCGAAAGAGTTTATATGCGCTCTTTGGCCACCCGTCAAAGTAATTTAGCATTAAGTAAACATGTTGGTGAAGCATTACAAATTTTAAAAGCAGCTAACTACGATTTGATAATTTTAGAAACTTCAGGTATCGGTCAATCGGATACGGAAATAATGGATCATTCTGATGTTTCGTTGTATGTGATGACCCCAGAATTTGGTGCAGCAACCCAGTTGGAGAAAATTGATATGTTAGATTTTGCAGATGTTATCGCATTGAACAAATTTGATAAAAGAGGAGCGTTAGATGCCATTAGAGATGTAAAGAAACAATATATGCGCAATAATGATTTATGGGAAACACCTATGGATCAGATGCCTGTTTACGGTACTATTGCCTCTCAGTTTAACGATCCAGGAATGAATTCACTTTACAAAGTGATAATGGATAAATTAGTAGACAAAGCAGGAGCAGATTTACCTTCTACTTTTGAGATTACGGAAGAAATGTCTGAAAAGATATTTGTTATTCCACCAAAGCGTAATCGATACTTATCCGAGATTTCTGAAAGCAATAGAGGGTATGATGAATGGGTAGATGCACAAGTAGCTTTAGCAGATAAATTATGCGCTATTGACAGAACAATGAAGACGCTGGCTGAAGAATCAGATGTTATAAAAGTATTACAGGCGCAGTACGATAAATTGAAATTGGATTTCGATCCAAAAAACATGCTTATCATTGAAGGATGGGAAGATAAGGTTCAGAAATACAAAGAACCCGTTTATAAATTTAAAGTAAGAGACAAAGAATTATCGATAGAAACACATTCGGAAAGTTTATCGCATTTACAAATTCCTAAAGTGGCTTTGCCTAAGTACAAAGGCTGGGGAGATGTTTTACGATGGAGTTTGCAAGAAAATGTACCAGGAGAATTTCCTTACACAGCAGGTCTATTCCCTTTTAAAAGAGAGGGTGAAGATCCAACAAGAATGTTTGCTGGTGAAGGTGGACCTGAAAGAACCAACAGAAGGTTTCATTACGTTTCTAAAGGAATGCCAGCAAAGCGCTTGTCAACTGCATTTGATTCGGTAACCCTTTATGGGAACGATCCGGATTTAAGGCCAGATATTTACGGCAAAATTGGTAATGCAGGTGTTTCTATCGCTTGTTTAGATGATGCTAAGAAACTCTATTCTGGTTTCGATTTATCACACCCAATGACGTCTGTTAGTATGACTATTAATGGACCTGCACCAATGTTGTTAGGGTTCTTTATGAATGCTGCCATTGATCAGAATTGTGAGAAATACATTAAAGAAAACGCTTTAGAAAAAGAAGTAGAAGCGAAAATTGCTGCTATTTATAAAGAAAAAGGCGTTGTTCGACCATCTTACCAAGGGGAAATTCCTGAAGGGAATGATGGTTTAGGTTTATATTTAATAGGAGTAACCGGAGATCAAGTTTTACCAGCCGATGTTTATGCTACTATTAAGGCAGAAACTTTAACCAAGGTTAGAGGAACTGTGCAAGCAGATATATTAAAAGAAGATCAGGCACAAAATACGTGCATATTCTCTACAGAGTTTGCTTTGCGTTTAATGGGCGATGTTCAGGAATACTTTATTGAAAATGCAGTACGTAATTTCTATTCTGTTTCTATCTCTGGATACCACATTGCGGAAGCGGGCGCCAATCCAATTACACAATTAGCATTAACATTAAGTAACGGGTTTACTTATGTAGAATACTACTTAAGTAGGGGAATGGATATTAATAAGTTTGGACCAAATTTATCGTTCTTCTTTAGTAATGGAATCGATCCAGAATATTCTGTGATTGGGCGTGTAGCTCGTAGAATTTGGGCCAAGGCAATGGCTAAAAAATATGGTGCCTCTGCAGGCGCTCAAAAACTCAAATATCATATCCAAACATCGGGTAGAAGCTTGCATGCTCAGGAGATTGACTTCAACGATATTAGAACAACTTTACAAGCCTTATATGCGATTAATGATAATTGTAACTCACTGCATACCAATGCTTATGACGAGGCTATTACAACCCCTACTGAAGAGTCGGTAAGAAGGGCAATGGCAATACAATTAATCATTAATAAAGAGTTGGGTTTATCTAAAAATGAAAACCCAATACAAGGTGCTTTTATAATTGAAGAATTAACCGATTTAGTGGAGGAAGCTGTATTAACAGAGTTTGATAGAATTACTGAACGTGGTGGTGTTTTGGGCGCAATGGAAACAATGTATCAACGAAGTAAAATACAGGAAGAAAGTTTGTATTACGAAACACTTAAACACAATGGAGAATTTCCAATTGTTGGTGTAAATACATTCTTAAGTTCTAAGGGTTCACCTACGGTTTTGCCAAAAGAAGTAATACGTGCAACAGAAGAAGAAAAGCAATATCAAATAGCGATGTTAAACGAATTACAGAAAGGAAATGTGTCTAAAACAGATGCTGCTCTTGCTGAAATTCAGAAAATAGCAATACAAAACGGTAATGTTTTTGCTGCTTTAATGGAAGCTTCAAAATATTGTTCCTTAGGTCAAATAACGGATGCATTGTTTGAGGTAGGGGGGCAGTACAGGCGTAATATGTAGTGCTATGAAATACTTAATGGGTGTGCTTGTTCAATCAATTAAAGTGTAAAGCAAAGTGGATGCTGATGATATACAAAAAGCGAAGGATAGTTTAAACCAGCACTATGATTGGCCCTGTGTTTATGGGTTTAAATTTATTATGCCAACTGTACCAAATAGAGAAAAAGAGTTGATCGCTATGTTTTCTGTAGATGTTGAGGTCAAAACAAAAACCTCTAAAAATGCGAAATACAGAAGTTTTACAATTAATGCAGTAATGCTGAGTGCAGACGAAGTACTAGAGAAATATGCTAAGGCTAGTGAAATTCAAGGTTTGATTGCACTTTAAAATAAAATGATTTGATATATAAGCCCATCCACTATAGTTTGCTGTTTAACAGTTTTACTTTGTATAGTGAATGAGCTTTTTATCCCAAAAAGGCTGACTTATTTTATCATTGCACCGCCTCTTTTTTTTACTTTTTTTCCCATTTTTTGAAGGCGTTCTTCGATTTCTGAAATCGCTTCTTGACCATCCCCATCCACATGGATAATTCTTTTTAAATCAAGAATAACCTTATCATTTTTTACCTTTGCCGCAAAATCTCGCATATTAGCTCTACTTAAAAATGAAATTCTTTCAGTTAAAGTAATAATTGTATCTGTAGTGCCGTCTTCATTATCTTTTTCAGCTATAGTTCCTGCAAATATCATTTGTCTAATATGCTTAAACGACTTCACTTCGTTTCTATACAAGCTAATCAATAAAGAAACTGCAAAGCCAACACCAATTCCAATTAATAAATCAGTAAAAATTATTACTAATAATGTTACCATAAATGGCACAAATTGACTCCAGCCTCTACGGTAATAATCAATAAACATAGATGGTTTTGCTAATTTTAATCCTATGATTATCAATATAGCAGCAAGCGCAGATAAGGGAACATATTCCATAACTCCCGGAATAAGCAGCACACTTAACAAAAGCCACCATCCGTGCAAAAATGCTGACAGTTTGGATTTAGCACCAGATTGAAGGTTTGCAGAGGATCGCACGATCACTTGTGTTACAGGAATCCCTCCTATCAACCCAGCTAAAAGATTACCAACCCCTTGAGCTATAAGCTCCTTGTTTGGGGGACTATGCCTTACTTCGGGGTCCATTTTGTCAGTTGCTTCCATGCATAGAAGTGATTCTAGGCTGGCTACTATTGCTAAGGTTAGTGCAAAGACATAAACTCGATAATCACCCAGTACGCTAAAGTCTGGAGTATATCGAAATACATCACCAATTCCATTTATTCCTCCCAAATCAACAAGGTGGCTTTCGTCAATACTGAACTGTCCGCTTTTCATTGCTAGTACCATGGTAGCTCCTGAAACTACTATTACTAGGGGTGCAGAAACAATATTAGACCATGAACTATTTTTGATAAACTTAAGACCCCAAATGAGAGTAATGAGTATTCCAACAATAAATATAATAGTAGGTCCTACTGAGGTGGCTTCTGAGCTAGTAAATAAGGAATGAAACACATTGCCTATTTCAGTAAATGTGTTTCCTCCATCAGCCTGATCAAATGCTAAATCTCCTTCATAATCTTTGTCGTAGCCAAAAGCATGCGGAATTTGTTTCAAAATAATAATAACCCCAATAGCTGCTAACATACCTCTAATAACTGCTCCCGGGAAAAAAGCAATTAATTTACCCAATTTGGCTAGCCCTAAAATTATTTGAAATATACCGGCTACAACAACCGCCACGAGGAACATCTGAAATCCCGTTTCAGTAATCCATTTAGTTCCTTGAGAAATATCTATTCCTGGGTTAACTTGCTGCCATTCAGCCTGTGCAACACTTTGAAAATATTGAATCGCTCCGAGAACTATCGCAACTAGACCGGCAGCAGGACCGCTCACTCCCATAGCTGAACCACTAAACAAGGTTACCACAATACCACCCACTATACCGGCAATTAACCCAGATATTGGATTTGCACCGGATGCAATACTAATTCCCAAGCATAGAGGCAATGCAACTAGAAAAACAACTAGTGAAGCTGGGATATCATTTTTTAAATGATTAAAGTTGAAGATTTTATTTTTCGAATTTGACATATCGTTTAATATGAGTTGGTCTCCCAACAAATGAAACATTTTTATAATTTAATTTGAACTTTGATTTTTTTCGTGATAAGTCACAAAAAAATCGAATAGCTGAAGGACTCAGCTAAATAAATAAGTGAATTAACTTAATTCAGGAGGAGGTGTGTTAATCTCATCTACATACAAATGAGGCAGTTTGCAAGGGGGGTAACTAATACAGCTAATCAAAGAAGTATTTATATAAGCTTCAGGAGACCTGTGAAAAAAATCATCATTGAATATTTCTTCATTTTCTTCAGCTTCATTTTCACCCTCTTCATCTAAGTCTATTTCAATCCATTCTGAGCAATACTCACTTTCGGTAGATATAGATTGAATGAAACTAGGAAATAGGAGGTTTGATGCTAGAAGTAAGAAAATAAATTGAACGCTTATCCTTTTTAAAGATAGGGTAAAACCTTTACAAATGTTATTTTTTCGACTAATCAAAAAGGAGTAATTTATGTACAAATATAACTATATCTACTTTAATTATACAGTTAAATATATAGTTAATGTGATTTTTTTGTTTTGTACAGATAAAAAGATTCTAGTTTTATTATTTGAAAATTGTTGTTTTTAATGGGCAGACAATAAAATATATCATTTGGTAGTCAGAAAATTTTTCAATAAAGGTTATCATTAATCAATTAAAAACCTGTATAAAAAAAAGCCCTGTGAAATTTCACAAGGCTTTTTTACATTAAAATAGAAAACTATTGTATCACTATCTTTTTAACAGTAGTACCTTCCTTAAAACGTACGTTTGCAAAATAGATTCCTTTCGGTAAATCTAAGTTAGAAACAACAATGTTAGTTGCGTTAATGTTAGATTCTGTTCTTACAACTTTACCTTCTAAAGAGTAGAATAAGATAGAAGAAATTGGGTTACTATCTTCAGAAACAAAAGAAATTTGATCTGTAGCAGGATTAGGGTAAACACTCACTTCAGTAGCAGAAAATTCTGTAACTGATAAAGATGTGTTACCTGTTAAGCCAACTAGACCTCTATATAGTCTTGGAGCTAAATACCCTTGGATAGTATCCAAATAAGCCATTGCTCTAGCTTTTCCAGCAACTGGACCTAAACCTTGATAAAAAGGATTAGAAGCATATCCACCACCTAAAATTACAACAGGATCCAATGTAGTCATTAAAACACTATTGATATAGTTAACTTCTGCAGTTACAGTCGCATCATCCCAAAATTCCCATGGTCCATTTCCATTAGCAGCACCTAAGAAAGTATATAAACCTTCGTTTCCACCATTTCCATAAGCTCCATCTAGCGCAGTATTGTAACTGTCAGCTTGTGTAGTGAAACCATCTGTAATTGCAGGCGTTTTGAATACGTCATTGTTTCCAAAAGCATCTGCAATTCTGATAATATCACTTGCACCACTTACTTCAACAACATTTCCACCAGTTCCTGGAATAGTTACCATTCCAAAAGCATAAGGAGCAAAAGCATCTGCTTCCCCTTGTAAAGAAACGATTGGAATTTCTCCAGCATTTAACCAAGTAGAATCGCCTAAAGCACCACCAATATTAAATACCATAGAAATGTCATCAGTATATCCTGCGTGATTGTCGCTATTTAAAGCTGCATTTCCACCTAAACCACTAAAATCTCCCATTATGGTTGGATCAACCATAAATGCACCATCTGTTACATTATAGAATTTAGCCAGTTGAATTTCAGTAACGTCATCCAATGCAGCATAAGCTAGAGAGATGTATCCTCCCGAACCTTGTCCACCTACTGCTATTTTAGTACTGTCAATTCCGTATGTATTGCTATTGTTAGCAACATTTGATCTGAAAAAACGAACAGCTGTTTTGGCATCTTGTAATCCTCTGTAAACTGCTTGAATAATCGTTTGTGCTCTCATTTCTTGAGTTGCAGCTTGAGGATTCCATCCTTGTCTGTAACTTACAGCTGCAACTACATATCCTTGTCTAGCTAAACGCTCACACATATTTACTGTTGCACTATCTTTTATATCACCTGTTGGTAATTGATTGAAATATCTTGGTAAAAAACTTCCAGTTGGCAAATACAAAATTAATGGACGATCCGTTAAAACATCAGTAGCAGGTTCATAAAGGTCTAATTTAAGGTCACCAGCAACAGGAGTTCCTGTAATAACGCTGAAGTTGTTTCCATAAACAATGTCAGTAGTTACAGTTACATCGGTGAATACTTCATCCAAGTAACGAGTTTGTGCATTAGCTGTAGTCGCGATAAGCGATGCGCAGAATGCAGTAGTTAAAAGTAGTGTTTTTTTCATAATTTAATTTTTAGTTATTGTTTGATTTTTAGCTAATTTAGCTTATTTATTTATCTATTTACCTTAAATGCGTACTTTATAATGTATCGAATTATACTTTGTCAAGGTTAACTGTAATTGAGATATATGCCATTCTACCTACACGGGGTCCTCCATAAACTTGAAATTGCTTTTTATTTAAAATATTTGATACTCCAAGTTTAAAGATAGCATTAATTTTTGGGACTTTCCGATTAATCTGTGCATCCAGTAAGAAATAAGTTGGAACTATACCCGTAAATTGAGGGGACCCTTCATATAGGAAGCCTTCTATCCATTTATAGTTTACATTAAATCCAAACTTCTTTATTTCACTTCCCGTTACGCCAATATTAAATTTATGCTCTGGAGTATTAAAAGCAGGAATTATTGGGTCAAGAGAATCTTTTGAATTCAGTTTATTCCAAGAATAGTTCCCTTGTATTTTAATGTACTTTTTAAAGTAATAATTGATTCCAATAGTAAATCCTTGCGTTGTAACTCCATCATTAGCATTAGCCGCAATTCTGTATGCAATAGTAGCATTAGGGTCAAATAGGTTTGTCACTGGATCGACAACTGCATCAACTCCAATATTAAAGCCAATAAAATCTTTGTAGAAGCTATAGTAGTATCCTGCATCGATATAAATACTCTTACTAATTAATGTTCTAAATCCAACTTCAAAGGTTTTAACTTTTTCTGGAACAATTGGAGCAACATTAAAATATTCTAAAGTATCTGGGTTTTGAGAATTAGCCATCCATCTTGCTGATTCAATAGTCGTTAATGAATCGTAGCCATATAAATTACCTAACAAGATAGCTCTACCTGTATTGTAATACAAGTACTGATCCTGAAGGGTTGGGTTTCTCGTAGCCGATGAAAAGGAGAATCTAAGAATCGTATTAATGTTAAATTTATAAACCAGAGAGGCTGCTGGAGAAAATACCATTGGAAAATTTTCATTTTTATCTGTTCTAAAAGTAGCACTTGCCTTTAGTTTTTCATCCATGAAATCTTTTTCTAACCCAAGATAAATCCCACCTTCTTGATTGGTGATAGTTTCAGTAGAATCACTAAATAATGTTCCTCTAGACATGGGGGTATACATCCTGTAGTTACCTCCTGCTCTTATACCTAGTTTAAAATACTTAATAGTATCCAAGGAAAATTGTCTTTCTCCGTGAATGTGATATAAGGCACTTTTATCGTAAAACTTAGAACCTCCTTCAGTGAATGCTGTTTTTGATACAATGCTATTAAAAGCAGAGTCATAAGCAGCTGTTCCAGGTGTGTACCTGTTTTCATTACCATCATAAAATATGAGACCTGAAACTGCAGAGTCAGCTGCTAATCTTGTTTCAGCATGCCAAGTTGAAATACTATCAGAATATTCAGCCATTATGTCATCAGCCAAATCATAGTCATAAAATAAATAAGGTCCATTTGGACCAATTAATATTTGAGATGTAGGAAACCCAGGTAAGGCTTGAACACGATCTTTAAAGTGTTTATTCCAATAATTGGTGTAGTCTTTCGCCCATTGGTCATCATCTTTTACGGCATTTTGCATCAGTAACGCTGTAAATACAGCGTCATAAGAATCCCCTGCATTTTCATGCGTAGCGTAAGCTCTAATAAACCCTTTGTCGGATTTGTATTCTAATTTGTTTTGAAAGAATAATATATTTTTCAAACTGTATCGATTATCTCCTTGGTAAACAGTTGTTCCTGTGCCAAAACTTGATGACATAATGAACTGTGAGTTGTCTTTGAACTTATGATGTAATGCAATATTAGCCTTTAGGTTTTCCGTGTCGTAATCAACAATGTCTTTTTCTTCATACCCCGTTCTGTGATATATCCCTAGTCCTGGAGAGTTTAATTTTTGATAGTCGGAATTTTCACCAAATGCAATTTCATCACCATACCTATTTACAGCATCGTATCCCCCAACATTACTAGTTCCACTCTCACTTTCGTAAATAGGTTCATAGTTATTGGCTATCCAGTCATCTGCCCGCAAATAAGAAAGGTTAAATTTCATTGCCCATCTTTCTAGGCTGTCTTTATTTTTAAATGCATGCGCATACCTTACAGAAAAATCTGCCAAGTTTCTTTCTCCACCTTTCGCCATTACACTTAAGCCTTGAAAGAAAAATGGGTCTTTTGTTTCCATGCTAATTACGCCGTTAAAAGCATTAGGTCCATAAAAAGCCGAACTTGCACCAACAATCAAATCTACTTTTTTAACATCCAGTTCAGAAACGCCTAAGAAATTCCCTAGAGAAAAATTTAAACCAGGAGCTTGGTTGTCTACACCATCTATAATCTGTAATGATCGAACAGGAGATGTCGAATTAAATCCACGCGTGTTAATCACTTTAAACCCAATACTGGCCGCGGTTAAATCTACCCCTTTTAGGTTTCCAAGTCCTTCATAAAAATCAGCAGAAGCATTTTGTTTAATCGCCTGAACACCCATCGATTCTATGGTAAGTGCTGATTCTTTTTGTTTCTGGGAAATACTAATCTCTCTTATTTCTACAGCGTCTAGTTGCTGACTGTCTTCGGTTAGTGAGATTTTTATTTTATCATTAGCAGATTTGACAATTAGTTCTTGAGTGGTAAAGCCAATAAAACGAATTATGAGAGTGATTGGATAGTTGTTATCTGATTTTAGCGTGAATTTCCCATTATAATCAGTTACACATCCGTTAGATGTACCCTTTTCGAGAATGGCAGCACCAATAATAGTCTCACCAGAAGATTTCTCACTTATTGTTCCCTTAATTGTGGATTGGGTAAAGGCTGTAAGGTTAACTAAAGTTAATAATATAGTTACTAAGAACGATAGCCTTAATTTTGTTTTCATCTATTAAAAAATTTTCTTAATCGATAGCTAAATATGATTATATCTTTTAATTTTTTGACAAAGTAAGCTTTTTTTTTAAATATTATGAGGGCAGGTAGTTAAAATGAAAGAACAGCTAGAAGGAGTTTATTAGGTTATAACGGGAATGGTTGAATTATTTTTTTTTTTCAAAGAATATAGTTCATATATTTCGCACAACTTTACGCTCCTTTAGTGAAAGATATAAAAGATCAATATTTATCAATTTACAGATTGCTACTGTTTTTACTAGCCGTAATGATTCCGTTATTTGGACTTGCTTTTGCTTACGGGAATCCAGAAGCAGTTAGTCCACCCTTGTTTAAAGAAATTTTAGCTCCGGTAGGGATATTTATATTGATTACTAGTTATAAAATTTCATGGGTTAAACGCAATATGCAAAGCATTATGCTTGTCTTGTATGTTGTGGTTGTAATTTGGCAGCTTTTCGTGCTTAAAATGAATAAATTTAACCCCAACAATGACATGGGTTTTTTGGTGGTGATTTCGGCAATTACGGTAGGGTTTGAAAGTCGAAAAATATTCATTTCATTCATTTCAATATTATTTGTATTAATGGCTTCATTCGTTTTAATAAATGAGGTGGAAGAAGGAGTTAGTAAACTTATCTTTATAATTACTGTTTTCTCTGTATTATTCATTTCCTTTTTGGTAAATAACAGAAAATTTAAAGCTGAAAGTAGTGTCGGAGAATTTACAGCGCAATTAAGGGAAAAAAATAAAGAAATAACTGATAGTATTTCTTATGGGCAGCGGATTCAAAATGCCATTCTTCCAAATAAGGGATTGGTAAATAAGTATTTTCCAGATAGTTTTGTGTTGTATAAGCCCAAGGATATTGTTGCAGGAGATTTTTATTGGATGGAACAAGTAGGAGACCACATTCTGTTTGCAGTTGCTGATTGTACTGGGCATGGAGTTCCAGGAGCCATGGTTAGTGTTGTTTGCAATGGAGCATTGAATAGAGCAATTAGAGAATTCAAATTAACAGCTCCTGGGGCTATTTTAGATAAAACAAGAGATTTGGTTATAGAAGCTTTTTCTCAAAGTGATGATATGGTAAGAGATGGTATGGATATATCACTTTGTTCATGGAATTTACAAACCGGCGATTTTTGGTTTGCCGGAGCGAATAATCCAATTTACTTAGTGAAAGGAAAAGAGAAGAAGATAGAAACATTTTCAGCTGATAAACAGCCAATAGGTCAGTTTGACAAAAGAAAGCCTTTTACAAATGTAAAGGTTGATTTTGAGAAGAATGATACGCTTTATCTTTTTACGGATGGTATGGTTGATCAATTTGGTGGACCAAAAGGTAAAAAGTTTAAGCACAAAAAGTTTAAGGAATTACTGCTATCTATCAACCATAGAACGTCTAAAGAAAAAAAGAGTGATATAGACACAGTCTTTGAGCAATGGCGTGGTGAAATGGAGCAAGTGGATGATATATGTGTTGTTGGAATACATTTGTAGCTAATTTTGAAGATTAGAAGTAGATTATAAAACAGATTGATTTTTTTATTTGACAGTTAATAGAATTAATCCTTAACTTAGGGGGAATGAAAGTTTTTGTTAAATGCATAGCTATTTTAGGTGTCTTACTGTCTTCTATAATTGTAACTAGAGCTCAGGACAGTTTGTTTTTTGAGGAGTCAGATTCAATTTTTTTTGAGGAAAGAAGAAATTATCTAGGAGTAAATTTATCACCTCTATTCACTTCTTCATTTGGAAGGGAGAATAGGAACGCGAAAATGAGCGTAGTCTACAAGAGAAATAAAGGGTATAGGAATATAAGGTTTAGTGCCAACTATATGACGCTTGCGAATAAGACCTCTTTTTATGCTTTCAGAACTATAGAGTCTTCTGATTCCAGTATAACAAATAGATATTACCAATCAGATTATAAAACGGGCGATATAAGAATCGGATTTGAAGAGATAAAAGGTGGGGGTGCTGGCAGATTTCATATAGGAGCAGATATTATTTTGGGGTATGGGCAATTTTATTCTGAATATCGCCAGAATGAATTAATGATTGATTCAATTGGAGTTTATCGATTAGACAATAATGTAGAACCAATTTACACCGGAAGTCATAGTAGTGATTATTTTATAACAGGAATAGATGTAAGTTTTGGATTTGATTGGTTTTTAGATGAAGTATTTATGGTGACTCTGCAGCTAACCCCCCAATTCAATTATTATTTGGCTATTTCAGAAAAATTAGCGGATCAATTTAAACAATACAATCCCATTGATAATTTTATTGATTTTGATTTAGGTTGTCTAGATGTTATGCTTGTTTATAAGTTTTGAGAATGGACATAAATTTCAAAAAAAAGAGCCGTTATAAACGGCTCTTTTTTTTATTTTAGAATATTTTAAAATTACTTAGTGATTACTTAAGTAGTCAGCAACACCTTCATGAGTAGCAGTCATAGCATCAGCACCTTTCACCCAGTTAGCAGGGCAAACTTCACCATGTTCTTCTAAATGTTGAAGTGCATCAACCATTCTCATAGCTTCGTTAACATTTCTACCTAAGGGTAAATCGTTAACCAATTGATGACGAACTACACCTTCTTTGTCTATTAAAAATAAACCTCTGTAAGCGATTAGCTCACCTGTAGCAGTCATTTCTCCTTCTTCATTGTAATCCCAATCTCCAGCTAAAACATCATAGTTCGTTGAGATGGTTTTGTTCGTGTCTGCCACTAAAGGATATGTTATCCCTTTAATGCCACCCGCATTTTTTTCCATATTTAACCAACCCCAGTGAGATTGCTCAGTATCTGTTGAAACACCAATAACTTCAACATTTCTAGATTTAAATTCTTCTAATTTTTCTTGAAATGCATATAATTCAGTTGGACATACGAATGTGAAATCTTTTGGATAAAAGAATAAGATTACATATTTTCCCTTAAATTGCTCCAGTGTAAAATCTGTTACAATATCATTACCATTCGTAACAGCTGCCGCTGAAAATCCTGGTGCTTTTCTTCCTACTAATACTCCCATTTTTTATATTTTTAAATAATTGTTTGTTATAATTTTTGTGAGAACAAAAGTACTACTTAAAATTAATTTAAATAGCAGTTTTGTAAAATATTACTGACTTTTATAAGTCAGACAATTTCAATGTTTCCTTTAGTCTGACTCCTTTTTCGGTGTGCTGTACTGTGCAACATTCATTTATATTGTCATGCTCTAGGAAAAGGATGAATTCTTCATCTGCAGCTAAATTTAAAAATTGTAGCTTTTCGTCCATTGTTAATAATGGCCGTGTGTCATAACCCATTACGTAAGGCAGAGGTAGGTGGCCAACACTCGGAAGTAAATCAGCCATAAATACCACGGTTTTTCCTTTGTATTTCAGCATCGGTATCATTTGACTTTCTGTATGTCCATCAGCAAAAAAGACATCCATACCTTCAAATACATTTTTGGTAATCCTGTCAGTTCGTTTTATAAAATCCAGTTGCCCGCTTTCTTGAATAGGTAGAATGTTTTCACTTAAAAAAGAAGCTTTTTCTCTAGGGTTAGGTTCCGTAGCCCATTCCCAATGCTTGTCGTTGCTCCAGTATTTAGCATTTTTAAAAACAGGTTGTAATTGCGTATGTTCGCTATCCTTCCATTCCACGCTACCTCCACAATGATCAAAATGTAAGTGCGTTAAAAACACATCGGTAATATCATCTAAACCAAAATTAAGTTTGTTTAAGGACTTTTTTAAAGTATTGTCGCCGTGTAAGTAATAATGACTAAAAAATTTGTCACTCTGCTTATTGCCAATTCCGGTGTCAATAAGCATCAACTTGTTTCCATCTTCCACTAACATACTTCTCATGCTCCACGTGCACATGTTATTGCTGTCGGTAGGGTTGGTTCTCTCCCATAAAGCTTTTGGTACCACCCCAAACATGGCACCTCCGTCTAATTTAAAATTACCTGTCTCTATTGGATATAATTTCATTTTGGTTGCTTTTAGTTTATAAATGAACGAATTATGTCCATTGTTATATTGCAATAGGAAGTACTATTGCTAATTCCGTATAAAATTATGAAAATGATAAGTATTTCTCTCTTTTTCACCTTTATTATCTGTAATTAATAATTTTGATGGTATAGAGTTTGCAACAGCGTCTTCAAAATATTGCGTTAGGCTATCAGGTTTGGTGAAATTTATTAATTTAGAGTTATGAAAAAATTATTTTTAGTATTACTCGTTTCTTTATTCGTTTTTGGAGGAAATGCACAAGGATTGATTCAGGAGTATGCAGGAATGCTGCAAGAACTGGAATCAAATGTTTCCAATAAAGAGTTTGTTAAAGTCTGGAAAAAGCAAAAAAAGACGTGGGAGTCGAGTTGTGAAAACGCTGCCACTGTCAAGCAAGTATCTGAATTAACCGTTGAATTTATTTCTAAGGTATATGAAGTTAAGATGATAAAAGTAATGGTAGTTGTTACGGATAAACTTTCAGATCAAAGTATGGCATTGTCTGGTGTCTATAATATCCTAAAAGAGACTGATTTGCATAAATGGTCAGATAATGATAAGAAAGCATTTCGGACTAAACTTGATGGGTTAATGGCTAAAATTAATGATCAGCAGAAAAAACAAGATGCCAGGGAAAGAGCTTTACTTATAAAGTCTGTTATGGAAGATTTTGATGCAGTTTTTCAATCTATTTTAACTGACAGTAAAAAAGGAAGTTTTGCAAAAACTATAGAGGGGCCGATGGAGGGAAGTGTCTTCGATGTTAAAGTTAAATTTAAAGCAGGAAAAGGGCAACAAGTTTTTGTGGACGGAGATAATATTTATGAATTCCAAGTTGAATTTAATACAAATAATGATGCTTTGCTAGCTAGTGCCCTGCAAGAATCAATGATTAAGGTTATTCAAGAAAGAGTGCCTGAAGGTTTTGCAAAATCAGCAAAATACGATAAAGCGTTTGTCAAAAATGAAGGGTATAGATTTGAATTTAAAGCAGAAAAATTTGCATTTACAGCTAAACAGCCATCTGTGTTAATTGGTGCAAAAAAAGATGGAAGTAGTGTTGTGTTGAAAATAACAGAGCCAGTATTTAAAAGATAGGACGTTAGAATTAGAAAGTCCACACTTCGCTCTCTCTTCAGCGGAGATGTATTTTAACTCATTGAAGCAAATATATTGAAGGTTTATGCGCTTGTTAATAGTACTTTATTAATGCATGTTATTACTTTGTCTAATGTATTTGATCAATTAGTTTAGAAAAAGGACGCACAAGTACTATCTTTGTAAGGTCTTTTTTTATTTAAGAATATACGAATATGAGTTTAGAGGAAATTAGAAGTTACATGAATCAGGTTCGAAGAGATTTTGCGGACAGGCCACTGACAGAAGAGTCTGTTGATGATAGCCCTTTTAAGCAGTATGCGGTTTGGTTTGAGGAGGCAGTTAATTCTGAAATTTTAGACCCTTTCGCAATGTGTCTTTCAACTGTGGGGTTAAATGGCCAACCCTCCTCTCGTATTGTCTATATGCGCGATATTCTAGATGATGGCTTTGTTTTTTATACGAATTACTTAAGTCAAAAAGGAAAGGAGTTACTTTCGACACCTAAAGCAGCCCTTAATTTACATTGGGGAGAGCTTGACAGACAAATTAGGATAGAAGGTGATGTAATGAAAGTTGCGGAAGAGGTATCTGACAAATACTTTGCTGGTCGCCCTAAAGAAAGCCAAATAGGAGCTTGGGCGTCTGCTCAAAGTGATGTTTTGACCACTAGAGAAGAATTGGAACAGCATGTATTGAAATATACAGAGCGTTTTAAAGATATTGACGTTGACCGTCCTAAGCATTGGGGCGGATATGTTTTAAAGCCAACCAAAATAGAATTCTGGCAGGGTAGAGCAAGTCGTTTGCACGATAGAATTGTTTATACCAAAGAAGGTGCAGAATGGAAACTAGGGCGATTATCTCCTTGATAGTAAAGAATGGCTAAAGAGATGCGTTCTGTTGCTGCGGTTTATTTTGATCGATTCAATCATCGAGAATTAGAATTGAATAGTCCTGTTCCTTCTAATTTGGAATTGATTGTTGTTATTCCCTCTCATAATGAGCCTGATTTACTGGGGAGTTTACAGTCGCTTAAGGATGCTTTTGTTCCAAATGGATTTTCTGTAGAGGTTATTACTGTAATCAATCATGGAGTAAATACAGATAGTGATATTGTTAAACAAAACGAAACAACGACAATTCAAGCAAACCAATTTTCTTTAGAGAACAACTCCGAGTCAATTACTTTTAAATCCATAGAAGTATTTGATATGCCTCCTAAAAAAGCGGGGGTAGGGTTGGCTCGGAAGATTGGAATGGACGAAGCGTTAAATCGATTCTCGAAGATTAATAAAGCCGGAATTATTGTTTGTTTTGATGCAGATAGTTTGTGTGAGGTAAATTATTTTGAGGCAATAATAGCCCATTTTAAAAAGCATCCAAAAACTCCGGGTTGTTCCATTCATTTTGAACATCCTTTGGAAGGGAATTGCCATACAGTTGAGGAATATAATGCGATTATTTTGTATGAATTGCATTTGCGGTATTACAAAAATGCGCGGCAATATACCGGGCTTCCATTTGTGTTTCATACGATAGGTTCGAGCATGGCAGTTCGCGCTTCTGCATATGCAAAACAAGGCGGAATGAATAAGCGAAAAGCTGGGGAGGATTTTTACTTTTTAAATAAGATTATTCAGTTGGATAACTTTACAGAATTAAATGATACAACAGTAATTCCTTCTCCAAGAGTTTCGGATCGAGTTCCGTTTGGAACCGGCAAAGCGGTTGGTGAAATTGTAAGTACTAAGCAGGGGGTTTTAGATACATATAGTTTTAGAATATTTGTGGAGCTGAAAGCGTTTGTTGGTGAGGTTTATTTAGATAATAAACATGTTAATGCCAGTAAGTTAAGTAGTTTAGTTAATGTTTTTATTGACGCAAAAGAACTTGAGGTTAAAATAGGTGAAATAGCAAAAAATGCTAATTCTGAGGAGGCATTTATTGCCCGGTTTTTTAAGACTTTTGATGCTTTTTGGATTATGAAATATGTCCATTTTTCACGTGATAATTTCCATGAACAAGTCACGGTTTTAGCTGCTTCAAACGAGTTGTTGTTGGAGTTAGGGGTAATCAATCAGCCTTTGAAAACGGAGTTAGAGGCATTGATTAAATTCAGAAGTTTAGATAAAAACAGGGTAGTTTAGTTCGTGAATTAAACGCTAATTATCAGGATGCAAATGGAGGGAAACATCGATTCATATTTACAGCAAATTACGGATTTGAAAGACCGTGAAGTGTTGGCTTATCAGAATCTCTATTCTAAAATTAACGATATACCATCATTACGAGAAAAAGTAAGACAAGGCTTTGCAGTTTATCCATTAAATGTTTATTCGACTAGCTTTAATCGACTCGGACAAGTTATTGTCGAAATAGAAAAAGTGGCTTATTGGCCACGAATGCTTTCAAAAGGTTCACCGGGAAGGGTATATGCTTTGAATTCAGAAGAGTTTGTGAACGTTACAATTGGTAAATTGGGATATGATAAGGTAGAATTGATACCAGGCGCTGATGATATTCCAGATTGGATTAAAGGAAAGAAGTTAGCTTTATTAGTTCGGCCAGATGACCGATCCTTTAGAGAGATGGAAAGGGCTTTAGCAGAGCTTTCGGATAAGCAGAACGAAAATTTTAGAAGTGTTTTTAGAATTGCATATGGTTTAAAAAAACAGGAGGTAGTTTCTGAGCCCTTTATCAGCGACGAATTGAATAGCTCTCAATTGCGTGCGGTTCAACAAATTATTGGAGAGAATAAGGTTGTTGTAGTTCATGGTCCTCCAGGGACAGGTAAAACAACCACATTGGTACAAGCTATTATTGAGTTATTAAAGCAAAATAAACGAATCCTGGTTGCCACACCTTCAAATGCTGCAGCGGATCACATGATTAAAAGTTTGTTGGAATTTACGAAGAAGGTTGTCCGTGTGGGTAATGTTTCTAGGGTTGATGATGATTTGGAGAAGCATACTTTGGGTATGAAAGTACAAGTTTCTGAAGAAGCACAGCTAATTAAAGAATACCAGAAGGAACTTAATAAGGTTTTAAAACAAGCAAATTCATTTAAGCGAAACTTTGGTCATGCTGAAAGGCAGGATCGACGAAATTTACGTTCTGAAGTAAAGTTGTATCGAAAACAAATAAAAGAGCTGGAGAAGTTTTCTTACGAGCGAATTTTATCGCAAAGTAGAATAGCGGTAGGAACTTTAATTGGTTTGTGTAGAACTGAAATAAAAGCACAAAACTGGGATGTTGTTGTTATAGATGAGGCTGCACAGGCATTTGAACCTGCTTGTTGGGCAGTGGCTTCTTTTGGAAGTAGATTAGTTCTTGCTGGTGATCATAAGCAATTACCTCCAACATTGATGCAGCAGTTTTCTGTAAAAAACCCTTATCGGACATTGCAAGAAAAAATAGTGGAGAAAAACCCTGATACGGTTACTTTTTTAGATACGCAGTACCGAATGGATTCAATTATTAAAGAATTTAGTAATCAGCAATTTTATGAAGGGAAGTTAAAATGTGCTCAAAAAAGTGAGATTGCTTCTGATTCTCTGAATAATCTTAATGACAACTGCAATGAACCATTAGTTTTTATTGATACTGCTGGTTGCGGCTTTGATGAAGAATTACAAGACGGTAGTCGTTTTAATTCAGGTGAAACTAGCCTTGTACAGAAAATGGTCGGTATTTTTAGTGATGAATTCAATTCTATTGGAGTTATTAGTCCATATTCAGTTCAGGTTAAGCATCTTAGAAAAGAATTAAAAGAAGTGCTTTTAGAAAAAGATATCCAAACCATTGATGGTTTTCAAGGACAAGAAAGAGAGTTAATCATAATTAGCTTGGTTCGGTCCAATACAGATGGAATGATAGGGTTCTTAAAAGACTATCGACGAATGAATGTTGCACTTACACGTGCTAAAAAGAAACTAATCGTTATTGGTGATAGCGCAACTATTGGGGTGGATAGTTTTTACAATGCTTTTCTTTCGTATGCAGAAAATGAAGGAACGTACAAATCAGCTTGGGAGTTTGCTTAGGCTTATTTATTAGCTAAGTTCCTTTCATATTTCCCTGTACCTAGTTGATTAAGCAAAGTCAAGTGGCTTTTAATAGCTCCAAAAAATGTTTTATGCTGGTGGTAAGGTAAGTTGAATTCCTTGGTTGTTTCCTTAACTATTTTTGAAAGCTTCTTATAATGAATGTGACAAATATTCGGAAACAAATGGTGTTCAATTTGAAAATTTAATCCTCCAATAAACCAGGAGAAAAAGTAACTACCATTCGCAAAATTTGCAGTAGTTTTAACTTGATGTATAGCCCAGTTGTTATCTACAGATCCATTTTCATCTACATCGTAAAATTCTGTATCTTCAATAACGTGAGCTGGTTGAAAAACAAAAGAAAGGATTAATCCACAGATAAAATGCATAATTCCAAATCCAATAAGGGATTGCCACCAAGGTAACTCAACTAATAGGAAAGGTACTACAAGCAACAAAGCAAAGTACCAAATTTTATTTAACAGAATTTGAACAAACCCTTTTGCTAAGGTAAGTCCCTGTCCTTCTAACAAATCTTTTTTATTATATCGAAATAATTGAATAAAATCCTTAGCACTACACCAGTAAATTGTCATCAATCCGTATAAAAATGGTGCATAAAATAATTGAAAACGATGCATCGCTTTCCTCTTTTGAGTAGGGCTAAATCGCATTACCCCAATTTCTATGTCTTCATCAAACCCCTCTATATTCGTAAATGAATGGTGAAGAACGTTGTGCTGAATTTTCCAATTTTCTTTATATCCTCCAATAAAATGGATTAACCAGCCCATTGCGTTATTTACTTTTTGATTCTTTGAATAAGAACCGTGGTTTGCGTCATGCATTATTGATAATCCAATACCTGACATTCCAAAGCCCATTAAAGCCCACATTAGCAGAACTAACCATACGTTTGCAATAACACCAGTGAGCATAAGGACTAATGGGGCAAAGTATAGACAGATCATAAATGCCGATTTAAATTTCATTTTGAAATTGGCATATCGAGAAATATTATTCTCTTTAAAATACTTATTCACTCTCTTTCGCAATTCTTTGAAGAACTCCGTTTGATCTTTTACATTAAACTTAACAACTGGCACACTCATAATCCTGTATGTTTTAATATCTGGTGCAAAGATAGCCCTAATAAACTTCGGTTAACGTATAATTATCAGTTTTTAACAAAACTTATCAACGATATTGGGGTATTAGACGTAAAAAGTCTAGAATAGTAAGGATGAAAGAATTATTTATCTTCCTTACACATTTCATCTGGGCGAGCACCGCAAACACTGCAAGATTCTCCTTCTTGGTTTAAGAGAGGATTATTACTTGCACAAGTTCCGGAAAATTCGCCGTCTTTTTTTGCCCATATTTTAATGGCAATTCCTAATACCCCTAATGCTAATAATCCTATAGAAAATAGTGCTAATTTCATAATACAAAGATAGTTTATATTTTCACAATTAGTGATAATCGAATCAATTTGATTCAGTCTAAATAATGTACTTTTGCAGAGCAATAGGAATAAACCAATGAGTGAAGTAACCGGAAAAGCATGGGATGGTAAATTATTCGCAAGAATAATGAGCTATGCACGTCCTTATAGAATGTTAATGGTGGGTGCGATAGCGCTAACCTTTATATTGGCTGTCGTTACTGCTATTCGCCCAATTATTTTTGGGTACATGGTTGGTTCTTGTATCGAAAACCCCAATGCTGAAGGTTTGTTATATTGGACTTTTATTCTTATTGGGTTGTTAGTTTCTGAGGCAATAGGGCAGTTCTTTCATACTTACGTTGGACATATAATTGGTCAGAATGTAATAAAAGATTTGCGCGTGGAGTTATTTTCACATATTACTCGACTGCGACTCAAGTATTTTGATACACATCCGATTGGAATGCTTGTAACAAGAGCCGTTAGTGATATAGAAACTGTTGCAGATGTATTTTCGCAAGGCTTGTTAACCATCTTCGGAGATTTGTTAAAGCTAGCTGGCGTTTTGGTTTGCATGTTTATAATAAATTGGGAATTAGCATTAACGGTTATTATTCCTATTCCTATATTGTTAGTCGCTGCTAATATTTTTAAAAAGGCAATTAAAAAAGCTTTTCAGGAAGCACGTACTCAGGTGTCTCGGTTAAATACATTTGTTCAAGAACACCTTACAGGAATTAATATTGTAAAGATTTTTGGAAGGGAAGAAATAGAATCTGAAAGGTTTAAAAAGATTAATGAGAAGCATAAAAAAGCGCACGTTAAGTCGGTTTGGGCGTATTCTGTATTTATGCCAATTGTTGATGTGTTAAGCTCTTTGTCATTGGCATTGCTAATTATTTATACAATGATGCAGTTAGATAATGAAGGCGTCAAGGGAAGTGATTTAGCTGCTCAACTTACAATGTTCATGCTTTTTATAAATATGATGTATAGACCTATTCGATTGCTTGCAGATCGTTTTAATGTATTGCAAATGGGAATGGTAGGTAGCTCCCGTGTTTTTAAAGTGTTGGATACAAAAGAGCAAATTGAGAATAATGCGAAGGTTGTAGAAAAGGAATTTAAAGGGGATATAGCGTTTAAAGATGTTTGGTTTGCTTATAACGAACCTACTTATGTTTTAAAAGGTATTAATTTTTCATTGTCTCCTGGAGAAACAGTAGCATTTGTTGGTGCAACTGGAGCAGGTAAATCTTCTATTATTAACTTATTAAGTCGATTTTACGAATATCAAAAAGGAGAAATAATGGTTGACGGAGATGAGTTAAGAGATATTGATATGGACTTAATTCGTAAAAATGTGGCTGTTGTTTTACAAGATGTCTTTTTATATTCAGATACTATTTTAAATAACATTACCCTTGGTGATCATTCCATTTCAAGAGAAAAGGTAGTTGAAGCATCGAAGCAAGTTGGCGCGCATGAGTTTATTATGTCATTACCTGAGAATTACGATTTTGTAGTAGGAGAGAGGGGAGGAATGTTATCAGTTGGGCAACGCCAATTGATCTCTTTTATTAGAGCCTACGTTTACAATCCGAGTATTTTAATTTTAGATGAAGCAACCTCTTCTATAGATACAGAATCAGAAGAATTGATTCAATTGGCTATAGAAAAATTGACTGAAGGTAGAACTTCTATTATTATTGCACACCGATTATCCACTATCAGTAAGGCGGATAAGATTATTGTAATGGATCAAGGAGAAATTATAGAGTCCGGGTCTCATCAAGAATTATTAAGTCTCGATGGATCTTACAAGAAGTTGTATGATATTCAGTATAAGTAGGGCTTTAGGTTTTTGATAAATGCACGAATTCTGGAAAAATTGAATTGAAATCTTCATTTCTAATTGTATCTAGTTTCTCAGTTTGTTTTACAAATGCTTTTAAATCAGACGCATTAGCAGGAGTCATCATATACTCAATTACGGCTTCAAATTCTTTAATTACAACTTGTGAAGCATTGTTTTCATTTAGCCAATCTATGTGAGCAATCAAATTCTCTTTCGATTTTTCCTTAACTAATTTTGGTGAGTTTTTGCAATTGTAATAATTCGGCCGATCCAGCATGTTGAGGTAGATATCATTAATTTTCATCAAACTATTCTCAACAAAAAACTGATGTAAATCACACAATGAAAGTATAGATAAGTTACTAACCGTGGGCGCAATTTGGAGTTTAATGTGTGGACATTGTTCCTTGATTAATTCAATGTTTTCCAAAAATTGATTCCATTTCAATCCACTTCTAATATACGCTGCTTTTTCGCCAATTGCATCAATGCTTACAGCTATGGTAATTTTCTTAAACTTTTTCCAATAGTCTAAAACACTTTTACCCTTTAATGTTAATGTACTTAGATTTGTATTATACCGTAAATGAAGATCCGTTTGATTTTTAGCAAGTAAAGAATCTAAGAAGGAATAATGTTCCTCCATCCTTAATGGCTCTCCACCTGCAAAGTATACTTCCGCTAAATCAGTGTCAAACGTAAACAAATCTTCAATTAATTTTTCATTTTCAGGTGTTGCTTTTATTAGGGCTTTATCTCCAAAATTAGTTTTCAATAATTTAGCATCATTAAACCAGCTAGAACTAGCTCCATGCCAACAGGTTCTGCATTTCAAATTGCAAACGTTACTGTAGCGAATGTCTAAATAAACTGGTTTAGATAGCTTGCAGGTGCCATCAGAGGAGGTCTTTGGAAGCCATTCAAGGTAAGTTTTGTACTTGTCTAAGGTTTCGGTACGAATACTGCTTTTATTGACTGCTTCTCTTTTAAAACAAGATGCACACCTTTTATCTTTCTGACCTTCTAGTAAGTTTTTTCGAAATTTTTTAATCGATTCCCCATTCCAAATAGATTCGATACTCTCGTTGTTTACATTACCATAGGTAATACTCGTATTGCAACAGGCTTTGGCATTTCCATTTGTATCCACATATAAATGAACCCATGGCATTAAGCATATTGATTCAGGAATCATGGATTTATTTTGCAATTACTTTATAACCTTTCTTGCGCAGTAATGTAATGATACCTTCCTTACCAGGTAAATGAGCTGCACCAACTGCAATGAAGGTGCTTCCTTTTTTAATATACGGTTCAGCTCTGTCGGCCATGTTGTAATTTCTTTTTACAAGAAATATATCGTTAAAAATTTTAGCCATTTCTTCATCTTCTTCATCTTCTGTCGTCATTTCTAAAAGTTTGTCGAGATTTCCTTCAACATAATATTTCATCATTAAATCCATATCTAATCCCCCTTCCTTTCCATAGTCTGTTACTGCATCAACTAATCCTCTAGCCTGCAATTTATACGGGACGGCACTAAATGCATCGATTTGTTCCATGGTTTTCTCTAAGCCAATTGTTTGTTTCTTTTGCTTTTTAGCTTCTTTAAAAAAGTAAATATCCAATGCGTCGGTTTGTTGTGCTTCTAAATCTCTTAAAGCAACCATTTGCGTTGTAAAAAGTGGCTGCATCCTTTCAAAAATAAAAAGGGCTTGCCCCAAGGAATCTCTAAAGAAATCGGATACTACTGTATATTCATCTGCTGTTAATAATGTTTTAAGTGAGTAAGTTGAGTCCATGATTAATTTACTCAATAGAGCAGCTTGGTCCACACTATCCATATTCAGTTCCATCGCATATATTTCTGCGTGGTTAAAAGCATCCATTACACCCTCTTTAAATTGGAAAGCACGCTCGTCTTGTGTGTGCATTGTTCCGTATAAGTAAGAATGTTCTGTAAGCCCGTTTCCTGATATTTCCCAAAACAAACTGTTGTATTTTTCTTGTCCACATCCAACTATTTGGGAAAGTAAAAAGGTGAAATAAATGATGTGTTTTTTCATGATAGGTAATTGGTCTACAAATGTAAGGATGAAATAGCTATAAACATAAAAACTACTTTAGCTTTTGTTCGTTTATAACCATTACTTTGAAACGAATAATACTTGTAGGTTTTTCTGCATTACTTGAGATTACCAGCGTTCTATTTTGCCATTCATATTTATTGTTGGTATCAAAAGTAACATGAATAACACCTTGTTTTCCGGGTAAAATGGGTGATTTTGGATAAGTGAATTTCGTACATGTACAAGTAACTTTTATTCCTTCAATTATTAATGGTTCATTTCCAGTATTTGTAAAAGGGTAAGCATGTTCCAGTAAAACGCCCTCATTTGTTTTTGGAAACTTATGGGTTTTTTCTTCAAACGTAATCTTTGCTTGACTAATTCCGTTTACAGAAAATGAAAATAGTAGGATGGCCAGAAATATCTTCATGATTTAAATTTTAGGTAAAAAAAAACTCCGATTGTTTAATCGGAGTTTTTAAATAATGTGTTAATTTAATTATCCTTTTTTAATTGCAGGACCATCAACTGGTTTGATAGGTGTTGCACCAGTAGCTGGAGCTTTAACTTCACCTTTAATTCTTATAATTTTAGTAGAAGTTTCTCCGTTTGAAGTGATCGTTACAGATTTATTAATTAAACCGATTCTCTTTGTATCATATTTTACTTTGATAGAAGAAGAAGCACCTGGTGCGATAGGCTCACGTGGCCATTCTGGCACAGTACAACCACAAGATCCTCTAGCGTTAGTAATTAATAATGGCTCTGTTCCGGTGTTTGTAAATACAAATTCACATTGTCCGTTACCATTTTGTTCCATAACACCATAGTCATGAACTTCTTTTTCGAAACTAATTTCGGCACCGCCAACTTGGATAGCTTTTTCAATAGGCGCGCCGGGAACTTGAGCAGAAACATTGAAAGTCACTACTGCTAACAACATCATTCCAAATGTTAAGATTGCTTTTTTCATAATTGTAATTTTATTTATTGTTTAAATTTTAATTTCCTAATTACAAATATAATCAGGTTTCTCTCACTTATTTATTCTTTAACACTTCGTTAACAAGTAGATTAACTAGTGTGTATCATCTTTTTCCTTTTCATCTTCCTCTGGCTCCTCATAATCAAGATCGATACTTAATTTATGTTCTAAAATTTTCGCCAGGTTTTTCGCGTCTAATTTTTTCGCTCTAATTACTTTATCCTTGTCTAAAAGGTAAATTTGAGGAGTACTGAAAATGTCATATGTTTTTCTAAAGTTTAAACTTTGTAAATCTGTTACTCTTAGTTCGTTTAAGTATTTTATTGCATTTTCGTTCGCATCTGGAAAATCTGAAATATTTATCCAAGGAAGGTTCTTCTCTTTAATAAATTTCTTCCACCCTTTATTTTCAAGACTAGTTCCAACAGCAACAAATTCAATACTGATGTTTTTTTCTTTTAATTCATTATACAATTTGATAAGCTTTGGCATTTCTTTTTTACAATGACCGCAATCATCTGCCCAAAAGATAAGAGCAGTATAATCAGTTTTTACCTGTGTGTAAAAGTCAACCCACTTTTTCTCTGAAGTGTCTGCTAGAATAACTCTAGGTGCTGGCTGCCCAACTCTTAATGGACCTATTGCAACTTTTCTTTCGCACAACTCTTTTAACTTATCTGGATCTAACCAATAAGCTCTGGATTTATTAGCAGGGCAATAGTAAGAATCTGCCATGCAGTAGAAAACTGCATCCATTCCCATAATTTTGGAAGTTTCGTACTTGTAAGTAATAAAATGAACTACGTATTTAAACATCTCAGATCCGTTTTCCATCTGCTCGATTAATGAATGCGCATTTGCACAGATAGTATCCGCTTGTTGCAGTATCATTTTTTCAAAGAAGAACTGTAATTTGTTCTTGAATGCAGGGTAATGAACCAACCTTTTGTCAGATAAATCAATATTATCCCAATAATGTTCTTTGTAGTACTTGTATCGTAAAGTGTCATTTTTTATTATGTTCTCCGGAATGATTGGATCAATTGACATGTTAATTAGTTTGCCTACCAGTAAATCTTTATTCTCTACAACCAATTTCTTTTGATAAGCTTTTACTTCTTTGTCTAACCTAGACATGAGTTCTTTGTTATCTTTTTTATCTTTTGCTTCGTTTTTCTTCTCGTTGATAAATTTGATGTAATCGTAAAAGATTTTATTATTTACAGATTTTTTAACCTTCATGTTTGTAATGAAGTTGCTGGTTGAAGTCTCCATTTCAATCTCCTTATCAGCTAAAATAATTTCAAACCATTTCGGTCCTGGGCAGATTAGCGTATAAACACCTTCATCAAATTGATTGTTGAATTCTACTAAACCATTCTTAGATTCTGCTGTATCTGCATAATAGAGCTTGTCACCTAAGTATCTTGCAAGAAATATGGTGGTGTCTTTTAATCCATTAACCTTAAATTTAAGATTGTATTGAGCACTTGCTCCAACAGTTAAAAAAAGAATAGATAGTAATAATAACTTCTTCATATTTTAAAAATTTTCTTTTCTAATTCGAAAGTATAACAAATGACGCACCAAATAAGTTTTGGATGCTTTATATATTAAACTTTAACAAAAAATTAAGAATTCGGTTTTGCTAGTTGTTTTACTTTATTAGAAATATTAAACCCTGTTAAGAATAAGAACAATAATAAGAAGGCACCACCAAAAAGCAGCGTATTTAGTGAAACTAGACTAGTTACTTCCATTCCAACCTCTTCCAATAACCAAGCGTTAAACCATAATTTGACAGCTCCAAAGCATAAGAATGAAACTAATCCGACAAGCATAAATACCAATATAAATGATTTATTTATTTGATTCGTGATAGTTTTCCATTTATAACCAAGAATTAACAATAACTGTATTTCATATTTAGATTTTTGAATTAATATTTGTGAATACAATACAAATAGAAAGGCTGATTGAAGAATGATTATTATTCCAATTAGTACGTGGAAATTTAAGAAACCTCGCAGTATTTGCTCTACTTTACCACCTCTTAATTGCTCACTATTGGTTTCATAACCGTTATCTTCAATATATTTTTTTAAAGATGGATCATTGGCATCTGTAACTTCTACAATTACTCTAAATATTTCCTGTTTTGAAGGGTTTCCATATTCCATGTTTGCAAAATCCAAGAAACTTTTAGGAACCAAAATTGAATTTATTCGATCAGAAAAATTGATAACATTTCCTTGGTATTCAGCTTTTTTGCCATTTCCAGAGACTTCCAGTTTAATGGAAAAAGCTCCAATTATTCCTTTGCTTACTTGTGGTGTGCCAGCTGCTTGTGCTATTCCAAAATTATAGGCATCTAAATAGGTGTTTGGTAAAATAATAGGGACTTGTGTATCTCCTTTTTCCCATCCCCAGTTTTTCGTTTCTGCATCAATAAATTGATCTGGAACCGTTTCAAAAAACGCCAATGATTTCATGGTAGGGAATTTACCGCCCTCCATTCCTAATACTGCCATTACCTCAAAGGTTGCGTTGTTAAATGGCGCAATATCTTTTATAAAATATTGGCTTTTAATTTCTTCAATTTCTTCAGAATCAAAGGCTGTATTACCTCCTATTCCCAATGTATTTAAACTTGAAACATGTTTTTTAAGTACTAAGTATTCTGAATCTATTGCATCTGATTCATTGTTAAAAATAGTGTCAACATCTGTAAACAATTGAAGCGTTATTAATAAAAGCGTAAAACCCAAAATAGCACCCAAAGCGGAAAACGCTAGCGTGAACATATTTTGTTTTTTATTGATTGCTTTTTTCATACGGTATTTTCCCTATAAAAAGATAGTGGTTACATTTTTAAATTCATAATTATGCCCTAGTGTGGCTAAAATAAACCCAGCATTATTAGCCTTACATTCTTGGTTAATTAGTTTTTTGGCTATTTGAATATTGGTGTCATCGATATTGCTAAAAGGCTCATCTAATAATAAGAATTCGAATGGTTGAAGTAAACATCGAATAAGCGCTACGCGCTGCTGCTGTCCTAAAGAAAGTTTTCCTGCTAATTGATGTTTCTTGGAAAGTAGTCCAAATTCTTCTAACATTTCTTCAATTTGAGCAGCCGTTTTATGATTTGTTAAATTGTTTTTTAAAGTTAAGTTATCCCAAACTGAAAGGTGATTAAACAACCTTAAGTCCTGCAAAAGATAGGAAAGCTTATTAGTTCTTAATTTCGACCAACTATCTATAGAAATATTTTTTTGGTTTTCTTCATCAATACTTATTGAACCTGAATAATCAGCTCGAAGACCGTAGATATATGAAAGTAAGGTGCTTTTACCTTTTCCTGAATCGGATGATATTAAATAGGAAAGATTGGAGTCTAATACACATGCTTTTCCCCATATGCTTTCTGCAGAGAAAGCTTCATCTTTCATAGGGTTTGGGACAATATTTTGTAATGTTACTTTCAAAGAAGCAAATTAGAAATTATTCTACAATCAACTTTTTCGAAATAGTATTTCCAATTGTAAGAAAGTAGAATCCTTTAGTGATGCTTTCTAAATTGATTGTATTAAGAGTCCTTCCTGTCTTAATTAACTTTCCATTAATATCAGTAATTGAATATGGTGTTGATTCTGAAAGTCCATTAATTGAGATGTTTTCTTTTGCTGGATTCGGATAAAATGAAATAGTATTGATTTCAACATTAGCAATTCCCATAGGGCTTTCTGTGAAGACTTTGATATTGTCAATTTCTAAAATAAATTGGTCATAGGCATTGTGTCTAAAAGCTAAATAAACCGTTTCACCTGTAATTCCTGCACTATCTAATGAAACGGTATAGTTTGTCCAGTATGACGGTCCAACTGAATCAAAAATAACAGGGTTACTCGTAAAATCATTTAGATTGGAATAGGAGAATAAGATTTCAAAATCATCATGATATGATTGATCTTTAGACTTGCAGTCAAATGAGATGTAATTTCCAAAAGCACCTAATGTAAGTGAAGGTAAAACGATGTAATTATCTGCAGTACCAGCAGTTTCAAACCATGAAGTACTGATTAAAACGGAGTCATTTATTCCCAATGTATCATAATCTTCATGCATAACCCATGAGTCTGTAATGAAATTAACAGCAGGATCGTTGTAAGGTGCAAGACCATCTTCATCAATTGTTTGCCATCCAGCTGGAAAACCATCATTGAAATCTTCAAATAGAATAGTGTTTTGTGCTAAAATATTTGTGGAGATTATTAAAAAAGTAAGCGTAATTAGATTTTTCATTGTTTTTTATTCTGAGCGTAAATGTAGTGAAATAAGGCAATAACGACATATAATAAAATTTATTTTCAAGGGAATTGAACTTTTTAAAAAGGGTGATGTACCGCTTGGCATAATTAATTGAAAAAAAGAAATTATGAAAAAGATAACAAGCATTTTACTCGCCATAATACTTACAGGAACTTCAGCAATGGCAGAAGTTGAAAAAAAAGTAAGTTCAAAAATTAATAATGTAACTGTTTTCCTTCAGGGAGCGCAAGTTCAAAGAAAGGGGAAGTTTAAAATAGATAAGGGTATTACAAAAATTATTTTTGAAGGAATGACACAACAATTTGATAAAAACAGTATTCAAGTAAAAGGGAAAGGAAGTTTTATAATTCTAGATGTTAGTTCAACTATTTTTTATCCTGTTCCTAAGGCCTACGTGCCGAATACCATGCCAGTGAAAATTAAAAAAGAAATCACAAGATTAGAAGATTCCATAAGCGATTTGAATTGGCTAGCGCAAGAATTAAGAATTGAAGTTGACGGTTATAAATCGGAGAAAACTATGTTGTTGACAAGTGGAGTTATCAAAGGTCAAAACATAAATGATTCGATAGCAGCTTTGATAGATGCTATGGATTACATGCGTGTAAAATTATTGGAGTTGAATAAGTTGATTTTTAAAATTGAGAAGAAGTTAAATACCGACAAAGTACTTCTCACCAAAATGAATGCACGGTTAAATGAATTAAAAAATTACAATTACAATGCAGGAAATGTTGTTAAGCGCCAATTACCTGTGCAGCAAATTATCGTTACGGTTTCCTCAGATGTTGAGACTTATGGTACACTTGAATTTAGTTATATGGTTCCGAGTGCTGGATGGTCTCCTTCTTACGATTTAAGAGCAGATGATGTTGATTCTCCGATAAAGTTAACATACAAGGCGAATGTTTATCAAAACACTGGCATCGACTGGGATAATGTTGATATGACTTTGTCAACAATAAATCCTAATCGAAGCAATGTTAAACCAACCTTAGCTACCTGGTATTTAAGGTATTACCAACCCATTGTGCAATCTCAAGGGTATTACAATAAAGATTCAAAGAGTAAAATGGCGAAAGAGAGTGCATTGGCTCCTGCAACACTTTCCATGAATGAGAGCACTATATCAACTGATGCTGATTTTCAATGGGATGATTTAGAAGAGGCAGAACATATGTCTAATTACACAGAAATGAATAATAACATGGCAATGGTAGAGTTCGAATTAAAAATTCCTCAATCAATTAAGTCAGATGGGCAGACGCATTTAATGGCAGTTACTTCAGATGAGATTGATGCTTCATTTCAATACCATATCGTTCCTAAATTAGATAAAGACGCTTTTTTAATGGCAAAATTAAGTGGTTGGGAAGATTTAAATTTACTTCCGGCTGTAGCTAATATCTATTACGATGGAACGTATGTTGGTCAAACTCGATTAAACCCTTCGGTTATGAGTGATACTTTAGAATTGGCGTTAGGAAGAGATAGAGGAATCTATTTAACAAGAAAGAAAACAAGTGACGAAGAGAAAATAAAAAAGTTAACAGGTCAAAAAGAGAAAACAGTTACGTATCAATTGGCGCTCAAAAACTATAAGTCAACGAATGTTTCTATAATCGTTGAAGATCAGACTCCAGTTTCTACTATTGAAGATATTAAAGTAGAGCTCCTCGAGAAAGGTATAGCTGATTACAATAAAAAAACAGGAAAGCTAGTATGGAATATAAATCTTGATGCAAAAGAAACATTGAAGTATGAATTTACTTACCTATTGCGGTATGATAAAGATAAGACGCTAGCTTTTAATTAGGATAAAAGCAAATCTGAAAAGCGCATGTGTAAATACATGCGCTTTTTTTGTGCGAAAAATCGTACTATTGTTTTCGATGAAACAGTTTAAAAAATATTTAAGATGGACTTGGATAGTCTTGATATTAATAACTGTAACGTTGTTTTTAATTTATCCTGATTCTTTTACTGCAGACAGTTTAAAGGCGGTATTGAACGATAATAGCAGCTTAATAATGCTTGCGTTTATCGTATTATCCTGTATTAGAGCTTTGTTTTTTTTGCCAAGTACTTTGTTTGTGCTAATGGGTACGGTGCTTTACCCAGATGACCCAGTATTTGTATTAACTGTTTCAATGATCGGTATTCTTATTGGAGCTTCCTTAGTTTACCAGGCTGCATTTATATTAACACCTGAACAATTATTTAGAGGGAAGAACTTAACGCGTATGGAAGGTGTTCATAATAAGATGGATAAATATGGTTTTTCAATCGTGTTATTTTGGTCCTTTTTTCCTGCTGTTCCAACCGATCTGATTTGTTATGTAGCTGGCACCATTAAAATGGCATTTTGGAAATTCATTTTAGCGGTGTTCTTGGGCGAAATTGTATTAGTGAGTATTTATATATGGACAGGTAAATCAATCATTGAATTACTATTTTAATGAACCTATTTTTTAGATGTGTGTATTTCTTATCAAATAATTTTATAAATTTGGGATATGTCAGATATGAATCAAACACAAGAAGAAGTATTAATTGAAGAAAAAATTGTAGAGCTTAAAGATTTAATTCTTTATAACGACGATTTTAATACCTTCGATCACGTTATTAATCAATTGACTAAATACTGCGAGCATTCAATGATTCAGGCTGAACAGTGCGCACATATAGTTCATAACAATGGCAAATGTCAGATTAAGAGAGGAGAATTTGATACCCTAAAACCGATATGCGAAACGCTTTTAGAGAAAGGTTTATCTGCTGTTATTGAATAATCCCCCAAGTTGCTTTTATATTTAGGTAACATCTCAATAGTTCTTATTATCATACTACCTTTGCAAGAAATATATTAAGGATGAAACATATTTTATTACCATTAATTGCTGTTGTGCTTTTTACAGCTTGTTCTAAAGTTCCCATAACGGATAGGAAACAGACGCATTTGATGCCTGAAAGTAAGCTAATTGCAATGTCAAAAGTGCAATATTCTGAATTTTTAGCTACCGCAAAAGTATTGCCGGCAAGTGATGCACGCGCAGATAGAGTAGCTAGAGTGGGAGAGAAGATAAAAGTAGCTACAGAAGATTTTTTGAATGATAGAGGCTATGAAAAACGTTTAGTTGGGTTTGAATGGGAGTTTAAAACAGTTGATGAAGAAATCATAAATGCTTGGTGCATGCCCGGAGGAAAAGTTTGTGTTTACACTGGATTGTTAGGTCTAGTAGGTTCTGATGATGAGTTAGCAGTTGTTATGGGGCACGAAATTGCACATGCCATTGCTAGGCATGGAAACGAAAGAATGAGTCAGCAGATGGTGCTATCTGGAATAGGAAGTGTATTGACACCAGCTGACACCACACAAGTTTCTATCTACCAACAAGTTTTCATGGGAGTGGGGACATTGGGGATGTTGAAGTACGGAAGAGGGCATGAATCTGAGTCGGATAAACTAGGTTTAGTATTTATGAAATTAGCTGGTTATAACCCAGAATCAGCAATAACATTTTGGGAGAAAATGGCTGCTTCAGGTGGCGAAAAACCGCCTGCAATTTTTAGCACGCACCCTAGTGATGAGAAAAGAATAGCAGATATAAAAGAATTTTTACAAATTATTGAAGAATTTACTGATTAGTATTACATATATTTGCACCATTAAAAATGGCCTCGTAGTTCAACTGAATAGAATACCACATTACGGCTGTGGCGGTTGAAGGTTTGAATCCTTCCGAGGTCACTAAAGCGGAGAATTGGTTGAAATCAACTGGTTCTCCGCTTTTTATTTTTGCTAAATCCTTTGATAATAAAGGGATAGCGGAGAAAATAGAATTTACTCTTTTGGTTTGAACTTTCGAATAATATAATTTAGTTAGTAAAATAATTTTTTACCTAAAAACATGAAAAGAACCTTGTTTTAACTCTTGGTTTTCATTCTTTATATTGGAATAAGCTGCTAAGTAAAAATACACTCCCTCACTAATATTTTTTCCATTTAGTTTGCCATCCCATTTAGGGTAGATATCAGATTGATAAGTATAAAGGTATATAGAATTACCCCAACGATTAAATATTTCAAAACTTTCTATTTTAACCCATTCTGCAGGTAGCACATAAATTGGTTCATAAAAATCATTTACCCCATCATTGTTAGGTGTAAAGACATTGGGAAACTCAATTATCGGTTCACAAAAAGTTGAAACATAAATTGAATCTTTATTCTGACATCCATTTATTGGCTCTTCAATTATGACACTATACCAACCAAGTTGAGAGGAATCAATTTGTATTGTCTGATCGTTTGAAATAATTGGATTCCACGTGTAGGACATTCCATTATTTAGCGCATCTAAAACAACTAAGGTGTTCAATGGGCAATAATTTAGACTATCAGAAGCAAAAGGAGAAGCAGGATTTTGAACAACAAGTACCATTGCCGTATCAGTATAAGAATTATTATTAAAGTCAATACTTAAGATAACGTTTCCCGATTCATCTATTCCTACAATAGTATCTTCCAGTGGAAAAGGAAAAGGATAATCGATACTATTCCAATCTGATAATGTGTCACCTTCTTCAGTATACCATGTATAGCTCGTAATATTCTCTGTGTAATAGCTTAAATATGCCATATCCGGATAGCATACGGTGGCATCCAATAAATCTATACTTCTTGATGGAAAACAAATTTGCTGGAGGTTTGATGCACCACCAGTTGACGCGGTAAATCCCCAAAAAACTTCATTTTCACCATTAAAAATTTCATTGATTAAATCAATTGTATTCGTCATTCTCAGGGTTCCATCAAAATACATATCTATTACTTGAGTATTTGCATTCCATACAATTCTTGTAGTATGCGTATCACCATCTTCAACGTTGGCTCCAGAAGGATCCAAACTTATTGATGAAACCAAGGGGTTAAGCCAATTATTATTGTGATACATTCCGGTATGGTCTTCAGCTATATCATCATTAGCTGTTCCATTGTTCCAGGTATCAAACTCAATGGCTAATGCATCAGAAATACCTTCATATCCAATACCTCCTCCAGACCCTCCGCTATTAGACGAGGAAAGTCCTCTCAAAACAAACGCAAATCCATCTGCACCAGCATCATTAGCTCCAAGATAAAGACAAAAAGTAGCATCAAAACTTTCCAATAAATCTATTGGTTCTTGATCCCAAACTGCTCCAGCTTGTGTGGTTAAATTCTGCGTTAGAGTGAAGCATGTATCTGATTCACCACAGAGTAGTTGATTGATGTTGCTAACACCAAATGCATCGCCAACTAATTGGTAGTTATTTTGTCCATTAGCTACAGCAGATATTGAAAAAACAACTAAAACCAGACCTATTTTAAACATATCAAGTTATTCTTTGACTATCCAGAGGTTATTCTTTGTCAGGTATTGAATAAAGTTTACTACACTGATCTGAGATGTCCGATCTTCTTCTTTCATTATTTTAATATATTCTTGAGCAACTGCAGAATTTCGATTTTTTTTCTCGTATCCAGAAAATGCGTAGTAACAATCTTTAGTTTGTCTTAATTCATTTAATGTTCGCTTTTTTATTTTCATAACATACTTATTGTATTTTTTACAATATCAAATATAAAACTTTTTTATTTATGAATCAAAAAAAGGATATGGATCTTTACAAATCTTTGTGCAATAAAATTGTATGAGAAAATACGAATTCATGATAATGGGAAAAATGGATGTATAAGTCTATTGCTTTACAAACATTGCTTTTGAGCAGCTTCCATCAATATTCTCTATTTTCAGACAGTAAAACCCAGAATCAAGATTAGAGACATTTATGGTTTTCTGCTGTTTAAATGATGGGGTAATTTCTTTACCTTCAATAGTGAAGATTTGGTAAGACTTAAAGTTTTCTTTTGATATGTTAAGAACATCTTTAACTGGATTCGGGTAAATTTTGAAGTTCTGATTTGGATTTTCACTTTCAATTAAAGTAAATTCATTTTGATATACGCGCACATAATCCACCATCATAATTCCAGGGAAATTTGTAGAACTATCAGGGTTTCCAGGCCATAAACCTCCTACTGCTAGATTGAGAAGTAGAAAAAAAGGAGAATGGAATTCTTCTTTCGAGACTGACGAAGGATCTATGGAATTTTGAAAATAGATTGAGCCATTCAGGTACCATTTTATGCTATATGGAGTCCATTCAATACTGTAGACTTGAAACTCTGAGGCATCGCATACTACTGAGTTGCCAATATAATTATGGCCATTGTTATCATAATGATGTGTGCCATGAATAACATTTTCGTTATTTACATGTTCCATTATATCTATTTCACCACAATACGGCCAGCTTACATCGTCAATATTTGCTCCAAGCATCCAAAAAGCCGGCCAAAACCCCTGCCCATATGGAATTTTAATTCTAGCTTCTACTTTTCCGTAAGTAAACTCGTAAAGGTCTTTTGTTTTTATTCTAGCAGACGTATAATTTGCTCCTGCAAATTGCTGGCTTTTTGCTATGATATGCAAATAACCACTATCGACATTGATATTGGCACTATTATTTGTGTAAAATTGAAGCTCGTTATTACCCCATCCCCAATCACCTTGACCCAAATCATAAGTCCATTTGTTTAGGTTCAGTTCGTTATTATCAAATTCATCTGACCAAACTAGAGCATACTGACTATAGGAAAGTGATGAAAAGAAAATTGTAGAGAGCCATAATATAAGCTTCATAATTTTAGAATATGTTCGTTATAGAAAGAGGGAACTTAACATTCCCTCTTTTTGGTTAATCAAAATAGTAAATTAGTTAGTTTTTAACAAATGACGCCTGTGTTTTTGAATTATCTGAATTTATTACCACAAAATAGATACCATTTTTCAGAGAAGAAATATCTATCTGAGATCCATCATAACCTTTTATCATCAGGCTCCCTATTGAATTGTAAATTGAATATGCAAAAGATTCAGGAGCATTTTTAATAGTAATACTATTTGTTGCTGGATTTGGATAAATTTTAAAATCTAATGACAACTCAAAAATATCGTTTGAACCACTACAGTCGGCACATGTATTATATGTATTAACTATCGAAGAACCATCAGATAATTGCCATAGCCTATTTGCATAAGAAGAATAATCTGTTATTGGCGCACAATTGGCTCCATCAATCATTTCTTGAATCAAATTTTCTTCAACGCCATCTACCACTATTCTGTATTCCAAAGAATCAGTTGGCGCAGGAGAATAAGTAAATGTCCATGTTCCATCACCATTGCTTATACCTTCTTTTGCATTATTCCAATCCCAGTTAGGAGGACGTAAAATTTTCACAGTTGATACTCCAACCGTATCACAAATTTCAGTCGTAATTGAAATATCAGGATAACTACATGGAACACATCGGTTGTAAATCGCATCAATAGATAAAGAGTCCGTAATTAACCATTGTCTATTTGCATATGAGAAGTAATCGGTTACGGGTGCACAACTGCCTCCATCAACCATGTCTTGGATTAAATCTTCTTGCACTCCATCTAAGATTAGTAGGTATTCCATATCAGTTGTAGGCGCAGGGGATAAGGTAAACGTGTATGTGCCATCCATGTTGTCCACTGCAATTGGTCCAGCTGTTGGATCCCAACTCCATAAAGGTCCGGTCATTCTAACTTCAGATCCTCCTGTGTTTCCACAAACTTCCGCTGTAATTACTAAATCGCCAGAAGGTGGAGCAGAACAAGGGCTACATTGTCCGTATACTAATCCACTTAAAGTAAGTGGGTCAGTCATTAACCATTGTCTGTTTGCATATGAGAAGTAATCGGTTACGGGTGCACAACTACCACCATCCACCATCTCTTGAATGAGGTTTTCTTGTACTCCATCTAAGATTAGTAGGTATTCCATATCAGTTGTAGGCGCAGGGGATAAGGTAAATGTATATGTGCCATCCATGTTGTCAACTGCAATTGGTCCAGCTGTTGGATCCCAACTCCATAAAGGTCCGGTCATTCTAACTTCAGATCCTCCTGTGTTTCCACAAACTTCCGCTGTAATTATCAAATCGCCAGAAGGTGGAGCAGAACAAGGGCTACATTGTCCGTATACTAATCCACTTAAAGTAAGAGGGTCAGTCATTAACCATTGTCTATTTGCATATGAGAAGT
>Ga0209406_1000159_pt1 | contig 59519 bp, 43 predicted proteins | sample COGITO_mtgs_1204_FD_184808 | JGI IMG/M metagenome (GOLD analysis project Ga0209406, IMG submission 184808) | Pelagic marine microbial communities from North Sea - COGITO_mtgs_120426 (SPAdes) (version 2) | ecosystem: Environmental > Aquatic > Marine > Epipelagic ... | reverse complement strand
AATGCTCATTTCAAACTGCAAAAAAAACTTGGACCTTCGCTCCCAAAAACAAAAAGAAGATAATTAAAATACAAGAAGGAGCGACATGTATTAGAAATAGATGAAAATAAAAAATATCAAAAAAAACATTCAAAAGGCTTCCAGACAATATTCAAAACAGCAAAAACGATTTAATAAAAAAACCTAACAAGATAATAAATAGTTGAAGATTTTATGAAAATTAAAGCTTGTTATGTTCAGGTCAATTCTATTACAAAATAAATTCACGCATTTTAAATAACTTTGTTAAAAATTAGCACGCATTTAATGATCAAATTAAAACTAGCTTTAGTAGTTATTATTCTAATTCTTCTTTCTATTAGCTGTCAAGAAACCAAAATTGAAAACCAAAAGTTTAGCTCTCTATATTGCACCCCTTCTTCAATAATAGCATCCTATAATCCTGGAACTTATTCGAATGATACACTAGCTCTTAGCTTCTCTACTTCTGATGCTAGCTCTCTACTTATTATATATAAAAATGACACTATCGTTTCGGAAAACGAAGTAGCGAAAGTAGCAATATATAATTCAGTAGGGAAATTAAGCCGGATCCCTACTTCTTCTAAAAACTATAAGAAATATGCCCATAATTGGAACCCGCCAATTGGCATACCATCTTCATTCCATCAAATTAAAGTTTTAAAAATCAAAAATGAAATTATCATTGACTCTCTTATTGGTAATTATATTCTTGGAGCCGGAACAAATGATGAACTCCCAATTGCAAATTTCCAAGTAAACCCAGAATGGATGTTTAGTTCTGACACAGGGTGTTATGTTCCAGGCATTAGCATAGACGCAAACAACGAAAGTGGATCTGGTAATTATTACAAGTTTAAAAAACGTAAGCAACCAGCAACTATTCAAATTATCGATCAAAATCAAGAATACTTAAACGGAACTTTTAACTGGCGAATTCATGGGTACATGACACCAAAAGCACCGCAAAAAAGTTTACTAGTTTATTTGAAAGAAACTACAAACGTAAGCACCTTATTGGACCTAAATCATAAAGCAGATAAAATTATCCTGCGTTCTTCTTACTCTGGTTGGGGTACAAAAATATTTGTTGATGGGTTTATCGCGGATGCTTGTAAAAACTTAAATCTAGATGTAATGGCTTATCACCCAATAAAAGTATATATAAATGGAGAATACTGGGGAATACAAGGTTTAAGAGAGAGAATAGACTTGAAAGCAATTGCCAGTAAGCATGACTTTAAGAAGAAAAACTTAATAGTTGCGGACGACAAAGGGTTTTCTAACGAAACCAATGAATACGGAGAACTAAAAGTACTTTTTGACCATATAAAAGCTAACCCAAATTATTCATACGAAAACATTAAAAATAGTTTCGACATGATCTCCTTAATTGACTGGCTGGCTACAGAAATGTTTTTTCAAAACAATGATTGGCCAGGAAACAACACTTTTTTCTGGAAGAGTAAAAAAAACAGAAAGGACAAATGGAAATGCATACTAATAGATATGGATGCGTGCATTGGATATCCAAAGGATAATATGTTTGAATATGCAATCGAAAAAAAACCAACTGCTTTAGGCAAAATATTTGTCACCTATTTATTTAATCAAAAAGAATTTGTTTTGGCATTTAAAAAACGAGCTGAATATTTACTTAACAATGATTTCTCTACAACTCAATTAATGATTAAACTCAAGGCATACAAGAATGTTTTTGAACCCGTTATTGCAGAACATTATAGTAGATGGGGTGACCCTGATGGTGTATCAAAATACAATAAGGGAATATCAAAAATAGAAACGTTTTGCGAACAAAGGCAATCGTATTTCCGATCTAATCTAGATAAGTTTATAGTGTCTAAATCTTTTTAAGATGGCTTCAACTACCCCCTAAACTTCTCTGTATTCACAAAAACAGTCTTTAGAATTTCTTTGTCAGCATCTGACAGTTCAATACTTCTTCGACTCATCACTTGTTCTGCCACTTCGTAAGACTTATCCAATTTATACGTTGTGAAACCATCCTTTCCACCCCAAGAAAAAGAGGGAATGTGTTTATCTGGAAAGTCACCGCCATAAATATTAGCATAAGCACCCACAACAGTTCCTGTATTAAACATGGTATTAATTCCACATTTGGAATGATCTCCCATTATTAATCCACAAAACTGTTCTTCCGAATCAATTGAAGCTTCTTCTTTATAACTCCAAACCTTTACGTTTCCGTAGTTATTTTTCAAGTTTGATGTATTTGTATCAGCACCTAAGTTACACCACTCTCCTATTACGCTATTGCCCATATAACCATCATGCCCCTTGTTTGAGTAACCTTGCATAACAGAATTCCCAACTTCGCCGCCAACCTTGCAAAAGGGACCAATAGTAGTTGGGCCGTATATTTTTGCTCCCATTTTAAGAACAGCATTTTCTAACAAGGCAAAACTTCCTCTAATCATACAGCCTTCCATTACTTCTGCGTTTTTAGCTATATATATTGGACCTGTTGTAGAATTTAAAATCGAACAAGTAACTTTTGCTCCTTTTTCAATAAAAACTCTTTGTCCTAAGATAGTATTAGATGCATCAATTTCTTCCGGCTCTTTTTCTGCTATAACTACTTCAAAATCTTTTTCTAATTCTTCACCATTCAATTTAAAGATATCCCATGGACGATTAATAATATTTAAAGCCCCATCATACTTAAGAACAGTCATCTTAGCAAGTGCGTCGTTCATATCCTCCACAGCAGGTAATGGGCAAATAGCAATAACCTGATCATTGTGCATTAACAACTGGTTTTCTTCGAGGTTATTAATAGTATCTACGATATCCTCATCTGGCAATAGCCCAGCAAACACACCAATTTCCGTTTTAGCATTATTACCTTTAAATTTTTCGGTCAAATAATCTTTCGTTCGTATCGATGTCTCAGCTCCCAAGTAATGATTCCACTTTTCTTGAATAGTGAAAATACCCACTCGCAAAGCAGCAACTGGTTTAGTGTAAGTTAATGGTAAAAGCTGCTGGTGAGCTACACCGTCAAATAATACAATGCTCATATATTTATTTTAATTGTGGTATAAAAATACCAATATTTATATACAAAAAAACCCCCGACTATAAAGTCGAGGGTTTTAAATATATTTAAATAAGGTTTAATCCTTATTACGTGAACCATATCTAGTTTTAAACTTGTCGATACGTCCTGCTGTATCTACTAATGTTTGTTTACCTGTAAAGAAAGGATGTGACTTATGAGAAATTTCCAATTTAATTAAAGGATATTCATTTCCATCTTCCCATTTGATTGTATCCGCAGACGGTGCACAACTGTTAGTTACAAACGAATATTCGTTTGACATATCTTTAAATACTACTAATCTGTAATTCTCTGGGTGTATTCCTGCTTTCATTTTACTTTATTATTAATTTCGGTGTGCAAATGTACACTTTCTTTTTAATTAGACAATCAGCCAAACAATAAAATAGACAAAATATATTTAATATTTATCAGTTATAGACTGTGTAAATAATTTTAGATTTGTCAACAGGTAATGAAAACTTTTTTAAAAATAGTACTTTTATTTATTGGAATCAGCTCTTTACTGGTACTTTCTAACTGTAAAAAAACGCAATTATTAACCAATAATTCAGCGAAATTGGAGTTCTCTGCAGACACCGTTCTTTTCGATACAGTATTTACTACCATTGGATCGACCACGAAATATTTTAAAATTTACAATAATAATTCTGGAAAATTAATTATTTCTGATATTTGGTTAGCCAGCGGAACACAATCGCAATTTAGAATAAATGTCGATGGTAGCCCTGGAGTTAGTTTTAATGAGGTGGAAATTGAAGCAAATGACAGTATTTTTGTTTTTGTTGAAGTTACGGTTGATCCAAATAACGCTAATAACCCATTAGTAGTTGAGGATTCAATCCTATTCTTAACCAATGGAAATGAACAAAGAGTTCTTTTAAATGCATGGGGACAAGATGCCTATTTTCACGTAAATGAAATTGTTCAAGGAACTTGGGCTAATGACAAACCACACGTTATTTATGGCATTGCAGCTGTAGGCTATCCCGGTTTAGACTCTAACCTTACGCTAACAATTCCTGCAGGAACGAAGGTTCATGGACATAACAATGCAAGGCTTTTTGTATATAAAAGCTCTTTATTGGTGAACGGATCCGTGGGTAACCCTGTTGAGTTTTCGCAAGACAGAACAGCAGACTACTTGCTCTATCCAGCCGATAGTGTCGCTGGGCAGTGGAGAGGAATTCACTTCATTGAAGCTCTGACAAGCAGTATTGACTATGCAGAAATAAAAAATGCCGTTATAGGAATCCAAATTGACACAGCTGGAAATGGAACCACGGTTAATTTGAATTCAGTAAAAATAGACAATAGCCTATTTGCTGGAATATTAACGCAAGGAGCAAATGTTACCGCAGTAAACTGTTTGTTTGGTAATTCTGCTCAATATTCTGCTGTTATTTCCATTGGAGGATCTGTTAATTTTGACCATTGTACATTTGGAAATTACTGGAATGGCACGCGAAATTCTGGATTATTTGCTTTTTCTGATTATTACGAATCAGGAAGTACGATTCAACACAGGCCTTTTACTTCGGCTAATTTTTCGAATAGTATTATTTATGGCAATAATGACAACGAATTTGTTTTGGACACCTTACCAAGGAATTCATCTTGGAGTATTGCTGGGTCTGCTCCTGTATTTAATTTCGCCAATTGCTTGATAAAAACAGATACGACAATTGCGGATGCTAATTTCTTCTCAAACTGTATAATCAATAGCGACCCTTTATTTGTCAATCCTTATGGATGGGATTACCACGTTCCAATGAACTCACCGGCTGTTGGGCAAGCTGCTGGATCTACCTCTGGAAATGATTTAGATGGTAATGGCAGATTCGGAAACACTATTGGCTGTTATGAGTATCAATAGTTTTACTCACCCGAATAACACGTCATTGCGAAAAAGCAAAATGAAATGCAGCTTTTGCGGCAATCTCTTCCAGTTATGATAAGATTCTTAAAATCAAAACTCAAAATCACAAACTTGATTCTTTGATGGCCATCTTCAAGACTCAAAGTTGTATTTGGGATTAGCTCTCTTTTTTTCATGTCATCTTCATTTAATTATTTGTTTTTAACGAATAATACATGGAAAAAAAAGATTACAAACTGTCTTTTGATTATCTTAGTCGACATATAATTATTCCATTGAATGCTAAAAACTATTGTCTTTATATTTTTAATCAGTCCTACACTTAACATTAAGGACGGCGTCGAGCCCCACAACGGGAGTAACAAATGCGTTTCTAGTTGGGGATTTTATGCACATAAACGGATTAATAGAATGGCTGTATTTACTTTACCTCCAGAACTATTCACCTTTTACAAAAAACACATTGAATTTTTAACCGAGCATGCAATAGACCCAGATAAACGAAGATATGCAGCTAAGGGAGAAGCGGAAAGGCATTACATCGATATTGATCATTACGCACACAATGGAGAAGACCCATTTGAAATTGTTCCAAAAAGATGGAAGGACGCAGTTGAAAAGTTTTCGGAGGACACACTTAAAGCCTATGGGATCGTTCCATGGCATCTTGAAGTAATGGTAAAAAGATTGACAAGAGCTTTTAAGGAGAAAAACTTAGATAGAATATTACAATACTCAGCAGATTTAGGTCACTATGTTGGTGATTCGCATGTTCCCCTGCATACCACCGAAAATTATAATGGAAAAATGACAAATCAAAAGGGAATACATGGGTTTTGGGAGTCTAGAATCCCTGAATTGTCTGCTGAGAACTATGATTATTTGGTAGGTAGAGCTGCTTATATTTCTGACCCCTTGGAAAAAGCTTGGAGGATTGTCAAACATAGTCATTACGCGTTGGACTCTGTGTTCAACGTAGAAAAAGAATTAACAGAACTTTTTGATGACGATAAAAAATATTCTTTTGAGCACAGAGGTCGTGTTGTGATGAAGGTTTATAGTGAAGATTTCTCTATGGAATACCAAAGAAGACTGAATGGAATGCAGGAAAGAAGAATGAGAGAATCAATTTTAACTGCAGGAAGTTTCTGGTATACAGCTTGGGTAAATGCTGGCCAACCGGATTTGTCGGACTTAAAAGAAGATTTATCTGAAGAGATGAAAGAGGAAATGAAGAAAAATGACGAACATTTTAACAAAGGTAAAATTAACGGAAGAAATCACGGCAATTAGATTATCTAGCGGCTACATCGCTTCGTTTGCTTTTGTTTTTTCTACGATTTTTCTTCTTATTGTTTTTTTGAATTTGCTTCCCTTTTTGAGTTACTGCACTTCGCGGTAGTGTTTTAATCTTACCTGCTTCAATCTCTTTAATTATTCTCTCCATCACAATATCTTCTACCTCTGGAGAGTAACCTATTTTTAGGTTCTGTCCATTTAACCGACATAGTGCTTGTATGAAAACAGCTTTTCCACCACCTCTGTAATCCTTAATAATATCATACGTTGACAATCCTGTTTCTCTAAATATTAGTTTATTCAAATAAACACCACGCGTAACCGACATGTTTTTTATTTCTTCCCCAAACTCCTCTTTTAATTCTTTATTTGCTCGCTTCAAATATTTCCTTTTCTCCCGTTTAGAAGACATATGTGCAATAGAATCTTGATATTCATTTAGCATCGCTGATGCTAATTGAGAGTAGGCATAAACCCTTCTTACAAAATACCGCGTGGTTCTATAATTTTTTAAGTATTCAGAATTATCTCCTTGAATAATAACATCATTTAACACGTAACCTGGAGTGGAAATATCTTCACCAACTACGTGCACTTTTTCTTCTTTATTTATGTCTTGCGAAAAACCCGCAATTGAAATAAAAACCGGTAGTATATATGCTATTAGCTTATTCATTCTAACGTTACAACGAAAATAATGGCAATAAGTTATCAATTCCAATCCGATTAGTAACTTTTTTAACACAATCTAACACTTCAATAAATAAGTCTTCGGCTATTTTGGCTTTATTAATGTACATTTGTTACTATCCAAATTCCAAAAAATGAAAATTCTATCCTTCTTTTTACTAATCGCCATTTGTACTCTTGGATATACTCAGACTGAAGCTACTATTGGCCTTAAAAAATTCGATTCGCCTAGTTCTCCATTTATTGAAACCTATATCAGCATATTTGCAGGTTCTATTAAATACATCCCAAATGATCTAGGAATTGACAGATGTAAAATAGAGATTTTGCAAATGTTAAAGAAAGATGGTAAGATTATAGATTTTCAAAAAATAGTATTGGAAAACAAAGGTGTAACAACCAAAGATCTATACAACGACCCCTTGCATCAACATCGTTTTTTTGTTGAAAATGGCAACTATGAGTATGAAGTAGAAATAGTAGATCTATTTAACGATTCTGCTAAGAAGATAACCTATAACAAAGAATTTAAATTAGATTTTAATGATGGTATTGCTATTTCTGATATTGAATTACTTGATTCGTTTTGGAGATCTGATAAGGCGTCTAAAACTTCAAAGTCTGGTTTCGAAATGGTACCACTTGTTTCTGATTATTTTTCACCAGAATTTGATAAAATTGCCTACTATTTTGAAATATATAATACTGACAAAGAATTAGGAGAAAACAGTAAATATGTATTACAACACTTTATTGAATCGTACGAACGAGGCGTAATTGCAGGAAGCTTTAATAAATTAAGTAAGGAAAAATCTAATCCGGTAAACGCTACTCTAAATATATTTGAAATTGGCACACTTCCGACCGGAAACTACAACCTTGTGGTACAAGTAAAAAATAAAGACAACCAGGTTATTGCAGAAAAGAAATTACGGTTCCAGCGTTTGAACTTATTGAATGATCTCAATACTGAAAACCTTAAAGATGTAAATCTTGCAGGGCAATTCACTGATAGACTTTCCTTAGATTCGTTGGATGAATTTATCTATTGCCTGCGTCCTATTTCAACCCAGATTGAAAATAAAATTGTTGACGGGCAATTAGAAGCTATGACAGATACGTTAAAACTTCAATATATTTATAGTTTTTGGTATAATAGAAACACGGTTACTCCAGAAAAAGATTGGAATGCATATAAGTTTCAAGTACAACAGGTTCAACTCAAGTTTGGTACGCGTATTAAAAAAGGATATCAAACAGATAGAGGACGTATATTTCTAAAATATGGAGCTCCAAATACTGTTCATGATCAAAGAAGTGAAGCTAATTCATATCCTTATCAAATTTGGCATTATTATAAAATCGGAAAATTCAACGATAAACGTTTTGTATTTTATGATCGTGACTTAGTTACAAATGATTATCAATTATTGCATTCCGATTTAATTGGAGAAATCCAAAACTTTCATTGGAAAATTGATCTAAAGAGAAGAAGTACAAGAGGCGGTAATGTAGATGATGCCAACCCTGATTCTGAATTTGGAGATCGTACGGATGATTTATTTTACAAGCCGCGTTAATACATGAACACAATTTAATTGTTCTAAGCATTGTTTTAATCTTTAGAATATTAATTTTAATTACTTGAATACTGCAGTTGTCATATTAAATTTTAACGGGCGGAAGTGGCTCGAAAAATTCTTACCTAGTGTTGTTGTAAACAGTGATGAAGCTGATATTTACATTATAGACAATGCCTCCTCTGACGACTCCGTTCTTTTCCTGAAAGATAAATACCCTCAACTTAAGGTCGTAGTAAATGACTCAAACTACTGGTTTGCTGGAGGTTATAACGAAGGCCTTAAGCACGTCACTGCAGACTATTACATTCTTTTAAATTCTGATGTAGAAGTCACCCCAAATTGGATTACCCCAATTATTCAATTATTAGAAAGCGATGAAAATATTGTTGCAGCGCAGCCCAAAATTTTAGCCTATCACAATAAGCAATACTTTGAGCATGCCGGTGCTGGAGGTGGAATGATTGATAAAAATGGCTATCCCTTTTGTCGTGGTCGAATTTTTGACCATGTAGAAAAGGATGAAGGACAATACAATGATACAACTGAAATATTTTGGGCTACAGGAGCATGTTTATTTATTAAGGCTAAATCATTTCATGAATTTGGTGGATTTGATGCCATTTATTTAGCGCACATGGAAGAAATTGACCTTTGCTGGAGAATGAAAAACAGTGGGAAAAAAATAATGTATTGTGGATCTAGTTCTGTTTATCATGTTGGCGGAGGTACCTTAAAATATGTGAATCCACAAAAAACATATTTAAACTTTAGAAACAGTTTATTTACGCTTTACAAGAATCTAGACAGAGGTGTTTTTGTTAAAATATTTACAAGGTTATTCCTAGACAGTTTAGCTGGAGCAAAGTTTCTTTTTTCTGGAAAATTCAAACATATTGGAAGTATTTTAAAGGCACATTTCCATTTTTATAAAAACATTTCCCAATTGAATAAAAAGCGTAAGCAAATGGCCTATAAAAGTTTTACGGGAATGAAAGGAATGTATGATAGTAATATCGTTTGGCAACATTTTGGCCGAAAAAAAAACACATTCAAAGATTTATAAATTACAAGTCTTTCTCAATCTCTTGGAAAAAGGTATTTTTACGCTGATTAATTATAAGTCAATATGGAACCTACAATCAAAAAACCTTCTTTAATTCAAGCATTAACTCCAATAGTAGTATTGATTTTACTATTAATGGTATCTGTAATGTCTATTTGGGGAAGCGATTCATTAAGTGGAGCCAATCAAATGGCTTTGCTATTTGCTACAGCGGTAGCAGCACTTATTGGCTGGCGACTTAAATACAAATGGAAAGATATGCTTAGTGGTATTAGTGATTCCATTTTATCCGCCCTCCCCGCATTACTAATTCTTTTATTAATAGGTGCTTTAGCCGGAACATGGCTAATTAGTGGTATTGTTCCAAGTATGATTTATTATGGGCTTAAAATATTAAATCCTACCATATTTCTATTTGCTGCTTGCATAGTTAGTGCAATTATTTCGCTAGCAACTGGAAGTTCATGGACTACTATAGCTACAATAGGAGTTGCTTTGCTTGGCATTGGCCAAGCTATGGATATAAACACTGGTTTAATTGCTGGAGCAATAATTTCTGGAGCATATTTCGGAGATAAAATGTCGCCTATGAGTGATACCACAAACCTCGCCCCCGCTGTTTCTGGAACAGACCTATTTACACACATCCGCTATATGATGTGGACTACAATACCTTCTATTGTAATTACATTATTAATTTTCTTTGTGCTAGGATTCTTTGTTGGAGATGGAGGTTCAACAGAAGAAATTAATGGAATACTTTCAGCTATTGAAGGTTCTTTTTATATAACTCCCTGGTTATTTTTAGTTCCTGCCGCTGTTGTTTTTATGATTATTAAAAAAGTACCTGCAATACCAGCTCTTTTTGCAGGAGCTTTGTTAGGTGGAGTCGCGGCACTTGTTTTTCAACCAGACATTATCAACCAAAATGGAATAAAAAACACGGTTATAATAGAGGGTGAAAATGCTTCCGAGTATTCTTTTGAATGGTATCAAGAAGGTGAAAAAATTGAAGGTGATAGTAAGCTTAAAAATCAAAATGGAGGAACTTACGAACTTGTTATTAGCAAAGAAGGGGAAGTCGCATCGACTGGAATCTTTATACTTCCAGAAGCTTTAGACACGGCTGCAATGGATAATTTCACATTGACCTTTGATAACAGTATTAATAAGTTAGGTTTAACTGCCAGTTTATCTCGAAGTAATTATTCAGAAGCTGCGTATCGTAGTGTAATAAACGCTATGACAGTGGACACATCGGTCAACACGTCTAGCGATCAAGTCAACAACCTACTGGGAACCAGCGGAATGGCTGGCATGATGGGAACAATATGGCTAATTATCTGTGCTATGAGTTTTGGAGGGATTCTAGACAAACTCGGAATGTTAAGTAAGATAACAGAGGTCATTGTATCAAAGGCCAAATCTAGAGGGTCTTTAATTGCAACTACAACTTTAACGTGTATTGGCTTTAATGTAACTGCATCCGATCAATATTTAGCAATTGTAGTTCCTGGAAAAATGTTTTCAAAAACTTATAGAGATAGGGGTCTTGCCCCTCAAAATTTGAGTCGGACTTTAGAAGATAGCGGAACAGTTACATCTGTGCTAGTTCCATGGAATACTTGTGGTGCAGCACAATCTCATGTTCTTGGAGTAGCTACCGGTGAGTACTTTTTATTCTGTTTCTTTAATATCATAAGTCCTATTATGACAATTATATACGGTTACTTAGGCATCAAAATTGCTAGGCTTAATGAAAAAAAGGACGTGTAAATATTTTAACAGTTAGACATAATTTTGTATATTTACGGGATAGGACCTAAACAAACCAAATTAAACCGCCTTAGAATGAAAAGTATTGTACTTTTAAGTGTCTTTTTAGTATCTGCTGTATCTTACGGTCAGATAGACCTTGAAAGCCAAATTCCAAAAGATAAGACATACGATAAATCTATTATTGATGATACTTATGGAATTCAACTTTATGAATCTTTAAACATGGCTTTAGAAGGGGATTCTGTAAGAATGGAAAATGGTTATGCTGTAAATAACTGGAAAGAAGATTTTTATGACGATGGGACACTTATGCACCGTGGATATTATATTGACGGACAATTAAAAGTTTATAAAAACTTTTATCCGAACGGCCAAATAGAAAGAGAATTTAAAAACATAGATGGTTTCAGATCGTTACAAAAGAAATTTTATGCTGACGGAATATTAAAGTCTGAAGTTAAGTACATGGGGGGATCTGCACTTCTATGGATTGATTACTATTCAAATGGTAACATGGAGTTTTATGAAGAATTCCATAAAAGTTTCTTATATCATAATGCCAAAAGGTCCTACTATAAATCTGGACAAGAGGAAACTGTATTAGAAAGAGTTAAGAAATTAAACTTCACTCAAAATGACTTTTATTTAGATGGAAAAAATAAGAAAAAAGGAACCTTAACCTATGACTTAAACGCCTATGATTATTATAAAACCGGAAAATGGATTTATTATAATGAAACAACTGGCGAACCTGCAAAGGAAGAAACCTATAGCAACGGTAAAGTGGCTAAAACTAAGGACTTATAAAACACTTATTATAAATCATCAAAAAATAGCGAGATTTAGTCTCGCTATTTTTGTTTACATTAGTGCTAACATCTATGGAGAAGAACATCGTTGATTGGCAAAGTGAATTAAACACACTTTCTGTTAAATACTTTAAAATTGCGAGCTGGGTAGCTCTAATTCTAAACCCATTATGGGCATTAAGCGACTACTTTGTTACTCCAAAATATTGGTTTTCGTTTTGTATTATTCGATTTAGTATCTCAATATTTGTACTAGCCTTACTCCTTATTCACAATAAAAAACAAACTAGGATTGAACTTTTTATGTTTCTCTCCTATACTGCTCTTGTTATCCAAAACGGATATTTCTACAGCGTTATGGAATTGGAAATGTTTCAGCAACAAACGTTTGCAATGTTGGCTATTTTTATTGGAGGAAGTATGTTAATGCTATGGAGAATGCGATATAGTATAGCATTAGTTATCGTATGCTTAATTTCTATCGGAGGTATGTTTTATTTTAATAGCCCACTAACATTTGATGAAATTATCATAAATGGAGGTCTTCTAAATTTAACAGTTGCGTTGTTCTTAATATTCCTTATCCAAACACGGTATAGACTACATAAGAAAGAAATAATTTCGCGGTTATCATTAAAAACTTCCAACGATAAATTAGTGCGGCAAAAAAACATAATTGAGATAAAGAACGAAGAAATAACGGACAGTATAACATATGCTCGAAGGATACAAGAAGCAATTCTCCCTTCTAAGGAATCTATAAATGCATGTATAAATGATTGCTTTGTTTATTACCAACCCAAAGACATTGTTGCCGGTGATTTCTACTGGATAGAGGAAACACCAAAAGGCTTATTGATTGCAGTTGCAGATTGTACTGGCCATGGGGTACCTGGCGCTATAGTAAGTGTTATTTGTAATAATGCTTTAAACAGAGCGGTAAGAGAATATAATTTATATGAACCGGCTGCAATTTTAGACAAAGTAACTGATTTGGTAATCAAGACCTTTGAACAAAGTGCTACGGATATCATGGATGGAATGGATATAGCATTATGCCGAATAAATAAAGATGGAAAAAGTATTGAATTCGCAGGTGCTAACAACCCTCTTTGGATTTTTGATAAAGATGAAATTGAATCTCAGAAAATTAATGGTTGCAAACAACCAATTGGTAGGTTTCTTACTCAAAAACCATTTATAGGGAAGACTATCCCTGTAAATCCAGGAAACATCTTATACCTATTTACTGATGGATTTGCTGATCAATTCGGCGGAAAACGAGGAAAAAAATATAAGTACAAGCCTTTTAATAATTTATTGAGCAAAATTAAAGAGCAAAAAATGTCTGATCAATTAAAATCTATACAATCCGAATTTGAAACTTGGAAAGATGACTTTGATCAAATAGATGATGTTTGTGTATTAGGGATAAGGCTATAGACTCTTATTAATAATTTGACTGACTTCATTGGCCATATTATAAACCATAAAGTGACCACCTCCTTTTATCATAGTAGAATTCTGTATGTTTTTTATTGGAATTACTTTATCTTGAGAACCATGAATATGAATTACTTTAGAAGGGATAACTGCATTTCTCCAATATAGTATGGAACGAATTGTCTTTTTTAAATGTCCATCAGGGGTCTCATCTATCATTTTATCAAAAAAACGTTTATCTTTTTTAGAAACACCAAATATTTTTCCAGCAAATGGAATTATTTTAATAAGCCAAGGAGAAATAAGATAATGTACCCCTACCCTTCTTGCAACTCTAACGATAACAGGAAGTTCCTTATACAACTTTGCACTTGACACAAGAATGAGTTTCTCTGGGTTAAGAAATTTCGACATTTCAACAGCTAGCATGCCACCAAACGAAACACCTAAAATTCCAAAAGGTTCTAATGTATTTATTTGCAAACTTAATACCTCAGCGTATTCTCGAATTGTTTGGGCATTACCCCATTCAGTCCATTCTATAACTTGTGTGTTAACATCAAGTTGTAATCTAGAAAAAAATCGATGGTCGGCCCCGGTTCCAGGTATTAGATATAAAGTCTTCAAATACTAAAATTCAAATTCTTGGACAAATACTCTCGATTTTTCCATTTCACCTTGCATGATTTTATCATCACCAACAAATGGCACCAGTTTTCTAAACTCTACAATTAGGCTCTCTATAAATTCAGAAGATTTCAAAGGTTTTCTAAATTCGAGTGCTTGCGTTGCTGTAAATAATTCTACTCCAATAATTTTTTCAACGTTTTTAATTACTTCTAGTGTTTTAGTAGCTGCATTTGCTCCCATGCTAACATGGTCTTCTTGCCCATTACTCGAATCAATTGTATCTACAGAGCTGGGAGTACATAGTTGTTTGTTTTTACTTACAACTGAGGCCGCCGAATATTGCGGAATCATAAACCCTGAATTTAAACCAGGGTTAGCAACTAGGAACGGAGGCAGACCTCTTGTTCCTGAAATCAATTTATAAATTCTTCGTTCAGAAATACTACCTAATTCTGCAATTGCAATCGCTAAATTATCCAAACTCAATGCTAAAGGTTGTCCATGGAAATTTCCTGCAGAAATTATCATGTCCTCATCTGGGAAAATTGTTGGGTTATCTGTAACAGAGTTTATCTCTATTTCAACTACTCCCCATACATAATCTATAACATCCTTAGAAGCTCCATGTACTTGAGGCATACATCGAAATGAATAGGGATCTTGAACATTTACCTTATCTTGTTTAATTAACTCACTTCCTTCTAGGTATTTTCTAATATTTCTAGCCGTTTCTAGCTGACCTCTATGTGGTCTAACCAAATGAACAGCTTCAGCAAAAGAAGAAATTCTACCATCAAATCCTTCTAAAGACATGGTGCCTACTAAATCAGCAAATTCAGATAAGTGATTTGCTTTTATTAATGACCAAACTGCATGTGCACTCATAAATTGAGTCCCATTTAGCAAGGCGAGTCCTTCCTTAGAATTTAAAACAATTGGCTCCCAATTTAATTCTTCAAGAACATCTTTAGCTTTGCGTCGTTTTCCATCAAAATCAACATATCCTTTTCCTAATAAAGGAAGTGAAATATGTGCAAGTGGTGCTAAATCACCAGAGGCTCCTAATGAGCCTTGCTGATAAACAACTGGCATAATATCATTATTATAAAAATCGATAAGTCGTTGAATTGTTTCTAAAGCTATTCCAGAGTATCCTAAAGAGAGACCTTGAATTTTCAATAAAAGCATCAATTTAACAATGTCGTGCTCAACTTCATCCCCTAATCCACAAGCGTGAGACATAACAAGATTTTCTTGCAATTGACTTAAGTCTTTTTTAGAAATAACAGTGTTACATAAAGAACCAAACCCCGTATTTATACCATAAAACACTTCATCTCCTCTCTTTAGCTTCAAGTCTAAATACTTTCGACATTTTTTTATCTTTTTAATAGAATCGTCTGATAGCTTTAAGCGAACATTTGTTTTTAGTATTTCATCAATTTTTTCAATTGATAAATGTGCTGATGATATTACATGCTGTGCTTCGCTCATATTTTAATTTATTATTGTAGTAATAACATCCTTCATCGTTAATTTTTGCTGATGCCCTGTCAGCATATTTTTAAGTTCTAGTGAATTACTAGCAACCTCTTCTTCGTTTATAAAAATTACGAATGGAATATTTTTATCATTCGCATATTTCATTTGTTTTTTCAATTTTGCTGAAGAAGGATACAACTCAGCATTTATACCATTTTCTCTCAGCTCTTTTAATACCTGTAAACAAAATAGATCATCTACCCCAAAATTAACAAGCATTACTTGCGTGGATTCTGCAGAAAATTCTGGAAATAATTCTAATTCATCTAAAACATCATAAATCCTATCCGCTCCAAAAGATATTCCCACTCCAGAAACATCTTTTAATCCGAAAATACCCGTTAAATCATCATAACGACCGCCACCGGATATACTTCCCATGTTAACGTTGTTAGCAGATACCTCAAAAATAGCTCCTGTATAATAGTTTAGTCCTCTAGCAAGCGTTACATCAAATTCAAACGTTGCTTTCTTCAATCCCAACACATTGATTGTTTCAAATATAAATTCTAATTCTTCTATTCCTCTCAATCCAATTTCTGAATCTTGAAGCATTGTTTTCATTTCTGAGATAACTTTTTTGTAATCACCTTTCAACAAAAACAAAGGTTTTATCTTTTCAATTGCTGAAGCTGAAACCTCTTTACTTTCTAATTCTTTAATAACTCCTTCCTCTCCAATTTTATCCAACTTATCAATGGCAACAGTGATGTCAATAATTTTATCGGACTCCCCAGTTATTTCTGCAATACCATTCAATACCTTTCGGTTATTAATTTTGATGGTAAAGTCTGGTAAACCCAAATTATTAAGCACCTCATCTAACAATTGAACAATTTCAACTTCATACAATAAGGAGTTACTTCCTACCACATCAGCATCACATTGATAAAACTCTCTGTACCTTCCTCTTTGCGGTCTATCAGCTCTCCAAACAGGTTGAATTTGGTAGCGTTTAAACGGAAATGCGATCTCATTTTGATGTTGTACTACATATCTTGCAAAAGGCACCGTTAAGTCATAACGCAATGCTTTTTCAGAAATAGAGCTAATCAACTTTGCCGAATTCACTTCCTCAATTGCTCCCTTATCAGCTTTTTTTAAATAATCTCCACTATTCAATACTTTAAAAATCAACTTATCACCTTCATCACCATACTTTCCAGTAAGCGTTTTCAAGTTCTCCATTGAAGGTGTTTCGATAGGAAGGAAACCATATTTAATAAATGATTTCTTAATCGTATCAAAAATATAGTTCCTTCTCACCATTTCGGTTGGCGAAAAATCTCTTGTCCCTTTTGGAATAGACGGTTTACTCATTTATGTAATATTGAATGACAAATGTAAACTTTGATCGCTATTTTATTAGCAGAAATTAAATTAATTTATAGAATTTAAAATATGACTAGAACAGTAGACGTTTAAAGTCATTGTAAAAAGTCGAGCAAAACAAATACTATAGTCGTCTTAACTTGATTAGAACGGCTGCTATTACAATTCTAATTAGCGATAATTTTAAATTCTGTACGTCTATTTTCTTGACGACCTTCAGATGATGCATTGTTTGCTATTGGTTGAGAAGAACCATACCCCTTTGCAGATAACCTTCCTGTAACAACACCTTTCGCTTTTAAATAATTAACAACAGCTGCAGCTCTATCCTGAGACAACTTCTTATTCAAACTTTCACTTCCGGTATTATCTGTATGTCCAGATAATTCAACTTTGAGTCCTGGTACATCTTTCAAAAGCTTTACTAGTCGATCTAACTCCGTATTAGATTCATCTTTTACTGTCGATTTACCGACATCAAAAAACACATTACGAAGAGCAATTTTACTTCCAATTTTAATGTTCTTTAATTTAATCTCTTTATTTACCATACTAAATGAACTCTGCTTGGGAATATCAAAATTCTCTGAGTGAAATAAATACCCATCAGCTTGAACAGAAATTCCATAATTTCGACCAGCATTCAATGACAATAAAAATTTGCCCGTAGCGCTGTTTGTAATAAATGTCTCCATTTTTTGCCCCGTACTGTTGTCTATAATTTCCATCTTAGCTTCAACCGGTTTATTTTCAATAGCATCAATAGTAGCTCCTTTAAAGACAGTCAGCGATTTCTTATTTACCTTTACTCTGCTCTCTATTTTAACATCTTGAATTGGATTAGCAACACTTGCCAACAAGTAATCTTCCGTATCTACAAGCAACTCTTTTGGGTTTCCCCAAAAAGTTACTTTGTAAATATCTAAACCTCCTTTACCACCTTCTCTGTTAGAAGATATATATGCATACTTCCCACTTGCAGTAGCTGCAAAGAAATGATCATCATAAGGAGTATTTATTGGATACCCCATATTGACTGGTATCTGCCAAATCCCTTGTTTTTTCTCCGACATAAAAATATCATATCCTCCCATTGAATTATGTCCTTCACTACTAAAGTACATCGTTTCTCCGTCGGGATGCATGTATACAGACCCTTCGTTAAACTTAGTATTTACTTCCTTGCCTATTGTTTGTGCAGCACCAAATTCTCCTTTTGAACCATTTAAACGACCACAGAAATATATGTCCGTACCTCTACTACTCTTTCCAACTTGTTTATCAGAAATAAAATAGACTTTTCTATCGTTAAAATTGTAGGTAGCATGCGTTTGGTTAACAATCGTATTTAAACTTCTGTGCATCTTTCCTGGTGCACTCCATGAAGCTCCTTTTAGATTACTTTCGTACACGTTGTAATCCTCTCCTTCTGTTTTAAAAACTAACAACTTAGTCCCGTTATAAGAAAGCATTGTAGAAGTTTCATCATTATCTGTGCTTAACGGTTCCCCTACGTTTTTAGGTTTTGACCATTTCCCTACATTACTAATTTCAGTAATGTAAATATCTCCATCATAAACTCCAACTTCATCGGCTTTATGACCATTCTCTCTTCTAGATGTAAACATAATCGTACCCCCATCAGTTGAAATACAAGGGCTATAATCATCTTCCGCAGAATTAATATTATCCACGTTATCAATCCAGGCTCGAATTGGCTTTGCAGTCAATTCTTTACCATGTTTACATTCCAATATTCGTTTCTTTAACATGCTTCCTAAAGTTTCCACATGTTTAGACTTCGTAGCACCTTCAAATCTTTCATAATGTTTTAAAGCGCCAACAAAATCCATATCTAATTGTTGCGCCATTCCTAAATAAAAATCTAAAAATGTATCTATTTCAGGATTTAATTTTTCAGCTGTTTTTAAGTATTTTAATGCTTTATACTTTTCATTTGTATACAAATAAGCATTCCCCATTTTAAAATTCAACTCCGCACTATTCGGATTAAACTTAAAAGCATATTTATATTCCTGAATAGCTGCTTTAAAATTGTTTCCTGGCGATTTAACCGTATAAATGGATTCATTTCCTAATTCTAAAAAATCATCCCCTTTTTCAAAATGTGCTAAGGCACTTTTAAACGCATCCTTTTTATCTTTAAAATTCCCTGCTTTAAACGCTATATCCTGCGCATAAATATTCGAAATAAATAAAGAACCTACTATAATAAATATTTTTTTCATCTTGATTTTCTTAATTCGTTTACGCCTTAGTTAAAACTCACAATTTTCCGATTGGTATGCTTTTCCTACATCTGAACCCAACTCCCTAGCTTTTGCCCAATCCAAACATGCTCCTTCCATATCACGGTTCATTTCTTTTGCAGTACCTCTATTTGCATAAGCGTTTGCATAATTTTTATTCAAAGAAATAGCTAAATCAAAATCTTTAATTGCTTCTTTATATTTTTTCTTTTTGTCCTTTACAGTACCTCTATTGTTATATGCAGGCGCATATTTTGGGTTGATTTCAATCGCTTTGTTAAAATCACGTAAAGCTTCGTCGTATTTTCCTTGCTCAAAACTCATAGCACCTCTATTATTATAGGCTAAATAAAAATCTGAATCCAACGCCAATGCTTTACCATAAGCAGCTTTAGCTCCTTCAAAATCTTTTAACATTTTCTTAACTGCCCCTAGATTGTTAAAAACAAATGCATGTTTTGGCATATATTTTCCAGCTTTTTGATAATCAGCCAAAGCCAAATCGAATTTTCTTAACATTCTATAACTGCTTCCTCTATCATTATATGCATCCCCAAAATCAGGTTTAATAGCAATGGATTTTGTAAATAATTTTATTGCTTTTTCATACTCCTTTTTCAAAAAATTAACTCCTCCTGCGTTATAATAAGCATTGTAATTTTTAGAATCAATCAATATAGAATGATCATAATCATTAATCGCCTCATCTAAATTATTCAATTTTTGATATGCCTGTGCTCTTTGAAAGTAAGCTTTTCCATGCTCCTTGTTTATCCCTAATAACTTCGTAAATGTTCCTATACTGGCTTTATATGCTTTAATTTGGTATTGCGCTACCCCTTTGTTATAATAAGCAGCCTCAAATTTTGAATCTCCTGAAATTGATTTATCAAAAGCTGCTACAGCTTCTTTGTATTTTTCCTGACTAAACAATGCGATTCCATTGTTATAAGCTTCTTGCGACTCTGCTGTTGCAGCACTTGCTGTATTTAATGCATTAATTGAATCTTGAAATGCTTGTTCTTCAGGTGTTAACTCTTGAGCGGAAAAGCCAAGGGTAATTAATGTTGTAACAAATACTACTAGCACTTTTTTCATAAACCGATTTTATAGTTGTTTTTTTAAGAAGTCCGAAGATATTAAAATCCGTGCCAAATTTGAAAGCAACTTATTAACACAGTGTGGAAAACTCTTCTAAGTACAGCAGCTCCGAAAGTCGCTCCTCCACTTAGGTGTACTTTGTGGGGTATAAAAAACAGAAATGTGAGGTACTTTACAATAAAATAATACTTAGCTGGACACTTCAATTCTGCATTGTATAGAATTCGACTAAGATACAGGAACACCATATTTTTTTGGGCAAATAAATTACTTGTATTATATTTATAATTGAATATCTCTTTTATTAAAAATACCCAAAGCACTTTGAATAAAATTTGGACTAAAATATCGAATAATGGAATTCCATTAGAGCTAGATGAAAATGAAAAGAAAAGAATCAGAATTCTTAACATAATGCTTTTTATTATTATTGTTCTTTCATTGTTTTTTTTTATTATTGATTTATTTCATCAGGTATATGAAGGAGTAGCTATTACTTTAATTACAATTTTTACTAATCTGATTATCTTATTCCTTATTTACAAAAAAAAATACACCCTCTCAAAATGGTTTTCAATAGTCTTTATAATTGGCTACATCTCAATATTAACAATGTTAACGGGTAAAAATACCGGCACTATAATTTATTTAATTCCTGGCGTTTTATTTCCCACAGTTATTTTTCATAACAAAAAAACAATCATTGTATTGTCCATATTTATTATTGGTCTCTTCTGCACTTTATTCTGGCTGACCCAATCTATAGGGCCATTTATAGAATTAACAGATGAGGTAAGAGTAATATATCAGTTTTCTGGAATGCTGGGAGTAATCATAACTTCTTTCCTAATGGTATGGTATTTTAGAAATTTAAATGATGCGTATGAAGATATAATTATTGAGAAGAATGAAAGTCTAATTACTTCAAATAATATAGTCAACCAGCAAAAATTAAAACTTGAAATTAAAAATAAAGAGATTACGGATTCACTCAATTATGCTAAAAGAATACAGCAAGCTATTCTACCTCCACAATCCAAAATAAACAATCATTTAAAAAACAACTTCATACTTTATTTACCTAAAGATATTGTTGCAGGAGACTTTTACTGGCTAGAAGCAAAAAAAGACAGGGTGCTTTTTGCTGCTGCCGATTGCACTGGCCATGGAGTGCCCGGAGCAATGGTAAGCGTAGTATGTAATAATGCCCTTAATCGATCAGTAAGAGAATATGACCTAACTGACCCAGGTAAAATACTAGATAAAACTAGAGAACTAGTCATTGAAGAGTTTGAAAAAAGTGATGCAGAAGTAAAAGACGGAATGGACATTGCCCTTTGCAGTATAATTGGAGATAAATTAGAATATGCAGGAGCCCATAATCCACTTTGGATTGTCCGTAATGGTGCATTATTGGAAACTAAAGCGAACAAACAACCCATAGGAAAGTTTGACAACCTCCTTCCATATACTACACATTCTTTTGTATTGGAAAAAGGAGATACAGTCTATATTTTTTCCGATGGATATCCAGACCAATTTGGTGGAGAAAAAGGTAAAAAATACAAATCAGGTAATTTCAAAAAGTTCTTATTATCCATTCAAGAAAATTCTATGGAAAAACAACTTACCCTACTTATTGAAGAATTCGAAAAATGGCGAGGCTCAATGGAGCAAATTGATGATGTATGTGTTATTGGGCTTAGAATATAAAACACGGTATACTTTAGCTATAACGGTATATAATTGCGAGATAATATGAAAAGCTTAATCCTATTTATAAGTCTAATAATGTGCGGTTATTGTAACGGCCAAAGTCCAGATACAGAGGTCATAATTAACACAAATTTCACGGAGTATGTAAATCCATTTATTGGAACCAGTAAAATGGGGCATGTTTTCCCGGGAGCTACAGCTCCTTTTGGTATGGTGCAATTAAGTCCACAAACGAACTTTGAAGTAATGTTTGGGGATGATGGGAGCTACAATAGTAAGACCTATGAATATTGTGCAGGTTATCAATATAGAGATTCAACAATCATTGGGTTTTCTCATACAAATTTGAGTGGTACTGGACACGCAGATTTAGGAGACTTTCTTGTAATGCCAACTACCGGAGGTTTAGTACTAGATCCTCTACAATCCGAAAACGGAGGAAAAGGATTTTACTCCGAATTTTCACATGATAAAGAAGAATCTTCACCAGGTTATTACAAAGTAAATTTAGAGAACTACAACATTGAAGCTGAACTAACAGCAAGTGATCGGGTAGGTTTTCACCAATACACTTTTCCAAAATCTCATGATGCACATATTATTTTAGACTTGGTGTATAACATATATCATCACGACAATAAAAATGTATGGACTTTTATTCGTGTAGAAAACGATTCATTAGTAACAGGCTACAGACAAACAAAAGGTTGGGCAAGGGATAAAAAAGTGTTTTTTGCCATGTCTTTTTCAAAATCATTTAAAAGCTACGGACATAAGAAATATGATGACGTAAAATATGATGGCTTCTATAGACGTTTCAATCAAGCGGAAGATTTTCCTGAAATTGCAGGAAAAGATATCAGAGCATATTTTAATTTTGACACCGAAGAAGGAGAAAGAATAAAAATAAAATTCGCGTTATCTTCTGTAAGTACCGAAGGAGCATTCAATAATCTAATGGCCGAAATACCACATTGGAATTTTGATAAAACACGAACAGAAACCAAAGCAAAATGGAATAAAGAGCTATCCAAAATTGAAGTAACCACTTTAAATGATGGCGATAAGGTAAACTTTTATACAGCACTTTACCATACAAACTTATCGCCTATCCTGTATGAGGATGTTGATGGTCAATATAGAGGTTTAGACCAAAACATTCATCAATCAGAAGGGTTTACAAACTACACCGTTTTTTCTCTTTGGGACACCTATAGAGCACTACACCCTCTCTTTAACATCATACAGCCCAAACGAAATAATGATATGATAAAATCTATGCTGGCACACCATGATGAAAGTGTACATAATATGCTACCTATTTGGAGTCACTATGCGAATGAAAATTGGTGTATGATTGGGTATCATGCAACTTCGGTAATCGCTGATGCTATGGCTAAAAATGTTGGTGACTTTAACAAAAAAAGAGCTTTACAAGCCTCTGTAAATACAGCGAATGTCCGCTACTTTGATGGTTTAGGAGATTATTTAGATTATAAATATGTGCCAGATGATAAAAGTCACTCATCTGTTTCTAAAACATTAGAATATGCATACAATGATTGGTGTATTGCTCAAATGGCGGAACAAGTAGACAATGTTCCAGTAAAAGAAGAATTTACAAAACGTTCTGAATATTATAAGAATGTCTACGACCCGAAAATTGGTTTCATGCGGCCAAAATTAGCAGATGGGACTTTTCGAGAAGATTTTGACCCTATGGACACACATGGACAAGGTTTTATAGAAGGGAATGCATGGAACTACGGATTATATGTCCCTCAAAACATTGATAAAATGATCTTAATGATGGGAGGGAAAGAGCAATTCAGTAAACACTTAGATTCTTTATTTACCACTAATATTGAAGATAAGTATATCGCTCAACATGAAGATATTACGCGCGATGGAATTATTGGAAATTATGTTCATGGAAATGAACCTGGCCACCACATTCCATACCTATATAATTGGACTGTCCACCCTGAGAAAACCCAAGAGAGAGTTCGAATGATTATGCGTACCATGTATGCACCAAATGTTGATGGACTTTGCGGTAATGATGATGCAGGTCAAATGAGTGCATGGTATATTTTTAGTTCTCTTGGATTTTACCCTGTTACGCCTGGATCTGCTTATTATGCATTAGGTAGTCCACTTATAAAAGAAGCTAAAATACACTTAGACAATGGAAAAGAATTGGTTATAAAAGCTAAAAATCAGAGCAATAAAAATATATATGTAAAAAGCGTTACCATCAATGGAAAAAAACTAACTGGCACATTATTATCGCATCAAGATATTATGAATGGTGGTGAAATTATTTTTGTAATGAGTAGTACACTCATTAATAAAAAATAAAACAGTAGATATTAAGCATAAACTTTACAAAATTAAAAAATCGGTTCTACGATTTTTATTACGATTACTAGGAGAATCATTAGGTGCTAATGGTTTTGTTTCTCCATAACCTTTAAACTTGATTCTAGAGGCTTTAACTCCTCCATCGACTGAAAGATACTCCATTACTGAATAGGCTCTATCCTCAGACAAAGCATGGTTATCAGCATTATTACCAACATCATCTGTATGTCCTTGGATTTCAATATTAATCTCTGGATTTTGCTTTAACCAACTTGCAAATCCCTGTAATACCAGTTTAGAAGCAGTAGAAATTTCAGATGAATTTGATGCAAATAAAATATCATTAATCGTATGCATACTTCCTTTTTTAATTTCTTTAATCGCTATTCCTTGTTCTTTAATAAAAGTATTATCTGTTTCTTCCTTTTTTATCAACTTTGATTCATAGGCACTTCCTTCTTTTTCAATTTCAATAAGAACATCCTCTTTTCCTGATCCAACATTTGCTACAGCCACATAATCACCTTCGTCACTAATTGAAATTTCTTGTTCTACAACCTTTCCGGATTGATATCTCACTTTTAATTTCGCGTCTTTAATTTCTTCTATATTTTCCGCATCTACTTTTCCTTTCATAATTATTATTTTATCTGGCTTAGCTTCTTCTGGTAAATTAAAAGAAAAGATATCCTTCTTGCCTATTCCCCCTTTTATACCATTAGAAGAAATGTATCCTTGTTCTCCATCAGCACTCACAATGATCCCCTCTTCATCACCTTCAGTATTAATAGGGTAACCCATGTTTTTTGGAATATCCCATGTACCATCATCATTTTGTCGTGTATAAAATAAATCGTAGCCGCCTGCCCCTAAACGCTCCTGAGAACATTGAGAAACAAAGTATAAGGTTTTACTATCAGAGTGCATAAAAGGAGCTTTATCGTTTCCTATTGTATTAATTGGACGGCCGCAATTAATCGCTTTACCCCAAGAACCATCCGGTTGTTTTTCGGAATAATAAATATCAATACTTTGCTGAATACTTTCAGCTCTAGCAGATGCAAAATACAAGGTTTTACCATCTGCACTTAATGATGGTTGCGCTTCCCATGTATCTGGCCCATTAATATTAGGACCTAAATTTTTTAATTCAGACCAAATCCGTTCTTCTTTTCCGTCCACTTCAACCACCTCATACTTTGTGCTAAAAATATCACAATTGAAAATTCCTGCTTGCTTGATACATGAACAGATAAATAAATTTTTATTATTTAATGAAATGGTTGCTCCTCCATATCTAGGACCCACATTAAAAGGCTTTGGCATTTTAATTCCAGTGCCAAATAATTCATTAGCCTCCGATCGATTGCTCATTGTAAACTCTTGTACTTTTTGCACCATTACATCTCCTTTGAACTTTTGATCAAACTCCGCAGTATATAAAAGAATTTCATTATCAGCAGAAATCATTGGCAAATATTCATGACGCGATGCTGTAGATACAATTTCTACAACTTTTGGAGAAAATGGCTTTTTGTCTTTAAAGTAATTACAATAAAAATCTATTTCGTATTTAATGTCTTCAATATCTTCCAATTGGGTAGCATATTTTCTAGATAATCTTTTTTCATCATCGGAAGGGAATTTTGAAAATTTATCGAAGTATTCCGAAGCCATACAATCTGCTTTTTGCGCATAATACATAACACCTAAATTGTAATATACATCAGCATGAAACTCTGAACAAGTAGCTTCAATCATGTGATAGTATTTCTGAGGTATTTCAAAATTATCACCATTTGCCTGAGCCCTTCGGTATGTCAACTTCGCTATTTCCCACATACAAGCGGAACAATCTTCATCTAACTCTAAAGCATCTTTCAAATGACGAATCCGGTCTTTATACGCGTACTTTTTTTTGTCCAATCCTTTCTCATAAAGTTTCAGCACTTTTTTATCCGTAGGAACCTGCATGCAAGCTGGAGCCATATTCTCTTCCTCATCATCTTGCGTATAGAACGAAGTTGATAATAGTGAAAATATCAATAAAAACAGATAGGAATATTTCATTTTAATTTGCCGCAGATCTTATATCGTTTTACAAAAAGCTTACCATATATTGTATAGCGTTTACTATAACTCTTTAATTCTAATTTGTTACGCTGTTTCCAATTTCACCAACTCTTCATCTGTAACCACATTCAGGTCCCCTTCTGAGGATGCGACTATTGTAGCAACAGTTGCATCACCGGTTACATTAACAACTGTTCGGCACATATCAAGTATCCTATCTATCGGTAAAATTATTGCTATCCACGCAGGATTTAAACCAACAGACCCCAATACAATCATTAACATTACTAAACCTGCACTAGGCACCGCTGCAGAACCAATAGAAGCTAGTGTTGCCGTAAGAATAATTGTAAGCTGCGCTCCTACGCCTAAATCGATTCCGTGATACTGAGCTAAGAAAATAGCTGCAACTGCTTGATACAAGCTTGTTCCATCCATATTTACAGTCGCTCCAATTGGCAACACAAAACTTGTCACTTCCTTTGACACACCTATTCTATCTCTAACACAATCTATTGTAACAGGCAATGTAGCAGCACTTGAACTTGTAGAAAATGCTAAAAACTGAGCTGGGCTAATTCTTCTAAAAAATCCAGCATAGGTCATTTTCTTTTTCACCACCATTTTCATAATAAATGGATACAAAACGAATATCATGAAAAATAAACCTATTAGAACTGTAAGGCTATAAATCCCCAAACTCTTAAACATTTCTATCAAAGAAGCAGGATCATCACCTGCCATCTCAGAAAACTTACCTGCTAAAAGAGCAAAAACGAAGAAAGGTGAATATTTCATTATTATATCTACCATTTTTAAAAACACTTCATTAATACCATCTACAATAGCTAGCACTGGACCTCCTTTTCCTTTTGGTATCATCAGTAAACAAACACCAAAAAAGATAGAAAAGAAAATAACCTGTAGCATCAGTTTACCATCGGTAAGCGCAAGGAAAAAGTTTTGAGGAACAAAATCCACTAAGAAGGATAATGGACGTGCATCTTTTTGTGCATTCGCATTTTTAGTACGTTCAGTAAATTTCTTGTCATTTGCTAATTCATCTTTACCTATTTCATATTTTGTAGCTGCCTCAAGGACATACGCAGCATATTGTGGATTGTGCAAGTAATCCTTCGTATCTTTTATTTCCGTTCCCGATTCTCCACACCACAATTCATATTGAATTCTATTTTTAATAAGCTGGTCTGCGCTTAAGAAACTACCTGGCTTAATTAAATTTACTAACCCTAAACCAACAGTCACTGCAAAAACTGTTGTAACCACATAAATACCTAAAGTTTTACCCCCAAGCTTTCCCAATTTAGAAATATCTTTCAAATCTGCAACACCTTTCATTATGGAGAACATAACTAATGGTACTGCTATCATTTTAAGCAGGTTGACGAATATTTTTCCAAATGGATCAATCCAGTCTAGTGTAAACTCAGAATAACCTAAATAACTTGAAGCAAAAGCCCATATTATTCCTAAAACAAGTGCAATTATAATTTTCCAATGCAAGGCTAATTTTTTCATACTCTATTTAAATTATAATTGTGTGGCTTTACTTCTTAATAAAAAATCTACTACTGTTATCGCCGCCATTGCTCCTACAATCGGCACTGCTCTTGGAACAACACATGGATCATGTCTGCCTTTACCTTCTAATTCCACCTTGTTTCCTTCTTTGTCGATGGAAACCTGTTTTTGCATTATGGTGGCAACAGGCTTAAATGCAACGCGGCCGTAAATTGTCTCTCCATTACTAATACCGCCTTGAATACCTCCCGAATTATTCGTTGTAGTAGAAATGCCATCAACATCGCTTATAAAACTATCATTATGCTCAGAGCCTAACAATTTTACACCGTCAAATCCAGAACCATATTCAAACCCTTTTACTGCGTTAATTGAAAGCATTGCTTTACCCAAGTCAGCGTGTAATTTATCAAAAACAGGTTCTCCAAGACCTACCGGAACTCCTTTTGCAACAAATGAAACCACGCCTCCAATGGTATCTCCGGATTTTCGTACTTCTTCAATTCGTGAAATCATTTGCTCAGCAATCTTACTATCTGGACATCGAACAATTGAATCATCTGTTTTAGATAAATCTAACTCTTGGTGTGTTTTATTTAATGAAATACTTCCTACTGATGAAACATAAGCATCTATAGAAATCCCCTTGGTAATTAATATTTGCTTTGCAATGGCTCCTGCAACTACTCTACAAGCGGTCTCTCTTGCACTACTTCTTCCACCTCCTCTATAGTCGCGTGTGCCATACTTTTGTTCGTATGTAAAATCAGCATGTGACGGTCTAAAGGTATTTTCTAAGTGGGAATAATCTTTACTCTTTTGGTTTTCATTTTGGATTGTAAAACCAATTGGAGCACCTGTTGTTTTACCATTAAAAATTCCTGATAAAAATTCAACTATATCACTTTCTTTTCGCTGTGTTACAATGCGACTCTGCCCAGGTTTTCTACGATCTAATTCTTTTTGAATTGCTTCAAAATTCAACTCAACATTTGACGGACAACCATCTATTACACCGCCTATAGCAGTGCCATGCGACTCTCCAAATGTGGTTAAAATAAATAGTTTGCCAATAGAATTTCCTGCCATGCGAACAAATGTACTTATTTACTTATTGGTTTCAAATGCAAAAGCGAAAACATGTCCATCAGCATCCACAACATTATTAATCAAATAACAACTCCGCGATTTCTTGCTTGATTCTAGAAATGTACTTTTCACTGGAAGTGTAAACGACGACTTTAAGCTCAATATTAGCGTTTCGTTCCTCAACAACCTCAACCTTAATTTTCATGGTAGAAATAACCCAAGGCATACTTAGCAAATGACTTGTTAATTTGTCTTTTGCCGCATCAACATTTACTTTTTCAGATAAAACAACTGAAAAACTACAACTTTTAAGGTGTCCTGCTACTGTAGGTTTCGACATTAACTGTGAGGTTACCTTACTATAAGGAAATTGGATGATTTCTCCATTTTCTATTTCCAGATGTAATTTAGTCGTTGTTTGTGCCGAAACAACACCTGAATAATCATTAATTTTTAATCGCTGACCAACTATATCTCCTTTTTGGAATCCAAATATAATTCCTTGCACAAAATCTCTTACTAATTGCCACAACAAAGCTATTATAACACCAAACAGACTTAATGATACAAACAGGTTGATTAATGAAATTTCATAAATCAAATCTATACAAAATAGAATCCATACAACATTTCTTACGAGGGGCAAATAAAATCGTAAATACTCTTGTAACCGCTCATTTCTAATCCATGGAGTAAGATATCTTTTTGCAATAAAAAAGAATAAAAAAATCGAAACCGCTGCGCTAATTAAGCGGAAAAACATTCCAAATGATATGTCCTGAAATTCAAATAGCATTAGTTTATCAATTGGTGTTTACGTAAATACTTAATTAAATAGGGCAAAGCATATGGTGATATTTCAAATAGATTGTTTGAATTCAATACAATTCCTGCCCTTACAAGACTTTGCAACGTAGTGTTAATACTTTCAGAACTCTCGGTGTGATATACCGTACACAGTTGATTAAAATCAATTTGCTTATGCAGCAGAATTTGCAATAACATTAGATTCCAATCAGATAATAAAACATTTGGTAATTCTAATGATTCCATTTTTTTCAAATCCAATACACTACCTTCTATAGAACTTATGTTTGCTAACCACATATAAAAAGAAAATCCCACGTTTCCATCTGATTTTGACGTCAGCTTCTTAAACAATTGATTTTGTTCCCTCTGCTTTAACTCTTTTTCAGGTTTTCCTTTCCATAGGAAAGATACCCCTCCACTGCTATGTCTATCCATAACAGCTCCATTTATTTCGTTTGTCTTAAGAGGAGAAACCGTAATTGTTGATAATAGTTTGGAATCAATAGCTATGTATTGACGAATATGTTGATAGAAATAGATATTGCAATCAAATAAGAATAAATGTTTATGGCCATAAGATTTAACCACCGACATTATTCTATCCAATAAATCAGCTCCTTTTGCAGAACGCGTCCACCATAATTCAAGATCTTCAAATACCAATGTACTTCCTTCTGGAAGCTCATTCATTATTTGAATGTAACTTCCTTCTATTCCAGTTGCAACGTTCAATGCATTATCAAACACTTTATCCGAGAAGTTAATTGTATGTATTGGAGCCACAATATTGTACACCTTTTTCTCACAGTATACATTAACTACATTATGCATTAAATAAGATTTACCTGCAAATGGATCTCCAGTAAATAAAATTGCTCCTGTTCTGCCAGACTTAAACCTTTCAATTGATTTTCGAGCCATTTCAAGTTCAGTTAATCGGTTCTGCAATAACTTATCCGGAGCAATATGCTTTCCTAAAAACAGTTGTTTGTAATAAAAAGGCAATTGATTTTCAAGGGTAGGACTTAAAGATACCGAATCCATAAAATCAGCTAATCTATTGTGTGGATTCTGAACTGACTTTGTTCTGTACTGATAACCTGTTATTGCAAAAAGATCTCGTGCTTTAATCAATAACCTATCTACCTCATTGTTAATCTTTTCAAATCGATTTTTTATATTGTTCAAATATTTTGCTGCTCCTTTTCGGGTTTTCTCTCTTAAAATGACACCGTCCAAAGTATCCGCTCTAGAAATAATTATTTCATCCTTCAGCATTTTGTTTAATAATTCTAAGACTGTTTTAATGTCCCCATTCAATCTTGTTTGAACAGTAACTAAATGTTCTTTCGCTTCTGTTAAACTCTCTTTTACCTTTTCAGTTATTTTATTCGAATTGTCGCTTTCATTTTCTATATTTTGTAACGTAAACTTTAATAACCGTAGCGCATTTTCAACTTTAATAACTTCAGAATTGACTGCATTATGTGCTAACTGAAACACATCCTTTATTTTACTAACCAACTCGTTTTCTATTAAATGTCCCGATACTTTCCGCACATTTATCTTGGAAGGTGGTAAATCATATTGGTTATTTTCAAACTCATTTATCTGCTTTGCTGAAAGTAATTCAGAGCTATCACAATATTTGATGACACTCTTATCTACTTTTTGTGTTATTGATTTAATCAAATTATCAACATTTATTGTATTGGATACAGATAACAATTTCGCTTCAAAATCACCTAACTTCTCCAAGCTTATCTTATCTATTTGATCTTCTATACGATTAAACAAATTTAGAGATGACTGAATAAAGTCTTTATCTATTGTTTTTGCAGATTGCTTAACAAATGGTATTAAAGTTTTTCTTAATCGTGTTAACTGAATATTGACCAGAAGCTGATTTATAAGGTGTTTTTGATTTGAATGCCAGTTTCCCGGATATGCAGCAATTGATAGAAATGCATTTTTAATTACCTTCCCTGCTCTTTCCTCCTCCCGGTTTAATGACAAATTATTAACATCTAATTTATCTACATCGACGGTAATAGAGTTGCAAAATATTCTTCCCAGTGAATTTAGCTCTTGTAAAAAGATATTTTTTTCTTTTTTAAACTGAACTGAAAGTAATTCTTTCAAATCATTTAAATTTATAGCTCTTTCATTATCAATAGACCAATCTTTGATCGTTTTATTTATCAAGAAACTAGACAAGCCTAGCACATTTAATTTCGTCTTAAAATGATATAAATATGAATTTTCAAAATGATGTTGTACAATCTTAGCAAAACGAATATTTTGTTTCTTTTTGCGAGAATACTTCCTTTTCAGTCGCGCTAATTTTGGAGAATCTTTCGGATCCGCCTGCAATTCTTCTTTCGTATATATTCTCTCTATGCTAATTGGAGCTAATTCTACGAGTTTTCTTACTGCTTTAACGTGCGACTCTATTCCAAGCGATATCGCTGCAGTTATTTTTCCTAAACGATTATCGACGATGTCCTCTAACAGCTTCTGTTCAATTTCTAAAGCTTTTTCAATAGATGGATTATCCTCTGCATCTAACCTTTCTTTAAATAATGCTATATAGCTACTCCATACATCAAACCAGGTATCATATACGCGATTTATAAATGCAATATTCAAGGCATGAATTTTATCATCAATAATCGTTATTTTTTTATCAAGTAATTCATAACCAGGTAATCCAAGAACAACCGCATCTGTTTTTTCAATATATAACGAGGCAAATTCTTCTCCTTGATATTTCATTTCAAGTAAAGGATCAAATCCTTCCTCATCATAAAAATGAGAAGATGCTTTTAGCAATAATGTTGTACCCATTACATCTAAAAAAGCATTTGTATTTCCGATAAATGTACTTTCCTCTCCTTCTTCTATTTCAGGAATGTTCAACAAAATCAAATCAGTTTCAAAAGAGTTTATTTTAACTACTTCGTAAAACCCTTTTTTCTCCAATTCATTATTAACAACTTCCACATCAGCATCTACTCGCAAAGCTTCCAATCTTTTTCTAACCGCGTCCTCTACAATTAACTTTTGACTATTGTCATTATTTAAGTAAAGTATACGCAGCTGTGTATTGTTCCAATCTGGAGAAGCCAACAACATTCTTACTAATTGTAAACCCAAGTCACTCTCTTGATTTATTTCCTTCCACCAAATGTCAATTCTCTTGTATTGCCCAAAACCCTTTTCTTTATCATAATCAAGATACAATACGTTATAATCCAACACTCCCAGTTTTTTGGTCATTTGAGAAAACCCTATTGGGTTTTTGGTGTTTCGTGCCCAACCCATCATAATGGTATTAGGCTCAACTCCAGAAAAGCCATACGTACTTGCAATTGCCTCAATTCCTTTAAAAATATTCTGACATTCCTGTTTTCTATGAAAAATAGAATCATCATAACCATCATCATTGACAGCCTGTTCGTGTTTAGGAAAAAGCACATCAACTCCTGGTGTTTCAATTAAATCAAAATTTGATATCATTCCTTTTCTCCCAGCAATAGACTTACTAAAGCTTAATAAATGCGGTCGTGCAGCTGTTCCTCCACTAAACAACAATATATTCGGCTCCCAATTTCTTTTATGCGTTGATTTCTTACCTAAGTTTTTTAAGCCAATCTTAACAACTGAAGACCATACGCTTTGCCAAACATCTCCTGAACCCAACTCTAAATGCCTTCTTGTCAACCATATAAAAACTAAAGCCATTATAGCAACAGATATTAAAGCAGCAGCTAGATTTAATTGCACCATTAATAAAAAAGTAGCAATGGTTCCAATTAAAGGAACAAATAAAGATATTTTGAATTTAGGTCTGAAATCAGGACTTGCCCATTGTTCTAAAAAACAAGAAAGATTAATAAACATATAGGCAGCCATATAAAACATGGCAACTATTTCCGCAATAACATTTAATTCTCCAATTAAGATACCAGCCTCTGCAATGATAAAGCTAAGAATCAAAGCATTTCGAGGCTCATTATCATTTCCAACTCCTTTTCCAAAGATGTATGGTGTAATTTTATCGATTGACATTGCCTGAAGAATACGTGGCGCTCCCAATATGCCGCCCAAAGCAGAAGATAGTGTCGCCCCCCATATTCCAGCGATTACAAGTCCGGGAACCAAACCAAATTGAACCAGAGCATTATTATTATTAATTAATTCTGCTTGTGGTATGGAATAATGAATAAATATAGACAGTATAATGTAAACAACCAATCCTACAACTACCGCTGACATTGTTCCCCAAGGGATAGCTTTTTTAGGGTTTTTTAAATCACCTGACATTGCAACACCCGCCGTAAAACCAGTTACGGCAGGAAAAAAAATACCAAACAAAGTTGAGAACCCTACTGTTTTACCTTCCACATGAGAAGTATCAAAGCCTTTACCTTCACTGGTTCCAAGAAAAATTGAAATTAAGGAAAGGACTATCGCAAAAAGAATAAAATACTGCGATTTAATAGCAACACTTGTACTGATATAGGCAATTGTAACCATTACCAACAATGCAATTGACCCTATAACCCTAAGGTGATTGGTTGTAATCTCTTCAATACTTAGATAATCAGAAAGTACAACCATAGCACTTTCACCAAACCCAATTAAATACAAAGCGATACTTAATGCCGTTGCTACAAATAGGGTAATCCCAATTGCTCCTCCAATAGGCAAACCTAGGCTTCGGGAAAGCATATAGTATATACCTCCAGCTTTTATCTTTTTATCCGTAGCAACTGAAGAAACGCTTAATCCTGTGGTAACAGAGACAATATGCGCAAGAAGTATTATGGCTATTGTTGTAAATAGGGTTCCTGCGTTACCTACAACCATCCCCAGACGCATATACATAATTACGCCCAATATTGTTAGTATTGATGGTGTAAAAACGCCTCCAAATGCTCCAAATTTCTTTCCCTGCGACATTGTTGCCTCTAAGATATTGAAGTTGTTTAAAGTTCAACCTATAATCTGAAAAATGTTTCTTTTTTTATGTAATATCGTTCTTTCCTCTAACCATATCTATGGATATGCTTCTAAAAAAACTCATTTAACAAAAAAATATTCCATTTTCAATTTCACAATCGAACTTTAAACAACTTCTGTTAATGTTTCAAATTCAACCCTACTTAGACGCTAAATATGGGAAAAGGTTATACCTAAAGACCATTAATTTGTAGTTTAGCGGCATGAGTGTTTTCAAAGATTTAAAAGTTGTGGAACTAGCTAGTGTACTTGCAGGACCAGCAGTCGGAATGTTTTTCGCTGAACTAGGGGCAAACGTTATTAAAATCGAAAACAAAAAAACCAATGGAGATGTCACGCGAAATTGGAAATCTTCTAACGAAAAAACTGAAAACACATCCGCTTACTTCTCTTGCGTTAATTGGGGGAAAAAGCATCTATTTATAGATTACACTAATGATAATGACTTCACTAAATTACTTTCCTTGTGTAAAGAAGCTGATGTCATTATTTGTAATTTCAAATATGGTGATGCACAAAAATTTAACCTTAGTTACCTAGACTTAAAAAAAAATAACGAAAAAGTAATTTATGCACAGCTAAACGGGTTTAAAAGCCAACCTAAACGCGTTGCTTTTGATGTTGTATTGCAAGCTGAATGTGGTTATATGCATATGAATGGACAAAAAGACTCGCCTCCAACCAAAATGCCATTAGCTATAATGGATCTTTTAGCTGCACATCAGCTGAAAGAGGGGATTTTAGTGGCTTTGCTCAAAAAAGAAAAGACAGGAAAAGGAAGCCTAGTTGAAACCTCATTGGAAGAGGCTGCATTAAGCTCTTTAGCCAATCAAGCAACTAATTGGCTAATGAACAAGGAAATACCACAAAGAATTGGATCAATGCATCCAAACATTGCTCCTTATGGAGATATTTTCACAACTAAAGACAATAAACTACTAGTAACTGCAATCGGATCTAGCAAGCAATTTGCGTCGTTCTGTAATTTACTAGGGAGTAAAGAAATAGCCACTGAAGACAAGTTTTCAAGTAACCAAAATCGATTGAAAAACAGGATTGAATTGCAAGAAATACTTAGGACTTTAATTCTCCATTGTAATCGTGATGAACTCATTGAACAATGCATACAAAGAAGCATTCCTGTTGGTGCTATAAAAAACATGGAAGAAGTTTTCTCTTCTAAAACAGCTCAAAACATGTTACTTGAAGAAGTAGTTAATGGTGAAAAAACAACTCGAATAAAATCAGTTGCTTTTAAAATTAGTTAGATTCGTTGGTGTTATTTTCTACTGCTTCTTTAGTCACAGCAGCTAAATGCTCACTGCTCTTTTGATCATACTCTCTTACGAATTTTTTGATAGTCCTGGCTAATTTATCTGCATCCTTAGTACCTAATTGAACTCCAAATCGAACTTCCTTTTCGTTATAAAAAAAACGTACTGTTCCCTGCCCTATTACCCAAAATGAATCATTCATTGATTTACTAAATCCTTTAGGATTAACCTCAAGCCCTTGCACATTCTTAATTCTACCTAACTGATAAGGTATAGCTTTCCCAAAACCTTTAATAGACTTTTTAATCGTCATTAAATCCTTATCGATTCTAATAAATTCCATTCCGGATTTTCGCCATAGATATACTTTGCCTATTCTAATTTCAAAAAACAGCCAAAAAATGCACATAACTAACAACATTAGCTTTTCTTCCTTAACAAAATCTCCAGCGAAAAGAAAATAAAAGAAAACGCCACCACAAATAGTCCATCCAAGCAGCCATGTAAATAATACAGTCTCCTTCCATTTATCAATATTCGTTGAGATTACAATTGTACTGTAATCTTCATGATCTTTATAAGATACTCTTTCTCCGATTAATTTCATTTTTACAAATGTAAAAAATATGACTATTAACAATCTGTTTTTTATTCTTTTATATAAATCACGATACAGTAGTTATAGTTATTTAGTACTTTGGGCATGACTTTTGAAAAGTCATTTGCAATTAATAAAATATACAATGAAAAAGCTGCTTGTCATTTTATCCTTAATAACCTACACTGCTGGAAATACAGTGTTAAGCCAAGAATTTAAAGATCTTTTAATATTATACGTTGATGAGAAATATGAGAAATGTTTTGTGAAAGCAATAAATTATACCGGGAACGAAAAGACTAAAAAACATCCGTTGCCTTATTTATATGTATCAATGGCTTCTTTTGGAATGAGCCAAGATCATCAATATAGTGAGACATGGCCAAAGGCTTACAGCACCGCTTTAAGTTTTGCAAAAAAATACAGAAAAAAAGACCCTGACAATATTTACGCCGAAGACTCTGAAGGGTATATAGACCAATTAAAGGAAATTATCTACGAGGATGTAGAAAATTACATGCTTTCCAACACGGAAAAAGGATACAAAAAAGCAGCAGGTATTCTTAAGAAAGTATGTTCATTTGACCCTAAGGATTATGGTGCTATGCTTTTATGGGGAGAATTAGAAGTCCTTACAAAAAACCAAACAGAAGGTAAAAAAATAGTGGCTTCAGCTTTTGACTTAATCAAAACGATTGGAACAGATGTTCAGTTTGGTGATTTAACTGAAATACAACAAAAATATTTACGTAAATCATTAATGGAATATGCTTTATTTATTGACGAAAAAGACCATGCAAAAGCAATCGAGGTTATCAGTATTGGTCAACCATTTTTCTATGAAGAAAGGGAAGATTGTTTATTAGATGATAATGAAGAATTTAAAAAATTATACGACGAAATCACGGGATAGTTAAGTACTCTTCTATAGAATTATGCATATATTTTAAATCCTTTCTAGTAATACAGTAAGGTGGAATAATTACAATAACATTACCTAATGGTCGTAAAATTATTCCTTTTTCTAGTAAAAATTTATATGCTTCTTTTCCTTCCTCATTAAAATATGAACTAACCTCATTTGCTTCTAATTCTACTGCAGCAATTGTTCCAAAACTCCGAGCAGCTCTTACCTTAGGGTTCGCTAAAATTAAACGAACAAATTTACTTTGCATCTCAGAAATAGTTTCAATGTTTTGCCAAACATCCTCTTTTTCAAATAAATCTAAAGAAGCATTTGCAACACTACAAGCTAAAGCATTTCCTGTATAAGAATGACCATGTAAAAAGGTTTTCCCTTTATCATCAGAATAGAATGCTTGATATATTTTATCGGAAACAGCAGTAATTCCCATAGCCATAAAGCCTCCAGTTATGCCTTTAGACAAACAAATAATGTCTGACTTATTTTCACAATGGTCTATGGCAAACATCTTTCCAGTTCTTCCAAATCCTGTGAAAACTTCATCAGAAATTGCAATAACTCCATATTGGTTACACAACCCTATTAATTCAGACAACACCTCTGGAGAATGCATTATCATACCGCCTGCACCTTGTACAATGGGTTCGAAAATAAAGGCCGCAATGTCATTCGTTTTTAATAACAACTCAAATTGTTCTAATAATTGAATTCTGTTCTCTTCAGTTGGGATATCGATAAAATCGACGTCAAACATAAAACGCTCGAAGGGCTCATTAAAACCACCTCTAGCCGTAAGGCTCATACTTCCAAATGTATCGCCATGATAGTCACCTTTAAGCGAAATAAACCGATTTCTTTCTTCTCCTTGGTTAAACCAATACTGAATTGACATTTTGAGCGCGACCTCGTTTGCCGTTGAACCATTATCAGAAAAGAATACCTTTTCAATTTTTTGAGGAAGTATCTTTACTAACCTCTCCGACAACCTAACTGCACTTGGGTGCGTAAAACCACCAAAAGCAACATGTTCTAGTGTACAAGCTTGTTCGGATAATTTTTTTACAATATATGGATGCGAATGGCCGTGCGTATTTACCCACCAACTTGAAAAACCATCGATGTACTTCTTTCCATCTTCGTCAAATACGTAAGAACCTTCTCCTTTTACAATTGGAATTATATCAGCTCCTTTCATTTGATCGAAAGGGTGCCAGATGTATTTTTTATCTAATTCTTTAAGTTTTGACATGACGCTTATTTACAAAGCCAAAGTAAGGAAAGATTTTTCAATTTAAAGCAGATCTTAACAACTCTGCTTGCTCTTTAATAAATTCGCGCGTAACACTCTCTGCCATTGGAACGCGATGTAATATATTAACTTTTGTGTTTTTGGTAATAATTGACTCCGAAGATTCATTTTTCTCTCCAACTATAATAATACCTTTTATCGATATACTTTTTGATTTTAAATACTCAATAGACAATAATGTATGATTTATACTTCCTAGGTAATTTTTAGAGACAAGTATAACTTCCATCCCAAGCTTTACGATTATATCTGACAAATAATCTCCATCTTCATTAATTGGAACAAGCAAGCCACCTGCTCCTTCAACGATTAAATTATTATTTGTTTTTGGCAATTGAAAAGAATTCAAAGAAATCGAGATATTATCTAATTTGGCGGAGGCATGCGGAGACAAAGGATTGTTTAATCTGTAGGTTTCAGGGTGTAATATGCTTTTTTCATTTACTAACTCTTTAACTTTATCCGTATCCGTATAATGCAGATCACCACTTTGTATTGGCTTCCAATAATCCGCATTTAAAGCCTCTACTACAATTGCAGACACAACCGTTTTACCAATATTTGTATCTATTCCTGTGACAAAAAAAGAGTTATTTTTCAAAATATGGAGTTTAGTTTCTTGTATATTAAATTAATGAAATTATAAAAATGTGAGCCGCTTTTTAAGGCGGGTAAAATTTATCGGCTATTTGTAAAACTTACCATCTAATTCAGACAATCTATCAATTTATTTACTTCCTCTACAGAATTGAAAGAATGGAAGCAAATTCTTAACCTTTCCGTACCTTTAGGAACCGTTGGAGAAAGTATCTCTTTAACGTGTAATCCATTATTTATTAATTGCTTAGATACTTTTTTAACGTTTTCAATTCCAGGAATAATAACGGATACAACGCACCCATTATCGCCCGTAATTAAATCTCGAGATGTACCCACTTTAGACACAAAAAAATTCTTCAATTCTAAAGCCAAATTATGTTCATCACTATTTGTAGCATATAACTTTGTGAGCTTATCATATTGCTTTCTTATGGTCAAAATAGTTTCTGGAGAAGGGGCTGTTGTATAAATAAAGGAGCGACAAAAATTAATCAAATAATTCCGTAAAATTTCACTACCAAGTATAATAGCACCGTGCGAACCAAGGGCTTTACCGAATGTTACTACGGTTGCAAACACCTCTTTTTGGAGGTGCAGTTTTGCTACCAATCCATCTCCTTTCTCTCCCACAACGCCAACAGCATGGGCCTCATCTACAATCAAATTAGCTCCGAAATTATTACATGCTTTTGAAATTTTTAAAAGATCAGGTGAATCACCATCCATGGAATAAATAGACTCTACAGCAACAAAAACATTCCCTTTCGATTTGGACAAGCGTTCCTCTAAATGCTGCACATTATTGTGCTTAAAAGAGAAAGCATCTGCGTTCGACAACCGAATTCCATCTCTTATAGAGGCATGAATTAATTCGTCATATATAACCGTATCTCCCCTCTTTGGGATTGTCGAAAATAAGCCAAGATTCGCTACATAGCCAGAATTAAAAATTAGGCCGGATTCTGCTTGATGAAAACCGGCAATTTCCAGTTCTAATCTTTCTATATCTGCACTATTACCAGAAATTAAACGAGAACCCGTAGATCCAAACTGCGTTAATTCTTTTTGATCTCGGGAAAAACCTAAATAATCGTTCGAAGAAAAATCACAGAATGCTGAATAATCTTTTAATTCTCGATAAAGGCCTTCTTCAATTCGTTTGTTTAATTTATCCTGTAGTATTTGAAGAATTGGTTGCAAAGCTTAAAGTTCTTTAACAGAAGTAACTTTTCTTACTTCTTTTCCTTTCTGTTTTGCTGCTTCGTTTCTTTCAATTTTGTGTTCTGGCCTCGACCATTTAACTCTATCTTCACTCGTTGAACGAATTTTATATTTTTCATCGACAGCAGGTTTTTCTCCATTTTTATAGGCCTCCATAGGCTTAAGACCCAATTTTTCAAACATTTCAGCATCCGTTGTCATACCTGGGTTTGGAGTAGTTAGCAATTTATCTCCCGAAAAAATTGAGTTTGCACCTGCCATAAAACAAAGCGCTTGACCTTCCATCGTCATTTCGGTTCTTCCCGCTGATAAACGAACTGCTGATTTTTTCATTACAATTCTTGTAGTGGCAATCATTCTCACCATATCCCAAATTGGCACTGTATTTTGCTCTTCCAAAGGAGTTCCTTCTACTGCTACCAATGCATTTACCGGAACTGAAGCGGGCTGAGGATTTAATAAAGTTAATGTATGTAACATTCCTATTCTATCTTCATCTGTTTCTCCCATTCCAATAATTCCACCTGAACAAATACTTAGGCCTGATTTACTGGCATTTTCTATCGTTTTTAAACGATCACCATACCCTCTAGTTGAAATTACTTCTTTATAATACTCTTCAGAGGTATCAATGTTGTGGTTATAAGCATATAGCCCAGCATCGGCAAGTCGCTTTGCTTGCGGCTCTGTAAGCATACCTAAAGTGCAACAAACCTCCAAATCTAAATCATTCAATGAACGAACCATTTCCAGCACTTGATCGAAATCATCATCTTCCTTTACATTTCTCCAAGAAGCTCCCATGCAAACTCTTGAAGACCCATTTTCTTTCGCAAATTTTCCTGCGTTTACAACCTCTTCAACCGATAGCATATCATTTTTCTCAATATCTGTATGGTATCGCGCAGCTTGCGGACAATAGCCACAATCTTCTGGGCAACCTCCCGTTTTTACAGATACCAAGGTACTAACCTGAATTTCGCTAGGGTTATGATTTTCTCTATGCACCGTTGCAGCTTCATACAACAATTCCATCAAGGGTTTATTATAAACTTCTCTTATCGCTTCTTTCGTCCAAGTATTCATACAGGTTTATTTTATATTACAAATGTAAAAGGGATTCTCGAACAATTAAAATGATTATTAGAAAGATTCCCAATATTTGTAAACAATTAATAGAAATAATAGTACTTACTTATTATAATTCGCAACAAGACAAAGGTTCCATAGGATTCTTGCACCAACTATTGCATCTACTTTTGTATTGCCTGGAGCCACTTCGCATAAATCAAATCCAATAATATCTCTACCCGATTTTACCACTTCAAAAAGCAAATAGATAGCTTCTTCAAATTCTAGACCTCCAGGAACGGGTGTGCCCGTACTCGGACATAAATGGGGTTTAAGACAATCAATATCAAAGCTTATATAAACTTTCTGCGGAAGCCTACTAATAATATCTTTACATTGATGAGACCATAACGCCCCTTCAAACTGCTTATTTTTCAATTCCCAATCGTAGAAAGTAGTTATTCTTGAATCTGATTTTATAAAATCTACTTCATTTTGAGAAATATCTCTTACGGCTACCTGAACTAATGAAGTCACACTTTTATGCTGCAATGCATTGTGCATTATAGAAGCATGTGACTGCGCAAAACCTTCATATCCTTTTCTCAAATCTGCATGCGCATCCATTTGTAGAATTCCAAAAGACGCATGTTTATCCGCCAAAGCATCTATCAAACCCAAAGGCACACTATGTTCACCTCCTACTACCCCTACTTTTTGGCCATTATTAATAGCTTTGGCAGATCGCTTCTTCAAATTATCGCGCAAATAATTCTGAGCCACTGCAATTTCCGCTACCGTTTCTAGATGCTCTTTATTTTCTTTTAAATTACCTCCATTTTCTAAAAAGTGGATATACTTCGCCGTTCTTTCCGCTAGCTTATCATTTATATTTTTCCAATCTTCTGAAATAGGCGTCATAAAAACCTTTGTATCCCATGCATTTTCTAACTCAGGATGAAAAAAATCGATTTGAGTGGAAGCTTCTAATATGACCTGCGGACCAGCAGAAGTACCTCGACCATAGGAAGCCGTTGAATCCCAAGGAACAGGAATCAACAATACTTCGGCTTCATTTTCAGTATATGGAAAACCAAATATATTTCCATTATTCAAACCTATATCACTCGGATCAAAACTCATTATATACCTTTTCTATTGTTTTATTTCCAACCATTTTTCGAACATAGTTAGGCAACGCAAAAGAACTTACATGAATTGCTTCATTGTAATAATTTAAGTCTTTTATAAAAGAAACATCATTCACCAATGAAAAATTAACCAAAGTTGGTTCAATTGAACCTTTCACTCCCCATTGGAAACTCCATATTCCCGTAGGATATGTTGGCACGTTAAATAAAGAAAGTTTCGTTTTTTCCACTCCAAAAATTTCTTGAAAAGTGGTATTCAACTCGACAAAGACGCTTTCATTAAACTTTGGAGATTCTCCTTGCGCAACAAGAATACCCCGCTCTTTTAAAATACGCTTACAGTTCAAAAAGAAATTTTTTGAGAACAACCCTTTGGCTGGGCCAACAGGATCTGAACCATCTACTAAAACTAAATCGTATTCTTGCTCATTTGCGTTTTGCGCAAAAGATATACCGTCTCCAATTATTACCTCTAACTTGGAATTATCAAATTCTGAAGCAATTGTTGGCAAAAACTTTTTACACGCCTTTATAACTACTTCATCAATTTCTACCATCGTTACTTTCTCAACGCTTTTATGTTTTAACACTTCCCGCACAGTTCCTCCATCTCCTCCACCAATAACAAGGACATTCTTTACATTTCCGTGAGAAAACATTGCTGGATGGGCGATCATCTCATGGTAATGAGCTTCATCTTTTTCAGTTGTCATAACCATCTGATCAATGGTTAGCATTTTCCCATAACGGTAAGTATCTAAAATTTTAACTTCTTGAAAATCCGATTTTTCTTTAAATAATTGTTTACTATACCGCAGGGAAAGCGCTTGAGAATCGTCTTTATCCGTAAACCATATATTTCGTTCAATGCTTTCTTTTCCAATATTATCTTCAACAGTACTTCGGAGTGATTCCAGATCAACATCCATTCTTGATAGCATTTTAATGGCTCCTCGGTTCATTTCAAGAGCTGAATAATTTTTTGCCCCAAAACTTTCCTTTAAAAAATCAAAGGCCTTCCAAGCATCCACTTCATCTCCACATGTAAATAAATCTACTGCAGCATAACCGTACTCTGGCCATGTATGTATTGCTAAATGACTTTCTTGAATAACCACTACCCCTGAAACGCCATAGGGAGAGAAATGGTGAAAAGAAGAATTAATTACAGTTGCGCCAGCAATGGTAGCTGAATCAACCATAGTTTGCTCAATAAAAGCAACATCGTTCATTACTTGCGGATTACAACCTGTAATCTCCACCAAAATATGATTTCCTAATGATTGCATTGTTCTTTATGAATTAATGGTTCGTATTGAATATTTTTTACAAAAATCGGATATTACTTTTAATAATCTTACTTTTGAATGTGCGATTTTTAGTCTTTATATTATTATCCGCCTTAATTAGTCTTTCGGCTACTCCGGGAAACTACTCTTATACTTTTGCAGTTTTAAAATATAACGGAGGTGGAGATTGGTACTCCAACCCTACTTCACTCCCAAACTTGGTGAAATATTGTAATACCTCGCTTGGAATGAACATTGACCCTAATGTTGCAAGTATAGAGGTGTCCAGCCCCGAATTATACAACTATCCTTTCATACATATGACTGGGCATGGCAATGTAGTTTTCAATCAGCAAGAAGCTGAAAACCTAAGAAACTACCTATTGGGAGGAGGCTTTCTTCATATCTCTGACAATTACGGGATGGATAAATTTGTGCGGCTTCAAATGAAAAAAGTGTTCCCAGAATTGGACTTCATAGAACTTCCTTATACGCATGCTATTTATCATCAAACCTATGATTTTGAAAAAGGCCTTCCAAAAATACACGAGCATGATTCCAAGGCTCCTCAAGGATTCGGCCTTGTTTTTGAAGGCAGGTTAATTTGTTTTTATGATGTTGAATGCGACTTAGGAGATGGTTGGGAAGACGCAGAAGTTCATAATGACAGTGAAGAAGCGCGCAACAAAGCACTCCAAATGGGCGCCAACATTATCCAGTTTATTACAATGGAAATAAAGGAATAGACTAAGCTTTCATATGCTTTAAATTGACTGCATAAAGTATTTCGAAAAGAAGCACTAGGAACAGGCTAAAAACGACGGTTAATGTGGATATGATATTTGGCCATGGCATCACCATTATTAGCAGTGAAACTAGTCCAATTTGTGCTAAAGTGTAAAGCCAGAAACCATTTCTCTTTAAGTTAAACATCATAAAAACAGCAATCCCCTCTATTAATAGGAAAATAAGGTTTCCTAAATTAGTGATGCGAAGATTATCTTTGGAAGCTTCTAATGCGGCAATGGAGTCATCAAGTAATGGCATTTCATCCATGCCATCGTAAATCGCAATTGCTTGGTCAATTACCTTTTTCATGATTCCCATCGTTCATAAGATTTTGTATAGAAGATGATTATTCGTTAATGGTTTTTTATTACCTTGTTAAACAAGGTTACCCCTTGCAACAAGAGTAATTAAATTAGTTTTGTATTGAAATAATTACACCATGAAAAATTATAAAATTACACTAAGCATCATTTATGTTATCTATGCATGTTTGATGATGTCCATTTCCCGTTTTGGGCTTGAGCTCTACCTAAACAACATTGGAACTCTTTTTTTACTGGCACTGATGCTGCTTGACATTCGCAAAAATAAACTAGGTAAGATTGGTTTTTGGGGCTTATGGCTGTTTTCTGTGTTGCATTGCGTGGGTGCCACCTGGTTGTATTCATTTGTACCCTATAATGATTGGATGATGAGCTTGTTTGGATTTGACCTCGACGCCTTTTTTGGTTTTACAAGAAACCAATACGATCGATTGGTTCATTTTTCCTTTGGTGTGCTTTTGTTATCGGCAGCCAAAGACCTCTTCATACATAAGTACAAATTCAATATCAAACAGGCCTTATTTGTGGCATTTTTAAGTATTCAGACTTTTAGTATGATGTACGAGCTTTTTGAATGGGGAATTGCCGTTTCACTTTCAAAAGGGATGGCAGATAGCTACAATGGACAACAGGGGGATGTCTGGGATGCTCATAAAGACATGGGTCTAGCAATGCTCGGATCCCTAATTGCATGGTTTGCTTTGAGTAGAATCAGAAAAAAGCAGGTTACCTTGGAAATAACACAACCAGAAATTAGTCCGCAATAGAAACTCTTACGGCTATGGATAAAAACAAACAATATTTGCTTGTATCGCAATGCCTAATAAGTTATGGAAGGAGTCATGCGTCAGCTAAATTTCTAAGAAATTATTATCTGGGAAAAAGCCTTGTCCGCCACTGAAAAATCATCCACAAACCTGTCTTTCTTAACCTAATCCCTCACTACCCTAACCAGTTCTGTTACCTCTCCATAACTCACCTTAAGAACATAGATTCCTTTGGCGTGTTTTCTTAGAGATACAATGGTGTTTGTGGTGGTTTCTAATAACCTTCCTTGTAAATCATATACGGCAACAGTAACTAACCCATTATACCCCTTTATATCGATGGTTATTTGGTCGGATGTTGGATTGGGATGAATGTTTAAATTGGAAATAATTTCATCAATACCATTTGGGCTTCCCGTACAATATATATAATCAGCATAGAATATGGTATCGCTACATCCTGTATTAATATCTTCTGCGATGAGCGTTACATCGTATAATCCATTATACATATACTCATGGAAAACACTTGGATTATTACTTTGAAGTATAGTTCCATCACTAAAGTTCCAAGTGAAATTATAATTGGATGAATTAGGAGTGGTATTGGTGAATTCAACTAAAAAAGGAGGGGATGTAAAAGAATTAGTATTAACCGTAAAATCAGGACTGAATTGGTTGGGGTTTACCGTGAGGTCTATAGTTATAACACTATCACATCCAAATGAATTAGGAATGGTGTCATTGTAAATACCTGTAGAATTGTAGGTACTTCCTGACGGAGATGTATAGGAATAACAAACTGATTGTGTAATAAAACTCGATGATGCAGCACTAGAAACAATAATATAATTGGTTTTTAAAATAGTGTCACTTCCATACTGGTTTGAAACAATAAGTTGAACATCATAACTGCCATCTACAGTATAGATATGAGTTGGATTTTGGACAACTGATGTTGCTCCATCTCCAAACTCCCAGATCCATGAAGTTGGAAAACCAATACTTGTATCAGTGAAATTCACAATAGAACCAAAACAAACTGTGCTAGAATTTGAAGAAAAATTTGAAACAAGTGGTATGTCTTGTGAAATATTAATTGCATAATCTTCAACTTGTCCTCTAATCATATCTGAACAAGCATCAAAAGTATTACCAACCTCATCTGATGAAACACGCATGCGTAACCATGTATTATTTGTAATACCTGATGTTGGAATCGTTATATTTAATTGTGGGTCATAAGCATTTAACGCTTCCATAACAAGTTCAGTTGAGTTGTCAAATGCCCCATCATTGTTGTAGTCAATCCAAACCTTTGTGTCTTGTGGATTGTCTGGGCCAGTTCTCACATTTAGTAAATAAGAATTTCCAGCCGTTAAATCAGTTTGTTTTTGGCACGAAAAATCTTGATAACCTTCAATAGCGTTTACAGATGAATTATTAATTGTGTTTAGCTGCACCTTATAGATTCCATATTCACAGCAATATGCTAAAGTTTGTGGATCACAAGTTGCGGAAAGCACATTGTTTGCTGTAGCCACTTCAACATAAGCAGTCATTGTTAATACGTTGCTTCCAAAACTGTTTGAGGCAATTAGTTCGACATTGTAAATTCCATCAGTAGTATATGTGTGTGTTGGGTTTTGTTGAACGGAGGTATTTCCATCTCCAAAATCCCACGCCCATGTAAAAGGTATGTTAGTTGATAAATCAGAAAAATTAACAACACCATCGCAAGTTAAAACTACATCGGCAGTGAAGTCTGCAACTGGAGGAGAAACATCTTGTTCTACGATAATGGTATAATCCTCAGCTTGTCCATAACCCGGATCATCGCAAGGTGTTGGGTCGGGGTTTAAATCATAATCTGCAATTACTCGCATTCGTAATGGGGTGTTTAGTGTTGCGTTGGAAGGAATTGTTACGGATCCAGATGTTCCAAGAGAACTTGAACTAGAAACAATCAATTCGCTTGTAGAATTAAATACTCCGTCATTATTATAATCAATCCATGCGGCGCAATTATGCGTGGTTGGGGATGCGTGTGTAATAGAAATGTTATAGGATTGTCCCGCAAATACAGTGGTCTGGCTACATGTTAAATCGGTGTAGCCTTCTATAGCATTTCCTGTATTTATATTTAATGTGTTAAAAATAACATTTGTAATCCCAAACCCTAATGAACCATCTGTAGTATTAGGAATACATGCAGCCGCTATTGGCGCAGCTCCAGATACGTTTACTATTATGTAGTTTGCTTTTGTCTCACTGTCACTACCAAATGCATTGGTTGTCGTTAAGCTTACAGTGTAAGTTCCGTTTGCTAGATAAGTATGCGTTGGATTTTCTAATGTGCTCGTACCACCATCACCAAAATTCCAGGACCAACTTGTTGGCGAGTTCGTTGATTGATCAAAAAATTGAATGTCACCCGAACAGGTATTTATGGAACTAACAGAAAAGTCACAAACCGGCGGAGCGTTTGGAGTTTGCCACTCTAAACGCATGTTAGGTCTGTCAGTAAACGTGTTAAAAGCATTTCCAGAACTACATACTCCACTAGCGTCTTGAAAAAGAACCGAGGTGCTTTCAAAGCTTGTTGAAGACATAAACATAACGGCATTTAATGTGAAGTTGGTGTTGTTAAAGCAAGTTTCGATTAATAGATTAGATGTTCCATCCCAATAAAAAGGAGAGCTAAAAGTATGTGCATTCCAACCATTACTTTCTGTGTAGGTTTGTGGTCCGTAAACTGTAGTTAGACCAGTTTCAAAGGTGGTTAGTGTTGTTAGGCTAGATGTGTTTTTTATTTTAATAGTAAAATCGGTTAGAGGAGTTCCTTCAATTGTTGCTACTTTAAAAGCTAAGCTGCTGATGTCTCCAGCTGTCATTCCTTGCGCACCTAATTCACTAGCTAAGATGAGCATTTGATGTTTAGCACCAAAATACCAATTACCATAAGGAGCAGGATATCCTGTATTTGTGTTTGTAGAAGAACCTGAACCTATAGTTATAGTAGTTTGAGAATAAGCTTGAAAACTAAGTAGAATAAAGATGTAGAGTATCGTTTTTTTTAGAGTTTCCATTTTATGGAGTTATAATAATTCCTAACACTTCATATAATAAAGTATTAAATGTTATATGTTAAATATACATTAAATTAATGGAATTCCAATAACCCCTAGTGCTAGACCAACCTAATCCCTCACTACCCTAATCTCTTCCGTTACCTCTCCATAATTTACCTTAAACACATAGATTCCTTTGGCGTGTTTTCTTAGAGATACAACGTTGTTTGTGGTGGTTTCTAATAACCTTCCTTGTAAATCATATACGGCAACAGTAACTAACCCATTATACCCCTTTATATCGATGGTTATTTGGTCGGATGTTGGATTCGGATAAATTGATAAATTACTTTGTCCATTTTCAGTAATACCTGTACATTCCTCAACTACCATGGTTAATGAATCTGTACCCACACAACCTGTAGTTGGATCTGTATAACTATACAAAACATCATGTGAACCTACTCCAGCAACAGGCGGATAAAAACGATCATCCGTTACACCATTTCCTGAAAAAACACCACCAGCTGGAGAACCAGAAAGGGTAACATTTTCCAAATTTACACATACAGAATCTGCTGCTGCTACTGCAACTACAGATGGCGAAGGCGTTACTGTTACTAATAAATCATCTGTATTCTCACATCCATTAACATCTGCACCTGTTACAGTATAAGTTGTGGTAGTGTTTGCATTAAATGCAACACCATCACTTACGCCATTATCCCAAGTGTATGAACTTGCTCCTGTACCGGATACAGTTACTGGGTCTCCTTCACATACGGTTTGGTCTGCTCCTGCTCCTACAGTTGGAAGTGAATTTAGGGTTACATCTACTTGGTCTGTATTTGCACAACCATTTCCATCCGTTCCAGTTACTGTGTATGTATTTGCAGCTACTGGTATAAAGTGAACGCCATCCATAATTCCATTATCCCATATATAACTTACCGCTCCAGAACCATTCAATATTGCTGAATCTCCAGTACATACAGAAACATCTGTACCTGCACTAACTGTTGGCAGCGCATTTAAACTTACTTCAACCTGATCGCTACTAACACAGCCATTTCCATCGGTTCCTGTAACCGTATATGTTGCTATTGAAAGCGGTGTAAATGCGACACCATCTAAAACACTATTATCCCAAGTATATGAAGTGGCACCAGAACCTGATAATGTTGCCTGATCCCCATCACAAACTGCTTGATCTGCTCCTGCATCTACTAAAGGTAAATTCCAAACATCTATAGATACCGTATCGCTAGCTGAACAACCGTTAGCATCGGTTCCAGTAACTGTATATAAAGTTGTGGTGCTTGGTGTAAAAAGCACTCCGTCTGAAATTCCATTATCCCAAATGTAGGTAGTAGCTCCTGCTCCGCTCAAGGTTACAGTATCACCATCGCAAATTTGTAGAAAGGTTCCTGCATCAACGGATGGAAGTGCATTTACAATTATATTTACTGTGTCTGTAGCTGTACACCCAACGCCACCGGTTGCAATTACAATATACTCTCCACTAGCTGTTGGTGTAAATGGAACTCCATTTACAACTCCATTATCCCATGCATAAGAAATAGCGGGTGCACCTACCGTAATGGTATTGGTCATCATAGAGTGAAATTCGCAATTGTAATAATACGTACCTGCAGCAGTTGGCACCCAAGTAATTGTATTGGAACTGGTTCCATTGTTTGCAACGGCAACTCCATTGGAAGCACCTGTACCTTGTACAGTGTTTATCCAAAATGGGTGACCAGGAGTATTAACATTAAAAACAAGTGTATCTCCAAGGTTAATATTAATGGCAGGGTCAGCACCCGAAAAATCTCCCGCAAAAGTATAATCCATACTGCCTGCAGCAGTTACATCCATAGTATAAGTGTTGATAGCACTGTTGCCTGCATGTGTAAACGTACCGATAGGAACCGGACTCGCTGCGGTAGAATTTAACAACTCCCCATCTAAAGCATTGGTTCCGCTAAAGCTCCAGTTATTTAACACAAAAACATTGCCATCAGGACCTGTTGAATTATTTCGGTACGCCCAACCATCCACGTGGTCCCAAGGTTCTCCAGTACCATCTAAATTGATATCACCAAATACATCGATTACATTACTTACATAAAACAGTTCTATGGCATCATCTCCATTAATATTAACCGCACTTGTAACATAGTCTGCATCAAATCCAAACCAATTGTTAAATTGAGTAGAATCGGAAGCTAAATAGATATACTCCCCAGCACTAGCAGAAGCAAAAGGAAAGGTAAATTCTTCACCGTCTGTTCCGCCTCCATTGTTAGCAGAACCGATTCCATACTCACTTAAATCATTTATATCTTTTAAAACATAAAGCTCTACGCCTTTTGGTGTACCGCCAGTTAGCGGCCCATCAAAAACACCCGTAATTACAAGATTGTCTTCCGGCAGTACAGTTGCATTGGCTGTTAGGGTAACTAAGTCTCCTGCACAACTAGTTTGATCTGGAAGATTATTTAAAGTAATAGGTGAAGTACATGAAGCATACAGTTGCTGAATTTCAGATTCAGACAAGGCGCGGTTGTGAATGGCAATATCGTCAACATAACCAATAAAATTATCTGTTGCTCCATTCAATCCATCGCCTATTTGAATAGAATCACCTGTCACAGAAAAATTTAAGGCTGTTTCAGTATCAACAACAAACCCATTTATGTAAAACACGCTACCTGCGGAGGAAGATGTAGAAATAACTACATTATACCAAATGTTTGGAGCAGTTGTATTTAAAGCTAACAATTGAGTTCCTGTATTACCTGATGCTATCCCTTGGTAATGATTTGTACCCACACCAAAATTATTGAACTGCTGACAAATAAAAGGACAATTTGAGGAGGTATTGATCCCATGAACATATGTAGGAAATTCATTAGAGTTATTTTGAAGATTAACCCATAAGGCCATGGTATATTCATTTCCTAAATCTGAATCTCCGATGGGTATTCTAATATTAGTATTTCCATCAAAACTATATGCTGAATTAACATTCCCAAATCGATCCGCAGTCAATGTAGCCCCATTATTCGTTCCATCATTTCCATTCCCACTTTCATCATTGGCATTACCATTAAAAGGCCAATAACCAACTAATCCATTGGTTGGAACATAATTGGGAACTTGTCCAAAAGAAATAACAGTAATAAATAATAACGGAAAAACAAATAGTAATAACTTTTTCATAGAATAAATTTTAGCATTTCAAATATACTTTCTTTTATGGAAATTCCACTAATTTCTTGCGCAAGATTTCACTACTCCCTCAAAACCCTAACATCTTCGGTAACATCGCCATAACTCACCCTAAATACATAGATTCCCTTGGCGTGTTTTTTAAGTGATACTATGGTTTTTGTGGTGGTTTCTATTAACCTTCCCTGTAAGTCGTACACTTCTATATGAACTGGTCCATTATAACCCTTTATATCGATGGTTATTTGGTCTTGGGTTGGGTTGGGATGTAAATTAATATTTGTAGTTAATTCAGCAATTCCAAGATTGCTCACATTTTCGCAGGCAGATGTGTCTGCGCAACCATTTTGCGTTACTTCTACAGCATAATTACCATTCGCTAAAGCAGTAAAACTTTGATTCGTTTCTCCATTAAGTTCAGCAAAATTATTATCACAATCTAACCATTGATAATTTGCCCCTACTGCATTAGCCAATAATGTTGGAGAATTGTTGGTAGTTCCGTTATCCACATTGTTGATTGTAAGATCTAGCGTAACTATACTATCGCAACTTGCTGCATTGGTTAATGCATAGGTTGCCGTATTATTATTTGCTGTATAGGTAACTCCATCCATCCACGTATAGCTATTACAAGCAGTTTGAACATCTATTCCAGTCGAACTATTTGTAATGGTTAAATCTAAGGTTACTAATGAGTCACAACCACCTGCATTTGGTATTATATAAGTAGCTGTGTTGTTATTTGCTGTATAGGTAACTCCATCAAGCCATAGATAGCTATTACATGCAGTTTGTGTATCTATTCCAGAGGAACTATTAGCAATGGTTAAATTTAAGGTTACTATACTATCACAACTTGCTGCATTGGTTAATGTTTGTGTGTAAGTGCCACTGGAAGTGTAAGTTTGACCATTAAGGATGTAACTTCCGCATGCTGTTTGGCTCATGGTTGATGCAGATGCATTATCACTTAAGTTAAGCGTAATAGTACTGTCGCATCCTACTGAATTTACTACTGTCTGTGTATAGGTTCCAGGACTTGTATATGTTTGTCCATTCAGATTATAACTACCACAAAAAACATCGTTAATACTACTACTGGACGAATCCAAACTAAGTGATAAAGTAATAATACTATTACAACCAGCGACATTAGTTACTGTTTGGGTGTAGGTGCCGGGAGTTGTATATGTTTGACCATTAAGCGTGTAACTTCCGCAGAAAACATCGTTAATTGTTGAGGATGAAGAATCACATGACACAACATTAATTTCAAAATCATCAAAATAGAAACCATCTTCCGTTACCCAATTATCAGAAACAATAGTAAATCGGGCCATAATAGTTTGTCCAAGGTAATCGCTCAAGCTAATTTCTTCTTTTACCCAACTAGTTTGAAAGCCATCATATAAAGGTTCCCCAGTTGCTTGATTAGAAGACCCTGCGTTTGTATAATTACCACATTGCGGAATCCAATTTGCACCTGCATCCGTAGAAATTTCTAGTTGAACATAATCATAATTATCTTCTATCTCCCATTTTCCATAAAAAGAAAGAGTGGCTGCAACAGCATTGTTCAAGCTCACGCCACTTGTAAGTGTAATTGACTTCTCGATATTGTTGCTATAATTTCCACCTGGAGAATCTGTAATAGAACTTGAAGGAGAATAGAAAGTGCTCGTAGTCGTGTTCCAAGAAGCAGATGAAGTCCAATTATTTAGGTTGTTTCCAGCTTCAGTAAATACAATTTGCGCTTGTCCATAAATTTTAGTGACAGTATCATTAGAAAGATATTGCCCATTATCCACAGAAATCACATAAGTTAATACATCACCAGTAGCAATGACTGGATCTAAAGTATAGCTGATAGAGTCGTTATCTTGTTGCAACAATGCCATTGCATTGTGGGTATTTGGGGTTCCAACCGTTAAAATGTTTGAACTAATTGGAAGGATAGAAACTGTAAAATTTGCTGGATCCTCTAACCCTAGTCGTTGAATATCATAATAAAAACTCCCGCTTAAATCTGGGATAATTGCTGCAGTTAAATCATTTGTTTGCGCATAATTAGTTACCAGGTGAGCTGCGGTTAAGTTTAAATAAACCATTCCTTCAGCAATTGGATCAATTTCATTTATCGCTGGCCAGAATCCAGTTCCCCCAATCTCTGGAGTAAAAGCAAATATTTTATCATGCGTACTTGTTTCGCCATACATAAAATCATCAGAATCTCCTGCAGCTGGATACAACCCTGCACTAATCATATTGTTATATCCATTCTCAGCCACCATCATACCAGATATTTCAACATAAGTGTTATTGTCTGGAGTTAGCTGATTATTAGCATAGCCATAAGGGTACAAAAGCAAGTCTCCTGAAGTGTGATTATTCAGCGCTAACTTTATATTGTGGTTTTCGACAAACCATTTAATAGCTTGGTTTTCTGGTTCAGAAAAAGGCCCTGTTCCCGGGTAAGTGTCGTTGTTTGTGTTAGAAGACACTCCTGAAGTTCCCCAAATACTATTTCCAGAACCATCAATATAATCGTAGTTTCTATTATTATCTACTCCAGGATTAGAAGTCCCAATGTTTCTTTTGTTTTTACGATGCATTCCGCCGCCATTTGGATCGTTATCAACATTGTGTTGGTATCCATCCGGGTTAACCATTGGAATAAAGTATAACTCCGTATTGTCTAGTATTCCTTGAACCTCTGCATTCGTTGCATAGTTTTCTAGCATGTACCACATGTAATAAACCAATTGCTGCATTGCTTCCGGTTCTCTAGCATGGTGTATTGCTGTGTACAATACTTCAGGTTCCGCTTCATCTGTGTTTGGGTTATCAGACATTCTTACCCAATATAATGGTCTATTTTCATGTGTTAAAAAAGTACTCACTGGAGCTTTTGCTGAGATTAAGTTTGGATATAAAGCTGCCATGTCATCTAGCTCTTGATACAACTCATCTAGCGTTAAGAACCCGCCCATAGAACCGTGGTTATAATTTGCTGGAACAGGGTAACTCACAGATGAAGGTCCCGAGCAACCGGAATTATTTTTTAATGGCGTAGACTTATTTATTCCTTTGTTTTGATTGACATAAAACTGTTTAACATCTTCAATCTGGATTTCAACCTTCATCCCAAGCATTTTTGCTTTCTGGATTTCGTTTTCGGAAAAATCAGACTCTATGTAAACACCAAACTTATGATGGCCATGATCGACAGCAAGGCCTTGATTTGCTAATAGCAAGATCCCTTTTGGACCATTATAATAAATTCTTGCACGATGATACATTATTGGCGTTTCTTTTACAGAAATTGTGGTTTCAGTAGAAGTTCCGGTTTGTGGAGTCTGACAAAAAAAGGTGCCGCTAAATAATATAGCGAATGATAAAATAATGCGTTGTTTCATGGTTTGAGTAGGTTTAATAGCGCATGAATATACTAAAATTTCTCTTTCTAATTACGCATGACCTAAAGAAAGGACTGGTTTATTTATTTGAAATAATTTAAATTATTATTCGTTGCATCTTCAATTAAATTCAATAAAACCTTAAAACAGATACTACTATCTTTCTTATAGATTGACTGAGTAAAAGTCATTGATGAAGCATTAAAAATCCATCCACCTTTGTCAAACTCCTTAATTACCATCTGAGCAGGGCCAACCCGATTTAAGCCTGTAGCAAGAACTTTAAATCCATTTGAATTATATCCAATTTTATCTGTTTCCCAACCAGAGCCTTCAGTAAATATAGTATCTCCATTCTTAAGATTACAATCTTCAAAAACCCAATGATCAAATAAATCAACCTTAAAAGATGAACTTTTTGGGTATGTAACTTCAGAATAGTATGCTCCTATTAAGGATCGAGTTAAATTTGGATCAATTTCATCATAAACCTTTATTCCTTTTTCATAAAATTCAACTTCTCGATAAATGTTATTTCCCGAGGCGAAAACAACATGACCTCCATTTGAACAATATGTTTGTAGTTTACCAATCATTTCTTGAGACCAATACTCTGAATGCATATGGAAAATAATTAAATCTGAATTATAAATATCTGCATTATATGCAAAATCTAAATCTGAATAAACACCATAAGAAATAGATTTTTTTTCTAGAAAATTTATTAGGAATTGCTCACCCAAAAAATGTTGAACATAGTTTGGAATAGTGTCATAAGAAACAATTGGATTATTGTGATTACCAAAAGTATCTATTTCTGTTATCAAACCAGATTGACAAAATAATTTAGATCTATTTTCATCTAAGTAACCCTTTTCATTAATCATAAACGAATAAGGTCTTTGATTTGAACAATAAGTTATAGGTTTTAGTCTAGGAAAAAATGGAATAATTTTCTGGTAATATAAAGGTGAAATATTATCTACATAATTACTTCTTCCACCATAATTATTATATGCCTGCCAAGTATTTGTACTTGCTATTATAGAAATTGATTTTGCTTTTTTTGGTGAAATAATAATTGGGTGACAATAGAAGTTTAAAGGATTTTTTTTCTCGTAAATTTTAAAGAAATAATAACCTGATGCTAAAGAGTCTGTATTAACTAAAAGATTCGTTCGCCAGGCAAACCCAATAATAGGATTGTAACTGTTAGATTGTGTAAATTCTTGGAAATTAATTGAATCTAAAACTAAAGTTAATGGATCATCAATTTTAAACAGCTGTCCATAACAATCTTTCTTTGAGTGAATTTTTAAACCAATTGGTTCTCCAATAGTATAAGATGACTTATCTGTAAAAGCAAGAATGCTATCCAACTTAACATCATAACTTTGATAAATATTTATTCTTGTATATACAAAATGTGAAACAGAAATCAACAATATTAAAACTATGGAAATTAATATCCAGTAAAGAGTTTTCATTTCATATTGTTTAAAGCTAAATTGCAAGTTAATGAATATAATTTGATTAGTTGTGAAAAAGAAAAAAAAGGTATTCTTGTTTTTTATTCTAATTGCGTTAGTGTGCTGCCTATTTAATAGACAGGTTTTTATAATGATATCATCTCCTCTTAGAAAAGAAATTGATTATAAAATCAAGAAACTCGATATTCCAGAAATTAAATTACTACTTAATGAAGATCTTACAAATCATTTTGAGGATTTATATAAGGATTATCAGCTTGAAGAAAACCATACAGAAGATTATTTTAAATGGTTAAAACATTATAAAAGAAACAATGTCTGGAAAAATGCTAAACTTGAATTTAAAGGGGAAATTTTTCAAATACTAATTAAAAGCCATGGGAAAACTCCATCTAATCATAAAGAAAGAGAATTCATATCCCTAAGCATCAAATTAAAAGATAAATTAACAATAAAAGGGGCAAATAGATTTAATTTAATAATCTATTGGAGAGTCAAAGAATTTAATTATCCAACTTATGCAGCAATTGCAAAAGATTTCAATCTACTTAATCAAAAAAATGATCTTGTTAAAGTCAAAATAAATGACAAAAAACACAAGCTTTATTTTTTTGAATATAGAATAAACAAAACTTACCTTGATGAGATTTCAAATCTAAATTTAATATCCCTTAAGAGGAATAACAATAAATCACTTTTATTTTTCGATGATAATTACGATTCCCTTCAAAATGAAATTAAGATAGAATTAGAGAGTGGGAAATATGATTATTTATCATTTGATCAAAAACTCTTAATTAAAAATAAATTTGATCAGATAAACAAGTTAATTTTTAAAGAAAAACATGAAAATATTGACTCTTTTTTTGATGTCGATTACATTGCAAATTTTCTAGCAATGAAGACAATAGCAGGATCAGATGATGGTTTTGAAAAATGTAATTTAATAGCACCTTTAAGTCTAGTTAATAATAAGTTTTACCCCATAATTCATCGAGATTGTGAATTCAGAGAAATTAAAAAAATTGAAAAAGTTGATTCCATTGGAAAGTATTACAAGCTATTGAAAATAATTAATAGGAACGATATAATTAGATTTAGGAAATATGAAATTCTGCATCATTATATTTCAACAATGAATTTAGACTCATTAAAAAAATCATTAGATAGTATTCAAAAATTACATGAGTCATTCTATTATTCAAGCAAATAAAGTATTTAGTTGGTTTGAATACCTCTACACCTGTTCTTGAAAATTTGAAAAAAATTGAAACTTATTTATCAAATAGCAATCCAGAAATCATTTTTAAAAAAAATGAAACAGGTTTCCAATTAATCTTAACACCGAATTCATTTAGCCCATTATCGTTTACAAACTTTAGTTTTAAAAACATTAATGATTTTAAAGAAATTAACCTTAGAATTTATGAAAAAAATAATTCTTCCAAAGAATCAGCTGAATTATTATCAAAATCATATTCATTTGATAAAAAAGATATTTCTAAATTAATTGAAAAATTTAAATTTTATAATAGACTAAACTCAAATATGAATAAAGCAAACAACTACTATATTTTAGAGTTTGAATTGAAAAATTTAAATAATACGTTTTTAGAAATTAAAAATGAAAACATCATTTTTTCATTAATAAATGAAATTACAAATAAAGAAATTTCCTGTCAAATTGCGAATTGAAACGTAAAAGAGTAATCTCGATTAAAATATAATTGATTAAAAATGTAAACTTTTAGCAACTAATTTTTAATTTATACTCTAATTCTCATATAATAGGTTTTATTTTTTATTTATAAGGATTTCTTTACTG
>Ga0209406_1000158_pt1 | contig 59589 bp, 84 predicted proteins | sample COGITO_mtgs_1204_FD_184808 | JGI IMG/M metagenome (GOLD analysis project Ga0209406, IMG submission 184808) | Pelagic marine microbial communities from North Sea - COGITO_mtgs_120426 (SPAdes) (version 2) | ecosystem: Environmental > Aquatic > Marine > Epipelagic ... | reverse complement strand
CCTGAATTTAGGGTCTATTTTGTCTGCTACGCAGACGACGGCGTAGCCGTCGGGGTTTCACCCCAAAATAGACCCTAAATTCAGGGCTATTTCTGGAGGTGTAATTAGGGCTATTTCTTCACTCAATATATAGCTAAGAAAAAAATTCGCCTGAGTTTTTGAAAATACCCAGGCCACGGCACCCATCTGACTGTATGTGTCCCGTGGTTTGGTAAGGAATTGGTTTAAAAGAGTTTTTTGGACGGGATTTATTAAATTGGTTAGGTTTTCTATATGCCTTCGCGGCCATGACTAGGCAAAGTCATACCTTTCGCAACCCTAGGAAATGGACGACCCGTAATCCCCTATATTCGCGGCCATGACTAGGCAAAGTCATACCTTTCGCAACCCTGGGAAATGGACGACCCGTAATCACTAGGGTCGCGGCCGTGTATGTAATCACTAGGGTCGCGGAAGTTCGCGGAAGTTCGCGGAAGTTCGCGGGGTTAGAAGGGGGACTTCCAATTTCCGGGGTCGAATAGGTCTAATATACCTCCATTTTCTCCTGTAAATGTATCTTCGATATCATCACCAATGTCTCCGAAAAAGTCTACAATTTTACTATCTTTGGGATTTTCAAATAAAGTTTTAACTTCTTCACCCACTATCTTATAAGCAAGTCCACTATCCTTTGCATAGTCGGTTGCAGTTGTCAAACCTGTCTTCCATGCATCACGAGAGTCTTTCAACCCGTTCCATACTTCGTTTCCACCGGTCTCTAACCAAGGCAAAACTCCCGTATAAATTGCGTCTTCCACACACTCCTTGCCATCTGCAAACTCGTCATATGCCTCACTAAAAAATTTATCTACTTCTCTTTGGGTATCGGATCTATCCCCAAATTGTATACAACCATCCGGTGCGCTGACACCATATTCTTTACCGGGTATGATTTCATCGTACGTAATAATCCTCTGTTTTGTACAATTACTGGACTCACGCCGTTCAGCGAGGCCTCCAAATGTTTCGGTCCACGTGTCTTCTGAAAGTGATATTACTACATACCCTGCGGGTACTGCGGGTATTTGTACTCCATTGACTTCTGCTGCGGGTCTCGCAGCCGGAATAAAAAACTCATAATCTTCATTGTGTTTTATTTCATTCTGAAAATTGGTTGAATGAGTTGGATAAGGGTCTTCTTTCCCCGTTTCAGGGTTATGTCTGAAGATTTCGACGCGTAACATAAAATGAATCGTCATATTTGTCGTAAAATCGGCGGCATTTCTTACTCTAAATAATTTACACTCATCTGCTGGGGAACCGAGGTAAAACATATTTTTGGGTACACAAAATCTCGGTTTACCTTTAAACTTAGCAGCCATAGTTTTAAAAAACATTTGTAGTCCGAAAGGGTCAGTGGCCGTTCTGATAGCAGCTTCTGTTGGGCTACTACTCGTTTCTTTGTTATATTCATGTGTATCTTCAACCATACTAGACGCCATTAAAGGCCAAAATCCAGCAGTTTGTAAAAACGCATCACCAAACGTATCGAAATTGGGATTATCTGCGAATGCATCACTTGCTTCAGAAACATTTGCCGCTTGTATGGCCCAGCGTCCAGCTATCTGATCACCTAACACATACGATAACGCGTATTGTGTATCTGAAATCCCACAGTCCTTATACGAAGTATCGGTCGCATCATCATATTTATTATTCACTTCGGGGCGGAGATAATTCTCGCAAAGCTTATCAGTAAACATACAAACACCCGTATTTATATCGAGTACTGTATTAGATATATTACACGGTCTACGCATAGGTTTGAAACCTACTTCATTTTGCATACCTCGTGGTCCCTCACACATTGCTATTAACGGAACTAAAGGTGATATCCACGAAACGTTTTCTGTTAAATCTTGTTCGGGGTTTGACCTTTTTTTCTGTGTCAAATATTTAGTTGGGGGGTATCCATCACGGTCTGGGTCAATCTTTATAATCTCACCATCATCCCCAACCTTGAATTCATTTGGGTCTATAGTTAATGCCTTTGTACCATAAGATGCAGCATAATGACCACTATACTTTGCAAATTCAGCTGAGTCATCCTCGGTACCATGAGGTATCCACATGTCATTATTTTGGGCATCTTCAGCGTACGGATCTATAAAAACACTATTAAATTTATACCATGTATACTTCTGTTCGGGTCTGTTAATATAAGCAACACCCTTCGCCGTGAGAGATATTCCCATGTTAGCACGTTTATAATGGTTATAATCTAAATTCACCATTTGGGGTACAAGTTTAATCATATCTGCATTAGGTCTTAAACCCACACCAGGCAAGGTGGGGTCAATATTCCCACAAAATGATTTACCATTTACTATCGCCTCTTCTACATCATCATCACTTGTTGCCTCCCCCGCCATACCAGGATACTTTTCGATTGAATTTTGTTCGTGGATGCTTAATTCTTGAACCATTCTAGCGAAATAAAATTGAATATATTCGAAAGTACTCTCTTCAAATGTTAAAAATGTTTCCCGATCTATAGTTAAATTGTCTTCATCTGATAGTGAAAATAGATCTATATCCTCGAAATTACCACCTTCAGCGTTAGCAGCACCGTACTCAGTAATACCCAATAAAATAAACTTACAAAACAAATTTACGGTTTTCACTACTTGTTCATATCGTTCAGACTCCCTGAGTGTCAATTCCCCACCATCGACACGGCGCTTTTCGACTAAATCAAATATCGGATCATTAAGTACACGATTCATCGTATCCTCAGCGAGTCTTTTTGTTAATGCATTTTGGGCTAGGTCATGTTCCACCGGGAAAGCAAAATTAATTGGATACATCATAGGATAATCTAGACCATCCTTCTTCATTTTAAAATACATTTCGTACATGAGTTTATTCCGCATATCAAACATATCTCCTTGTTCCAAATACGTCACTGTGTTGTTGGCATCTCCCAAATCTAACATAAGACTGAAAATATCGAAAATCATCATAGCCCATCCCAAAGGTCCAGAATTTAATTTTACGAGCATTCTAAGAAGTATTATAGCGAGTTTAGAAGCCACTTTCCCAGCAAATTTAAAAGAAGCCTTTGCCAAACCTTTCGTAAGCAATTTTCTTGAAGCTGCCGCGCGGGGCCCGCCGGTCACTTGGTCCGCCCTAACTTTATTAACAGTTCTAGAAAATTCGTTTATAAATTGAGTATCTTTACTCATAGCTTTGTTGAAAGATCTTTCCATTTCCCAGTTTATGAACCTAGTCCTAGTATCACCCTTCAAACCTCGGGCGTCGGCGGTTGACGTGGCTCGCGCTCTAGCCGTTTCTCTCGCCGCCTTTGCCGCCTTACCCTTCCCAGTGCTTTCTGTATAATTTAACATTATCTGAGCCATTCGAGGTATAAGATTTGTTATAACTTGATCACCCAAAACCATAGCAGCCATTTGCAACATCATTTCTTTCTTCTGTTTTTGCGCCTCTTTAGCTCGATTTTCAGCTTCCTTTGAGCTGATGTCACAACATCCATCTACCAAATTCGGATAGACGGGGTTGTCACATACAGGCTCTCCAGAAGATTCTATGCTTGGGTATACCACACACGAACGAATACAACATTCTTGTTCATAGTCAAAACGCGCATTATTTCCACATGAACCATTATCGTCCGGTTCTACACCTTCTAAACAACTGAAAGTTGCATCTTGTCCCATCCGATCAGCAAGATCGGCTAACTCTTCATCACTCATCATTTCCGGATTTTTAGGAACGCAACATCCAGTTGCTGGATTTTGATCGTACAGTTCCTCATCGCACTTACCATCGGCATCTGGAGGAATATCACATTCTCTAATTATAGCCCCAATAAACTCATCCTCGTCTATAATATCACTATATTGTGCGAGACGATCCCTTATGGCTTTTAGTGCTTGATTTATATTCTCCACATCTTCTTTTTCTGTCGTAACAGGTACATCAGAACCATTTTGAACACTATAAGCTTCCAATGTCCAATTTCTGTTCTGTTTATTTTCATCTTTATCTTTTTCATCCCCTCCCCCCCTGTATATTGAGACACCTATTATCAATAGTATCAACACAAATATTGTTGGTATGACGACTCTGAGAGCAGATGTCGCCATTATAATATAGAACTATAAAAAAACTTAAAGAAAATACTTAAAAAAAAGATAATGACGTGGTGTTGGTGGTGTTGTCATCCGTATGAAAGTGAAACACTTAAACTACCCGTTAGATACGACAATCGTCGTGATGTATTTTCAACGTGTGGACAATTTTGTTCATGGAGTTGTATGAAAACCTATGCTCTGGAAACATACGGACTCACGCGTGGAAGTATCATGTGTTCTAACATGATACTCATGCGTAAAAAGAAATTTGGAAAACTCAGTCACATAAAACCAGCGCCTAAAAGACAAACGTTGAAAGTATTCGGGGGGGCGCTCGATATAAACGAATTTAGATCCAACTCTATTGTAGATAAAGTGGAGGATAAGTTAGACATAAACGAAAAATCGGAAAATGATGTAATAGTTCCCATTGTTTCGAACACAAAAAAGATGTACGAAATAAAGAGCGCTTCGGGTACTAACGAACAACTAAGATTAAAACGAGAAAAACCATTAAAACGGGATCAAAACAATTTAGAATCTGTATTAGGTTTAGTAATTAAACCTAAATAGCCATACAATTATGGCACGCATTTCCACTATACACAAACGAGCATTTTACACACTCGTTAAGTGGTACGATATTTCTTTTCTGTAGTCTATCGTTTGTATATAGTAACAAATCCTTTACTGTATATATTCCATACATAATCATGGTTTCCAGAGATGGGAACTTCATTGTTATTTACAAACAAGCACAAGCCTTATTTAACTTTAACATGACAGAAAAGCTATCAATCATGGCAGGGACCATAGACTTTAAAATAGTTTCAATCTCAGTGTCCTCGGGACCCTCGTCGATCTCCTCGATGACAGAGTAAATAAGGCTGATGACGAGATCCTTCTTGTCGGGTCCAGAAAGCTTCTTGACCTTTTGAACCTCCATCATGAGAGTGGAGACGAGACCGCAGAGGTTCTCCTTGTTGATACCAGTCTTCTTATACTTGTTGATGAGAAGCTTAGTGCGCTCTGTGAGAGCTTCGGCTTGCTTGGATGCGGGGATAGTGTTCATTTATAAAATAAAAATATTTTTATTATATAAATAAAGATGCGGATAGATGATTTTTTGGCGACATCGGCGATATCTTTAGGTGTAGGTCAAATATTGGTACATCTTAAGGATGTATATGTAACTGATGATGTGGGTAGTTATAGTATTAGCTCGATATTGATAGGTATAATATCAAGCGTCCTGTGGTTAATATACCAAGCCAGGAAGGGTGCAAATTATTCAGTAGCATACATAAGCGCCTTTTTGGTTTCACAATTGTATATACTACAGCGACTAGTATCCAAACTTAAAACTAAATCCGAAATGTACTGAAGAATTTTAACTTTTTCTTCAAACGATACAGAACCAGCCCGTCGTATCACATATACTATCAACATACATGTGATATATGCGGCTTCATAAAGTTCCATCTATTTTTTACGTATTTTTATTTAATATAACTCTTTCGCGCGTTTACGCTTATTTCACTCCATTAGACATTACCACAGCTTCAGTCGAGGCAGCAGGTGCTATCGGGTAAAAACGCTGCTTATTCCTGATACCCAACATGATCAGACCACCGACTGTGAGCATGACAGAACCCGTTATGCCTAGAGCGACGAAAGTTTTAGCGTCATCTTTAACTTCACCACACTCATCAGCTTGTTGAAGCTGGTAAGTGAAAACACTCGCGATTATACCAGTGACACCCGCTACGATGGCCATCAGGGGGATGCCACTCTTAGAAGGACCGGAGATCTTATCGAAAAGATAGTACGCGAGAAATGTAGCGGGAATCGTCAAAGCGATAGTGAGCGTCTGGGAAAGGAACATTTTCTTATTGGCGTAAGCCTCGCTGTCCTGGATAGAATCACATTTGTTGAAACGATCAATACCCATGGAAGCTACGGGTGTGTATATGGCCGCTGCCATGGCGGCGATGCCAATTAATGTGAAATCGATTTTAGAAACCATTTTACAATAAACGTAGAAATTTATTTTATATTTCTATAGTAATGAATCGTACCAGGGTTCTGATATTTTTAGTAATTTTGGTGGTTGTATATTTTTTATATGTTCACCCGAAATCAAAAACTAATACCATAGAAATATCTATAGTAAAAAATGAAAATGGTGAAATAGAAGTGTATAAAAAATCTATGTCGGGTACTTCGTCTATACAAGAAGTTGATGACGTAGTGAATGATATATATTCTGGTAAACATGAACTAAATGTAGAAGAAATGCAATATAATGGAATGGAATACGCATTTGAAAAACATGAAATGTTAATCAAAAAAGATAAAAAACTCGTAAGACTTCAACCTGATAAAAATATTTCCCTATCTGTTTACATTATAAGTATGACTCTGAACAACAAAATAAATAATATGCCCAAACCTATATTCAAATTTATTATAGATGATAAACAAAAAGATGAATTAAAAGGTATAGCTGAAAAATTAAATATGAATTAAATATATGGGACATATCATAAAACAAATATCCATCCATACGGTACTCGTATTCATGATAACCGAATTTCTCAAACGGGTCTATATTGGAAAGAATAGTAAGAGGAAATATATTATCCCTTTCATCTCAACTTCCGCGACCATGTATCTTCAACCATTCGGCTGGTCGTATATATTTTACTCCTTCGCATTATCATACTCCCTCGTCACGCGACTTTAATGTATACAGGTCTTTCTGGTCTTATTAAGAAGAGACCCACTTGTAATATACGCCGCGCTATTTGGGAACCAACCACAATCGTACTATATTCAATGTACTTTCTAGAGTTTGGTCTATGTTGATCCAGAACCTTCTTCATAGATAAAACCCTTCCTAACGATAAATTATTACAATACGCCGTGTTTAATTCAATTCGTACAGGCTCGTTAAAATTCCACACAGTATTAAAAAACATATCAATATGTTTCGGTGTCGTTATATCCGTTATAGTCATGGAACACACTTTAGCCATTTATATTCTCGACGATAAAAATCTCGGGAAAAAGTAAGAATGCCAGTAAGTAAACGTAAGGAACTCGATAAAAAGATAAAACAGAAAATTGATAAGTTAGTAAACCTGTCTGACTTAGCCACTAACCGTAACCGAGAAGCTGCGATAAAAATCCAGCGATCTTGGAGGAGGACAAAGACTCCTGAGCATAAATTGAAACTCGCTCAAATGGTTAACAAATTAACTGAAAATTATATACAGATGAATAAAGTCAATGAAATATCACGACAACTGAAGAATATGAAGTTATATAACCGTGATAAGAACGGGAATGCGATAATGGCGAATATAAATCTCAGGAAAAGGTAATATGCCTCTCACAGATGCTCCCATGCTGACGGTAATATTGAGTGCAATTGTGTCATTCATGTTATACCATCAACAATGTAAACCTGATTGTGGCTATAAATTCAACCAATTAAAAGTATCCAATTATACAATTCATTTACATCACTGGTTGATTAGTTTACTTGTACTTCCATTTGTAAATAATTCCATACTCAAAGGACTTTTGATTGGTGGGGTTGTTCACGGTATACTCATGTATGACGATTGGTATGAAATAATAAAATATAAAGAATAAGTAATATGCCTCTCACAGATGCCCAAATTATTAAAAAAATTGGAGAACTACGAAGGACTAAGGGAAAAATTTACGCTCCACTTAAATATTTCCGAGGTCTCAAAACACTCAGAGAAGTTGAAATGCGATACACTAAAATGCTCAAGAAAGACTATACAAAATTCCGAACAGATACGGGACAAAAAACCAAGACTTCCTCCTACACCCAAAAGTTTAGGAAGATGTATCCGGGAGCTAAATCCCTCCCTGAAATTTCTAAGGCTACTAAGATTCCTTTGAAAACCGTGAAGACCATCTACAATAGGGGACTCGCTGCATGGAGAACCGGGCACCGACCGGGAGCCTCTCCCCAGGCGTGGGGGTACGCGAGGGTTCATAGTTTCGCCACTAAGGGGAAGACATATTATACGGCGGATAGCGATTTAAGAACCTAAGTCGCCAAAGAATATTATATTTTCAAGAAAAATGTACACGGACATGGATGACATCCCTCTCAACGAACTCCAAAGAAATATCCTCAATCAACGAGTTCGCCCATCTCGCCCATCCGAAGTTAAACCCGGTTCTGGATTAACCAAGCAATTGAGGCATGAGTTTTTTGGTGTAGACGATATTTCAGGTGAAAATTCTATGGAAGCTGAGAAATACCAACGAAGAATGATCGTAAAAGGGACAGGTTATCCTTGCAAAAAGAGCGGCAATATGCGTATAAATACCGAGACCAACGCATTCGAAAGTCGCCCCAAACCCTACGCGGGTGTAAATGGCAACTTTGACTGGACCGAAGATTTCGATGGAAACCAATCATTTAACAACCTCAATATTTATTATAATTTCAAGTGTATCGTCGGAGATGGAGGTTCACAGACCAGATCTATAAAGTGTGTATATGAATTCGTCAAGGCTCAGTTAAAACTGACAAACGATGATACATTTGATAAAAATATAATTTTTGTCAACATTTTAGATGGTGATACATGTTCCAAACACGTATCCAAGTTTAGTCATCTTAAACACCCAAATATCTATATTGGGGACTTGTATGACTATTTCGAGTGGCTTGATAATAGATTAGATACTATTTTGTAAGACAAATCAAATGGAATCCGTTTACGTGCATATTCCTTACTCTCTCTGTATTGTGGTAAAAATAAACTCCAGTATTGTTCGCGTCTAGTTTCCAATAATTCGTTAAACTCTTTAGCTACCCTTACCTGATCTTCTTCGGATAGAATCATACCTTTGATACACAGTGTTGCGTATGTTCTACTCGTATCAATTCCTTGATACACAAAATCCTTTTTATATTCTAATCGGATTCTTCCATCCATGGTTCCACTATCCAATGCACACAACGTAAGATTTGTTATATTTTCGGCTTTCTTATTTTTTACAAAACGTGAAATTTTTATGGTAGGATTTGTTTGAATGTTATATATGTCTCCACCTATAATCCATTTATTACTTTTCTCCATCTTAAAAATTTTACTTTTACCCGATGGTCTCTGTACCCATTTAATTGATTGAGAATCAAGAAGTCTTGGAGATTTTACGAATGAAAAAGCAACAACCGTCGTAGGCGTATCCGGAAATACGGTTTCTTCAAAAAATTTAACCTTTGTTATTTTATACCTACTCATAAAATCATGTCTACACTTTACATCTACATCCCTAGGTGAAAGAAAAAATCCCGCCGGAATAATAAATATTCCACCCAAACATCCTTCTTCTTGTTCAATCAATGAATTTATAAAACACTTGTAAAGATCGTTCGTGTCATACTTATCAAAAATTCCTTTCGAACTACATTTATTCCTAGCGAGATACGGGGGATTGGTTATGATAAATGTATCTTTATAACATGGTGGATTTTCAAGTGTATCTCTCTTCAATATATCATCTCTCTTTGGATCTATATCATACGCTTCATAATTCGTATGACCTATCCAATCTAAAAGATCACCCTTTCCAGCGAATGGTTCGAGTACTTTGGAAGTAGGTTTATCAAAACCATCCATGATATAAGAATGGTTAACCGTATAAAACTGCCCCCGTTCTTTCTTATCCATTAAAAATTTATATAATATATCTTTTAAGCTATATAGAATAAAGCTATGTGTAGATAGAAACGATCCAGTAATATCAGATTTAAATTACGGGATAGAGTTGATCAAAATAAGTTAATTAAACATCAATACATTAAACAATATATGTTAAGACGAATTATAGATTTTATATTAAAAACTGATAAACCTGTCTTAGGAAGATGGTCCTTAAAAAAGTGTGATGAAATATCCACATCAATAAATTCCATTTATCAAAACAGGGATCATTGTGGTGATACCATTTGTAAAACACCCAAAAAGGCAACAGAGTTTACCAACTCGAAGAAATCCCATACCTGTGCCCGTTAACTTCATCATCGAATTGAGCTGGATCGTTTATTAACCCAACATTAGGCTTCACGTGTGGCGTTTCAACCCGTTTCACGTGAACTGAATCCTTCGATTCGTAAGGAATGGATGAATGATGAAGACATATACGCACCTTTCCATCTGGGTTGCGCTTGTATCCGAACGTGTATTCCACTTCCGAAATTTCCGCCGTGGTTGCGCATGTAAATTCGTAGGTACCCATAGCTATCGCTACCTGGTTATGGCAATCTATCTGGTGATTATTAAACACGACACGACTGAACCCCTTTTTAGCGTTTATAGCGAACCCTTGATCTTCCTTATATCCACCGATAACCGCATCGTGTCCGACAAAATAAGACATAGCATCATTTGCAGTTGGGCGAAACTGCTGCTCTACGGCCTTAGTCGGTTTGAAGAGAACATTAGAATGATCATAACCATACAATTCACCCGCACGATCACCCGCGAGACTCACATAATCACCACCTCCTAGGAAACAATTAGAAATATCTACAATCGACTTTGCCCAGAGATTCTGTGCTTCTATAACTTCATCCCTGGATACACATTCGAGATCTACGGGGATACGGTAATTGTCTATAAGTTGAGAAGCTTCATCCATAGGAGGTGAGTATCTCTGATTAGCATCAGGATCATATTGATCGGGGTCATACATTATAGTATTATCACGCTTCATGCGACGAACTTCTACAGGCTTTCGACGTGTTTTGTTAGGAGTAGAAAATCCTCGAGCTGAATTAATTTCAACATCAAACTGATCGGGATCGGATACAGCTCGCGCTTTTACATTACGCATAGTAAAAACGCGGACAGGGTATACAATGTTCATAGTACATTGTATAATGACCTTTCTTTTAATACGCGTTAGGAATGACAAAATTAAAAATTATATTGAATATAATGAACGTCGACAATATTCCCAGAAACGTGAAGCAAATTATGCAAGATAAGGAACTTTCTATTCATGAAAAGATGGTGGCGTTCATGGCATTCATGCCGAAACTTCCGAGCGACCCGAAAAATGATCAGGTATGGAAGGATAATGAAAAGATTGGGGAACAAATTTCTACTTTAATCAACGATGGTAAAATACGTATAGGAAAATTTAACAAGGACTTTATGCTCGATATTATCGAGACCTAGGACTATCTTCCCAGCTGACATACAACACGTCGTCATCTTCATCTATGATTTTGAACATTTCTTCATGGAACAGTTTCCATATAGTCCTAATTCTGTCGTGAAAATAATCCCTTTCATGCACAGAAAGAGCGTTGTATTGATTCTTACAAACAATTACGTATAACATATCCTGATAATCTTCAATCTCCCTTATGATTCCTGTAAAACAAGCTTTTGGAGATACACTGTGAAAATATCCATCTAGAGATTGGATAATATTATGCACATCATTAAGACGCTGTGGGTATTTGGAATATTCTGCGTTAATGTACATCTTTATATTACTTATATTTGTTTTTACTCTTTATTCTTGTTTTTCGGACGTATGGCCCATTTGTTAGTTTTTTTAAATTCATCGTAATCAATTTCTTTTATCTTGAACATGTCCATGATAAATTTTTTGATGGGATGCATTTCATCTTCTGGAGAAGGTGGTCGTCGTCTCCCCTCTCCAGGAGCATCCGCTGGTTCTACGAAGTCTTTCTTAGCTTTAGTACATACTTTTATGCGAGGACGTGATATGGTGAATCTAGATAATAACATTATTATGTTATCTATATACAATATCTTTAATATTATTCAGGACTTTAACGATTATATGAAAGAGAAAATATTACCAATGTCATTACGAAAAAGGCTATAACGTTATACATATGATTTCCAACATTTACTATATCTTCCCCGAAGTGTTTTCTATACATAAACCTTGAAGTTAATACTAAAAGTATAAGATACCAAGGAATTTGTAAAACGTGTAAAAGTGCAGTCATTACAACATACCCATTGACAATACCCAAAGTTAAATCATAAACGTCATTATGTAAATATTCCACGTATACATATCTACATATAGAAATAATCGCAGCTAGTTTAATTTTTGACGTATCCAATTTTAGCATTATTGTAGTATTTAACTATATCTTCTGTAGATAAAAAAAATGGACAAGACTCGTCTATAATTTTTTGTACTTTGTTGAAATGCCCCAAGCACCCACCATTACTCCAATATCCATCTTTCATACACCCATTTAAAATTTTATCTTTCATCTCCGTATCAACTTTCCTATTTGTTTTTATTACCATTACTTCACCGTGAGCCCAATCCTCATATAAATAATCAATCTTACCTACACGTGGTTTACCTCCTATATTCTTTTTAGTTATATTATCATAGTTTGAATTGTCTGCAGTTTTTAGTTCTATGTAATGATCGTCATCTATCATTGTAGCAATGTGTCTAATTGGTATATTAGTATGTAAACTCATAACAGAATCCCAAACTATCCAATCAGGTATATCATAGCTTAAATGATTGAAAAATATTAGTACATCACCAGACTCGGGTGTATATCCTACTCGTTTGTATTCATTTGTAGATTTATATAACTTATATTGGTACAGTGTTATAAGAATTATAGATGTTATAACGACTTGTATAGGAAATAATATAAAAAATAGTAAAAAAATTATAGTTGAAGCAAAACTCTGAGACTTTACATTCAAATGAATGAAATCTATAAATTTTCTTCTCTCGAAAAAAAACATCCGATATATAATAATGAAACATTTTTATCACGTGATATTAATTTATATTATGATTTCATTTTATGAATGGTTTTTACATAAACATATTATGCATGGAAATCCAGAATTTCTTGGTAAGTTTCCATTTATAGGAGATTATTTAAAAAAGACAGCCGCCTCACATCACGACCATCACAAACTCATAAATATAGACATGACTATGAAAGAAAATAAACCAGACGATAGGAGTGCATATTTTCCGTGGTCTCTTAGTATAGGTCTAGCTATATCATTTTTTGTATTGATACGACCCTTCATCCCGAAACCATTATTAGTTTCATTACTTATAGCATTATTACATAATTTACTATGGAACAATTGGCATACAAGATTTCATGCGTATGAGCATGACGTGACTATATTACAAGGTCCACCTAAATTGAGTTTTTTCCCACTTGGTCCCATATATAACTACTTATGGAAATATCACACTATTCATCACTCACAAAAGGGTGAAAAATATAACTTTAACATCATATTTCCCTTATTTGATCATATATTCGGAACTTTAGGAGATGAGTCTTGTATTAATAATGTCGATTTTTGTAAAAAGAATCACCATGATGATAGATGTTATCAGGAACAGGTGAAATGTTTTACGGGTCGAGATATAATTCAATAATAACAAATTTTCTCGTATAATTATAATGAATCTTCTATATTCAAATAATAATGTAGTAAAAATACCCCCTTGGTACAAACCCATAGATCCGGTTCTACAAGAATTTTTAAAAGAATATCATAATACGAGTACAAAAATGACAAGAAGAAAATAATGATAATACTGAAGAACTCTTAGAATTAGAAAAGCAGAGTGAAAATTATAAAAAACGTAAAGATGTGATTAAAAAAATTGATAATATGTAAATGGTACACCTTGACCGAATAAAAGAAGAATTACGCGTCTTACGAATAAAGGACAGAAGTTTGTTATCCTCTCGTGTCTTCAAAAATTTTTATAAAAGATTATCATATTTCGAAGCTATGCGAATGGGAATGAGTCCAGATAAAAAGGGTTTGAGTGATGAAGATATGATAGAATTCAATTACTTGAAAGAATATTTCAATTTACTGAAGGAATATTTTCCAGATTTAAGTAAAAAGTGGGGTTCGTCTAATAATGTATGATTCCGCTAGCAGATAGTAAAGTTTTGGTTACACCGAGAGCAACCAATCCAACACCAATCTCAGGCCATTCCATCTTAAGTAGGCGTCCGGCAATAGACATGGGCATGACCCATGAAGCAAGTTGAAACGCCGCGTAATTTACGAGGTCTGAATCGGGTAAAGCAGCTTGAACTTTGACGCGACGGATGGGACGACGAAGTTGAATCCTGTTTTTTGATTTTAGTTGTGATAATCTTGGTTTTTGTGGAACTACGGGATTTCCGAGAGCTAACATTTCTACCATTTTCATAAATTATTTCTTTAAACACCTAAGTCGACATTATGCCATGAACTTTTCATAACAAAATGCCCGCCATGAAGTCTACTTCTACCGCCAGCTACATTCTCAAGCTCGAGAAGGAGAACGCTGAACTCAAAATCATGAACAACAGCCTCGCCGATGACATCAAGACCTACCGAAACATTCGCGCAGTTATGGGCGACTTTGACTCTTATGAGGAATCCCGTACCAAGATTGAGAATCTCAAGAAACTTCTTACGGCATCCGAGAACGAACGCGTCCAAGCCCTCGAAGAACTCAACACGTACCGCAACAAGAATCCTTCGATGTACGATGAAACCGCTCGAGTCACGGATAAGAAGTTCACTATCATCAACCACAAGAATATCCCACTTGTTGATCACCTCATGAATCTGTGCAGTCGTGAAGAAGAGTACTTCAAGTCTGCCGCGTACAAGAAGGGTTATGAGGTTGTGGCCGATACTCCTTATGAGATCATCGATGGTGAGGATCTACTTCATATCAAGGGTATCGGTAAGTCTATCGCATCCAAGATCAACGAGTTCCTCGAGCAACAAGATCCCGACTACGAAGAGTCCGTGTGTTCCAACGACTATGAGTCTGATATGGAAACTGAGACTGATGAAGATGAATACTACGTTTCATACAATCAAAATCTCGCCAATGCTTTTGACCTTCTGGCATCTCTGGAGTACAACGACTACAAATGCGAAGCCTACTCTAAGGCTGCTCGCACCATCAAGGAACTTGATTTTGTTATCACCGATGTTCAACAAATCGCCGGACTCAAGGGTTTTGGTAAATCCATCATCTCAAAAACCATGGAGTTTTTGAAGACTGGCACGATTCGTCGACTCGAGCAACTTCAAACCACCGATACTAATCAGAGTATCGCGTGGACTCTCGATCTTCTCGCTGATCTCGAAGATGGCGACAATGGATCTCAGGATAAGTACAAAGTCAAAGCTTACAAAAATGCTGCGGATATCATCAGCAACCTTGATTTTGAGGTTATGAGTGGACAGGAACTCGCGGAAGGCCCCGATAAGATCAGGGGTATTGGTAAATCCATCGCTTCTAAGATTGATGAATATCTCCAAACTGGTTATATCAAGAGGATCGAGGAACTTGCGAACTAAAAATATGAGAAGAATATATGACGGGGTCGCAAGCTATAACATTTTGCACTAGTTTAGCTTGTATCACGATAGCTGATTTTATAAGAACTATGAATGAATTTAAAAAGAATCCTAGTAAGTAAAATATAATGGCCATTTTCCTGGCTCTATACAATACCACCGTATCCATGGGACCGCAGTATGCATTCAATCTCTATAAATGGGTTCGTACAGCTCTTTGGGATGCCCCGTATCGAATCTATCTCGATGTTCAACTTGAACTCATTCACATCGAAAATAACCTAAGTAGATTTTGTGAAGAAGAAAAAGAAAAGGAATGAGCTATTACACACACGAACAAGCCTTGACGTTTTGTCTAGCCACGGCACCGCTCTGCTCAGACGTACAACGCGTTATTTGGAAAGAAGTACTTCGGGAAGAAATACCTAACACACCCCCTCCCACACCCAGAAAAAATGACAAATCTTCTAAAATCTCTTTACGACATTCTAAAGATTTCAACTAAAATCAAAAAACGAGAAGAATTGGAAAAACATATAATAATTGAAGCAGTAAATGAATGTGGCGAAAAAAGATACATTCAAGTAAAAAAACCAATAGATTCAGAACGATTGGAAAATGTACGCATTCTTTATAGGAAGAGTAAGAAATTGATTTCCTTCTTATCAAGAAGTAGCGCTGATGATGAAACTTTCAGAATGGTTTTAGATCTTCATGAAAAAATTAAAAATGCCAGATATACGAATGAAGATGTCGATGACCTATTCGATGAATTTGAAGAAATGAAGAAAGATATAAAAAATATGTCGATTTCGAATATGAACCTAAGTAGCTTAGAATTTGTAATATAATATAATAAAATGGATCTCTTTCATAAACTTATTGATTTGATTGATAAAAATTCGGATAATATCCCCGAAGGAGATTATCTGGAAATTTGTGATACGATCCAACAACTGAGAGACAAAGTACGCCCCCCATCATTTGTATTGGATCAAAACGAACCTATGACATTGTCTAATATGACGGATGGAAGCTGGGGTACAGAAGGTCCTCCCCCGCACATGCCCACGTATGTCCCAACGTGGCATTCCGCTGATGAAATCGCGTATCCGGGATTGGCCGATTTTTTAAACCAACTCGATGCTGAATGGGCTGCCACAGATAACGAAAATGTTGAAGATTCGGATGTTGAGGAGACGATTTCTTGGTTTCCACCACCCGAAATCTCAGCGCACCATAGATAACGCACTCGCAGCATAAATAGAAAATACCCATAGGGGAACGCCAGGATACGTTTCTTTTAGGTGTTTTATAGGATCTGTAATACCAAATTCCCCTTTTTTTTGTTTAAAAGAAAAGTACAATCCAGGTAGTATCATGGCCATCAATACATGTCTATTTTTAACTTTATGTTTATAACGATTAAATAATATAGTAGCTGGTAGCCAATGAATAAAAACATCCCCAATTCGTAACATAGTTTCATTTCCGTTGGTATACTTTTCAGAAAGTTTTTTGGGATACAATTGAGATATCAATGTACCGGGTATCGCAGCTGCGACATTTATAGGTGTCATCATTTCTAACGATCCTCCACCTATAAATGCCACACAATTCATCAGGTTTATTATAAACGTGAGAGGAGGGTTATTCATTTATATTTAAATGCTTCAAAATTTTAAGTGTTTATCACAAACAGCCATGTACATATCACGACCTCCTACGAGTTCTATTTCTTTATTATTTGCGGTACGTTTTGTAAAGGGTCCAGATGTCCCATCTTTACACCGCATACAAAGTGCAGAAAGTTTCGTCACTTCACTCGCCATAGGGATACAATCTAGTATCTCACCAAATTTCATTTGAAACGAATCAGCGTCCAGACCTGCGATTATCAAATCCTTATTCACGTACATAGCACAATCTACAAACTTTTTAAGACGTGGAAAGAACTGAGCCTCATCTATCGCGACTATATCAGCCTCGTCGAATTCGTCCATGTGAAGTACATCAAACAAGTCATAAACCTTTATACATTTGAAACTCACATTATCGTGGGTTTTTAATACTTCATCAGGTGATCTCGTATCTTTAGCTGAACTGACGACAACAATATTTTTACCTATGACCTTCAATCTTTTCAATCTTCTTATCAACTCGGAAGTTTTACCAGAAAACATATTTCCCGTTATGATCTGGAGACCCATTTGTGTTTATATACGCTTATTTTTTTAAATATTATATTAATTTAATGCTAAAAACATCGTACAATAAATCACTATGTCAAACGGGTATAGTTCATATAGGATATGGAGCTTTCCACAGGGCACACCAGGCCGTATACATAGATGATTACATGGAACGAACCGGGGACCTTCGATGGGGAATAGTAGCTGTCAGTCTAAGAAATGAAGGAATTCGAGAAGTTGATGATTATATAGTAAAAACACCTTCTTCGTACAGATTAGTTAGATCTCATCTCGATTATATAGATTGGACTAAGAATAGAACCATAGCTAAACATTTGCTCACATTACCCAGTGTACATCTCATAACCGTCACGGTTACTGAAAGTGGCTACGCGCCTGGTTCCCCCCTTTATGAATATTTAGCGTGCGGACTACGTAATAGAAAAACACCTATAACTATTCTTTCATGTGATAATAGTAGTCATAACGGTGTTGCTCTAGAAGCCCAATTTCTAGCGTATCTATACCAAACCAATCAGTTCGAACTCGCCGACTGGATAAAAGAAAATGTTAAGTTTCCTTCATGCATGGTAGATCGTATAACACCCAGACCTACGCGCGCATTACAAGACGAGATAGAAAACATCTTTCCGGGTAGTCATCTCAGTGAAAACCCGGTACATACGGAAGAATATACACAATGGGTCATAGAAAATAAGTTCGCATCGGAGTTTCCAGACTTGACCCAAGTTGGAGCTATAATAACCGAAAACTTAGAACCATATGAACAGACCAAACTTAGAATTCTTAACGGTGGACATACGTCACTCGCCTATCTCGGTGTATTGTCAGGGTGTGAAACGTTCGATGAAATCATGAACCTTCCGAGTCACAGACAACACTACGAACGCTTACAAAAAGAAGAGATCATACCATCTATAGATATAGATTTACCTTTTGATATACATGAATACGCAGAAAAAATAGAAGAACGTATTTCGAGTGTAAACAATAAGGATTGTCTCGATAGAATTTGCATGGATGGTTTTACAAAATTCCATACATTCGTCGTGCCATCGTTAAAGAAATGTCTAGAGCAGGGAAAGAAACCCGTACACATTTACAAAAGTATAGCGGCGTGGTATATTTATTGTAGAAGATTCGCGAGAGGATGTAAAAAAATTAAATATAGTGAACCAAATTGGTTGTTATTGGAACCGCTATTAAATGACGAAAATATAAATGAATTCGTTTCCAATGAACGTCTATGGGGAGACATTCCAAAAAATAATATAACGTTCACACGAGATCTAAAAACCATACTCATGTCTCAAACGTATGAAAAGGAGATTGATCAATTAGCATGTGATTAATCCACCTCGTAAACGAAGTACAAGGTGTAAAGTAGACTCTTTTTGAATGTTATAATCCCCTAACGTGCGACCATCTTCGAGTTGCTTCCCCGCAAAGATTAAACGTTGTTGATCGGGTGGAATACCTTCCTTATCTTGAATCTTAGCTTTGATATTATCGATAGTGTCCGAAGACTCCACTTCGAGAGTTATTGTTTTTCCAGTCAGAGTTTTCACGAATATTTGCATACTACTATATAGTATATTTATTTCTTAAAGCATCTCATTTTAGCGTATTTGAAATACGTTAACATGAGGGTTAAAGTTGCTTGAAGTGGGGTTCGAACCCACGCGTGCATAGCACAGACGATCTTAAGTCGTCCTCCTTAGACCACTCGGACATTCAAGCATATACATGTTATGACTTGAATCTTTAAATATGATTTATTTAACAAATGAAAGAATAATAGGAAGTAAAATTACAGCCATGACGACGAGAATTATAGTTGTCCAAGGAAGATTATCGGGTAATTCGCTAAACGGCCACGTATCCTTTAATCCATTCCACCAGGTACTCGGATCAAAAGGGTTTGTTTTAGGGTGCAGCTCGTTACATTCCTCTTCACAAAATTTGGGACACGTTTCCTCTATGGGGGAATCCAAATCACCTGTACAATAGGGTTGATCTGGTTCGGGTTCGCGGCCAGGGCCGGGTTGCCATACGAGTTCACCTCTATTGGGCCTTTCTGACTTGTAATATTTACAATCTTCGTCCGGGTTCTCGTATTCTTTTTCACAGTAACCGTCTCCAAATCCGAGATCGTCATCATCACCGGATTTACATTCCTTTTCTTCCTTTTCTTCTGCTGATAATTCTTTACACGTTTTCCATAAAGACTCTTCGTATCCCACAAATTCATCCCAATTTTGTGGGACACACGCCCTTTTACAAGCTTGCCTCTTTTTCTCGTTTTCGTCGTTGTTTTTCCCCATCATCCAAAAATAATACCCTCCCGCCCCGGCCGCTAAGTATTTATTAGAATTACTCTTTTGACCTTTAGGTTGTGTATTGATTGTCACGTTGGACCCTTCATTTGGATTTTTATTAGAACCCGCACCAGAATTATAATAGTCTCCGTCTCCTCCTGGTCTTTGAAATTCACCATCAGGTATTCTTTGATCGCCCGGGAATCCGCTGTTGTCGGTATCGGGGCTTCGAGACGGTGTCCCCGAGCCGTCGAACCGTCTGAAGAATCCTCTACTCGCCATGTTTTATAATTTGTAAATATTTTTTTAGCTAGAAGTTTCTATTTGGTTATTTGGTACAGTGTAGATCGAGCCATTCTCGTATCCATTCTGACACGGGTTCCCACCATTAAAGGGTCCTGTAGTTAAATACATTGCGATTGTAGATCCAAGTGGTATATATATTGACGTTGAGTCGTTTTTATTTCTAAATAATGAACCATCACTCATACACGCCTCATTTTCACCAGCATTATCACAGTCTGGTAATGATACAGCTACGAAACGTCCTTCGCAATGTTCGACAGGACACTTACTATTCGGGCAAGCGGTGGTGGATCGAACTGCGTTAGCATTCGTACAAGTACCGTTATATTTTGCTGATTTGGTTATTATAAAATTTTCATTTATAGTACTACCATTAGGAAAATCTGGTGAGTCTGGATCCCCACATGGACCAGAACAATTTGCTTCCTGTTCCCAATACCCTTGACAATCTTCGGCAGGACATTTAACATCTGGACATGGTTCAGTTTTTGTAGCTCCAGATTCAGCTTCACACGATGCTCCTCCATTTACACGTTCTTTAGTTATTACGTATGTACTTCCAATTTCTGCACCTTCCGAGCATAAACCCTCTTGACACTGCGCATCCTGTTCCCATTCACCTTGACAATCTTCGGGTGGGCACATGTTTACCGGGCATGATTCAGTTTTTGTAGCTCCAGATTCAGCTTCACATGACGCTCCTCCATACATACTTTCTTTAGTTATTACGTATGTACTTCCAATTTTTGCACCGTCCGAGCATAAACCATCTTGACACTGCGCATCCTGTTCCCAATACCCTTCACAATCTTCCGGTGGGCACATGTTTACCGGGCAGTCTTTTCTTAAAATTTCGTCGGGTTCATACGGACACTTTTCCCCTAAATATCTTTCTTTGGATGTGACTATATACTTACCATATAAAGTTGCATTATCACCACTACAAGAACCTTCACAAGTTTCTGACCATACTTCGCCACCTTCACAGTTCTCCGGGGGACATTCTGAAGCCGGGCACGCTTCGGTTCTTTTATCACCAGTTTTATATTCACAATTACCATTATATGTAGCTTCTTTTGTAGTTCTAAATGTTCCATATCTAACACTATCACCCCCACTGCATTTTTTATCACACTCAGTCCACAACCACTCACCTTCACAATCCTCTGAATTTTCTTTCCTGTATTGCAATAATTTCATGACTGAAAAAACGACCACTAAGGATACAATAGCCAGTATTATGAATACTTGCATCTATAATATAAAAATATTTTATCTTTGAACGTATGGAGTACGCTGAGAGGTAAATTTTTTACATGATAATTTTTTGCTGATTTCCAACCATGACATCCGTGTTAATTGTTATTTCCAAACCTGCGTCTCGCGCTTTCATACAAAACGCCATAGAATCCGAAACAATAGAAGATATTTCTTCTTCTTCTGTCTTGATGTTCACGAGTGGGTAGAAAAAGTGTGGATATTGTATACTTTCGAGAGCGTCCCTACGGCACGCGATCATTCCAAGATCTGTTGCGGCTACTTTAACGTGTTTAATATTGGGATCCATCATTTCCTTCGTGAGGCGGGGGTAAGATCCATGTTTGACGAGTAATTCATCATCAATGTTAGATATCGCAGATAAATCATTTTGATTTACCCTATAAATAGCTGACACGATGGGATACTTATCGGTATCCTCGATGAGTTCAACAACTTGTTTTGGTGTGAAGAGTATATTTGAATCTATGGTCAACCATACATCGTATTCAATTTTACCATCAAACGGTTTTTGATCTTGACCCCTCTTAATATCAATACCTATCGTATTCATACGTGAAAATTGCTTATTATCAGAAAATCCACTTATAACGGCGACATTATATCCCTGTTTAGTGAGTTGTAAAAGTGTATCCGTCCACGCCAACATGAATTGTTCAGAAAATTCAGTTCCGGGTAAAGCGATGATAACTTTCTTCATATATGTATACCAACTCATTACTTTAAATATTTTACGAGTAAGATAGCGAACACATCCATAAGTATAACCACACCTATGATAACGGGTATTCTCTTTTTAAGTGGGGAATAGCTAGGTAATCTTGACCATAACCCCAATAGAGATAAAACTATCAAGAAACCGAATAAAAAGATAACCCATAAATGTTTCTTCCACCACGCGAGACCTGTGAGTGGAACATCTTCTTCATATTCTGGCGCAGGACCGGAAGGACCGGAAGTCTCTTCCTCTTCTTCGACAGGGGGTGGAGGTACATCGAAACATTCCTCCTCTTCCGCAACGTACCTTCTCTTCTCTTCGTCTGTGCACATAGCTTCCTTTTCACAATATCCACAAGTTTCACCGGGTCTGCATTGACAACACTGATCCATAGATGCCTTTTCACCTCCTGGAAGAGTTACGTTATCTTTAGATGCCATGTATCCAGACTCACATCTATCAAGGCTAACAGGTTTACAACCTAATGGAGCTATGTCTAAAGGGTCCGACATATTTCTATCGACTGCGCACTTCATTATTATATATTAAACAATTTAATTAGAAACTAGGTTATGAAAATGTTCACAGAAATTAGAGAGTTTGGGCATTATGACATCATTCCACTTCTCCTGATCACGTGTAATCAAATGTGTACACGTGGCATCATTGTGCTGCTCAATGAGTCTACACGAATCCATGTTTAACATCTCCATGTATGCCTGACACTGAATCTCTTCGTACTCTTTAACGGTTTTGAAAAGGCGATTCGTCCTATTCTTAATTTCGACAATGGTGAAACTTCCATCCTCATTTTTTAAGAGACGATCGATCTTACCCACAACAACATATTCAGTCCCACGTATTTTACAAACTGGAATACTGTAATACTTATCGTCCACGATAAAGTTGGGATCAACCAAATCTGCGGTATCCTCTTCATGCCGAGTACCATGATTGGTGTAAAGAGTCTTACGGATAAAGTCCTTAGCCGCGTCAAGTTCCCCACCCACGAGACCACTCTCCGTGTCAAGTTGATTATTCACAGCTCGAAGTTTTTGCTCAACTGAAGAGCTGTTAGTAGATTTGAACTTCTCCGCATCCTTCAACACGTTTACAGCAATATCCGAAGTTTTGATAGCCTTGACAGCTACTTGTTCTTTGGTATTCCCCTTAAAAGTATCGGGGGAATACTTACACCATAAATCCATCATGACATCGTGGGGTGTCTTGAACCTGTTTCGGTTAATCATACTGGCAACTTCAGAAGCCTTGAGAATGATCTTGGAAACTCCAATTCGGTTAAAATTGTGCTTCATATCCCTAAGGATGGGGTAGATTATACCACACGCCCTTGAATCGGCTAGGGCGTTGTGTGCATCATCCAAAGTCTTACCGGTGAGTTCATTGTAAACGATGAACAACTTTTTAGGTTTGAGAAACCTTTCAGTCACCAACTTGAGAGTACACGCGAACGAAACCTTCTTAAAAGGTTCCAGACTCTTTCCACGTCTGTAGCACTCAGAAAAGAGTACATTCTCATCGAAAATGGAATTATGTGCCACGAGTGAAGTACAATCACTCGAAGCTTTAACGAACTGGTCGTATACCTCGTCGAATGATACACCGTGTTCCATAGCGTGCTCATGCGTTATCCCGTGAATGTGTGTCGCCTCAACCATAAAGTTATCGGGTTTCACAATTATGTGCTGCGCATCAATTTCATTGCCATCAGCATCAAATTTGACAAACGCAATAGATACCATTCGGCACTTGTCAAACGCGTGTATATTGTCCTTGGACGCGGGTTCCCGGAACCCCTTGGGAGGGAGTCCGGTCGTTTCTGTATCCCACGCGATGTACGACATTAGATGTTAAAAGTTGATTTTCTTTATATTTGTTTACGACTTAGGTTTATTTGAGGATGGCGGAACATGACAAGATGCGACAATCTCATATACATCTTCACCATCGACGATTTCCTGTTCCACGAGTAAATCCTTCAATTGTTCCAATTTTTCTTTATTGGATTCTAGAAGGAATAATACTTCTTTGTAGCATTTATCTACGATATCTTTCATTTCTTTTTCGACGATGTATGAACTTCTAGTGGAAATCATGGCATCATCTATGTTCATTTTACCTATAGTTTCACTAAATCCACATTTGGTCACCATCTGTCTGGCTATGATATACACTTGAGCGAAATCGCTCGTGGCACCGGTAGAGACTTGAGATTTACCGTATGCGAACTCTTCGGCGGCATGTCCACCCAAAGCTACCTTAATCTGTGAAAGAAGGTATTGTTTTGTATACATACCGACATCATCAGAAATAGGTTGAAAAAACGTTACACCGCCGGCATCCCCGCGAGGAATGATACTGACTTTTCGCACTTCGTCATATTCGGGCATGAGAGCGCCTATGATGGCATGTCCCGCTTCATGATAGGCGACCCTAGCTTTACGACGATCGGAAACTATACGAGATCCACGCGCTCCTACGACGACACGTTGATACGCATTTTCCATAACTTCGGGTGTTATCTGACCTACATCAACAGATCTGATAGCAGCTTCGTTAAGAAGGTTTGCCAGATCCGCACCAGAGAATCCAGTTGTTTGTCGAGCGATATCCCTCAGAGAAATATCCTCACTCAATGTCTTATTCTTAGCGTGTACCGCAAGAATCTTCTCTCGTCCGTGTACATCTGGAAGATTTACCTGTATCTTTCTATCAAAACGCCCCGGACGAAGAAGAGCTTCGTCGAGAATATCTACACGATTGGTCGCGGCTATGACGACAACTTGAGACGAATTATCAAATCCATCCATCTCAGTTAGAAGTTGATTAATAGTCTGTTCACGCTCGTCGTTTCCAGGAGTTACACCAGATGAACGCTTCTTCCCGATAGCGTCGATCTCATCTATAAATACAATACAAGGTTGATTTTTACGAGCAATATCAAATACATCTCTAACCCTTTTAGCACCCACACCCACAAACATTTCTACAAACGACGACCCCGTACATTGAATAAACGGGACAGATGATTCACCCGCGATAGCCCGCGCCAATAAAGTTTTACCTGTACCAGGTTTTCCAGTCAGAAGAGCACCTTTGGGAATCTTAGCACCTGATACTACGTATTTAAGTGGAAATTTGAGAAAATCTACTATTTCAGATAATTCTTCTTTTGCAGAATCTATACCTTCTACGTCGTCAAAGCGTGTTTCTATACCCTCTTCTATAACAAGTTCAGTTTTATTCATGTTAAATGGGTTTTGATTACTTTCACCCATCTGTGAAAAAATCATTCGAATGAGTGCGAACCCGATAAAAAGTGTAAAAAGAACATTTGTTATATCGCCTGCTGTAAAAGGTATAGATGTATCCAAATCATATTCAATATGACTATCCATCATAACCTTCCAAAGTTCGGGTGTGTTCACATATGTTGTGACGTTCACGCTACCATCAGTCTCCGTAAAATATAAATGATCTTGGTTGGGTTTTATGAGAACTTCTTTTACATTTTTCTTTTTTACATCTTTAACAAATTCACTCAATCTTCTAGGTTCTATACGTGTTTTCTTAGAAGCCTTGGTAGACACTGGTGGACTTTGAAAAGGTTTACCAACGCTGAACATTTATATATTCTTGAGATAAAGTTTTAATATAATTAATCCACGTCGGGAGGTTCAATATCCTCATCCACACATTCCTCCTCATCATCATCTTCATCGACAACAATTGCCTCATCTTCTTCGGGTTCATTGTCGTCCTTCTCTTCCTCATCTTCTTCGACAATTTCATCTTCTTCAGGTTTCTTCTTTTTTTGTGGTATAACCTTTTTCTTAGTGGGTTTTTCAAATATATTATTTACGATTTTTTCGTATTTGATTGCGAGAATCTTTTTACGTTCATGTGATTTGTTCATTTTATCAATAAACTCTTGTGAATATCCCATAGATTTATACACGGAAACCAATAACTTGTGTGGTGGTCGTGCACCTTGACCATATTTTTCCCACATCTGAGCCATGTGGTATATAATTTTAATTCGCACCTTGCCCGATTTTAAAACGTTTAATTTTACAGGAATTACATCCGGGTATGTAAAATGATTTTCCGGTTCAATGACATCTCTATATTTTTTTGTAGACTCTAGAACCTCCAACTTTTTAAATGGAACACCATAATATTTATAGTTTTGTTCAAGCGCGTTTAGATATTTATCAGCATTTTGTACCGAAAATGTTTTATCCTTAATAACTTCTTGGTAGCATGTTGGGTTTGTTATTTTTCCTAAAATACCTTCGGTTGGCTTTATAGAAATTTTTATGACAATTGGTTTTTGAATATGAGTGACGCCTGGTTTCTTAAACATTTCTTAACTTTTATAAAAATACTATCTCTAACTTAGGTTTTATTACACGCAAAATCTAATTCACATTCGATGACGTGGTGCGACTGGAAATTCTGAAGGGATTCAAAAGGTCCCCATATTTCAATAACTCGACGTTTCTTATCATACCATAGATAGGCGAGATCCAGAAACTTTGTGAGCCAATAGAATCTCTTGCCACCCTGGCCTATAAACTTGAAAATATCCTCTTCCGAATACGCGGATACATCTAATTGACTATAGTGCGTATTAGGGGGAGTATACGGCGCCATCTTATACTTACCTTGTGTTTCGTTTTTAAGTACGATTACTTCATCATACAAGCGGAGCAATAACTTTCTTTCTTCTGGGGTTTGTAATTTTTCATCATATATACGACGATGAGGCACGCAAATGCAACTGGTAATAAATATTCGTTCAGGTTCTTCTTCATTTATAGTATGTAAATATTTTCTTATGAACCGGTGTGTGCATTTCATCCCTGATTCGCCGGGTCGGTTCCATCTGGGTTAGCCTCTCTGAAATTACCTTCCGTTGATTTTATCATTCTACATAACTCATCATTCTCACCGGGCGCGGGTTGTAAAATATTAAATCCGTCCACCTCATTTCCATAACTAACGATACCAGTTTTTGTATCCTTTGTTTCGAAGTAGCGGTCGTTACCATCTTTATCCTTAGTTACTTTAGCATCGTCGCATCGTTGCGTATCATAAACCAAATCACATTCCGCACTCCATTTTCTTATATCAGCTTGTACATACTTCCTGTTATCCATATAAGCAGATTTCAATCCACATCGACCGGTATTCGCATCTACTGCATCACATACGAGACCCAAAAAATGTTCAGTTTTTTTAGAATTTAGTACCATAATTATAAAAATAAAAATTACAAAAAGTAATATTCCTGTTGATTTTTTCATCTAAGATATAATAAGATTTTTAATCTGAATTGTCATCGTACAAAGAAATATCAGATTCATAGTCATCACTGCTACTAGCATCGTCATCGTCGTCGTATTCAAATTCTGGATCACTCTCATCTAGACTTTCATATACATCATTCGTCAGCTTTCTGAATAAACCTGTATCTTCTAAGTCAATCGTATCGTAAAAACCGGCTATAGATTCTTTCGGAACCGCTATATATTCATCGTCGAATTTGTAGAAATTTCCAACCTGTTCAAGGGGTGAAATTATAAAAAAATCTATTTCATCTCGTATGATTCGAGCTACTTCAACAAACCCGTCTTCGTATTCGACATCTACGATCTGGTACTGCATTTGTATCTAAACGTACCATTTCTTAAAGTACAGTATATTTTAAGTAAATATGAATGTATATCAACGAAAGAAGCATCATAAGTACAGAAAACGCACAGACTTCTATCATATAACATACTTAGAATGATAATCTTAAATTATAATATGCAAGGTCGTGTCGTGGATAAAAATGATGCGGTCATGTTTGATATAGACGATACTCTTATATCAAGCAGGACGGGAAATATTATAAATCAGGCATATGACATATATAAATTTGTAAAAAGTCAAGGGTATAAAATTATAATTATAACAGCACGACCAGGGTTTGACAAAAATATAAAATTCACAGAAGAACAATTAGCTTTTCATAATATTACATACGATGCGCTAGTTTTTACTCCACCAGAAAATAAAGGTAGTTTCAAACGCAATTCTAGATATAATTTTATATTATCAGTAGGGGATATGGATACAGACCTCACAGATTCTGTATATAACGTTAAGATTTCCATGTGATAGTACAAACATGGCATGTAATAAACACGGTCATCGGTTCATCAGCAGATCTAGTCTGCATCTCATAGTACGTTGTCTTATATTGGCGACACTTGTTGCACTTGAATAAACCCTTATAGTCTGGTTGGTTTAGAATATTATTTGTATCCTTAGCCATACGTCTTTTTACACCCTCTTCCACTTCTTTGGAATATGGACCATCAGGCCACATGACATTAGGAGGCATTTCCATTATCGCCGAAGTTTTCAATCTCCCAGAAAGAAGTTCATTCTTCAAAAAATCAGATTTTCGCATACAGGTTTGTATCTCTATGAACTTGTGTTTATACCTACTCATGTGTTTGGGGTTATCCAAAGCGGGAGAGTCTCCCATTTGTATAGTCTTCTTAGCAGACCAGTTATTTATACATTTTTCTAAGTTTATCGGAATGACATCCCTGTTCGATAACCCTAGAAGTTCTGCGAGTCTGTCCACTACGAATTGTCTCGTAGACATTCTATATATTTTCAATATTTAATACCTACTTAGGTGTGGCATGTCAACTACGGGGCAATCCCTGAAAGATTCGGGTGAGCACATCTGAAAAGAATCACTCACCTGTGGGCGATTCGATTCCTTAGTGACCTTCCAGTGTGAATCGAGGTAATAATGCTTAGAAGGTACGAAGGGTAATCCGTACTTTTCTATCCTGGTAAATATTATCGTCACTATGAAAAACGCAATAAATATCTTAAGCAGTTGGTTCATTTATTAGTATCAACTTTTTTTATTCATTTTATGTAAATGACGAAAGCTGTACTAATACATGAAGAAATGGGAAATGTAGAACAAATTGAGATTGATATAGATCCAAGAAAGAATGAAATTTTTAAAATTTTATCAGGTAGAGCCACATTTATAGGGCAATGGCCTGATATAGATGTTGTAATAGTAAAATGTGTAGAAGCCGCCAAATTTAATGAAAATGTATTGCCACCACCTTTTCAAGATGAAGAAGTATACGGAAAAATCATTTTAATACGCATGGATGAAAATTCAGAACCGAGAGATTTTACTTTGAAGGAGTTTCAATCTTTGGAATAAACGCCGTACCCCTCAATACACATTGTGTATATTTCATACAAATTTGAAAATGTATATGCGGCCAATCCATGACGTTTTCTAGTTTAGCTTTGATAGGATTCTTGTTAATAACTTTAACAAAATCAGTCTTTTCACCTGAAGAGGCTTTCATCATAGCATCGTCTACCTCACTTAGCCACATGACATGTTTTTCATTTGTAGGATCAAACAATGAAACGAGCTTCATATGTATTATATGCTACATATTCTTTAAATTGATGTCAAGTTGTTCCCTGTACAGAAAATCGTCAACTTGGGCATCCATATCTTGACCTCTAATAGAAATAGAGAGTAGATTGTCTTGATCATAACTAAAATCGTGACAATAAAAATAAGATATACCCATCATGAGAGACATGTTATCTAGATCTTCCCATGTCTTTTTTTTAATTTCCAATAAGTTCGTATAATCTTCATACTCTTGCTCCTGATGATCTGATGCGACCTCTAACTTTTTGAATGACTCTGATAAATCTACACATGGCCATACACCAAACTTAGCCTTGTGACTACATATATACGTCACGTATTTGTTAGCTATAGGTATTTCTTTGAAACAAATAAATCTAGGTTTACGTTCAGTGTCTAATATTGTAGCAGCCCCACCGGATTTAATACCGATGAAATTAAACTCCATATCTTTACTATATTAAGGATAAAAACCTTAAGTTAATATAATATGGATTTCCCAATTACACCTGGACAATGTACATATATAAGAAAAATTCAATCTCATAAACCGATCGTGGTAGTCAATGGTCCCGCAGGTTCTGGTAAATCTTTTCTCGCATGTCAAGAAGCATTTAGAAAGATACAGAAAAGAGAGCTAGAAAAGGTCATACTTACACGGCCAATAGTTGCAGCGGATGAAGATATGGGCTACTTACCAGGTGAATTGGAAAGAAAAATGGAACCGTGGGCCAAACCTATGGTTGAAATAATGGAAATGTATATGTCTAGAAACCAAATTGAAAATAGGGTCAGTATAGAACCATTAGGATTTATGAGAGGAAGAACATTTACAGACGCTTTCATCATCGCAGATGAAATGCAGAATAGTACTCCAAATCAAATGCAAATGCTGTTAACAAGAGTAGGTGAAAATACAAAACTCATCGTGACTGGAGATACTCGTCAAAGCGATCTGGATAAATTAAATGGGTTGGAAGATTTTATAAACAAAATACAATGTTTGGAACTTGATTACGTTGAATACACCACTTTAGGTGAGGAAGACGTAGTGAGGCACCCCGCAGTATCTGAAATTTTATCACTTTACTATAATTAAACGTGTTCTAACACTATAGTTGCTGGTTCTTCGTTATACCCATAATAACGTATATTTATACCAAATTTACTATTCATCAGGTAATGAACATCATAATTAATAAAATGTTTCCATTCTTTTAACGTAGTTTGGTGATATTCACCACCCTCTTCTGAAAATACACAATCGAGTAAAAATGGACGTTTTCGCATTTCTTTCATTTCACTCGAAACCATCTCAGGTATAGGTAATTTATTTTTATCCGCAGATTTTATGATGTCTATTAAATAATATCCATGCGCATCACATATGACGTTAGATTGCATCTCTGGATATCCTTTAATAAAAGCTTCAAAATCTGCGTCACTCGGTAAAGTAGTAAATATTTGACCTTTTTCACAACTAGGTTTTGTTATAGATGGATGTGTATGAAAAGTAAACAAAGAAGGCCACACGAGTCGTACCTTTTCTAATTTAACTTGACGACGATCTTTAGATGTGACATAGACCGTATCGTTAAATTTATATTTATTATCCTCGAAAGAAACGTCTATGTACCCGGCATATTCCCATTTCTTTATTGTTGATAAATCACTAACACGTTTTAAATTATCTACAACTTTTCGAGGTAATTTTATATACAAATGTGGACTCTTAAAACAGACGTCCATTTAATAAAGTACCATTAGAAATTTTAACTAGCATTCATGAGAACGCTCTTATCTAACAATGTAATTTCTCCCAATTCATCCCATGTATAATATCTGATCGAAATACCAAATTGTCTACGCATGATAGGATCTATATATTTATTGATTGCCCTTTTCCACCTAGTGGGTGTCGTCTGAACATAAACAGCCCCCCTGTACCCACCCGTGACAATACTAAATTCTCGCTGAGTTACGAGTCTCTCAAATGTGGCGGCTACCCTAGACGCGTTGGGTTTATTCATGTTAGTTTCGATTAAGTCTATGACATAATATCCTTGATTTTCTAAAATAATATTCGCTTGTAAGTCTGGATAATGTCGCACGTACGCTTTTAAATCCATTCCACTGGGAAAACTAAATAAAGGTTTATCGTTGGGTGGGACGGGATGAGTGTGATACATAATGTATTCTTTGAAATCAGAAGCGGGAGGAGTCACGGTTGCGAATTGACCATTCGTTCGTGCAGTGGGTGTATTGTATTTAACATAGTTCCTCGTATTTTTAACCGTGAAAGGTATAGTACCCGAGTATTCGACTTGATTCGTGAACGTCTTTTTGTACACATCTTTTAAATTATTTATTAATTTCTTACTTAAACGAACCGTCATGTATCTATTATTCGTGGCTAATATGGTACCTAAATTATAAGCATTTTTGGGCATGTTAAGAATCCGAGTCATCCCGTTAGATAAAGAATTAAGAGCGCGCTCTATACTCGTTTTACGGCGTCTATTTTCCAACTCCCTTTTTCGCTCAATGTTTTGTCTACGAGCCGTTTCCTTTCGCCTCTTTTCTTTGTTAACCTTTGGAGGTGTATTTTTTATGGGCGTCCTATTGGCCATCTTATCATAAATCAACATAAAAAAAATGATCGGCACAGTCTGCTGAACAGAATCATCATACCCAATTCGCTTTTGGTTTGCGCAACCTACGTTTTTTATTAAGATGTACTATACGACACGAAACGTATATGTAAAAAAGTCCTACCCCTATTGGAAACATACTACTTATTACAATTATTTTTCTATGATCGGTACTTCACCATGTTGTTCATCGTCTTGATCCTCGTTCTTTGTATATACTCTGTATAGATTTGTACTATCCGATATTAACCAATCTTTTACAGTTTCGTATAAAACATTTATGATTGCAAATTTATACGATAAAAATCCTATAAATGTAGATCCATAATCAAAATCAAAACTAAACGGGGCACTGTTCCAAATTACTTCAAATGCCGCGATGCTGATCGGTACCAAAAATTGATTTGGAAATCCGGAAGTTTCAATGTCATCCACATACTTCTCAAGGGATGATAGATACGTATACGATGTTAAAACTCCTAGAGTCATAGACAAACCCTTATCTGAACCCTGTGTTATGAATGATGCTGTAGAAAGTACAGCTCCATAACTAGCAGTAGACTTTCTGAGACGTTTCTTTAATTTTTCATATTCCCGATTTCCGTTGTCGAGTTTGGATACTACGCGGACAGGAATAATCGCGGATGTCATATATATTTATAGACCCGTTTCTTTAAAACATTGTATAATATAAATGACGAGACCCGTGAGAGATGTATTATTCGAAGCAACCATCATTGGTATTCTCAACATAGCGATCTATTACTTACTCAGGCGAATTTCTAAAAAATCTACGACGACTTTATTGTTATTTGTCGCAGGATTCATGATTCATATATTATTTGAATATTTGGGAGGCAATGAATGGTGGTGTAGGCAGACTTACAAATGAGTTCCCAAAATGGACTTAGAAAATAAGTCCAATACACAATCACCGATGGGAGCAGTTTGGGAAATTCTAGACTTTCTTGCTGGGGTGTGGTCAGTTATAGTTATAAGTTTAGTACTCGACAGCCTAATTCAACAAATAATCGGATGGAGATGACCGCGTTAGCCAGGGAGAGTGCGAAAAATATATCTGTATAATCTAAGTCCATGAGTGTTCAAAAGCAAGACGAACACTGTGAGTGGTGCGAAAAACAAGAAAAGTTGCTTATAAAATGGGCAGAGAAGGCGGCTGGATACCGCTGGTTGCATAATCATGCACGCTTATTCTACAAGAAACAGAATGATTGGTTGTCTTATCCTAGTATAATTATAGCGAGTATAACGGGTGTAGGTGGTTTTGCCGTCCTAAATCCCAGTGGTAATGAAAATGTATCTCAAGATACAAAGAATAACATAATGGTCATTCAGTATTTCTTTGCCTTCCTAAATGTTTTGGGAGGGATTTTGACGAGTATCTCAAAGTTTAGTCAGTCTCTACCTCTATCTGAGGCACACTCGGCTATGTGTGTACAGTGGTCAAAGTTCTATAGGTCTATCGATATGGAAATATCACTCGACGTGAAACACCGCTCAGAAGTGGTAGACTTTCTTATGAAGTCTCGAGAAGACTATGACAAGTTGTTAGATGACGCTCCAGATATACCGGCTATATCTATTCAGGCATTCATGGTTCAATTTCCAGAAAAGGAAAATAAACCCGATGTTTGCAATGGTTTGAGTATAGTTGTAAGTGATGACGCGGCGTCTGTAACGGGATCTAGACGTGCGGTGAATAGATGGTTGAACGCGTTTTCTAACATAAAAGATAAACGAAAAAGTGGAGATGTAATGTTAGATGAAGAAAAGGGTGTCAGAAGAGTTGAATCTTTATAATATTATTCTATAATATGATTATCACCCCAGATTTTAGTTATAAAAATGGAACACACTTCGCTCAATTATCTGAACTAGCATATGAAAAATCACCAGATGAGGTCAAACGTAAAATGGCACCAAAGGGGTACAGAAACATACGCTATTTCGATAAATCAGGAGCCCAATGTTATGGATTAGAAGCTGAGGATCACGTAGTTCTCGCTTTTAGGGGAACTGAACCTACTACAATGAATGATGTGAAGGCTGATATAAACATATTTCATGGTCAAGATAAGTATGGTATAACTATAGGTAATGTTCATAAAGGATTCAGGAATGAAGTGGATACTTTATGGCCGGATATTAAAAAGTGGCTACGAGGAACCAGTAATAAGCAGATATACACGTGTGGACACTCACTCGGTGGTGCCATGAGTGGTATCGCTGCTAGCAGAATTGATGGAGCTATTTGTTATAACTACGGATGCCCGAGGATAGGTACAAAGGACTGGGCTAAAGAATTTGATAAATCTCATAAAATGTACCGATTCGTAAACGATCGAGACGTAATCTCTAAAATTCCCCCAAAATGGATGAACTATAAACATTGTGGAGAATTGCACCACATAACTCGTAAAGGAAAAATTAAAAAGAATCCTACTAAATGGTCTCTATTTAAAAATGGTTTTATAAACATGCTACGAAATCCTCTGCGAATAGTTCAAGGAATCCCCGATCACGATATGGGAGACTATCGCACACTCATACGACGATGGTCGGAGAGTTATATCAATAACCCCTCTTAAGAACAGCTGTCGTTAATTCTGGATGTTGCTTTGAGAAAAAAGATTTATTATTGTGATGACTATGTCCAATAGTACTTGACTCACTTCTATCTATTTTTATTAATCTTCGTAAATCTTTATAATATACCCTAGCTCCTTGTGCTATTATATCTTCGGTTTTGTTGTCAACATGATTATCTATGGGAAAGTAATAATTGTAGTATTTTCTCATGTTGTCAACATGAATCAAATAACACTTCGTACTAGAAATCCATTTCACCTTTTCTAACCCCTTTTCATAACTTACAGGGTATCTCGATAAACAATGGAAGAAACACATTTCAAAATCATCACCCATAACATCTATAACACTTTGTACTTGATTAAATAATTCGTATCGTTTTATAACTACATTATCTTCAAACACGAGCGCGTATTTGATATTTTTATCAAAAGCTTGTTTCATTATTTCCATGTGACCCAAATAACAACCTATAGCTCCTAGGTTAAAAAATGTGACGTCTTCTCTAACGGCATCCTTTTTATAATTTAATCGTAAGGCTTCTTTGTAGTATAAAGGATCGATTATGTGTTTATATTTTTCAGCGTTTTCTATTTGTTTTGTATTTGTTCCATACACAATCTCTAGTGGAGCCGCATCATTGAAACTCGATAAAAAATTTTGCTGTCGCTTCGTTGAACCCTCTAATGTTAAGAGAAAACATGTATACTGAAGCTTACGTTTACGAAATATCAAAAACGTTAAAAATATGATGATACATATCAAAAAAATATGAAGCCACATCTGCTATAATATACGAAAATAAAAACATGGAATATAAATAATGTGTAGTCTACTCGATTGCTTTAAAAAGCCTCGCATCAAAAGAAAAGCTAGAAACTTATACTGTTCTTGTGACGTGTGTGGGAGAGAATTCAATCATACAGGTTATTTACTGACACATATGGGATATCATGATACAGCAGAGTTAAACAGGTTATTAGATGTAGGGTATGGAACTGTACGTTGTAAACAATGTTGGGTCTCATTCAGAACTGTGGTTGACTTAGAAAATCATTCATGTGATAGAGTCATACGAGGATTATCCCCTATCCATAGTTCAGATAGTCTGGAAAGTATACTCATTCACGAAAATTGATCTTTTGTATAATGTGTAATTTGTATGTTGTTTTCAGGTGGTAAAACGAGTGTGTTTGAATCCACGACCAAACACGAAATATTATTCTCCTCACATACCGCATCTATTTCACTTCTATTCACGAGTTCTACAGTAGGTTGGTAATCTACGATAGCTTCTAGAAGTGTCATAAATCTCGAAGCCTCATCACGAAATCTAAACGCCAGTATATAATCTCTAGAAATATCCTTCGCATCACTATTTGATACCGCATATACACCACGTCTTTCCGTATGAGTATCAAAGCCCAAAACATACAACACTTTCAGATGTTTAACATTTCGTATATTTTTTGTATTATGTAAACCTATATGATTTTTTCCATATTCGGCATTAATAGTCAAAGTTCTTCTCGGAACGTGAACACTTTTATTGAGTAGCATCTGCATCTTCATTATACTCTTCACTCGTTTCTAAATAACATTCTTCGAGAATTTCCATAACTCCGGTGACATCATCCATCGCAGAACGGGTCGATCTATAATTCCACTTGGTAAGCGTCTTTATCTTTTTGTGTGCGCAACGAAACTTTTCATTTTCAGTTTTTAGAATTCTGATAGCCTCGTCTTTGTCATCAAAATCTCTAGATCGATTTGTGTTATACTTATGCTTATGATACTTACGCTTACCGGTGTTGTAAATACGGATGGGAGTTTGACAGAGAGTGGCCATTTATCATTTAACCATTCATAACTTTATATATCTTCAAATCCTTCCTCCCCGTACATATCATCTATGATTTCCAAAATATGTTCAAGATCTTTAGTTGCGGATCTTGACGTCTTGAGAGCCCACGTCGAAAGTGTTTTTACCTTGGCTTGTGCAATCCTGTATTTTGAAATTTCTTGACGAAGTTTATCCATCTTAATCAGTTCATCGGAACGATTGATGACATACGAGTGTGATCTTTTTTTAGGGTATTCAGATGTGTTAAATACACGGACGGGTGCACGACATACGGTAAACATTTATTTATAAAGGTATATAATCTTTAATATTGATTACGCATGACCCAATCTTGCATTTTTCCTACGCTCCAAATGAGACTCATGATGGCCGCGCCGTTTTTGAAAGTCTCATTTAGGGTGTTCATTTTTGTATACTTTTTTATATATTGGGGGTTTACTTAAGTTTCCTGATCGTCAAACGTGGCGCTACCCTGAAATAGATCTTTTCAAACTCGCCACAACTATCCGAGCTTTTTTCTCTCTGTTCGTATCTCCTGTTTTTTTATGATAAGTAGCAGCACCCTCCGCCTTCAAAATTTGCAATCCGAGCAGTTTCTTTCTAAGACGGGCATTCGCAGGGGTGGCGCGCAACTGTTCCGTTGTGTTCGAGATTTGTTGTTTATATGCCCTATTATTTTTTACCAATTGATCCAAGGATTTATTATTGTTGTTGTTTTTAGTTAGATTTATGACATTGGTCCTGGCAGCAGGTTTTACACGTTTGACAGTCTTTGCATTCATAGCCCTGGCAAAACTCGTCGCAGCTGTAGTTAAGGAGGGATTTATAGCTTTCATGACTGGTCTACGTTTAACATTAGGTTTATTGGTCTTTACATTATTGTTATTATTTCTAGTTCTTTTATTTCCTACAGCATTACCTAAACTGCGATTGTTATTAATCTTTCTAGATTGTTTTTCTGCATTCATATTTACACTTTTATTATTGGCAGTAGTTGTAATATTACCTTTCATTTTATAAATTTCATCAAGTTGACGTTGATATTCCCTATGAAGTCTCAATATTCTTTCTTCAGCAGCCGTATCGAATTCAAATTTAACTGGGAATCCTTTAGTTCCTCTCCCTACACATTTGCTACCAATTTTTTCAAAAACTCCCTTCCATGTATTTCCACTTCGCGGGGCAGGATCCATAACACCCACACCGTGAATAACACTCCGTTCCTTTATGCAGTCAAGACCACCGGTACTGAAAATATCTATTATAAGTGCATGTTTTCCACCTTTATTTAATTGATTGCAGAAATCACCCTTTTCTACCTTTCTACCAGTTTTAGTAAGTAATTGACTCGCGTATTCTTCACACTTACCGGTAAGATCTTTAGTTCCTCCCATAACATTAGCGAAAAAATAGAGCAAATGTGATAACTTTCTCATAGAATTTATATTTGAGCGTTTATTTTGACCTTTAACTATAGAAGCCGCTCCATTATCTTTAGCTAATTTATAAATATTCCTACCTAAAATCTGTACTAAAAATGCTGAATTTCCCTGTAGAATCACATTTGCCGATAATCCGTTAAAATTAATCCTTCGCGATTTTTGTTGAGCATTACTACCCGAAGGCCATATACTAGCGAAGCCACCTTCAGTTGGTTTAAAACCGGTAGCCCTTGATCCAGTAAAATCGTGGAATGTATCTATGATGGAAACGAATTTTTGTAATAATATCCCATTATTATCACCCGGGTAGTTAAACATCCAATAGAATAAAACAGTTGCTTTTAAAGTGCTATTCTTAAGTTTTAAGAATTTTTCATAATTTAAAAAGTATGTAATTTCACCTTTTGATGTGTTAAAATTACGGTTTATAAAATCACTTGGATTTATATTTTGTCTTTTTAAATCTTCTTTTATCTGTATTTTTAACTTATTTATATTAGTTCTAGCATCATCAGAAAATTCATACGCGATCCATTTACGTCCAGGTTCAACCGAACTACTTCGTTTAAATACAGTTTTTATACCCCTTACCACGGAGGCTAAAGCAGCGGGACGATCCTTTGTGGCGAAGTAAGCTTTATCATAAAGCAAAAAATCATTTTCGTTTTGAGAAACATACGAAGCCATTATAGCCTCTTTATAATTAGAAAATGACCCAAGATTTTCATGTATCTTGTGTATACTGGGTCTATATAAAAATAATGTACCATTACTCTTATTAAGTGTTTCTGTAAGAGTAAATTGAAAATAATCTAAAATACGCTTATATTCAAGAGGACTTCCCTGAAAATTTTTTGCCGCGCCTTTAGTTTGTATAGCTTTCATTATCTTAGCGTATTGTGCAACAGTGGGTGCATTTCCCGACTTTGAGAATGATTGAATAAAGAACTTATTTAAACGATTAGAATTTTTTATAGATGGGTACTTACTTTTCAATAACTTCACCTTATCAGGATTAAGTTTTATATCCATACCAGCTCTACCTTTACCAGCACTAACATTTATGTTAGGATTTTGAGAAATCATTGGAGCGTTTTCACCTGTTACGAGTGAAGATGGGGAACCTGTCTTATAATCCGATACCACCAACTGCGATGGATGGGAACTTCCATCTGATGTATGTAAAGTGTGATCCGCCATTAATCCACTATACACTAGAGGTACACCGAGGGTAAGACCTCCTCTATCATTACGTTTACCTATTAAAAATGTAGGTTTGGTTTCACATATAGTTTTATTTTGTGACATCTATAATGTACTGATATTTTATTTTAGATTCCTGGATAGAGATGCGATCTTCGAATTACCTTGTTGTATAAAACCATTTTCCATGATATTTTTATAATATGTTAAAGTGCGTTCAACGTTGGCATCATTCGAAAAAGTATTTTTATTTTCGTAATTACGCGTTTTGTTCCATAATTCCTCTAACATTTTTTCTTTAGCTGATGTCAGTTTACCATTCAATTTAGATAGCAAAGTCTCGAAAGATAGCATGTATCTGGATAAAACAGCATCAGAAATCTTTGTTTGACCAGCTACATACGCGAGAGTTGTGTACGTATTTAAGTAACATGATTGTAAATATTCCCTATTCATATTTTTCAGTAAAACTGAATTTCGTGTATTCACGTTGTTGCGATTCGTGTTGTTTACTTTGTTCGCGTTGTTGCGTTTCGCGTTTACCGGAAATGTTAAACGACCAGCAGCTTCCCTTCTATTAAGAAGATTGCGTTTAATATTATTTTGTGATTTACCATTTTGAACGACACTTTGTCCACTTGTAGTGGTTGTATTTCTAGTACGTGTAGACATATCTACTATGACCTGACATTTTTTTACATACAATCTACAAACTTTGGGGGTAGTTTCTTATACAATTCCATCCAACTCAATACACTGATATCATCAACCTCACACCATTCGTAAGGTGAACCATTCTTTCCAGCGAAATGTATAGATCGCATGTCCCAATGTTTACAAATACCGCACGTCATATCACTATCATCTACTATAGTATCTAAGTTGAGAGCGTGGCATATATCATATTTTTGTAGTTCAAAACTGGTAAAACTATTCGTTAATATGACATCATCAAATATTCCGGGAAAATGAAAATCCAACCAATCCTCCGTCTTTTCACGAACACAATCTTGACGCCCCGTCACTATGTACATCTTATCTACGTGTGGGCGCATGAGACGAATAACAGATTGCGAGTCCTGGATGGGTTGAAGCATGTCGAACGTTTCTGACTCATAAAATTCTTGTACCATTTTTTGAGATTGTTTTTCTGTTATGTTAAACATATCTCGATACAAATATCTACATTTTTCCTTTGGCATGCTTAATTTCTTCCACGTGGCCATAGGTTTCACAAAGGGTACAAGAACTTCATCAACGTCAATAGCAATTCGATTCATTTACATGTTTATAACAATTTATTCATAGTCTCTAATCGCAACCCCGACTGGGAATCTGGGAACATTTTTATCCGTGAGATTCTGAAACCTGACGGTCAACATCTTACCAATGAACTTATCTCTGTTCGCATACTTGTACGCTCTATCCTCGAGTGTTCCTTCTGGTCGAGCGTTAAATACGTTTCCATCTTCCGTCTTACACTTCCAAACGACACAATTTGCATCCCGACCATGCCCTGTTGTCGCTCCGATGATCTCATATTCTTCAGTCTGGAAATCCTTGTGCTTGAGGAGATAGTTGCTTCGCTGACCAACCTCGTACACACTGAAGCGATCACGGATCATGGTTCCTTCGTGTCCTTCTTCAACATGCTTCTGATGCACGAGAGGAAGATCCTTCTTGGATTTTACGAGTGTCGTTTTGACATATTCATAATGAGGATTGTAGATAGATTCTTTGACATACTCCCAGCGTTGCTCGAAGGTCATCTTATCCCTGGCAAGGGCTTCAGCTTTGAGATCAAAGAAATCGAACACGTGGAACTTGAGCTTCAGAGGATTAGTCTTGAAGGTACTCGTGAGTTCCTCAAAGTTGAGGTTAGGGTCAAAGGCTTCACCATCAACGTATTGACCCGGCTCAAGACCCTTCCCAAGAACCTCAGTTCCGGGGATGATCTTTCCAGTTCTTGAGATACCACCATCTTTGGAAACAAGTAGGCGAACACCATCAAGTTTGGGTTGGACGTAGAACGGCTCAGAGATGTATTTCTGGCGATCTTCCCATTTGTTCGCCAACATGGGAAGCACGGTCGTAGCCTTTGTATTCGCATTCTTCCAGATAGTTTTAGCACGTTTCGTAGCACTATCGTATCCGAGTGGAACTTCGGTCATAGACTTGGTTTCTTTGCCATTAACTTGTCCGGTCGTTTTCACTATACACCAGACCTCGTTGATTTCCTCGACACTGATGTCAAGGTAGCGCTTCTTGTTGTTTTTATCGGTGGTAAAAATTGTATCCATTATAATAATAAAAGATATGATTCAGGTGGTAAATTATGAGAAGATGGAGCGACTTAGGGCTCCTCCGCTCACAAACGTACCTGTCAACCTGAACACTTTAAGTATTATTATACTGATAGTGGGAGTTATTTATATGTATAAAAGATATATTACTATTAAACAATCTCGTGAACGATCTCGTACTTGAGACATTCGCTAGAATCTATGTAGACATCATGTGTCATCATTTCCTTAAACTTTGGTTTAGGAATCTTCGTTTCACTCTCGTACAAACATTTCATCATTTTCATGATCTTTTTGCACGTTTTTAACTCATCTCTTAAATCCTTATATTTGCCCATAAATCCCGCCGACAACTGATGAATGAGTATATGCGCATGCTTTCCAATCATCCGTTTCTTACCACCGAGGAGCATAAACGTCGCAGCACTACAGCACGTACCCTCAGCTATCGTATGAACTCGTACACTGGAACGTCTGAGTGTGTCCATGACACCCATACCAGCGTATACATCACCTCCATCACTACAAATATGAATGGTTATAATTGGATCATACCCGGGAAGTTCGATCGCTTTCTTTCTCAAATCTATTTCTAATTTTCTGAATGTTTCTGTAAATTTTAGAATACTAGTTCTGTCGATGTCGCCATAAAAATAAATGTCACACCCAACGACGCGCACGATTTCTTGGGTCTCGTCTTCACTCTCTTCGTCAGAGCTCATTTAATACATGTGTCATTTTCTTTTTAACTTTCATAACTTCACTTGTTTTCAATTTGTTATGAAGAGCTAAATGATTCATCACGTCGAAATCACCAGGTTCCAGCTTATATTTAAAACACGTCTCAAAATTACCAATTTTCGCGTACTCTCGAAGAATTTGTAATTCTTCTACACCAATTTTTGTAGTGTTTCTATTTTGAATATTTTGTATTTTTTGTAATCTCATTTTATAATTACCATACTTTGTCCAAGTACTTCCAGCTTGTAATTCATTTGGTTTTAGTAATTCACCCAAATAATGTTTGGGTATAGCTATACCACATAAGGTATAATAAGGCATGAATTCCCATTCACCCTTGTATATACCAGCGTCGTACACATCTGCTAGAGATAACGACTCTGAAATTTTCTCAATATTACTCTCATTCGAATATGGGTAATTACCATGTATAACATCTATCACATGTCCCCTTTCGTGTATAGTTTGTGAAATATCAAATGCCCCCCTATGACACAACACTTCGACGAGTATACTTTTAGACGTTTTAAAAATATCCTTTTCATCAGACTTATTAATATAGTGATAAAAATCGCGAATGTTCCCAGCGCACTTATCAGCTGCAAAGCGAGCCCGAGGGTTCTCGGGTTCTAAAGAAGCTATTTCGTCTGCGGTTCGCTTAGGTACGATTATCAACTCAAAACCGGGTATTATATGAACAGAATTTGAAACAAAAACGACGGAACCTGTTGTTAAAGGTTCCCTTTTTGAAGTTATCCTTTCCATAAGCTGTCTGTGCCCATACACATTAACATCATACCCATCTATAAATATATGAAAAGATGTTTCACCTATGAGATCTAAAAAGGTACTCTTTCTTTGGAAAAGTTCACTATGTATCTCTATACTATTGGAATTATTCAAAACTTTTTCCAAGATGAATGTTTTTCCTACACCAGAAGAGCCGCATAAAAACACGTTCAACCCCTTTTTAACACATTCTTCCAATCTTTGAAGTTCTTTCGTGTGAAGCGTAGGGGTTGGATCTTTTTTTTGTGGAAGTATTTTAACAAAGGCATCCATGTCTGAAGACTTTACTGAACAAGCGCTAGATATTTTTTTAGAAAATGATACACTTCATAAAAAAGTTATTGAACCTATCAAAAGAAAGGTGTACCCTTATGTTATAAGTATTTTACTCTTTAATGTTATTCTTTTTTTGATGCTGGCTTATCTGACTCATCGGGTATATCTGCTACAACTTTGATATTCTCTAATTCTTTGTTTTTTACACGACGGATACCTTCTATCTCCTTACCCAATTCATGACGCATCTCAGATTCGCTCATGAAGGTTTCTATAGGTTGAATATGTAATATTTCAGGTTTAAAGAATTCGGAATCTTCGGGAAATTGTTTTTCGAACGCTTGAATGATGAAATATGGTAGAGGTGGAGATTGTTCTATGAGTCGATCATATTCTGCACGACATGTTTCTATCATAGTCGTCCCGTCTATAGAACGTTCCTCCACAGGGAGAGATAACTCTAATCGAATAGTGCGGGAAAGTTTACCGTATTGAAGTGACGCAACTCTGCATCCTTCCATCATTTCGTTAATTTTTAAGAATTGCATAATCGTGGCTATGATTCCTGCTATCAGATTCATCGCACCGATTACAGATGGAACCGCACCTCTCATGTTTTCCGGAAACGAATTCTGTGCAAAATTCGCAGTTCCTGTTATCGTCGAAAGAACGATGACTGGTAATGTAAATCGCATACTCTGTTTTTTGAAGACTAAATACGCATGATTGTGCATGTATCTATAACAGGCGGACGCTTCACCCCATGTTTTCAGGATAACTTCTTGCTGAGGATGCCAAAATGGAACAACTTTGGTAGACTTTTTGTTATTCATACTATAAGTTCGATAAATTTCTGAGACTACTATAAATGAAAAAGAAGCTTAATCCTCAAGTCGCGACGTTCATTATAATAGCACTTCTCGCGGCTGTCATGTATCTTCTGATGTACCCGAAAGAAAATATCGTTGAAGTTCCCGTTCCTGTAGAAACGATAGCACCCAGGGAAGTCGTCATGGAACCCGAATTCAGGAATCCACCTATTAAAAAGTATAAACCCGGACATGTACAGCAAATGGGCGTTCTACTCGGCGATAATAACGAAACACTTCCTTTATACGGGAAAGAGGTTCGAGGTAGACGCGACAGGTATAACTATTATACCGCTACATCTGGGGATCAAATATACCCTCTCCCTGTTTCCATGGGTGATAGAGATTGCATGGATGATATAGGCTGCCAAGAAATTTACGGTAACGAATCTATTAGCGTTATGGGTAATGACTCAAACTTCCAAGCTAAATTGTACAGAACCGACAATTTTTTTTAACTCGGGTTATATAAATGAACGCCGTAGAGCTCGAAGCTTATGATTTAGAGCAGGTTGTTGACATAAATACGAATTATATGGGACAATCAAAGTCTGCTATACAAACATATTATGATAAGATAATTGAGGAAGAAAAAGTTATAAATCAAGTTAATATTAATATAGGAAGGTTATCTACCCTCGTAGATGACGCGTATAATAACGTGATGGATCAAAATACATCCGTTTCTGACTCTGAATATTTTGTTCAAGCAATATCGGATGCTAATGATTTGGCGAAAGGATATCACGACGTGGGTATACAATCCCAAACTAACATAGAAGCATATATGGGTTACATTTTGAACGAATATGATTTGATCGAACAATATGCAAATATCATCGATCAAAAAAAGCAAGAGATGGACGATTTATATACTCGTTATATCATCGCGACGTAAATGTAATACCAAATTTTTTGGATATTAATTTTTTAGCACCTTCTAAGGATGGTTTACTCCACAAGAGCCAGCGAGACCAAAATCCAGCCGTTTTTATCCCCTTTTTACTCCACGTTTCACCCATTCTCCCATGACGAGCTAAATATCTACGCATACGCGAAGGATCTTTATGAATCGTATAATCTGAATACCCTTTCCCTCCAAAATGAATTTTAGATCCATCCTGAAAAATGGCGGTAAACTTTTTTTCAGGGTGTAAACTTTTTATAAGTTTAACCCTCATTATTTTATAAGTAATATAATAATACCATGGCCAGATGGTATAATAATGGATCGTACACGGCTTATGGAAATAATATTTATTCAGAAACTGGTACAAATAAATTTTATCTCGATACGGGTGGTTCTAACGGATTTTTATTAGGAACACGAACGTGGAGTAATGGTAGATGGAACTATAGTACCGGGACGGGTGATGGTGCTGTAGTTCGTTTAGAGGATGGAAGTGAAGTATTATATACGGGAGGGTATAAATCTGGGGGCAGTACTTGGGCGCCGTCTGATCCAATTACGTATAAAATAGATGCATATGAAACGGGTAAAGTATTTAGTCTTCCTGCGGGTACGGAACGTCTATCAGGAGATGGTTCTTTTAGATTACCAGACGGTACTGTCATACCTGGAAAATCTAAAAAAATGCCAGATGGCAGTTTTGAGCAACCTGAAGGAACGTATAAATTAACTAAAACAAGTTCAAATAACGTTGCGACAAACAAAGCGGGCGTCGAATCGGATGTATCTACCGCAAAAACAACAAAAAATGCGGCAACTACTCAGAAAAATGACGCGGTGTCAAAAGTGGGAGATCTCGAAATTTCGATGCGAAATTTCGATGCGAAATTCAATACAATGAAAAGTCGGTACACAGCTGCCGATTCAGCTGCTGTAAATAAAAGACGATTGAGAGGTGATATAGATGGTCAGCGTTCAGATATATCAAATAAGTCCGCAGAAGCAAAAAATAAACGTGTGGAAATGAGTACTGTTGATAAGATAACAACTCTCGCAGGTTTAGCGGCATTATTCGCTTATTTACAAGATGAAGAAGCTGATATAAACGATACAAGTGGTTCTGATTCTAAAAAAGGATGTGTAATGGCATGTCTTCCTAAAAATTATATCGATTATCACTATGGAAATATAGGAAAGGAAGATTTAATATATTCCACTTTAGATAATCTTAGGGAAGAATTTAGAGAGTTAGAAGTAGAGGCAGAACAACCATTTTGTACTGAAGAAAATTTTGATTGTATGAATCATTGTATAGCCGCATGCGCAAATAGATATGACGGTCGCCCGGGTGATGGAGATGGAGATGAAGATCCTTGGTGGAAAAAATGGTTCCCGGATGTAGATGAAAACCTAATAACGTCCGTTATAGTAGCTATATTAGCAGTCATAATAATCGCCTTCTTAATCATGATATTCTCACTTTACTCTTCATAGCTTAAAGAATTTCCATTCTTTATGTATATGATTCTGAGTATAGACGTGGGAATCAGAAATTTGGCTATGTGCCAATTTAATGAAACATCTAACCTAGTCGTAAATTGGGACGTTTCCGGAATACCTCCCGAGCATAAAGATGGTGTATATGTTTCATTAAGAAAGCATTTAGATGAAAGACCTTGGGTTCTCGAATCAGATATCATTTTGATAGAGAAGCAACCCGATCGTAATAAAAAAATGAAAATGGTTGAACACTTTTTACACGCGTATTTTGTCATAAAAGCTCCAAAATCTGAGACGATCATATACGATGCGAAGTTTAAAATCCCAGATGTAGTGGGTCCCGGGAAAGCGCAATACATGAAACGTAAAAAGGTATCCATAGAAAGATGTGAAGCATTTTTACGCGGGGATGATACGAATAAACATTGGATAGAAACCTTCATGAAGTCTAAGAAGAAGGACGATTTAGCTGATACTGTCATGCAAGCTATAAGTTTCACGAAGCGGGTAGAGCCCAAGAAAAAGGAAAAGATCGTGAAGAAACTTGTTCCCCGAAAACCTAATGAAAATCAAAAGCGTACTAAATATTCCAAATGTAACCTCGCGTACATATATAAAAATAGTCCCGAGTGTGAATGTCTAGAGAATAATAAAAGATTCATGAAAGATCTCAAAAGGTATTATAGATGCATAGATGATCTGATTAAAGAAATGGACCGTTGATAATTCAAAATGCAAGTAAACGTACTAGACCATGGATTCGTGCGACTCGTGGATACTATGCCCAGAGAAAACCTCGACAACTCAATTGTTCAGGCAGCCCGGGTATCTTACGGAGATGGAACGAAGACTTCTCGTGGAGACACTGGACTTATTAGATACCTGATGCGACATTGGCACACGACACCTTTCGAGATGGTAGAGTTTAAGTTTCACATTAAGATGCCCATTTATATCGCACGTCAACATCTTCGCCATCGTACCGCGAGTGTAAATGAAATGTCAGCTCGATATTCAATTGTTCCCAAAGAGTATTACGAACCTTCCGAACTTAGGGGTCAGTCAGAGATAAACCATCAGGGGTCGGAAGGTGTAGTGAACATTGATCAAAATGATATGCATTCGCATCTGGAAAATTCGTTCGACATTTATGAGAAACTTCTGGAAGATGGATGCTGCCGGGAGCAGGCCAGGGGAAATCTTCCTCAATCGACGTATACGGAGTTCTATTGGAAGATTAACCTTCATAATCTCATGCATTATCTTCGCCTACGAATGGATTCTCATGCCCAGAAGGAAATCCAGGAGTACGGTAAAGCTATGTATGATCTAGTAGAACCACTCGTTCCCATAACCATGAAAGCGTTCATGGATTTCAGGGTAGACGCTATTCAGCTCACGGGTCCGGAAATCAGGGCTCTAAACCATGGGGAAATCATCAAATCTCCCGGGGAGCGCAGGGAATTTGAAGAAAAGTTAAAACGTTTAAATTTAAATATCGATACAAAGTAAATGCTCGCCATAACAAATACAATGACCGTATTCGCCGCTGACAAGAAAAATAAGGGATTCAAGAGGCTTAGTAAGAAGATCCAAAAGGAACGTGATACCGACGTGGACAAGATCAAAGAGAAGGTCTCTGATATTTTCCGCGATGAACAGAATCGTATGAAGGGATACCTCGAGGAACATAACAAGCTCATTAAAAAGGCTGATAAGCCCAAGAAGAATGGTAAAAAATCTATTGATTTTTACGAAAAGTAAACCATAAAGTACAGAAAACAAAAAACATCGCCAAAGGTGGATTGTCCCCAAATTTCTCAGCCAATAGAGCGCACACCACGCTGTATTGGACGATCTTAATTTCCTGTCTCGTTTTGATCATAGTACGTTTCATATATCCCCTCGATTTTTGAAGCCCGGATACAGCCGTACTTATTTTACCTATCGTCCCAGGAATCTCCGTCGTCTTCATGAATATATCACCAACATCCACAGATTCTATTATCTGCTGTTGTATCAGGGGCTCCAAATACGTGAAATAGTTAAAGTCTGGATCTAGTTTCAGACATATACCCTCTATAGTCGAAAAGGCTTTTGCGAGGTACACGAAACTACTCGGTACCACGAATGGTTTTTCAATCGCGAGTTGTGCGGCGAGATCATCGTTCACGATTCCAGAACCATCTAGGGTCTCTAAATACCCTAAGATGTTTTCAAAAAATAATTCAATATCTGAAATATCAGTAGAAGTCGGAACAATAACACCCAATTTAACCAATGTATCAACTATACCCGCTGTATCACGTGTGATTATAAACCCAAAAAGTTTTGTGAATCCATCCCTTAATTCTTCTGACAATGGTACGAGCAATCCAAAATCATAAAATACAAGCTGTCCCTTTGATGAAAACCCCAAGTTACCTGGATGTGGATCAGCATGAAATAGGCCGTTATCCATAGTTTGGATGACGTACGCATTTATCAAGGCTTCGCATATCTTCTTCTTATTCACCCTCTTATCCGTAATCTCAGTCAGTTTAACTGATGGTACATATTCCATGACGATCATTTCATCGTTTGAATACTTTTTATACATTTTCGGAACTTTCACCCAGTCAACATCTTTCATACTTTTCCGAAATTTTATAGCATTGTTAATCTCCCGTTTGTAATCCGCCTCTCCCAAGAGATATTCTATTGACTCATCTAGAACTAAACCTGAACTATTTCCCGTGTCGATACCAATGCGCTCTAAAAAATGTACTATACCCCGTATAGTATCCGTATCCTCCTTCATTATATCCAGGATTCTGGGACGTTTTATTTTTACAACAACTTTTTGACCGTTTTGGAGTACGGCCATATGGACCTGGCCTATACTCGCGGATTTAAATGGTACAGGGTCAAATTCTTTAAAAATATCATATTTTACATCTATGTCAATTTCCACGGGAGGAACATCATCTTGCAGGGATTCCAGTTCTTTTGTAAACTCTGGTGGATACAGGTCCGCTCTCGTCGAAGCGATTTGTCCTAATTTTACAAATGTCGGTCCAAGATCGAGAAGTTCTTGCTTCACCCATCTACCAAGCTCTGATTTATTTTGTACAGTCGCATTTTTCCATAAAAACTTACTCGCAAACTTCCACGTTTTCACTTTCCTGGAAGTTGTACTCGGCACATTTATTCCCAAGCATAGTGCCATCTTAATACATACGAATAATTTTATCTCTCTAACTTATATTTTTTTTCTCGAGGTGTTTTATATGGATACTGAGAAGAAAGAAGAATGTTATAACGCGAAACCCGTCGTAAACTGGAAATGTATATGGTTTACATTCGCATTGGCGGGTGGGTATTGGTATCTTCCAAAAAATAACAAATGGATATTACTAGCACTTTTGTATTTCCCTTACATCATGTTAGCGTATTATGATCATCACTATGATTGTAGGAGGAACATGGGACCCACGTATCTCGCCATGTTTTATCATTGGGCCAAACCTCAAGAATCTAAACAAATAAAAGATTTTAAGAACTGGTGTCCAGAAATTAAAAAGAAAGTTTTTATGATCGACATTATAATTTTACTCGGAGCTTTACTTTTAGTACCAAGTTTTCTTAAGTGGAAACCTAAATAAAGTTTTAAAATTAATATATTATAAATGAAATTCCAAGTATCAATATTCACTCCCATGTATGAACATAATAACAAAAAATATATACGTGTTCTTCTAAACGACCATGACATGAAACGTGTGTTGTTTTCTCATAATAAACATAACCTCGTAACAAAACATGTAGAAGATCCACTCGAAGGTCATGTACTCACGATTAAAGTTCCATTTAGATATAATCGAGTCATGTGCCGATTTGAAGGTGTTCCCGTCCAAAGTTTAAAAAAGGGGGACGACGCTGAAATTGATGTTTCGTTTATGGGTAAGTGGACATATGAAGACTATAGTGGATATACTTGGAAGTTGTCGTATATAAAGTTTAAAAATGAAATAAATGAATGAGTCTCACGAGAACTGGGTATATAGTTCCGGATCTCACTGAAATTAAAAAAGAACTCACGGTTCGCCCAATCGTTAATGCAGATTTTGGTGTAGCACCTCCACCTTTTAAAGTGTTTAGGAAAGCAAAATCTGGATTATGCGTACCGCGATTTTATGCAGAAGAAAAGTTTGGAAAAGAGACTAAAGATACAAGGCCAGAACCATCTAAGATAAATGTCACGTTTAAAGGAAAATTGCGAGACGAAACACACCAAAATGAAGCACTCAGAAAAGCTATCGAAGCTGGTCATGGAATTCTTTCATTGCCTTGCGGCTTCGGGAAGACGACCGTATCCCTGGCCATAGCGTGTAAACTGGGATTACGAACCATGATTGTCGTGCATAAGGAATTTTTAGCGAATCAGTGGAAAGAACGTATACAACAATTTTGTCCGGGGGCGACTATAGGTATAGTTCAGCAAAATAAGAAAGAAGTACACTGTGATTTTGTCATCGCCATGCTTCAATCTCTTTCTCTAAAAGAATATTCATTCGAAGATTTTGATAGTATAGGAACTCTCATCGTCGACGAAGCACACCATATATGCGCCAAAGTTTTCTCACAATCACTATTTAAATTGTGCCCAAAACACGTATACGGACTTTCAGCTACACCAAACAGAAAGGACGGACTCACAAAAGTTTTACACTGGTTCATGGGTCCCACGTTCTTTTCTGTCGAACGGGAGAACCAACACCAAGTCGACGTGTTTCCTTTAGAATTTACGTGTCAACGATTCAGAGATCCACCACCATGTACCAGGTATGGCAAACTTTCTTTGGCGACTATGATAACGGAACTTACAGAAATGCCCGATAGAAACGCACTCATCATGTCCACGATTCGGGATGCGACGCGGAGTACTCGACAAGTATTAGTTTTAAGCGATCGTCGATTTCATTGTGAATATTTACACCAAAGATTTAAGGATCGTTCGGGTTTATACATGGGTGGGATGAAAGAGGCAGATTTAGCTGAATCCAGTAAAAAGCAAATCATATTCGCGACGTTTAGTCAAGCGCATGAAGGACTCGATATACCCAGTCTTGATACGGTCATTCTCGCAACACCCAAATCAGATATAGTTCAGTCTATAGGTCGTATCATGCGCGAAACGAACGGTAAGAAGAACAATCCACGCATATACGATATTTTAGATCAATGGTCGGTATTTTTTGCCATGTACAATAAAAGACTCAAAGTATACAGGCAAGGTGGGTTTAAAATTCCGAATCAGAAAGAAGAAAAGGTGGAGAATTTTCCCTCCGGAAAATGTCTCATACAAATATAAGAATGGGTGGTTGTTCTACCGGACGATCTACACAGAAATACTCCTCTGGAGGTGGTGGAGCCGATTTGAGTTCCATCCTCGCGGCACATGGTGATATGATCTACGCAGATTCGAATATAGAAGCCGCGAACGTATCTATAGGAACTGTCGGACATGTGCTCACCGTTCAACCAGATGGAAACGTTGATTGGCAAGTTGTACCGGGAGCCACGGGAACGGTTGGTAACTTACAGCAAGTGACAGCTAGCAATCCGCAAACAAATATAACAGTAGAACTAGTTAACCAAACTACTTCATTGATTACAAGTGGAAATGTATTAGTTACAGGCAACGTGACGGCATCTAAATTTATAGGAAGTGGTTTAGAATTAACTGATGTGGCACTTAAAACTGATTTAGATGATAATGTCATTCGTATATCCGATTTGGAAACGGCGACGATTATTTCTAATTCTTCCACAATTACGACGGGGTTCACGCGGGGTGATATCATATACGCGAGTGCAGATAATGTACTCAATAAACTTGCCTTAGGAACAACTGGACAGGTTTTAAAGAGTGATGGTACGGATGTCGTGTGGGGTACGGATATAGGTGGTTCTTCCGGTACCGCAGTATGGACAGCCAATAATGTAAATGGAAAAATTCATTATTCTTTGGGTAATGTGGGAATAGGAGTCGCGGATCCGCAATATTTATTAGATTTACCTTCGACGGGTACAGTAAATGCTGGATTTTTTATAGGTGATGGTGGTGGACTTTCCAATCTTACCTCTGGGAGTCAATGGACCGGTACTAACACCGTTCATTTTACTGGGAACGTAGGGATAGGTACGTCAGACGTTTCTAAAACGCTCAGTGTTGGATCGAACGTTTCTATAGATGATACAGGAGCGGATAAATTGGCCGTAACTGGAAACGTATACGTATCGAGAAACTTAACGGTTGCTGACGATATAGATGTGAACAGAGTTCACGCTCGTAATATTTTTATAAAAAACGTAGAAGTTGTAGCAGAGCGTCCCGTAAAACAAAGATAATAAAATTATTATTCTATTATAATGGCTGCTCACTGGGTCCAAACGTCGCCGACACCAACAAACACGTATTGGGCAGGTGAAAAACTTGGTGGGTATTCAACATTGGTAGGAAGGACGGTTACTTCGGAATTTGGTAGAGGTTTAGATACGAGTTTCGATGGGCGTCGCGTTATTGGCGGTGCACCCGGATGGGGCCCAAATACAAGCGCTGGTTGGCGTGGACAAAACAGGGGATATGTCGAAATTTTCGATTATAACGCGGCTAATGATACATGGGGAACGATTCCGGGTGGATACATAGAAAGCCCTGATACTACGACTGGGCAAGTCGGCACGCAAGCCGCTGACGCTAGATCGAGGTTGCCTGATGATGATAAAATATATCAGGCCGTCGGCGGTGGTGGACTTTTCGGTGAAAGTGTGTCTATGAATTGGGACGGAGATAGAATAGTTGTAGGAGCCCCGGGAATAAACAAAGTATACGTTTATGATTATAACGGAACGAGTTGGGGAACACCCCAAACTATATCCGCTGCTTCGGGAATAACTTCTTTTGGGCACTGTGTTTCTTTATGTGGTGATAAAGGTGATAGATTTGCAGTGGGTGCTCCCGAAGAAAATAAAGTATACGTGTACGAAAGACTCGGAACGGCAACTTCATTTACACTCGCGTATACCGATAATGGTTCGAGTCTAACAAATAGTTTACCTCTCAGTACGAGTGGAAACATAACTTTAAATTCTGATTATAATGGTTATGGGTATCATGTAAAAATGAGCGATTTTGGGGATCATATGGTCGTGGGCGCCCCTGGTACACATATAAGCAACCTCAACTCCAATATGCATAGTGGAACGGCAAACTATTACACTATGTGTTGGGCAATAGGCGACGCTGGGGCGGTGAATAGTTATCATCCTCATAGAGCGGTGAGATATTCAACTAACTCAATCATCAATAGTAGCACAACGAGCGCGACGTTCATCGCGGATCGATACAGCGGCGGAGATCCGATCGGTGGGTTTGGGTTCAGAACACCCCAGATAGGGCAGGTTAGAATTATGAAATGTACTCCAGATACAAGTTGGAGTACACCTAACGCGGTTACACAAATGGGGAACCTTATTCCTGGTTACGATGCAGGTATTGTTAAGGTGGATACTTTTGATAATAACGCGTCCTCATCATTCGGTGGATTCGGAACTACAGTACAAATAAACCCGGAAGGTACTCGAATAGCCGTGGGTTCACCTTTTTATAAATTTTCAACTCCCCCCGACGATCAATCTCGTCACGGACGAGTCGACGTTTTCGATTATGACAGTATTACGAATACATGGGTAAATAGTTATCCAGCAGGAACTCTCGCATCTGAAAATGGATGTATGGTGGGTCAGGTGGCTATGGCCTCGGATGGTAGTCGCATTTTTTTAGGAGGAGTACATTCTGCATTCATAACAACAACGTTCGATTACACGGGAAAAGATTGGTTTCAAACCGAACCTTTCATTATAAGTGGTGGAGATATTAACGAAATAGGTGGTACGGGTCATTTACCAAGCATTATAGCCGGCGCACATCATTATCAAAATTATAGAAATGTGTGTAAAAGTGGTGAACTGAATTTCGTATCTGTACCTGGATACAATAACACTGGCGGCTATCCTCATGGCTCTTATGTAACCGCAAGAGGTCTCATTCTCGTTTATAAACATACACTCACATCTCTTTTCAATGGTAATTCTTTATTTGAAGGATTTGTTAAATGTAATGAATTGGCTATAGGAGGTGCTTCTAATGGTACAAAAACCCAAAGATTAGCTTTCGGTGGGGTCACGGGAGATGATTTTGAAAGTGCGACAACTATTGAAACGCGTTATTTGGGGTTTGAAAGTAATGCTACTACCGGACATCAATCAGAATTAATAATCTCTAAATGGTCAACCGGTCCTATGAGCTCGAGTTTAACTGGACAGCCTTCGATGCAGAGCCATCCGTACGGAAACGTTACGGGTCTTCAAACATCTGCCGACCCGAATAGAGTGACAAAAGAAACATCTGGAGATAGGATTAGGTTAAAAGCTCCAAAAATAGAATTTCACTTAACAGCACCCGGAGACTGGTCGGGGTTCTCCAAGTATAGAGAAGCTCCTGTTATGACTTTGGTTTCCACAGAAAATTGGCCGTACCTAGTTGAACAAAACAACCTAGCAGCAAACCCAAACCCGGCCATGCGTTTGGTAAACATACGTACGTGTCATAGTGAATCAAATGTACACGCAGGTTTACGATTGACAGCTTCTAATGCCGCTGGTTATAAATTATCTGGTAGGTTCAATCAAGATAGAATGACTCCAGATGATGGCAACGAATATACTTTTTCACCTGATAATCATGGCTGGCTTCATCTTCTCAGTGGTCAATCTGGTCAGGCAAACATGTACGGGAGTCATGCAGGTTTAAAAGTGGGTCATCTTTATGCAGCGGGTTCTCTCCAGTATCCCAGTGATGATCGTCTTAAACATTTTGAAGAAGAAATACCTAATTGTTTAGAGTTGATAAATCAATTAAATCCTTATAAATATAAGAAAACTCAAATAAAATATACCGAAGATTATACTGGAGACGTAGGTACCGAAGATAAAGATTGGAATTGGGAAATAGGTTTAATAGCTCAAGATATAAAGAAAATACCTTACCTAGAATTTACCGTGAAAGATCCTGGGCCATCAGCCGAAGATATTTATTCATTAAATTATAACACTTTTATAGGTGTATGTCTCCAAGGTATAAAAGATTTACATAACCGTCATCAACCAGAAATTGTTAAGGTGGCAACCCTCCAATCAGATCTCACCATAGAAAAGGAGAAGGTGGCAACCCTCCAATCAGATCTCACAACCCTCCAATCAGATCTCACAATAGAAAAGGAGAAGGTGGCAACCCTCCAATCAGACGTCGCCGTAGAAAAGGAGAAGGTGGCAACCCTCCAATCAGACGTCGCCATAGAAAAGGAGAAGGTGGCAACCCTCCAAACTGACGTAGATCGCGAAAAATTAAAAACGTTAAATTTACAAGAACGAATATTAGTCATGGAACGAGCGTACCATGCCCTACTGGAACGCGTTTCGGATTTGGAAAATTCGTGATTGTTTCGCACATTTTAGGCATACGACTAAAATGGGTAAAACAAGTTTACTTCTTAATAGAATCCATCGCGGCTAACGCGATAACCCCGACGATGAAAAACATGACGACATAGTTGCACTCTGTTGTTTCATCGACGACGGGCTGAGCTTTTTGCTTCACGACTACCTCCTGTTTAATAGGTGGAGGCTGTGGAGGTCCGAACGGCTCATCAAAGTCGATCGGACAATAGCCTATCATTTATAGTATATTTATAAATTTATTTCAACCTTCTTCTTACGAGGCCTACCCTTCGTGGTCTTTGCTGGACCGACCTTTACCTCCTTGACATCCCCATCTTCAGTCTCTTCTGGATCTTTCGCGGAAACAATATCAGATATATCGTCATCCTCTTCCAAATCTACCGGAGGTCGGGGTATCAAATTCGTGGTGTTCATGGCTTGCGCGGGTGGCATCATGATATTTCCCATTAGGCTCGAAATGTCAAGTCCGGGACCCTTCATTTCATGACGACCCCCTGATGGTGAAGATGCGGGCGGCTGGTTCGTCATAGTGTTTTGCACAGCACTCATCATATTATCAACCAATCCGGGGTTCTGCTTCATGACATCGTTCACGTTGGGCATGACCGATTTGAACATAGAATTGGTAAGATGGAACATCATCGCCGAACCTCCGAGCATCATTATGAGTTTAACCTCTGGGGCGACGTGCATCTTCGTTCGGTATTTCACGTATAGTTCCTCGAAAACCTCATCGTAATCATCTTGATTTTCCATGATATTCTCACTCCAACCATCGAGTTGAAGCTCGAATGGGTTGTAGCGTTTATTCATAAACTCGAGACCAGTCACACATGCGATGAGCATTCGTCTAGAAAATTTGATAGATTTATCTACATCTATGCTGTACGTAATACGCTTAACCTCGGTTCTGAGTTCATCTACGGGGGAATAAACGTTTAATCGCTTATTAATGGTAAAACCACGCTTTTCCAAACGTCCGAGCTTATTCACGAGATCGGCCTTTTCCTCATCGACCGTCTTATATCCGGGAGATGGCTTTTCTTCCTGCTCATCCATGGGACCACTATAATCGTACGACTCTTGTTGCTCTCCGCCATCGTATTCCCCGTAATCTATCGGTTCATCCATTTTCGGTGGGGGTGGATCATTTTGTTTCATAGGATTAGCGAACGTATCCATATCTTCCTGAAAAGCTACATGTTTACGGGGTGGTGCTTTATGAATCTGCGAAGCGTTTCCAGGCCGATGCATAACTTGAGGCTTGGGAAAATCTAATTGAATTTCGTCAAGTACAGCCTGTTCACTGTCGTCGAGTTTCATGATAGAACCTCCTCGATCGAGAGTGATTTCACCGTCCATTACTCTCTATATTGAAACTAATCTTTTCTCTTTAACGCACTTTATAAAAAAATGTCAGTAGACTATAAATGAAATTTAACAGCGTTAACCGACGAACCATACGAACCATCCTCATCGTTCTTGCCCTTTTATTGGTCCTGTCCTTTTTCTACCCTCCCAAGACCAGCATGTTCCAGCCCACCCCAGTCACGGTCACCCCCGTTTCTGAGGAATCCATTCATAATCTCCCATCGACTGAGGAGTGCCTCGGCAACAGCGTTTACTCTACCAGCACTGGTGGTGTGTGCGGTGGTGGTAAGTTGGTCAGTGATCACGCCAACTATAAGATCGTCGATGGCATCGGACTTGCCTAGACTTTAATCTGAGTTAATATAAATGGCAGCTCAGCCAATTCTTTCAGATATTAATCATGAAATTCATACCGTCGTAGTTGATAGTACTGGCCCCGATTTTGTGGTACATTTACCTACACCTTTGGATAATGTCATCCAGGCTCAATTAGTTTCGGCCGTGTTTACTTCCGGTGAATCAGCACAGACAGCTATTCATATAGGTATTGAGGAACTTCGAACCTTCTTTTCACAGCGTGCGAAAGCTGATCTAGACTCGTCTGACGACAACCACTTAAACGGAGTTTTTGGAACCGTGGTCGGACCTCACGTTTCTCTCACTGGAGCTTCAACTGCGACTGCAGTTAAAGTAATTTCATTCAAAAATGAATATCCCATAAGCCAATATTATCATAATCCTATTCGAAAGTTAAGTCGTTTAACTTTTAATTTGGATAGAGAAAACGGAGATCCAGCTATTATGACAGCTTCGGTTTTAGTTTTCAAATTTGTTTGTAAAAATAAAAATTTAGGATGTTAGATTCCAGAGCGTCGCATACTCGTTAATTTAAAAATACTTTATAATAATAAGTATGTCTTCTGGAATCGTACAATTAATAGCTCTAGGCGCCCAAGATGAACACATCATGGGTGAACCTGAGATATCGTTTTTTACGTCCACCTTTAAAAGGCATTCTAACTTTTCACAGTCTATCGAAAAACAAACGATACAAGGATCTGTGAATGGTAATTCCATGTCGTCTATTCGGTTCGACCGAACTGGCGACCTCTTAGGATACACATATTTTACCATAGACGATGGTACCCAGGCTGTAGATTTACAAGACTGGGGTGAAGTCGTGAATAAGGTAGAATTATTAATTGGAGGTCAAATTATTGATGTTCAAGATCACAATTATACCGAAAAAATTGCTATTGATATGAACGCACAGAATGTGAGTAAGAGTTCTAACGGTGTACACCCGGGTGCATCTGCTCGGTCTTATTTTTACCCTTTGCGGTTTTTCTTTTGCGAAGGACCCCAATCCGCGATTCCTCTCGTATCTTTACAATATCATCACGTTGAATTACGGATTTATTGGGGTCCAAATGCGGGAAACTATAACGTAGAAGCGTATTCAAATTATTATTATTTGGATAACGAAGAGCGTGGAATAATGGCTTCTCGTACTCACGATATTTTGATAACACAAGTTCAGAAAAATATAGCTTCTAGCGAATTAACCCAAGAACTTATTTTCAACCATCCAGTAAAA
>Ga0209406_1000155_pt1 | contig 59799 bp, 85 predicted proteins | sample COGITO_mtgs_1204_FD_184808 | JGI IMG/M metagenome (GOLD analysis project Ga0209406, IMG submission 184808) | Pelagic marine microbial communities from North Sea - COGITO_mtgs_120426 (SPAdes) (version 2) | ecosystem: Environmental > Aquatic > Marine > Epipelagic ... | reverse complement strand
ATAGAAAAAACGGAACAGGTATTCTGGCAGTTCACTACAACAAAACTGCTAAGTTTGAAAATACTGTGCCTGCTGCCGATGCTCTTATTTCAATAGATGGTGTTACTGTTGGGCAAGTTGTTACCGCATATGATGTTTACATTCCTACTCAAAACATTATGGGTTTTGATAACCCAGAATATGGTCTTGATATTGACGTTCTGGGATCTGCTAATGTACGATTCGCAGAAGGGCAACCACAGTTAGACGCATGGGGTAAGTTGCGAACATCTGGTGCAACCCTCTTAGGTGACTATGTATTTTCTGCTCAGGAAGTTCTTGATAATAATTTTTCTAGAGTAGCGGATCAAGCAGGTGCTAGTGGAGTTTACGGTAGTGAGACATCCTCTGTAACCTTTAATGAAACTGGGCGTTATGTAGACGTAAAAGTTAAAAATCCCTCTGATATCGCTACGGCAACAGCAACAACATATCACCCATATGTGGCAGGATCTTCTCACCTATTCATGGGTACTTGTTTATTCAGCGGTGCTGGAACAGTTAATGCTCCCGTTGGTAATGGAGCAAGTAGACGCTTTGGTGTTTTTGATTCGAAGAACGGATTTATGTTTCATGTTGGTCCTGATGGAGTACTCTATCTAGAACGAAGAAACTCTAATAGTGGATCAAAGGTAGATACGTTCGTCGCATGTTCTGATGCCACAACTGCAACTGCTCTGGGCATTGAAACGTTCAACAAAGATTTAGTTAATGGTGGTAAAGGCGCATTGAATCCAAGCGGCATGTTATTAGATCTTGCAAAGAACAATCAATATTGGATTGATCATCAATGGCATGGTGCTGGAAGGGTTCGTTTTGGAACTTTCCACAATGGTGAACGTGTAGTTATGCACGAATACTATCACGATAACCGTAATGTTCTTCCTATGAACCAGACGATTTCTTTACCTTGTTGTACCGCAGTTTACGGATATCAGCAAGCGGAGTTAGACGCAAACCCATATTGGAGTGCATTGACACCTATACCAACAGCAATCAATGATACCGAAGTATTCGTTCGTGAGTTCAGTCAAGCAGTTTGGACAGAAACGGATATTAATATACAACAATTAGGAAGTCCAAAAACTTACTCGACAGGGCACCAAGCAGTAGATGGATCTGATTTTCAATACTTGTTCTCTATAGGCATTCAACCTCTCGCAGATAACGGAATATCCACCAACCATTCTATTATTGTTCCTACCAAGATTACGAACATCTCTTATGATGCTAACATCGATGGCGCAGGTACCAATGCCGATAGAGGTCTAAACAGAGAAGCAATCGTTCACTGGAGAGCATCTCTTAATACGGTTCACCATAATCATGTTTGGTCAGATATTCCAGGCACTAATATGCGAATTTCGACTGCTGGAATTAACTACGAATCATCAGTTGGCTCTGATGCGACACGACTTTTTGAAGATATGTCTATTGGTAGAAGTGAAAAATTACTTACGGATACTGTTACCGGATTGCAGAATGGTACGTGGAAACAAGCATCAGATGACGGTGGAACCATTGGAGAACCGTTAACAACTATTACACCTTCAACAGTAATAAACACAACTGCATTAGCAGACGCTGGTAATAGTCAGACAGTTAAAGTGGCATCTACCGCTGGGTTTCTATTAGGTGCTTCTATTACAGGCACAAACATTCCTGCGGGAAATCATGTCCATGCAATTACAGATGCAACTACTGTAGAAATCAGACCCTTTTCTACTTCAGGAAGTTTCTCGGGCGGAGAAGCAATCACTGTGACCAATCCCGTGGCGATTACTTTGACGGCGGATCGTCACACATTGCCAGAACGATACACAAAAACGTTTAATCCAAATCCCGGCGGTGGTCTATACAAAGCAAGAAACAATGACGGCACTACTAAGTCTGATGGTTTTGAGGGTATGACACTTTCTACAAATGACGTTTACTTGTTTATTACAGGTAGAAATACTGGTGTGTTGTATGCAGATTCCACTTGGACTACTCCTGTAACGAGTACAGGTACTTACACAGGCACTGATGCAGAACTCTATGGATATATTGGACCTGATTACATCGTAAGTTTCTACGCACACGAACAGATACCTGCGTATCAAGATCCACGAGCGATGTTTGTTGTCGAGTGGAAAGAGATTAAACAACAGTAATGCCATCTATTCATTTCAACTATGGTCACTATGATTTTTGGGATAGAAACCAGGCTTTAGGTTACTATGGACCTCAAAAAGTTACTTTTGACGCCCCAAATAGGTTAATTCTTGTTAACCCACAAGAAATATCTATAAATGTTAAACGAGATATATACTCTAACTGGAAAGAATGGGCGCGAACTAGAGACAATTCTTCGTGGCCTATAGCAATTTCTGTTATAGGAGGTGACCCTATTACTTCTGAAACTTTTATTGGAGACACTTATTTTTTAGAAAATGGGTGGAGATTACAGCCATGGGTGCCAGGGCCTAATGGTAGCTCTGGTTATATTTTAGATATTGTAGGAAATTTATACACTCGTGAACCTGGACAAAACCCAGTAAATCCAATACCTAGTGTTTCTGTTACACTTACACGATCGAACATTACGGAAACCGCTATTGTTGGGGGCACAACCACCACAACTAGACTAGAAGAGATTTGGAAAATTTTAGGGTTGTCAGGAGACCAAGTTATTACGGATACTTCCATTACCGCAGGGGGTATTACATTAACTATTACCCAGAGCGAAGTTGGTGCAGGAAGCACTTCGATAACTAGAGAGTAAAATGACCGCTACAAATCTTTTAGCTACTTATAATACTGTTGACACTACTGATACAGTTTCCATTTCCAATATTGGTGGTGGTCAGGGTGCAGGTACTGATGAGGATCTATTTCTTCAAGGAGACCAAGCTGTATCGCGACGTATCGATAATAATTCTCTAGGATGGACAGTAAGTACAGGAGCTGGCGGGTCGGCAAATTTAAGTGCTACAGGTACTCACTTAGTTTTATGGATGGGATCCATTACTTGGTCTCTTGTTACTAATTATCAAGTTGTTATTACAAGCGGCAATAATCAAGACGCATATCATGATGTACCTTCCGCTCAATTTCCTTTAACTCAAGGGGGTTTTATACCTGTATGGGTTGATGTAACGAGAACAGCTGATGGTGCAGTAACAAATACCCCAACCTTAACAGCAGTAAATGGTGTGGGTATTTATGCTGTTATGGGAAATACTGCAGGTAACTTGAAGAACGTACAAGCAGATGCATCTTTTTACGGTACTGCTGGATATTCTCTGACAGGTACTTCTAACATTGGTCAAGTTCTTACTGCCGAACAAAATACTTCAACGGGGCTGAAAGGAGTTCTTCAAGAAAAGTCTGGTATTTATTTCTGTCAAGCTAGGTTGATAATTGGCGCTTCAGATGCCGCGGCAGCAACTCCAGTAGCCACTACGTATAGTGATTCAAATATCACTGTAATTTTCCCAAATCAACCTTTGGTTACAACTGATTTTATGGGACAAACGATTAATTTAGGTAACGCCTCTACTACTTATTCTCTAACAGGTTCTACAGTAGGGGCAGGTAATCCTACCGGAGCAGTTACAAGACCCGACTTAATTTTTACAGGAACCAGTGGCTCCGCTACTATAACCAACTGCACGTTACTAGGTATGAGAACAGTAGATTTTACGTCAACCTGCACATTCGATGGGGGAGTTTTAGATACAGCAAATATTACTCAAGGCGGAAGTGAAATTAAAAACTGTGAGATTAGAACCCGAACAGCCACTCAGGTAGCAGTGATAGATGACGCTACTTTCGGAATTACTAGCGGAATTCATGATGTTACTTTTAAACAAGAGGGTAGCGGTCATGCAATTGAATTTACTTCTGGTTCTGCCGCAACCTTAACTAATATAGAATTTTCAGGTTATGGAGCAAATGCAAGTAATTCTGCTGCAATTTATAATAATACTGGAGGGTCTCTTACGCTTACTGTTTCTGGAGGAAATTCAGCCAATTATACTATTCGTAATGGGACAGGAGCTTCCACGACTATTGTTAGTTCTAAAACACTTACTATTGATAATATAGTAGTAGATTCTGAAGTTCGGGTATACTCATATACAGATATAAATGATCCAACAACATACACAGAATTAGCAGGCGTAGAGTTATCTGGGTCTCCTCCCACATCAAGTACTTTTGATACTGTTACAAGTTATACAGATGCAGGAGGAAATACAAAATATCAAGCAGTTTTTAATTATAATACTACTACGCAGGCAGGGGGAGTAAGAATAATTGCCGTAAATGTAGAATATAATTATTTTAAAACTGATATAACTTTATCTTCAAGTCTGGATACTTCTATATCACTCTTTCAGATTGCAGACCGAAACTATGATGAAGGTGCTACGCCTTTTGTGAATCCATAATGACAGCACAGAGAAGGTTATCTATAGCAACAAGAGGGTTTAGAGGAACTTTCGGAATTAATAATTATATTAATGAGACACTAACTCTTGATGAAGGACAGCTAAATGTAGATATTATAGAAACAGTGCCCGTAGCAACCATAGAAGTAGTATCAGTAGAAGTTTCGTCGCTAGACGTAGAAGGAGCATTTTAATGTCATATATTCAACAAGATTTAACTGCTCAAGCTCGTGGTGATACTTGGAATCTTGAGTTTCTTATGCAAGATTCAACTGGGGCGATTATAGATATTACCGGAAACCAGTACTGGTTTACGCTCAAGTCCTCTGTGGACTTAACAGACCCCGGTGCAGAACTACAGTATGGCCCTATAGCGGTTTCAGGAGTTAATGCCCCTCTTGGTAAGGTAGTAATGTCGATTCCTTCTGGTATGACTGACTCTTTAGTTCCAGCCACTTATAATTACGATTTACAGGAAGTATCGAGTACTGGAGTTATTAGTACTCTATTAATAGGTAAATTAAGAGTAAAGGCCGATGTTACTAGAACTGCGAATTATGCTGGAAGTTCTGCTATAGTTGTTTCCGCCGCAGGCAAGATCTTATACTCAGGAGAAACTACTTCCACATCTCCTACTGAAATATTCGAAGGTGGAATACTTAATTCTAGATATTTTATAGTTGACGAAGGAGTACTATCCTTCGATGCCTTAATTATAGGAAGAGATAATACCACGGGCGAAGCTTGTGCCTTTCAATTATATGGAGCGTTAAAGAAAGATTTAACAACTACACAAATTATCGGGAGTGTAGGAAAAACTATACTGGGCAAAGATAACGCAGCCTTTGATGTTAGTATTACTGCAGACGATGTGAATGATTCTTTAAAGTTAGAAGTAACCGCAGCAACTACTAATCCAACGAAGTGGGCTGCCGAAGTACAATATACAGAGGTGAACTTCTAATGGCTATTACTTTAGACAATCAAAATAATAAAATTCTTATGGATAGTTTGGAAATAGCAAACTCAAGTGGTTTAGTCGGTGGTGTTGTGCAAGTAACTCCATATGGTCCATTAACAGCAACAGATTTACAGACAGCTTTGGAACAATTAGCAGACCAAAGCTATCGAACGGACGAAGAGCCTACTGGACCTAATGTTCAAGAAGGTGATCTTTGGTATGATACAAATGACGATCAGCTTAAAGTTTATCGAGAAACTAGCGTCGGAGTATTCGATTGGGTGCCCATAATTGTGAGTAACGAATCAGAAACTTCAGATAACTTAGACGCAGGCTCTTACTAGGAGTAAGTAAAAATGGCAAATACTATACAAATTAAACGTACTACAGGTAGTACAAAACCTGCGAGTGTTGGACAAGGCGAGCTAGTTTATGCCTATGATACTGCTGGGTCTAACACAGGAGGCTACGGCAAAAAGCTATTTATCGGTGATCCTAACTCTCCAACAAATAACCCTAAAATAGTAGGTGGTGAATATTATACTAACTTAATCGAAGCAGCTTCTGTAGAGATTACTGGTGCTGGAGGTGTGTCTACTTATGCTGCAGGAGCAGATGGATTAGCATCTTCTATACTACTCACACAAAGTGATATTAATTTAGAATTTTCTCTTACAGATACCGGAGTATCGGCAGCAACTTATGGGTCCAGCACCGCTATCCCGAGTTTTACTGTAGATGCGAAAGGAAGGATTAGTGCTGCCAGCGAAACAACTATTGCCACTACTCTTAACTTTTTAGCCGATAGTAATGCTGGAACCTTTGACGCTGCTATTGCTCTTCTATCAGAAAGTCTTAGTGTTGTAGGTACTACGAATGAAGTAGTTACAGAAGTCTCGGCAGACAATACTATTCGTGTAGGTTTGGCGGAAAATGTTACTATTACAGGCAACCTCACGGTTAATGGAACTACTACTACCGTTAACTCTACTACTGTAACAATTGACGATCCTATTTTTACTGTAGGCGGAGACGGAGACCAAGCCTCCGAAGATAACTTAGATAGAGGTATTGAGTTTAAGTGGCATGACGGTACAGCTAAAACAGGCTTTTTCGGATTTGATGATAGTGAGGAAGCTTTTACTTTTATTCCTAACTCTACCAACACTGGCAATCTTATGTCAGGTGCCACAGGTAAAGCTATTTTTGGCTCTTTAGAGTTATCAACTGATTTAGCTGTTCAATATGGTGGTACTGGAGTTTCTACTTTTACTTCTAATGGTATTGTATATGGAAATGCTGCTAATGCTCTGCAGGTTACTCCAGCAGGTACTTGGGACGGAACAAATCTTGTAGGACAAATTCTGAGTGTAAATAGCTCAGGAACTCCAACATGGACAAACTCCATAGACGGCGGAACCTACTAAAATTTAATCTCCTCGCGTATATACGCAGGCAATCGGAGGCCACATGGCACAAACTATCAAATTAAAGCGCTCGGCCACTCCGGGCGCTATCCCTTCTCTTGAATCTTTAGAACTTGGTGAAATTGCTATCAATACAAATGATGGCAAAGTTTATATTAAAAAAGATGATGGAACTTCCCCGGATACTATTATAGAAGTAACCGGAGCTGGCGGATTAGCTAGTGGCGACCTTAACTTTCTTGATAATGAAAAAGCCATCTTCGGCACTGACAGTGACCTACAGATTTATCATGATGGGATTAGTAGCTACATTAAAGACAGTGGAACTGGAAGATTAACCATTCAAAGCGCATCAGACTTTCTGGTTGCAAATACCGCTAATACTCAAAATTATATCTACGCTGTAGAAAGCGGAGCGGTCAATCTTTATCACTCTGGCTCTAGAAAGTTTGAAACCACAGCCACAGGCATTGATGTCACGGGCAGCGTCACGGCAACTCGTCTAATCACTAGCGATGGCATTGGCGACGCAGGTTCAGCGGGTTCTGAGTCTGTATTTAATAGCGGACAAACCACGGCTAATTTTAGAGTGGCGACCACTGGCAGCGCGAATACGCTGTTCATTGACGGTGGTACTAATAACGTGGGTATTGGTACGGATTCGCCACCTTCCACACTAACAGTTCTGGGGCCTAATGATGCCACTGGTGGGATTACTTTAACCAGTACTGAAACAGATACTAGTAATAAAATAGGAAGAATAAAAAACGCACATTATACAAATGCGGAAGAGCCGTTTACGTTTGTCCAAACTAGATCTGAATTATCGGACAATGTTATTAATTTGGGTGGTTCGTCCGGTGTAGAAAATGCAGCGACTCGTATTGGATTCTGGACAACCTCAAATAATACAACATTGACCGGCACCGAAGTGATGAGGATCAACAGTGCTCAAAATGTCGGTATCGGCGAAACATCCTCGATGTTTGCAGACTACAAACTCCAAGTAAGAGACGATAATAATGGCGACTCTAAACCGCTGTTAATTTCTAATAAAAATTTTAGTGTTGGTACTACTCAAAGTGTTGCTATAAACTTCGGTTTGAGTAGAGATAGTGGTACACATAAGCCACAAGCCGGCAGAATTCGTGTTGGTCGTGAGGGAAATACTTGGGATGCTGACGATGCTAATATCGACTCTTACATGGATTTCAGTGTCTATGAAAGTAATGCTTTATCTACTAAGTTGACTATAGCCTCTGACGGCAATGTCGGTATCGGCACAAACGCACCGCAGACATTGTTAGACGTAGAAGGTGCTGCGAATACAGAGTTATTAAGAGTAGGCATTTCAGCTAACGAAAATAGTACACTTCTTATAAGTCCTTTCACTGCTGGTGCCACTAACGGTCTACAAACCATTACCAGCGGATCACAATTTGGGACTTTGATTCAAGGTGGACTTAACGGAAAATTAGTATTAGCAACTAGAGATAATGACGGATCAGATAGTATTGATTTCGTCTCCGGTGGAGGAGACTGGACTGCGGATAATATCTATGACACCACGATTGCCACTTTTCGATCAGATGGCGTTGCAATATTTCCGAGCGGAATCGTGGGTATCGGCACAAATGCTCCAGTAACACCCCTACACATCTATTCTTCTGTGGGTGGCGGGGTGACAAAAGATATGTTAACACTTCAAACCTACAGAGGAGATTTTGGCTCTGGGGGAAGTTCACTTTTATTCTTTAATACCGACAGTAATTCTTCTAATAAAGCCAGAATTAGAACATATACGGTTGATCCGGGCGAAGAATTTGAAACTGATTTAATATTTTCCGTATCTGATCGGTCAAACAGTGCTATCACCAGCATTTCAGCGAACACAACTGACATTACAGTTGTTCACGTCGCATCTTTGGGTCTTGGTGTAGAAGTCGGTGATAAGGTTGCTATTCAAGGCACTACAAATTTTAATGGTAGTTTCATAGTTACTGGGGTGACTAACTCCACTACATTCACAATCGCAGCAACTGGGTATGACGCATTTGCTACGGAGACTTCTGGTAATGTCGCAAAAGGTGAAACTTTTGACAGAATGGTTATTACTGGGAGTGGCAACGTTGGAATAGGCACGAATTCTCCAAATAGCAGGCTTCATGTAGTGCATCCTTTATCAGAATATACTACAAGTTTAGCCGAAACAACAACAAAATCAACATTACAGCTAAAAACCCACGCGGCAGATAGTACAATTACTACCTTCGGTGGGGTGTCTGGTGGCCACGCGTATATTCAGCGTAGTAATGGGCCGGGCACAACTCCATATTCACTATTGTTAAACCCATATGGCGGCAACGTGGGGATTGGTACGAGTTCGCCAATCTACGACTTTCAAATTGGAGCTTACGGAACGAGTGCTGATTCCACTCTTGCTTTGGCAACTTCTACATCGGGCACAGGCGCAATTCGCTTTGGCGATGGCACTTCAGGGACCGAAGCAAACCAAGGATTGATTCGCTACGACCATAGTGACAGCTCAATGGTGTTCTGGACATCAGCAGAAGAACGCATGCGCATCGATTCCGCCGGCGACGCAACCTTCTCAGGAGACGTTACAGTCACTGGAGATCTGTTTGTTACGGGGGCAACTACTTCTGTAAATGTAGAAGACCTAAACGTGGAACAGGGAGAAATCACTCTAAACTTTGGAGCTGGAGATACTTCAGCCGCAGCGAATGGAGCTGGTATTCGAATTCAAGATGCTGTAGATGCTAGTACAGACGCTACTATTCTTTGGAACACAACCAGCGATAAATTTGAATTTAGTCACGGCATTATATCAGCTGGACCCATTACAGGTAGCAATCTCAGTGGCACGAATACTGGAGACGAAACACAATCTAGTATTAATGCATTAGACATTACAGAAGTAGGTACTATTACGTCTGGTATTTGGAATGGTAGTGTTATTACTTCTGCTTATCTTGATGCTGACACTGCTCATCTAACAACCACGCAAACGTTTACGGGTCAAAAGAATTTTAATTCTAGCGGTGGCACTATTCCTTTAAATATATCAAGGTCTGGATCAAATGCAAATCAAGTTTTATCTATAGGTGTTACGGATACGACCGCAGAGTTTAACTATATTGAAGACACTGATTCGGAAGGAACGGGTGCTTATGGTTCTTACGTTTTTAAAGTCAGTGGAAACGAAGTAACAAGTCCAACAACTACAGTTCTTACTTTAGACGAAAACCAGGCTAAATTTGCTGGCACAATCTATACACGAGGAGCCACCTCTCTTACTCCTGACGCCACTCAACCAGGAGCAATTATTCTTGCAAAGGGAGGCAGTGAAGCTTCTCCAAGCACTGATGGAAGAGGAATAGAATTTCTTACTGCCGATGTGAATGATGGTTATGGACATCGACTAGTTTCCTTCGATAATTCAAACGGAGATACTCCTTTAATTCTTCAAAGAAGAAATAATAATGCGGCTTGGACAACTCAAGTCACGTTTGAAGGAAATTCAAACAACACAACCTTTGCAGGAGCTATTTCAGCCAGCAATCTCAGTGGCACTAACACAGGAGATGAACCAAATGCATCAACAACGGTAAAAGGTATCGTTGAGTTAGCAACTACAGCCGAAACAACAACTGGAACAGATGCGACAAGAGCTGTCACTCCTGATGGACTTAAAGACGGCTATCAAGGCTCAACGAATGTAACAACTTTAGGTACAATTGCTACTGGTACTTGGAACGGTACTGCAATTGCTTCCGCTTATCTCGATACTGATACAGCACATCTTTCCGGTACTCAGACATTCACGGGTAATAAAACGTTTAGTGGTGGTTTAGGTATATCAGATTCATCTCCAGCATTTATAATTAACGACTCAGATGCTTCCAATGCTACAAATCAGGTTGGATATATTTCTTTTCAAAGGGGAAGTGCAGAGAAGGCGTGGATTGGTTATGGTTCTTCTGGCAATCCCGATTTTACAATTAGAAATACTGAAGGCGCTGTTACTATTGATAGTAATGTTGATGTTACTGGTACATTAACTGCAACCTCAAAGTCCTTCGATATTGAACATCCCACTAAAGAAGGTATGAGACTACGTTATGGATCTTTGGAAGGACCGGAAAACGGCGTATACGTTCGTGGAAGAATGGATGGAGAGCAAGTCATCGAACTTCCGGATTATTGGCTCGGTCTTGTACATGAAGATACAATTACAGTAAGTCTTACAGCGATTGGACCAGGTTCTGTATGGGTAGAAAGTATCGAAAATAATACTATCACCGTAGGCGGAAGTGAAAAGTTCTTCTATCATGTGTTTGCAGAACGTAAGGATATTGAGAAATTAACTGTAGAGTATGATGTATGAGCTGCTTAAATTGTCATCAAGAATGTGAAGAAAATTTCTGCTCTACCGAATGCGAAGAGGAATTTGATCGCCTGAACTCCGGAGTATTAGAAGAATGAGTATAGGATACCCTTCAAAAATTCCTACACACTTTCTTCGGTGTTTAGTAGACGCTAAAAATCCTAGTAGTTATTCAGGCTCTGGAACCACTTGGACAGATCTTTCAGGATATGGCAATAACTTTACATTAAATAGCGTGGCTTATGATACCGGAGGTTGGTTTTCTTTTAATGGCTCAACAAGTTTTGCTCAATCAAATCCATCGACACCTAATAGTTTTACAGCTGACAATGATGCGTCTACGGTTAGTGTTTGGTTTCGCCCAACTTCAAATCAAGGTGGAGTAAACAAAGCTATTATTACCGATAATGCCGGACCCGAATATGGCATTTGGTACGATGGAACAAACGTAAGGTCTTATGTATACGCAGCAACTAATTCAGTGGGTGCTACAGCAGTGAATGATTGGGTAAATGTGACAATGGTTGTTCCTTATGCGGCTCGCACAGGCGATGCTGGCAGTGGGTCAACAGGCGTATACCGAGTCAGACAATATATTAATGGAAAATTGTCTGGTAGTGATACTGCAACTACTGTGGGTAATGGGTTAAATGATTGGCCTCTAAGTATAGGCAGAGATCTAGCAGGTGGAGGAACAGCTTACTTTACGGGAGACATAGGATTTGTTGCTATCTGGCAAACAGCTCTCAATGATGCTGATATTATGAAAGTATATAATGTACTCAGAGGTAGAGCATAATGGCTATTAAAAATAGTATTGTTACTTCCGGACTCACTTTCATGTATGATATGTCCAGTGACAGAAGTTTTAAGGGCAAGCCCACGACAAACTATGCACATAATGCTAATCCAGAAAGATTTGGAGCAAATCCACTTCAAGGAAATACTTATTCAGCCACCGCTCTCGGCACTTGGGACTTGAGACACCAAGATGCTATAAGAGTGTTTAGTCACAGTGGGACTGAACTTACTAGTCATATCAATACTGGCGTGACTGATTGGACAAACACATATCACGGCATCTGGACCTTTGATGAAGAGCTTGGATATCCAGTTTCTACAATGAGAGATATTGGCAATGGATCATGGATGTATGCGGGATTTGGTTTTGATGCTACTATCAATACACCTACGAAGCTGGGACTAACTACTGGAAGTAATTATGTTATCTCGTGGGACCAGTGGACTACCAACACAGGCAAGTCTGCACGCTGTGGATTATACGGACAAAATGCAACAAACACAGGAAACGGTTTTCATGATGGTTTGTCAAACACAGCAACCACTACCGCATTTAATACTAAAACCCATACTTGGCAAAGACTATATGCAATTTTTACCGTTAGCGCAAATAGAGGATTAAATGCTACATGGAGTCAATACAATTATGGACACTATACCACCAGAGGAGTCACTAAAGTTGCAAACTTTCAACTTGAAGTAGGGAATACTCCCAGCAAGTTTCTCTACTCTACGAGCACCGGCGTAACGGACAGTCGTTCAACCAGTCAAGCTATTATTGACATAGCTGGTGGTCATACTATTACAGCGAATAGTTTAACCTACGATGCAACCGATCTAAATACTTTTGAGTTTGATGGAAGCAGTAGTTATTTAGGATTGGCTTCGAATTTTATGTCGGGAAAGACTTCTGGTAGCTGGGAGTTTTGGTGTTATCCGGACACTATTCCTCCTTCCGGCCAGTATCATCAACTATATGTTCAAGAAAGTAGTCAATGGATGGCGTTATATAATTTTAATGGAGGCATATTTTTTGGATTAGACTTACAAAAATCGGGTGTGGGCTGGTTCGATGGTAGCGGAGGCAGTACCACTGGAGCAACTACACTATCCGCTGGTGATATTACTGCAGGTAGTTGGTATCACGTAGCGTATACTTGGACAGGATCTACTGCTAAAGTATATCTTAATGGAGTAGAAACGAGTTCCGTTAGTACAGGCTCTGTTGATACTTTATCCGCAGGAGCGACACCCAGAGAAATAGGAAGGCGAGGCGGTAGTACCACAGCTTGGGACGGCAAAATCGCCACAGCCAGAGTTTACGAGCGAGCACTAACAGCAGGCGAAGTCAAACAGAATTATAATGCTTCGAAAAGCAAGTACGTTTAGGAGGTACTTATAATGGGATGTTTTACAGGAACAAGAGTAAAAAATGCTACTGAACTAAAAAGAGTATCGCCAGCGGCAGGAAATCGAACTGTGATGATTCATCCGAAAGGAAAAAATGACTCATCTGAACGCTTTCTTGTGTACTGTGATATTACTACAGATACGGATGTAGGTTGGCATCTCGTATTCACAGCTTTTCCGAGAGCCACGTCTCCTTATGTGAATGCTGCAGTAAATACTTCAAATCGCACACCCGGAGGAACAGTGCCTTTGGAAACCGACACATCTCAACATAAATTTGCTGATGATGATATTCGTACAGTTTTAAATAATGGAATTAAACAAACACGAACTCAATGGTTTCATTCTAGTGTTGAATTCCCCGGTACAGTTTGGGCAACTGGTGTGATTTCAGGAACAGGTCGTAGCGCTCAGTACAATGAATTTGAGTTTCCAGATAACTGGCAATCTGGGGATAGGTCAGCGGGACAACGATTTAAAAGAAAGTGGGGACCTGACGGAGCTTGGACAGGCTGGATTACTAGTACAAGCGGCTTAGGTTGTTCTGGTGCTGTTGGTGGCTGGAGTAATTACTATGAACAAAGTTGTGTGCAGAGTTGGTATGCCAGCTGCGAAGGCGGTCCTGCAATCAATCATAAATGTGCTGGATCTGTTCAAGATCGTGCGGAAGAATTAAGGATTTGGGCAGCATGAGAGAATTAGTAGCATTAAAAGCAAGTGATGATGCATATTGGGATATTGTGTGGTGTATACATCATAGTCAAGGTTTTAACTATACGAATCCAGAAGATGTAATCGCAAAAGTAAAAGAAGTCTGGCCAGAAGTTGCTGATTGCGAATACGAAGTTGTAAATAATGAAATATACTTTATAGATTGCAATATTGATACGGTCAATCCAGGATAAAACATGAAAAATTTAACTCTTGACAGTTTGGTCTTTTTAATTTATAATACAATCTTTGGAAACTTGTTTCCTAGCACCAGAGAAAAATAATGGCAGATTCAGATAAAGACATACTTATTACCCCAAATACGAGCGCTGCTGCCGACCCTAAGATAGTATTCTCAAGCGGGGCAACGAGTGGCGATCCTATTACGTTATCCACAGTCGACGATGGTACAACGTCTACTTTAAGTTTCGAAGGCAGCGCAGGTCAGCTCTTTTCAATTTCAAATGATTTAACAGGAACAATCTTCTCTGTTGCGGATGGATCTGGAATACCTAGCATTGAAGTGGATGCCGGTGGCGAGGTTCGAATAGCAGAGTTCGGTGGTTCTATTAATGTAGGGGCTAGTATTATTCCGAACGTAAACTCAGACGGAACCACTGGTTTTGACCTAGGTAGCCCTACCTTTCAGTTCAGAGACTTATATTTAAGCGGTACTAGTTTAGTTATGGGCGGTACTACTTTAAGTATAGGGTCAGGTAAGCTAGAAGTTGCGGGGAGTGCTCTAGCTACAGAAGCCTATGCAGCTTCTCAACCAGGTCCTCAAGGTGCTCAAGGTACTCAAGGTGCTAAAGGTGCTCAAGGTGCTACAGGTTCTAAAGGTGCTCAAGGTGCTGGAGGTGCTCAAGGTACTCAAGGTGCTACAGGTTCTAAAGGTGCTACAGGTTCTAAAGGTGCTACAGGTTCTAAAGGTGCTACAGGTTCTCAAGGTGCTACAGGTTCTCAAGGTGCTACAGGTTCTAAAGGTGCTACAGGTTCTAAAGGTGCTACAGGTTCTAAAGGTGCTACAGGTTCTAAAGGTGCTACAGGTTCTCAAGGTGCTACAGGTTCTAAAGGTGCTACAGGTTCTAAAGGTGCTACAGGTTCTAAAGGTGCTACAGGTTCTAAAGGTGCTACAGGTTCTAAAGGTGCTCAAGGTACTCAAGGTTCTAAAGGTGCTACAGGTACTAAAGGTGCTCAAGGTACTCAAGGTGCTCAAGGTACTCAAGGTGCTCAAGGTACTCAAGGTGCTACAGGTACTAAAGGTGCTCAAGGTACTCAAGGTGCTGGAGGTGGTGCTGGACCTCAAGGTGCTCAAGGTGCTCAAGGTGCTCAAGGAGCTACAGGAGGCTTTTCAACTAATTCTAACGCACAAGTTAATTCTTTGGGTGTTGGGGTCATCGCGACCGGAGGAGCTGGGTCTATTAGAGCAACAGGGGATATTACTGCTTTCTACTCTTCAGACTCAAGATTTAAAGAAAATATCCTTCCTATAACCAACAGCATAGAAAAAGTAAAATCACTCTCTGGAATAACGTTTGATTGGACGGATGAGTACATGGTTGAGCATGGGGGAGAAGATCCTTATTTTATGAGGAAAAAAGATGTAGGGGTTATAGCACAAGAACTTAAAAAAGTTTTGCCCGAACTAGTGGTAGAGAGACCTGATGGAACTTTAGCCGTTAAATATGACAGAATTAGTGCTCTACTTATTGAAGCGATCAAAGACTTGAATGAGATTGTGGAGAAAAAACAATGACAATAAAAGCTTCAGGGTCTTCGTTATCTTTTAGTGAAATTTTTACCGAGATGAATGGTCCGGTTTATGAAGGAGTTAAGACTCAAAGTAATGTAAGTATGAGATGGTGGATAGGACATCCATTAGACAGTGACTCTACTCCTGGAATGCCTCAAGATACTAATCTTAGTATGAGTGATTTTTATAGTAAAACACGGTATGGCTACGATGAAGATTCTTTTAGTAATCGATTTATAACAACTTTTAGTAATGGAGATATGGCTGTTGAGTTACTAAGTGATTTTGGTTTTGTTACTGCTACAGTTTCTAGTTCGGCTACTGGAGGTACTATTCCTACCCTGGGGTATGGTTATGATGGAAATAACTTAGGTCCAAGCAATCTAAGTGTCCTCCAGGGTAGATTTGCAATATTTACTATTCAGTATAAAAGTGCGTATACAGGCGGGAAGATTACAATGTCAGTCCAACCTCCTGGCTCGGGCTGGATTAATGGATCTTTAGTCAATCCAAGGACCTTGAACAGATTTAATACTAATGGGGGCTCTGGAGCGAATTTTACCAACTACTGGAGTGTTGGCAATATACGTTTTTACAATGATAATGTTGAAAGAAACCTTTTGAACTCCCTCATGACTAATCCTATGGATAGTGTATTCGGAGGAAGAAATTTTCAACTCTCTTTTAGAATTTTAATGGAAGAAGCTGTAATTTCAAATACGAGTGCATCTTCACCCTTAATTTTTAGGACTAGAGAAACTGCAACAAGTCAACCAGATATTTATCGAGAAATTGGTATTTATTACGGGTTTGTTTAATAGGATAATTTTATGGAACCGACAGAAACAAAAATTTTACATATTTTAACATATACTAACCATGAGACATACCCAGATAACTTTGCGTATGCGGTTCAATATGTTTATAACTTTGAGCACGAAGGAAAAAAAGTTAGTAGCGCATTTACAGCGGAACTAAACACTGATAATACAGATAACTATATTCTTTGGGAGGAGCTTACAGAAGAAACTGTTTGGGGCTGGATATCTGACGAAGAGCTGGCTAGTACAAAGGCTGTAGCCATGCAACAAGCTAATGATAGACTTTTCCCTAATTATACCACTCACGAAGTATTTCCCTGGGGGTCATAAAAAAGGGGCATATAGCCCCTTTTTATTACTCTCCCACTTCTGGAGTTTTTTCTAGTTCTGTCTGAAGTAGTCCTTCGAAACCTCTGCGAGCAACTTCAACTTGATCAAGTCGTGCTTGAGTAGCTGTTTTCTGCTGCATTAAGTCCTGAATTTGTCCTACCAAATATTTTGCATTATCTGATAAATCTTCAATAACGTAAGTCTGTTCATTAAATACCAGAGTGGGTTTTTCTTGAATATCAGTCATTATATTTCCTATTTAAAAATGTCTTGCCAGTTACCAGTAGTACTGGCTCTAGCGTATTCTGTAGAACGATTTTCGAAAAAGTTCGTATGTTCTACTGCGTTTATCATATAGTCTAACCAAGGAAGTGGATTACTTTCAGAATTGAAAATCTTCTTCATTCCTAGACCCATAAGTCTTTTGTCGGCAATATACCGAATGTATGCTTTTACTTCGGGAGCCTTTAAGTCTTTCACTTCAGCACTTCCAAAAGCAACATCAATAAATGCGTCCTCTAACTCTACCACTCTCTCGGCGGCACAGTAAATTTCATACTTTAATTCATCGTTCCATATTTCAGGGTTCTCTTGAATATAAGTTCTGAAAAGTTTTGACATTCCTTCAACGTGTAAGCTCTCATCTCGAATTGACCAAGTAACAATCTGGCCCATATTCTTCATAAGATTGTGACGCGGAAAGTTCAATAGAATAGCAAAACTACTAAACAATTGTACTCCTTCCGTAAAGCCACTGTATACTGCTAGTGTTTTAGCAATATCTTTTTTAGTGTTCATATTAAAGTTAGTCAAGTATTCATGTTTATCGGACATCTCTTGGACTTCCATAAACATTTGATACTCTTCTTCAGGAAACCCAAGAGTTTCTAGAAGAGTAGAATATGCGTCCTGATGAACGGCTTCCATTGCTGCAAATGCAGACAACATCATTCGTACTTCAGGAGCTTTAAACGTAGGCAGATAATGCTTCGCATATCCACAGCAAACGTCTACATCACTTTGCGTGAAAAAACGAAAGATATGTCCAAGCAAACGCTTACTACTATCATCCAAAGAACGATAATCTTTAAGGTCGTCTGCCATCGGGACTTCTTCTGGCATCCAATGAAGATGCTGTTGCGTCTTATACGCTTCATACGCCCAGTTATACTGAAACGGTTTGTAATAATTTCTTTCATCTGTAACCATAAACTACCCCTCACAAGCTAGACACGAATCTTCGTCGTCAAATATAAAATCTCTTAGTTTCTCGTCAGACACAACTTCTGCACGTTTGTATGCTTCACTTCTTGCATAGTACAATGTTTTCATACCACGTCGCCAAGCAAGCATATGAACATTGTGTAGTTCCTGCTTACTTACATCTGCGGGAAAGAATAAGTTTACAGATTGTGACTGGCAAATATGCTGCTGTCGGTCTGCTGCAAACTCTACAACCCAGCGCTGGTCAAGTTCAACGGCTGTTTTGAATACATCTTTCGTCCAAGTATCGAGAAAGTCAAGATGCTGAACGCTGCCTCCATGTGTCATAATATCTTTCCACACTTCGTCTGTATCCATTCCTAGCTCGTCAAGAACATGCTCCAAGTATTCGTTTTTCAGAAGACTTGTACCAGACTTTGTTTTCTGAGTGAAAGCATTCGCACGATAAGGCTCGATGCTCGGACTCGTGTTTCCACAAATAATACTACTACTAGCATTTGGGGCGATAGCAAGAAGATGAGCGTTACGCACTCGACCGCTTGCATCATCGGGGCAAGGGCCCCTTTCCTTTGCAAGCTGTTCTGTAGCCGCTACAGCTTCCGTCTTGATTTGAGAAAACATTCTCATATTAGCACTCTTTGCCATCGCACTTTCAAAAGCAATATTGTGTCGCTGAAGATAGGCATGAAAACCCATCGCTCCAAGACCAATTGAACGCTCTCTCATTGCACTAAACTTCGCTTTTTCAAGAGAAGAAGGTGCGTGCTGAATGAAGAATTCTAGTACATTATCTAGCATACGAACTAAGTCGGGAATGAACTCGGGAATATTCTTCCAGCTTTCATACTCTTCCAAATTCACACTAGAAAGACAACATACTGCCGTTCTTTCTTCGTTTGTAGGCAGAGTAATCTCTGAACACAGGTTAGAGTGGTGAACACGCAAGCCTAAGTTTCTTTGAAACTCGGGCAAGTCATTATTTACTGCGTCTTCAAACATAATGTAAGGTTCGCCAGTTTCTACACGGTTCTGAATGAGCTTCACCCAGAGTGCTTTTGCAGCAACAGTATTCGTTACTTCCCCACTATGAGGGTCAACCAAATCCCAGCTATCATCAAATCCGGGCTCTTGTGTCGCTTGCGCGATTAGCTTCATAAAGCTATCAGGAATGACCACAGCATGATGAAGATTGGTAGACTTTCTATTGATATCGCCGCCAGTAGGCTTGCGTACATCGAGAAACTCCTCAATCTCGGGATGAGAAATGTGTAAATAAGCTGCATATGAACCTCTCCTAGTTACTCCTTGTGAGAAAGCCAGCATCTCTGCGTCAACCACTTTCATAAAAGGGATAACGCCGGTGCTTTCGCTTCCGTTACTTGTGCGTGAACCTACAGAGCGAATGCTGCTCCAGCTTCCGCCCACGCCACCACCTACGGAAGACAAGAATGCATTCTCCGTATAGTGCCCTGTTAGCCCTTCTCTGCTATCTTCAACGTAGTTGAGAAAACAAGAAATAGGTAGTCCACGAGTAGTCCCTCCATTCGAAAGAATTGGAGTAGAAAACATAAACCACAGATTGCTTGCGTAATCATACAATCGCTGTGCGTGAGCTTCGTCATCTGCAAAGGCTCTCGCCGCACGTGCGAAAGCGTCTTGAGGCGACGATTCACCTTCAATAAAATATCTATCTTCTAGCGTTTGAATACCAAACTTAGATAGAAGACGATCTCTTCCATAATCAATTAACATTTATATATTCCTTTACTCGTTCGTCTATTTCTAGTAGACTATGCCCAGGATGTTCAATTGCTTCAGCACAATAGCTTATCAAATCCATCATCCTATAATTTTTTAGTATTAGATCCTTGCTCGCATTAAGAGACTGAATATATTTATACCTACTATCTATCGGTAAAGCATCATAAATATCAAATGCTGTACCATACTGTTGAAGAAGTTCAGTAGCTCTTTTAGGGCCAATCCCTGGAACTCCATCAATATTATCTCCTTTATCTCCTGTCAAGACTTTAAAAGAGATATAATCTTCTTGAGGAAAGTCGAAAAACTCATCCCAGTTAAATACTGTAGTCTCTTTACGAGTTACAGTAGAGAACCTAGACACATTTTCATTTACTAATAAATCCCAATCTCGGTCACTAGAAATTAGCCAGATATCATTGATACCGAACTTTTCTCTATGAACTGCAACATAAGACGCTAAATCGTCCGCTTCTACTTGGAAGTATCGAAGAACCAAAAACTTATCGTTTAAAGTTTCTAGTGTTCTTTCGTACTCTTCGAAGAAAAGTTTAATGTCTTCCTTCTCTTGCTCCGTTTGATCTTTATATCTTTCCTTTCTGTTTTCTTTATACTGTGGGTCTATATGCTTTCTATATGCGCTACTTCCCCAGTCGCCTGCAATAATAATCTTACTACATTCGTATGATTGAGCTAGACTTTCCACTGTTCGCACATAGTCTAGTTCAAAATCTAGTTTTCCTTGATGCTTCCAACGAAATGCTAAATTCATTCCGTCAACAATAAGAGCATTCTTATTTGGTTCCATTATTCTTTCTTTAAAGTTGGCCACGAGTCCACTCCATAGTTTCATTTTCTAGCCATTCTTCAGCTAACATTACATAGCAATCTAACCAAGAAATATACATATGTTTTGTACTTTCCGGTTTAATACTAGTTACTACGAATACTTTTGAGCGTGAGTACTTAAAGAATAACAATGGTTGTTGTAGTTTAAGTTCCGCTTGTTTTACTATCTTTTCCCACCACAATAAAAGGTAATTAGTTTTATTTGTAAATACCTTATCACTTAGGGGGGATTTTTCATAATTCTTTACTTCTATACAAAACGCATTATTAGCGTCTGGTATATATAAATCGCCTTTCAAATAAGCGAGAGCCCCCGAACTGGGGACTCTCTCAAACTGTAGGCCAGAGGCATCACGAAGCATATCTCTTACAAGATACTCTCCTCGCTGTCCTTTCGCTCTCGAATCTACCATTATGTTACCAACCTACTTATACTTGAGCTTTTAATTACTTCTACTTTCTCTAGTAATGGATGAGACCACCCATGATTTACTAAATAAGTATTAAGCTCTTCCTCTAATAGAACTTCTACCAGCTTTTCTTTTCCTACCTCATCCAGTACTGTCATAACTTCGTCTAGAAATAGAACATTAATACGACTAGAGGATAAACTGCTCATCAACTTGCGAATAGCAAGAAGAGTAGCCGTGTTTACTCTTGCCAATTCTCCACTCGAAAGTGCTAGAATATCTACTACGTTTCCATTATCTGTGATTTCTACATTGAGTTTATCGTTATTCACGGCAAAGTTCAATGTAAAACGACCGTCTGAAAGTTCTGCGAGATATTCGCTCGTTAATTCTTCCAGTTCTTTAACAAGATTTTCGATCTTGTATGCAATGAGTCCGTTTGTACTAAAAGCTTTTTTCAATATTTCAAGATTACCTTTCTTAATTCCTAGAACATTATACCGAGATACTACTTCTTCGAGTTGTTTTTCAAACTCAGCCGTTTGTTCAGTTATAACTTCTATTTTAGCGTTATAAGCTGAACGAGCTTCGTTCTCTCTTTGCAATACATCTATTTCATTTTTCTGTGTTGCAATAGTATTCCGGATATTAGTAATGCGAACTTTGAGAACTTCTTCGTCAACTAATACAGTAGGAAGTGTACTATCAACCGAGCGATATAACTCCTCCCACTCTTTCTGTTTCTTTGACTTTAGTGCGAAGTTTTCATTGTTCTCTTGAATCTCTTTAATTTTCTTCTGGATATTTGTGTGCTTGTCTTGCTCGATTTTAACTTTCTCTTCTTCTTCAGAGATGTGTTTTTTCTTAAAATCTTCTGTAACGGATTGTTCACAGGTAGGGCATACATTTTCCAAGTTCTCCATCTTTTTGATGATTTTCTGTCCTGAACCGATAGACCCCGCTATAGCGCCTAGCTGTGACTGCAACTCATCGTATGAAATATGCTCGGAAGCTTCAATTGCTTGAATTTCCTGTATATTAATTTCTTTCAACATACTTTTATATTGATTATTTTGAGAAATTTGACGATTTGTTGATGAAATATTTTTAATTTCAGCCATAAGAGAACTCAATGCTTCCTCATCCTCATCTGAGATTTTCGGAAGATTTACAAGTTCTCGTGGGGTAGTATCCGTCAGTTTATTATTTTCCAACCATTTCTCAACAGTGGAAATACGACCTTCAAGCTGGGCATATTCTTGTTCAACCCCTCGCGAAGCTTCTTTAAAAACTTCAAAGAGATTTACATACTTTTCTAGACCAAGCAAGTCTATCAGGAACTTTTTACGGTTCGCATCGGTAGCAGTAAGAAAATTCAAACTAGCGTTAGGATGTTGATATACTACTTGTGTAAAAGTTTTAAAGTCTACGCCAAGCACTTCTTGAATAGTTTTATAAGTATTGGTAGCCGTATGACTACCAATATCTTCACCATTCTTAATGAACTTTACTTTTAAGTTAGACTTTCTTTGAAGGTCGATCTCATACTCATCAGCTTCTTTACTGAACGTAAGGCTAATAGAGTATCCATTCTGCAACTCTCTATTTGGAATATCAGCTTTCTTAATACCTTTGGAGTTTTTATTAAATAGAACTTCTTCCAAAATGAGAGGAATAGAAGATTTTCCAGCGCCATTGTAACCCAAGATTTGGGTAAGTCTGGTGGAAGCTAAATCGAGTTCATTGCCTTCTCCATAAGAGAAACAATTACTCCATTTCAATATTTTTAGCGTAATCATTATATAGTCCTAATATTTCGGGTATTTTATCTTCAGCTATTTCTAGCACGTAAGTTAAGTATTCTACTAACTCTTCTCCAACGGAGAACTCTTTATCCAAAACAAGTGTCGCTTCAGAACTTCGTTTTACAACTTTCTTATCAAGAAGGTCGCTGGAGCCTACTTTTGCTAGGTCTCCGAGATCTCCCTCTAGTTCGTAAATAACATGGTCATATAGCCCCGTGGTCATTTCAGCAGGGTCACTGACTGTTTTACGAATAAGCTGTGGAAGTTCCATCTTCTCCCAATACCAGTCCCAGTCTTCAAGTATAACTAGAACTCCGGTTTCTACTTTCGATCTATGAAAGCTAGTAGTCATCGGACTTCCTGGGTATACTATATTTTTCTGGCAATTAGAATGGGAATGCAAGTCTCCCGCAAATACTTTTGGAAACCTTGCAAATCTTTCTAAGTCTACTTCCGGCTGAACATGAGGGGGTATTTCACCCCTCACATGAGTAAAGACCGGAAAGTTCTTATTCAGCATCTCAATAGAATTCTTCTTGTGTAAATCACAGTAAGGAAGAATACTAAAACCTCTTTCATCTTCGTATGCTTCGTCAATAATAGTAACCTTATCATTTAAGGAATGGGTTACTTCTTTTAACGCCGTAAAGAATGTTTTATTCTTTCTAGTCGCCTCATGATTACCGTCATAAATGAGAGTTTCAATCTGACAACCTTTTACAAAAGTGAAGTATAATTCTAGTTCTTCAATAGTTGGAACTCTATCAAAGATATCGCCGCCAATAATATGCAAGTCGGCATCATCTTCCAACAGATAAATCTGATGAAAGAAGCTGTCATAGCGAGCACGTGCCCAATTGACGGGTACGTTCTTCTGACCTAATTTTATGTGCCAATCGGCGGAGAATAGTATTTTCATTCTTTATGTATTAACTCTAATTCTTTTAAATAACTACAGACATATTGTCTGCAGGATAAAGGCCTAACGTCATATATAGTACAGCTTCTAATTTCTTCAGAATAAAAAATACAAGGAAGAGATTCTTTAGTTCTATCCAATTTTATAGCTGGATAAGACCCCGAATCTTGATAAGTATTTTTATCTGGAAATAGTCGTGAACCTTCTTCGTAGGAGTATAAAACATCTTCAAATTTTATGTTTCTATTATTATAGAAATGTTTTAAATGTTCTATAAACTGATAAGAATCTACAATAGGTCCTATTATATAGTTTCTAGAACCTACCGTACAGCAGCCTCCGTAGTTTCCCTCAAAACCTTGACATTTTTGGCTACAAATACTAGAAGTATCCATTAGCTAATGTCAAACTCGTCTTCAATTGAGGAATCGACTTCATCCTTCCCAGAACCGCCAGTAGCAATTCGTTCCAGTAACTCTTTCTGAGCGTCTGGAGTTGGTCTAGGAAGTAACTCATCAATAGAAGTAGCACCAGCTACAGCAGCTCTCTCGTCATCATTTAAAGGACGAATACCTTTCTGACATTTGAGAGTTTGAAGAGTATATTCAACATTATATACGTTTGGTCCAGTCTTGGTACGCTTAAAGTGAATGTCCCAACCAGCATCTAAGTCGGTAGGGTCGCCCAAGTCTTCAGCAGCAACTAGAATCTGATCCATTAATTTTTTCTTTAGATTAAATACTTTGGTTTTACCGTCTGAAGGATCAATACACTGTACAGAGTAAGACCAACCGCATTTTAAATCAGGGTAGAAGTCTCTAACCCAATCTTTTTCTACGTTTACAAATGCTTCTTTCTGTCGATCAAAAGATAAACACTCCATAGGAATGTTCTTTTCGTTTTCGCCTTTCACCCAGTAGATATACCGAGGAAGAAGATCTCCAAAAATACGAACGCAGTTATCGCCGTTCTTGTAAGTGAATTGTTCTAGTGAGGACTTCTTAGCCCCACCAGCAGATGATGTAAATTTAATACCCATAGTTTTTTCCTTTAGTGTGTGACTTCTTCCCAGCAGAAGAATACTTCCTCTTCTATTCTAGATAGTAGCCTGTTGTTGTCAATAAGTTCAGTAGGAATCGGTGCTAAGAACAGATTCAAACTGCGTTTAGTTGTGGCTTCATATTCAGCATAGCTGCGAAAGCTGGCCAGTGCCACATACTGGGCCAACTCATTATCACCGAACTTGCTTCGGTTTGATATTATTTTTTCTGGGTGCAGTATAAAACTATTGCCTGACCAGTCTTGTTGTGACAAGCGATAGATAGAGTCGTACCTATTTCTAGGTAGAGTAGGATATGTTAAATAGGCAATCAGCGTAACTATGGAAGAAGAATCTCCACGCGTTGCCGCATACATTTTTGCCCAGTTAAAAAGAATCACTGCTATGTTCTCGAAGTCAAGTGTATATTATACGGGGAAATAGCTCCCGTGTCAAGAAATTTTTTTCACATGTCCTTAAAGAAAACATTATACCCTTGCTGAAGGTAATGACCTAACCGAAGTTTGGCTTGCTTCTCAGCCGTCTTTCCTTTAAGATTAATATCTACTACTACAGGATCTATCTTTCCTGGATACTCTCTAATAACTCTCCCTACAAGCTGGGTTAGTAGAGGTGTGTTGCTTACTGGAGTGGCAAGTATTAAACAACTTAAAGGATTAACACTAATGCCTTCCGAGAAAATACTTTGAGTCCCTAGGAGTATGTCTACTTTTCCACTTTGAACTCGTTCTATTTTCTTTTCCCTCTCTGCTAGAGGTACTTCTCCAGTAATCAACTCACAATGTTCGCCTAGGGTTTCTTTTACTCTCTTTAGAAAGTAAACTCGGTCAGACAACAAGAGAACTTTATGTCCTTGCTTTCTATACGCCGCAGCAAGAAAACAAATTAACTTTCCATACTCTTCTTGCCTAACCAAATCATTAATACGGTTCGCCCAAGGTATTTTAGCCCCATCCATAAATCTTATCTTTGTTTGGATAACCTCTATAGTTGGTTCCATATAGTTTTCTTTGGGTGGAGTAAACTTAGTATGCCCAAAATAATCAGGCATAATAACATGTTTTCCATCCTTTCTTTGAACCGTACCAGACAACCCTATTTTATATCTAGCATAACTAGCATCTACTAGCTTACTGAAAGTGTTAGCGGGTATATGATGACACTCATCAATAATAATGGTTCCGAATTCTTTTTCTATTTTTCCACGCAACTTGTAAAGTGTTTGTATATTGCCAACGACTATAGGAGGAGAAATGTCGTACTTCCCAGACCCTATAATCCCTGGCTCTATACCAAATACCTTCCTTATCTCCTTCTCCCACTGGGTTCGTAGAGACACTGTATGCGTAACTACTAGAGTTTTTTGCCCAAGCTTTGCAGCAACGGCTAATGCAGTAAAAGTCTTCCCCCAAGATACAAAAGCATTGATAATAGCATTATCTTCTATAGCGTCATATACATCCTGCTGACTTTCCCGAAGGTCAAATCCGAACTTTGGAAAATCTACGGGCAGTAGTACTCGCTTATCTTTTATTTCATACCCTTCAGGAATTAAGTCGAAGCGTCCAACAGGTATAGATACTAACCCATTTCGTATCTTCCTAACATTTTTAATCATGGTAGGAGCTACGTCTGATCTATATGAATCTATTTTATAGGTCAAAGCTTTATCCAAGGCATTAAAAGCCTGGGGATCAATGTCCATATAAATTCTGTTGGATACTACCGCTTTCAACTTTTATTCATCCCAATTAGACCTTTTTGTCCAGAGAACAAAACTATGTTTTACTCCCTCTATTAACGGTAGAGATTCGTGCGGGTGCGTAACTTGTCCTGGCCATAAAAGAAGATCCCCTATTTCTGTCTTCCTATTACTATAGTTTTGTCTAGGGAAAAATAAATCTCCTCCTACATAAGAATCGCTAAGCTTTATACTGCCAGTAACCAAGGAGTGGTCATGGTGTAAATCCAGCGAGGTCTGAGTCTCTGTAGTATATTTTATTATAAAACAGTCTCGTATACCCCACAAAGTTAGTTTTTTCCAATATTTTTCAGAAATATAAACTATAACATCATTGTACATATCTTCAAACTGTTTGTATAGCTCAGGTAATTTATTTAATCTTATTTCTTGCCCAGGGTACGAATCATTATCTACACTTCTCCAGCTAGATAGTTTTTCACACTCTTTAATTATTTCGGAACAAAGCTCTTTGCGCATAAAGTTTTTTACTAGTATTATTTCATTCGATACTTCGTAAATTTTATGAGTTCCTATATATTTTAAGATCATTTAGACCACATCTCTTCTTCTAGCTTTCTTTTTTGATACTCTTCTTTTCTTTTATGAACTACGAAGTTTTCTACCCAGGCTAATCTATCAGTCAAAGTGTCTAATCTACTTAGCGTTTGGTCCAACTTTCGAGTTAGCTCATCAATAACTACGTCTTGTTTCATATGATACCTTTTGTATATTTCTCAGTAAGGTAACTTCTTACAAAATCACTTCTTACAATATCAGGTATGCCAAACTCAATAAAATCAAACTCGTACATACCATTGATTATCTTAATAAAATCTTTCAATCCACTATTTTTAAGGTCAGACTGGAAGAAATCACCACAGAAAATAATCCTACAATTCTTGCCTACCCTAGTGATAATGCTATCTAGCTCATGGAAAGTCATATTTTGACATTCATCCACAATGATCACACTATCATTAAAAGTTGTTCCTCTTATGTAAGAAGTAGTTAAAAAATTGATAACTCCTTTTTGCTTTAGCTGTCCATAGGGATTATCTCCACGACTAAACAGCTCTTGCATAATACTTACATAAGGAGCCTCATAGACTTTAGATTTTTCATCTTCTGTTCCAGGAAGAAACCCCATTTCCCTTGTGGGGACGGCACTTCTAACTAGAACTATTCTACTGTACTCTTCTTTTTGTAGGTCATCTAATGCTAGATATAGTGAGATAAAGGTTTTACCCGTTCCTGCACATCCATGTAACATTAGGTGCTTGTCAGAATCAAAGACTGCAACTTGAGACTTTGTTAAAGGCTCTATCTCTTTTAAATAAAAGTTAAGCGCTGATAGAGCATCTCTTTTTTGATTCCTTCTTCCCATTAAATTTTCCTCCTGCTATCTTCTAGCTTATCCTCTGATAAACTATATAATAGCCACGGGCGAGAGTTTAAATGTAAAACTTGAGCCCAGTCCATAGCTAATGGAGGTTCTTTTACTATAAAAGCGAAGTTTACTCCTTTTAGCCAAATTCTTGAATGAGTATTTTGTAAGTCTTTTCTTACAATTTTTATTGATTTTATTTTCTGAAACTTTGTCTTTTCGTATGAGAATATAACTCCGTTATTGTCTATCAACACTGTAGTTTTATTTTTTACAATGTCTAGAAACTCTTCATATACGACAATCAGTCTTCTCTTTTTATGTGGTGTCTGTAGTCTCCTTTTTCCAAGAGTATCTCCAGGCTGGTTTCTATCATCTACTACTAGGTCATTGACAAGTAGCAAGCCATCTCGAAGATAGAAATCCTCAGTGCCTAGAGAATACACAGGAAACTTTATAGATCGAAGTATCTGTTTATATGTTAACGATATTACCATACTTTTTACTGAACTTACCCATTGAGTAATCCTCGCCAATCTCAAAGTCACAACCTACAGGAGCGCCGGAGATATAAATACCTCTGTCTCTTTGTATTTCGGTTTGTAATATCGAACAATATTCTTCTACTTCATCGTTCGGAACTTCTGCAAGCACGGAATCGTGAACCAGTGCGAAGATTTTACTCTTCATCTTCTTCTGGTTTAGTATTCCGTGAGCTTCTATAGCCCCGATTAAGTTTATGTCGGAAGCAGCAGATTGAACTAGGAAGTTAAGTCCAGATCTAATGGCATGTCCTTGAACTCCTTTGTTATCAGACTTAACATCAGGTAATCTTCTCTTTCTACCGAAATGAGAATAGATACTTCCATTCTTTCTGATAAGCTCTTTCTGAACCTCAATCCACTCCTCTAGCTTCCAGAAAGCACCAAAGTATTCTTTGATGATTTGTCTAGCCTGGACAACTGAAAGCTTGCCTCCATCTTTAGTAACCTGCTCACTGATTTTATTTGCACCGGCTCCGTACATAATACCAAAGGTTACTGCTTTTGCTGCTTGACGATAGGTCGTATACTTCTCTGCCACATCTTCGACTTCACAGTCTAGTTTAAATACTTTGTGTGCAATCGTAGAGTGAAAGTTTCCTCCAGAACGAAATACGTCCTGAAGCTCCAAGTCATCTGCCAATACGGCAGCGACATATACTTCGGCAGTTGTTAAATCCATTGCAACAATCTGATGGCCTTCGGGAGCACGAATACACCCTTTCACAATCGGATTGTCTCTAGGAAGTTGCTGCATATTCAATTTACCACTAGAAGATAGTCTTCCAGATGTAGTTCCATGAATATTGAAGTTGGTCCGTAAGTGACCGTCCCTATCAAGCTGTGGAATAATCTTATCGAGATAAGTATTCTTAATCTTAGTTTTCTTACGAACATCTAAAATTAACTGTGGAATCTCATGTTGAAGAGCGAGCTTCTCTAATACTTCAGCATTAGTTGAGTTTTCTCCCTTCTCCGTCTTAATTCCAGTAGGCTCTAGCCCAACATAGTCGAACAATAACTTACGCAATTGTAGAACACTGTTTGGATTAAAGTCTTTACCTTCTGCTGCTTGGAAAGCGGCCACACCAGGATGGCTTTGCAATTTACCAACAGCATCAGTAATTTCCTCTAGCATAAGATCTTGACTCGCTATGAGCCTTTCCTTATCAAAAGGAACTCCGTTATCTTGAACAGCCATAAGGAACCTACAAGCGGGCAACAAGATAGTCTTGTACACACGCATCAAGTTAGGATTACCCTTCTTCAGTGCTCTTTCAAACTTCTCAAAGATTGTGAAAGTAGCACAGGCATCGATAGCAGCATAAGTCTGCATAACTTCAAAAGGAATCCACTCCCATTTGAAATCATCTTTTAGCACACCATTCTGCTTACGATACTCGTCCATCCAAGTATACATAGGTTTTTCATAATCGCCGTAGTCTGTATACTTCATAGCGAGCATCTTCAGGCCGTGAGTGCCTGGGTTCTCGTCAAGCATATAATGCATGAGCATTGTATCTTCAAACTGTGAGAGTTTCACATTGAAATGATACTCAAACATTGGAATATCGAACTTAGCGTTATGGAATACCATTCGCTTCTTATCAAATAACTCCTGAAGTTTCTCTTCTACAGACTCATCAATAGTATCGGCATTAATATAAGCACCTGAATCAGGTTTATAGCATAAGCTAATACCAAGAATATACCCATTCCGAGGATACAGACCAGTAGTCTCTGAGTCGATTCCGATAAAGTCGTAGGGCGAGTCAATACATCTTTGAATGTAATCCAAAGTCCCTTCAGTTGTTGTAATACCGACAAATTTTTCGTCATTTATTTCGGCCTTCTTCTTGTCGCCAGAAATATACCCGATGATATTGTTTCTAGCATCTTCCCAAGTCTTCTTAGCCTCTGGCTTAAAAGATAGCATTGCAGGATTAATAGTAGGAAGAAATTTATCGTCTACTATAGTTCCGGCATATTGCATAACTTGAGTTACTTTCGTGTAATATTTTAGTGGTTCTGAGCCAATTAGAATTATCCATTCATAGGCATCAGGGTCAAACTCCAGATCTACGTCCTTCATTAAAACTTTGGATAGCGTAGGGTCTGAAGCAAGAGAGAATCGGTCAAATTCAAACTCATTCTCGAATAAGCGAACGTAATCGTTTCTACTTGGTTTTGATTCAATCAAGGCTATACTAGCCATATAGTTTTCTCCGCAGTCCAGTTACTTGGTTTTGTCCGAGTGAGCCTGGATCTCCAGACTTTAAACTAATTACTCGAACGGGAAAGTCTCTCGCTAATTTCTTTACGTGTTCTGCTGCTTGAACTCCTGCTTGGTCAGCATCGAAAATCAAGTCAAGGCCCGTAACGCCTGAAATCTTTAAATAATTAAACTTTGTTTCGTTAAAATTCTTAACACCGAAACAACATACTGCATTCTCTAGTCCTTTGTCGTGAAGATTTATCATATCAAAGATACCTTCTACGAGAATAACACGCCCCTGTAGTGGGCGAACTTGTGGAAACAGAGGTAGCTTTACCCCACTAGGGTAGAACATATACTTATTGTCTAAGGTTCCTGTTTCATCACGACCTTGGAAAGCGACTATTCTTCCACTGGCGTCCTTAATAGGAAAGTTAATCCTCCCTATAAACTGCTTATCATGATGACGAAACGCTTCAAATTTTCTATAAGTTTCTGGCTTTATGTCTCTCCAGTTTCCGATATAAGACATAAATCCTTCGGGCATCGAGAGACCTACACCAGCAGCTCGTAAGTTATTGATAAGTCTTTTTAGTTTTTCCCTACGCATTTCTGTTTCACTATAATCTACATTATAGTGGCGGAATAAACTACCTTTGTAGCCGCAAGAGAAACAATTGAACACCCCAAGAACTTTGTCAATCCTCATACTAGGATTGCCATCGTCATGTTCTGGATTGAGGCAGCGAATTAAAACATCTCTGCCAGAGAGTTTGTAATAAATACCTCTCTCTTCAAGTAGTTCAATTACTGCACTCATAGTTCGTATACCTCTTCATCGGGACCGTCTTTGTCTTTAATATAACCCGTCTCAGGGCCAATAGCTAAAGACGCCCAGTCCATAGTAGAAGTAAAACTTACTTCATCAGAGTTTCTCATTTTTGCACAATTAAAGCTAATGATATTATCTTCTTTAGCATGTGCGTCAAGAGTAAAGGCTGCATCCGCAGCATCTAATATACCCTTAGCAAATCGAGCTTCGCCGGAAGCATCAATCTGATAAGGAGACACCATAATAAAACCATAGTCTTGTGCATAAGTTTTCAACGCCTTACTTACTTCTATCTGTTCTGTCCAGTCATACTGACCCATACGCCCATTGGAAACCATAGAACGCTTTACTTGGTTGATATAGTCAACGATTACAACTCGTGGCTGTAGTCTTGCTATCTTCTTATCTAGCTCTGTACGAATATTTGCTAGAGTAAGAGACGGTGAATATACAACGTCAATCTGCTTCTCTCGCAAAGGCTTCGCTGTAAGCTCATTGTGATAAACATCAAAATCACGATGTGAAAGATAGCGAGAAAGTGCTCTCTCGCCGTCTTCAAATCGTTGAGACCACCAACGAGCAACCTGTTCCCACTCACCTATAGATAGGTTACGGTTACGTATTGCAGCCGCAGGAACGCCAGTAGATATACTACATATCCTCTGCATAGTTGCTCGTGATGACATTTCTATCGTAAAATACATTACGGAATGACCGGCTTCATAAGTGCTAGAAGCAATATTAGCGCAAGCAATAGACTTACCAGCACCACGCTTACCACCAATAAGTACAAGATCGGACGGGCCAAAGGTTTGAATACGGTCGAAATCGTGATTCAATCCTAAAGGAACATTCTTCTCCAACTCTTCAATCGGGTCAAACAGTTCCATTTTTCTCATGTTTGTACTTGTATCTTTGAGGTCAACTTTTTCCTCTACGGATAATACAATATTCTGTAGGCTCTCAATATTTTCCTGTGCGGATTCCATTGCAATCGAGTCAGCAAGATAGGTTTCTAACTGATTCATGATTTCAATTTGAGTGTATTCATTCTTGAGATACTCTAGTAGAGTAGCACCGTCTATATCTACTTCATCTACTTTCTCCAAGGCGAAGAAACGGTCACGAAGGGTCGCGTCTCTTACGGAAAGTCGTAAGTCATCAAAAGTAGGAATGATACTATGAGTTTCTACATACTTATTTATGTAAGACCATATAGAGGCAAACTCAGTTGGAAAGTAGTGCTTTTGGCAGTTCGACCAAGTTTCTATATCGCTTTGCGCGATAATAGTCTTGAAAAGAACGCTTGCCAGGTTCACTATTGGTCATCTCCGTAATAAGTATTAAGCGATAAAAAGCCAGAGTGGGGCACTACACCCCACCCCAGCAGGGGGAACTAGGGATTAGCCCGCAGCTTTAGCTGCTTTTGCTGCACCATCATAGTTAGAGGCAGTAAGACCACGACGAGTCAACATAGTCTTGACACCTCGGGCAGTTTTGCCAATTTGCTCTGCGATTTCTTCGACAGACAAAGAAGCTACATCTACACCTTCGAGAGGATCAGCTTTAGCCGCAGCCTTGCTTTCCTTTTGTGCAGGAATAGAAGCAATAGAGCCTTGACGTAACAAAGATAAAGCTTTACCACGAATTTGATTAACGGTTCGGCCAAGAGCCTCTGCGATATCTTCGAGGTATGCGCCGTTAGAGGCGTGCTTAACAAACTCTGCTTCTTCAGCATCGCTAAAGGTACGAACACTTTCTACTTTAGGAGTAGGTTTGACGTGCTCGGTCAATTGCATAGACAGCAATTTACCTTGGATTTGCTTGGAAGAAAACTCGCCACCTTCAAAGGCTTCAGCGATTTGGCCGTAAGTATACTGGCCAGAGTTATCAGTTACGAAACTATTCAGAGTAGTTTCTTGTGCATCGGAGAACGCACGAGTAGTTACAGAAGCAGAAGATTCTACTTCGTGACCCATTTTACGCAGCTTAGAGGCTACAGAACGGGGTGATGTTTCGAGCTGGTCAGCAGCTTCGACAACAGTTGCGTAAGTTACTGGGGATTCAGAACCTACGAAATTGGTAAGAGCGGAAGTTCGCTCGTCAGTCCACTTTGGAATTGCCATAAAATTAATTTCCTAATAATTGGTTAAGGTTAGTTGTGATAGAGACCCCACTATCTCTAGCTTTCTTGGTTTTTGAAGATTCTAGTCCACTCTCATTCACTAGGATTGTTACTTCTCTTGTTAAGGAGGATTTCACAATATATCCCTTGCTAATGAGAACTTTCTCTGCTTCTGCTTTAGTTTTAAAGGATGTCAGTTTTCCACTAATGCAGACAACACCCTTAGGCTCAATAACAGAAACAACTTCATTTGACTCAAATGAAAAAGGTAGCCACTTGTACTCGCGGAGAAACATGGTATTGTACCAGGTTAGCAAATTATTGCTCGCCTTAGGGCCAAGCCCCGCCTTAGTACAAGCCTCCTCGTTCAGGTCATAAATACTACTTACTACAGAACATAACTTTGATGATGCCGATTTACCTATTAGTGGAATAGAGAAAGCGGGTAGGATTTCAGAAAGACTAACTTTCTTGGAATCTTGAATCTCTTCAAAGAGTTTTGCTGCAAGTTTTTCAGAATTAAGAGCCTCTACCATCTCACCCAAACTCAGTTCATAGATTTGAGGTATTGAAGTTATTCTGAGTTTCTGAATAGATGATGGCCCTAGTCCCTTAATTTTCAAAGTAGAGGAAAAGTGTTCGATTAACTTATAAGTCTTAGACTCACAAGAAGTATTATAGCAGAACAACTGATCGTTTTCCCACACCAAAGGTGAAGAACAACTCGGGCAGTGTGTTGGTGCTACAATTTCTCTCAAAAGACTTTCTCCTACATTTGAATAGATATTATACGGGGTTTGAGTTGAAAAGTCAAGAATTATTTTTTCGGAATAGCTAAAATAATCTCCTTCTTTATTTCGAAACACTCTGTATATCCACCGAACTTTTGTTGGGGTATATACTTGAATTGTTTGTATTCTTCGTGTAATGCTTGTTCTAGCGTCCACACATTAAAAAGTGAGTCGTGGTAAGTTCTCTGTATACGAATTTCGTAGCCATTAAACCCACGACTCCTTTTCAAAACGTCTTTCCAATTTCTTCCTGAAGCGATGCCTATCTTGAGACATTCTCGTTTCATAGTAAGTTTATTAACTAATACTACGCAGTAGAGTACCCCTTCGCGGGTAGCTTCTTCAGGATGATTTTCAAAATAAGTAAGGTTATAAACTCCACTCATCTTATAATTTTAGGAAAAGGGATGATATTACCACTTGGTTTATCTTCTACCGAATCTGCTGACTCGGATATATAGATAATACCGTCTTCGGATTCTTCCATTCGTTCCTCGAATCCTGGGTCAAGATATGCTTCTAGAGCAGTAATCCATCCTTCCAGAATCTTGTCACGAGTTTCTTTTTTGATAGCAAAGAAATAATCATATAAGCCTGCGGCAGATACATAATGACTTCCATTGTCTTTCAAACCAATCCACCCAAAGATGTTTTCGTCTTCTATACTATCATCAAACATTTACTTCCCCTTCTATGCGTCTCACGACTCTTGGTATAATTTCACCGGATCGAATTACTTCGACAGTACAACCTATTTCAAGGTTAAGCTCGTTAATATACCGCATATTATGTAATGTGGCACGACCAACAGTAGCTTCTCCAATGAGCACAGGCTCTAGGATAGCAACAGGGGAAACCACACCGGATTTACCCACTTGCCAGATCACATCAAGTAGTCGCGTAACGACACCTGGAGGTCTTTCTTTCAAAGCAAAGGCACCACGAGGGTGGTGAGCGGTGTAACCCATCTCTTCATATTTCGCATTGTTATCAACACGGAACACTAGACCATCCTGCGGGTATCCTGCCCAGTTAGACGCAAGAACAGTGTCGAAATTGTCCGAAGAGAGATTCGACATGTCTTCCGTCCACAACTTTTCCACACGAGGCTGAATATCATAAGCTACGAATCGAACTTCTCTAGTGAGAAACTCTTCTTCGGACTTGAGATTCAGCGCACCAGAAGCATAGTTTCTAGCGTTAGGAATAGTCTCGGGGGCAACAACTTCTCCTGTAATCTGAACAACACCCTTGCGAGTAATGCTAGTAGGAACAAGATGTTTAACTTTATTCATAATATTTCTACCCTTCTTACCATTACCCCGAGTAAGAGCCAGCACTAATTCACCATCGTAGTAGCCCAGCGAAACCGCTGCTCCATCTAACTTGGGTGTGATTACTGTTGCTCCAGTAGCGTGGTCGTAAGGAGGATGTTCTTCACCTACAAATGCTTTCTGTAAACTGTACATAGGGTACAAGTGATCGAACTCGAAGAATTCGTCAGAATATCCTACGTCAGTATAGTTAGCATCAGCGGCAAGAACATCAAACTCAGCATCAGAAATTATGGGGTTGCCCTCATAATAAGCCTTGGCTGCTTTGGCAAGAAACATATTAGTCATAAATACCTTTGATTTAAAAAGAACATTATGAGGCCATTTCGTTAAAATGTCAAGAACTATTTTTGATATAGGTCTCGAATAGTTTCTCCGAAATGTTCCTCCAATACTTGTTTACTCTCGGCTAAAGATAGTATCTCCGCCATAGCAATAAACAATTCTTTTGAGGTTTCAACTTCAAGAGGAATAGAGAGACCCTTATTAGAGGGCTTCCATTCTTCTTCAAAGTCAAGATAGTATTCCCGAAAATGAAGATATTCTTCTTCTCGGAACTCATTCACCGTTAGTCGAACCTGTCTATAAGGTTCTGATACGATAATTTTTGAGTATGCTTCCATCATTCATTCCTTAACACGTTGGATAAGGGAACGACTGAGGTAACATTGTCAGCTTTCATAAGGCGAAAAGAATCCGTGTCCCAACAAAACATTAGGACAGTATCGTCATCTTCTTTCGCTCTATTTTTCTTGTCTTGAATGTAAGGCGTGCTGAAGTCAATCGTACATACATTGTACTTTGTCTTACGGGAGTTGGGACTCCTGTAAGTTATAATTGCATCTCCAGCACTATTTACTTTCTTCTTTAGCTCTTCTTTTTTCACTAATTAGCTCCAGTATTACATTGAGCAAAACCTCTTTTGTCTTTGTAATTTTTGGACTATTAGTGGTTGCCTCACGAGGGTGAATACGCGGCTAAGCATACTCAACCCCCGTGTGGACTTTTAAGAAGCTACTTTATTCATAGCATCTGCGAAGTATTGTGCAGCTTTACCAGTGAGCTTTGAAACAATATCCTCATCAATAGCTACACCAGCATCATTAAGAGCTGCTGTGAGTGCTTCCTGTGCGGCAGCTTTGCTGATTCGAGTTCCGCCAGTTGAAGCGGCTTTAGCACCGCCACTAGAAGCAGCAGGAGTTTTCTTTACATATACTCCAGCTTTGGTTAGAATCATTCGCACACCATTAGGGCTCTCACCCATGTCTTCTGCGATAGCTTTTACAATCTCCATAGAGTTCTCTGGAGTTGGTTCTTCACTTGTGTAGGCATCAATTGCCTGTTGCTTGGATTCGTCAGTCCACGCCATTTTCTTTCTCCTGTTTGGTTTAAAAGGTAGACCGGCAGCATTGCCAGTCGCTTCAAGTTGTCGCATGTAAAAATTATATCCCATACTTTCCTCAATTTCAAAAACATATTATACTAGCTTTCGTCATCTGAGTCAACATATATTTCGGTGATATAGTTAATTAAACTTTCGTAGTAAACATCGCTTCTAAAGATAAAAACAATGAAAAATGCGGGAGCACCCACTAATACTATAGGTATTGTGGTTCCATAATAAATGAGACCACCCGTAAAATTCCATCTGAAACCTACTTCTCGAAATGCTTTTACATTGAGGTAGATTATACAGATGACAGTTGTTAAACAAAATATGGCATAATAACTAAACTCTAGCGGTATTGATTCCATAAGTTTTCAAATGCTCCAATTTACCGAGGTCATATGCGGGAACAAAAGCATTATAGCCTCCCCCAAGATTGTCCTCATTACTAACCTCTCTTATCCACACACGATAACAGGGGCCGTAGCCTTGTTCGTGTGTGGCGTCAAGAGTTGCCATTACTTCACACGAAGTGTGGTACTTGGCTGACCAAGCAACTTCTCCAACAGCAAAGCTATCGGATACACACTCATCGGGCAAGTATTCCATTTCATATCGTTCATCACCAGCGACCCTTCCTGGGACTCCCAGTTTCTCAACGATAGTTTTGACAAAAGCAACAGAGCGAAATATTCTTCTAGCAATATCGGTAAAGCTTTCTCCCGTAAGGTAAGACTCTACGATTTCTGCAATTTCAGCATTGTCAGCGGGTCTGCCACGCTTCTGTGCTTTTCGGGTTCTTCGGTACTCTTGGTCGCTCTCATAATCTTCAATAACTTTAGAAAGGCGACTGGTATTATAGCTAATATTAAGAATACTACACGCTTCTTTTTTTGTAATCGGCTTTTCCGCTGACAAAAGTCGTATAACCTTTTTAATGTTTGCATCAGTTAGATTTTCTCCTTCTTGTTTTTTAATACCTCTTCTCATGCTACCCTCGTAATTCGTTGTTGATAATCTGCAAAATCTTCATCCCACCAGTAAGGCTTGTCTCTATACTTCCAGCTTGCAAAAGTAGCTTTGTCAAGGTGATAGTAGCGTCGATAAGATTCTACTGGGTCGTCATAATCTTTTAGTTCTTCTGGCATGGCTAACCCGAAAGTAGTAAAACCTACACGCTCCATTCTTTGAGGTTCTGGTAGGTTATTTACTACTTGGGCTATAGACTTATGATCTTTTCCGTAACGGTAACGATACTCCTCATTAAGAGCATTACCGTAGCAGTGAGTCCATTCGTGATTGTCGAGAGAGGAGCGAGCCCATATCGTACAAGGATGATTATACATCATTGGTAGATAGGGGGTCAAAGGTCTTTCCTCTGGTGGAAGATGTTTGATTTCTGCCTTGAGACCGTTAAGATAGTCTCGTTCATTCTTGTCAAGTGCGCGAGGCACAAAGCCAAGGTACTCGTCAATCCAGACTGAGGTACACAATATCTGAGCTACTTCTAAAGGCATTTTAACAATGTGTTTGTCGACATGAAACTCGGCACAACGGTCGAGGTCGTCGTCAAGATAAAATAAATTCATAACACACTCTTTTCACAATTTCCATTATTATAACAGCAGAAGAAAAAAATGTCAAGATTTATTTTTGCCCTCAACTACCAATGACGCAGTGTATTAGCAATTATGAAGAAGCAGGTAACAAAGTTTACTAGAACGAGAATGCTACGAAACGCCATAACGTAGTTGTCGTAGCCCTCTGTTTTGTCGTCGCTAAAAGAACCAATTGCAAACTTCCAGATTGTTATTAGCTTACGCATAATCCTGCCGCTTCATTTTTGTCAGTCTTTTCTGAACTAAATCTTCTAAGGTACTACTATCTATATGGTAAGATGTTCTAAGGATGCGTGTCATAGCGATGACATCTGCTATTTCTTCAGTAAGATTTTGTAGATACTTAGGGTCCTCTTCAGTTCCGTGTCTCAACACTTTGGAGCAGGCACGAATTAATTCACCACATTCTTCCATAGTAATTACTAATTGTTTCAACTTATTCAATTCCATTCGTGTATTCCATTAGTTCGTCAAACCCTCCGATACATACATCATCTACAAAAATCTGAGGAAAGGTTTTAAATTTAACCTTTGCCCAGAGTTCCATAATAGTATAATGATCGTCCAAGTGATAATATTTATAATCTAGTTTAAGGTTTTTACATACGTTCTGTGCTTCTACACAATAGTTGCAATCCATCTTTCCATAAATTTCTATCACAGATTCTTAACCTTATAAAAATTAATATGGTCGGTCCAACCCTGAAAGGATTGCCGAATATGGCACCAGAACTGCCCATTATAGGGTGGCTGGTTAGTGTCTTTAGGGAAGTTTAAGTTAGTTTGTTTCATTTACTTTTTCCTTATCGTTATAAATAGCTACTCGCATATTTGTTTCTTTATATTAGTACCAAGTTACGCTACGTGGCTTGCTCGGCTCTATTTTATAATAATAGAAAGCCAAACTGATTCTATCCAAGTCATTTTCAATAGGTTCGGGATGTCCATGAATTGAAATACTATTTGTTTCAAAGTATACTGCCTTATTAAACTCCGGAGAAATTCTCTCTATAGTTTTTGTACCTTCTTTGAGTAGTAAATCTCCGCCTGGATCGTTCCAATCAGGGGTTAGATAAATCAATAAATTAGATACTCTAGTTAGTCCTTTATTTAAGGAAGCAGATTGTTTAAAATCTGTGTGTAAGTTTAAATAACCTCCTTTCTTTGTGATATGAACCCCCCCTCCTTCCATGGTAGGGTCTGGTACTATATTTCCTAAAGGAATTATAGAGTTTAAAATATTCAAATTTTCTAGGCTTGAAAAATAGTTTAAAGTATTAAACAAAGGATTATAAGGTAACTCTGAGTAATTTCTTACATAATATTTTTGTGGAGAAGCAAGGACTCCTTGCTGGGTTGTGTCTGGTACGGCCCTAAAATTATTACCACAGTAAAAAGAATTAATCTGTTTATAAATTAATTTAGCTATAGGTATGCTTAAGAAATTTTCCATAATAACGTAGTTAAAAGGCTCTTTGCACTTTTTTAGTATTTTAAAATTATGGTTTATCATGCTGTTTTTATCATCTCTGTCTCCAAGTCTCCAATTCTGAAACATTCTAAAGCAGTATTGGGCGTACAATTAACTATTCTAGCAGCTATTTCTGGCTGTACATCGGCTACATATTGGAAACTCTTCTTAAAACTATCCCAAGGACTCGCTTGCAAACATTGCTCAGGGTGGTCCCCAAAAAAGTGTTTTTTCTCCCCTTCTTTTACACCCATATTAAACCCAACCATAATAAACTCTGAACAACCCATTAAAACAGCTAAATTTAAAACTTGAAATCCGGAGTTATCCCCCCAATGTATGCTCCTAGGGTCTAAACTTAGTCCTTCTCTATCTCTACCGTGTATATACTGTAAGTTTAAATCATCACATATATCTCGCCACCCACACCAGGACACTCCCTTATAAATATCCTTCACGGAATTTCCGTGGTAGTCCCACCAAGCATGATCTAACGCGTAATGTTCATTTAAAAAATTAACTTTTCTATAAGCATCGTTACACCCGAAAAAAACATGGGAGTTCTTATACTTTGAAATAATTTCTACAGTTTCATCTGTTAGTGACGGTCCTGTAGCAATTATTACCGCAGGTTTATTTCTATACCTTATATCTATCATAATATTGAAAAAGCCTCTTCTCTATGTTTTTTCCATAACTCTACTAAGTCTTGTCTAGGGTGATCTTCAAAAGGTTCGTCAAACCAGGAGGGCTTCCAAGGCTGCCACTTAACTTCCGTAAAATGAATGTGCCAAGCATCTTCTAGCAAAATATTATTACTGTATACAAAATCTACGTTGTCAAGAGCATTCCATCGGGTATCTAAGTCCCCCCTTTGTATATCGAACTTATCATAGTTAGTTCTATGATAGCTAGGTTGTTGTTTTTGCTCGCTTATAGGAGCAAAAATATTCTCGCAGGCGGCACAATCAAATAAAATAACACAGCTTCTAGCTTTTCTAGAAAGAAAGGGTTTATTATTCAGGTCTAAAGTGTACAATTCTGTTATGTCTCTCAGATTTAGTTGATCAACATCCATATAAATAGCTCTGCTTTTAAAATTACAGTACTCTGGTATAGCCCATCTCATACCCGCAAAAGGAGTAGCCCACTGAGAAGAATCAAATTCTCCCATTATACCCTCTTCCTTATTTTTAAGATAGTGTATTTTTATAGGGGAAGAGGAGTACTTACGCAAAGAATACTCTAAGGTTATTTCTGCCTCCCTATCTTCGTCGTCCACCGAGGTACCTACAAATATATTTATTGTTTCCACTTAATACGTCCCTTTTTAGGTAAATGAGTGTAAATTTTCAAATAGAGCATTGACTTTATGCCTGCCAGTTTCTAAATAGTTTTCGTTCATTTCAATGTCTTTAGCTACAGAGCTTGTCTTCCACAAGACTCCTGACCCAGGCAAAATATTGGTGCAAGGTATTCCTAATATGTAGGATACTAGTATTCCATGAAAGCTTTCCGAAGTTACTGAAGAGTATTGGCATAATTCAGGAAGAAATTTATCCAATATCTGTAGAGTTTTTATTCCAGAATGATGTCTAATATTTCCTACTCCTTTTCCTTGTATTACTCGTTTCTGTTTTATAGTTTCTAATATATTAGATGTGACTATTATATCCGGAATAATATCGCAGTTTAAATTTTTTGCGCTAATAGTTTCTCTAGCGGATATGTATTTGAATTTAGTAAGATCGACCGAGTTATCTTCAAAAACAGTATTTATAAGTATACTAGGAAAGTAATGAGATACCTCAGCCAAGTCATTTCTTCTATTGTGGTGAAAGGAGCCCTCTCCATTTACAATCACCAAATCAGCTTTTTCTAGGGTCTTGCTATGAGGATTTTTATCGTTTACTTTAACCGTACCAACTAGCTCTATACCCACTCTATCTAACTGTTCTTTGAATGTTTTCATCACAAGCTCGCAGCCAAAATGAGGGCTAGCAGGGAGAAAAGCATCATTATAAATAGCTACTCGCACAGAACTTCCCTTAAATCTTTCTGTTTAAACATTGTTAGAGCACTGTTGGGTGTACAATTTATTATTAATTCTTTTATTTCTGGTTGTATTGTATTAAAGGCTGTAACAAACTTATTGTAGGGACTATTTTTACTTAATCCTGGGGGGTGTTCTCCAAAGTAATGTTTTTTACCTTTTATTGCTCGCATATTATACCCAACTAAAATAAACTTACTACAACCCATTAGAAATGCTATATTTAATAGTTGATAGCCAGAGTTACTTCCCCAATGAATTAAAGAAGGGTCTAAACTCAATCCTTTAGCTGACTTTCCTTTTATTATGGTAAGTTTATCTTGATATTCCTTTGCTTGAGTCCAAGCCTGTAGATGAGGGTACTTTTCTTTAAAAGTATCATAGTGAAACCCCCACCACTTATTATCGCAGGCATAATGAAAATCTAAAAAGTCTACTACTTTGTAGCTATCATTGCAGCCAAAAATAACAAAATCATCTTTATAGGGACGAATAGTTTCAATAACCTCTTCAGTAAGAGAAGGTCCTGTAGCTATTAAAATGGCTTTCTTATTTTTGTATTGTTGTTGAATCATAATAAAAAAGGGGTCTCGAAAGACCCCCTCCCGCTTTAAGCTGAGATATAGCTAAGAGCTGCAAAGACAACAGGGGTACATAGTACCAAACCAAGTTGCATTACTGCCCCTAGTACATCCCACTTTTCATTTACGAAGTTCTTCATTGAATCTCCAATTTACCCAATAGGTATTGACGTGGGCTTACTAGAGGGCGAATACGATAACTCTATTGTTAACATACCATTTTCCATGGAAGCAGAAGAGACCTCTAAGGTGTTGTCAAGCTTTAGATGTTTCTCGAAACTTTTTCCTGATATACCTTTGTGCACCCAGCTTCTACCATCGTTATTTTCTTTTTTCTCACCCTTAATGGTAAGAATATTTTTGTGAACGTTCACTGAAATTTGGTTTTTGTTCCATCCCGGAACAGCTACTTGAACTACGTAGCCGTGTTCTACTTTTTCAATGTTATAACGAGGATATTCTGGCGCCTGTTGAGTATACAATGGGCTGTTAACTAAATTGTCGAAACCGACAAAGAATTTTTCTAGATTTACTGCATTCATAAGTTTTCTCCTTTTAAGAAAGATGAACTTGCCCCTTTCGGAAGCGTAACAATCGTTTTAATTTACGGATTTTGAAAAAGACACAGTTAGACTGGTATCAATTTCAGGGTATATTATATCACCTACACCAAATTGTGTCAAGAAACTTTTTTGCTCAACTACCATCGGCTAAATAATTCTTGACATAAAAGCCTTAACATCGTATAATATACACTTAATCAGAGGAGATTGTATGAAAGTAAACCTAGTTTGGATTACCCCCGAAGCCATGAAAGTCATCGCCTATTGTGCGAGAGTTAGTAATCCTGCAAATCAAGACAACGAGAGAACAGCACCGAAGTTGTTGAAGTACCTTAAAAAAGAAGCACACTTCAGCCCATTCGAAATGGCAAGTGCTTGCATTGAAATCGAGACTACGAGAGACATTGCTCGCCAGATTCTGCGGCATCGCTCTTTTAGTTTTCAGGAATTTAGTCAACGCTATGCAGACCCTACTCAAGCATTAGATTTCTCTACTAGAGAGGCTAGGCTGCAAGACCCGCGTAACCGACAGAATAGTATTCCTGCGGATAATGATGGGCTGGAAATTGCTTGGCACGCTAAACAGAGAGAAGTAATCGATGTCTCTACTGAAGCCTACAAATGGGCTATAAGTATGGGTATTGCAAAAGAACAGGCGAGGGCAGTATTGCCCGAGGGTAACACTCATTCTCGATTATATATGACTGGTACACTTCGTTCGTGGATGCACTTCTGCGACCTACGAGGTGGGAACGGCACTCAAAAAGAGTGTTCAGAAATTGCAGTAGCCTGCAAAGAGATTCTCTGCCAAAACGGTGGAGACGTCTGGGGAGACTCATGAAACGTATTAGAAATACAATTTTAACTATAGCAATTCTAGCTGGATTGTTATATACTAACTGGCAAAGCAGTATGATGCTTGTCAAACACCCTGAAATGTATCAAGGAAATCCTTACTTATGAATGATGTTTGGAATGGAGAGTCAAGAGGAAACAGTGATGTTATGCAAGAGCGCATACGAATCTGGCATAGAGACCGCAATTTGATTGATGGTAGTACCGATAAAGATCAGTTCTGTAAGTTGATTCAAGAGTGTGGGGAACTGTCAGACAATATGTGTAAGGGCAGAGACATGAAAGACGACATTGGCGATATTATGGTTGTGCTTATTAATATTATGGAACGTAATGGATACTCTATGATGGATTGTCTAGAGACTGCGTGGATTGACATTAAAGACCGCAAAGGAAAGATGGTTGATGGCATCTTTGTAAAGGAAGCAGATTTGTGAAACTTGTTGAGGCATTGAGAAAAGGCAATGTCGATATAACGTATGAAAGTTTAAACAGCGGAAAAGAGATTACAAAAACATATACATTAAAAACTATATTTAAAGTAAATTTTAGTCTCTTGTCAAACAAACTTATTGCTTATGATGTAGAAGCAAGAGAATGGGAAGACATTGAAAAGTCTACCATTAAAAAATGGAGTATAAATGAATAGAGAAGAAGTGTTTGAGCAATTAAAGGAGGACGAAGGTGTCAAGTATGAAATCTATAATGACCATCTTGGCCTGGCTACTTTTGGTGTTGGTCATCTTGTTATTGAGAGCGATTCGGAATTTGGTTCGCCCTTGGGTACGTCGGTATCAGAGGAGCGAGTTTGGGAAGCGTTTGAGAAAGATCTGGACACATCTATTGATGAGTGCGAAGTTCTTTTTGGCCCCAAATGGCATGACTTTCCTGGAGAAGTTCAAGAAATTGTGGTAAACATGATGTTCAATATGGGGCGTCCTCGTTTGTCAAAGTTTAAGAACTTCTGCGCTGCACTAGAGGAAGGCGATTGGCCGAAGGCTGCTGTCGAAGGACGAGACTCTCGCTGGCATAAGCAAGTGACGAATCGTGCGGAACGCCTCATGGTACGACTAGAAAATGTATCTTAAACTCATACTTGTTCTAGGTATAGTCGGAGCTGCTGGTGGTGCATACGCGTATCACCAAGTCACTGTTGCAAAGTTAGAGAATGCGGTCATTCAGTTAGAAGCTAATAATCGTACTCTAAAAGAGAACAACAATGTATTACAGGCAGCGGCCGAAAACAATGCGACGAAGGTCGCGGAACTAGAGGCTCGAAGAGAGGAACAGCAGGCTCAGGTAACTGAACTCACTGCTGTAACAGCCTCTTTACAAGCGGAGAAGTCTAGGTTTATGAAAGTATTTAAAGACCACAATCTTACTCGCCTCGCAAGAGCAAAGCCTGGCTTAATTGAAAAAAGAGTAAATAAAGCCACCGCAGGTATCTTTAGAACAATAGAGGAAGAGTCAAAGGAGGTTGAAAATGCGGACGATTAGTATAGCATCATTACTACTTGTTAGTGGATGTTCTTGGTTTGGTGGTAAAGACATGCCACCACCATATGTAATGCCGGAGCCTGTTGTAATTACTAAAATAGAGACAGTTCCTATTCGTATTTATCAGCCGCCTCTGCCTCGTGAAATAGACATGCTCGATGTTAACTTCTGGATAATAACTGAAGAAAACTATCAGGAGAAACGAGCAGAGATTGAAAAGATGCTTGATGGACAGTTTGTAGTATTTGCTCTGACGCCAGACGGGTACGAGAAGATGTCCGAAAATTTACAAGAGTTGCGCAGATACTTTAAAGAAACAAAAGAAATTATTCTATACTATAAAAAGGCCACTACTTATGAGACTGAAACAGAAAATCAATCACAGAATGGACAAGCTCCAGGAGATGATGGAAAGCAATCAACACCTGGAGAATGAAGAAGCGGCCTACGATCTTACTCTCGAAGTAAGTAGGTTTTGGTCTATATTAGATGAAGCGGATAAAGACTACATACAAATGTGTCAAATGGCTATTGAAGAACAAAAGGAGTGGAATGTATGAGCGCGTGGGACAGGCAGATTGGTGGAGACCACTATAAGAAGTATGCTATTCAACCTACGGAGTTTGCGGAGAGAAATGGACTTACTTTCTCTGAAGGTTGTATAGTAAAGTATATTACTCGCTGGCGTGATAAGGGTGGTATTGATGACTTGCGAAAAGTTATTCACTATGCCGAACTCTTAATCGATCTAGAGATAAATTATAAGGGAAATACTGAAAAAGTTCCTGATAAGTTAGTTGCAATAGCACCTTCTGTAGAAAGAGAAGTACAAGATACTTCTATAACTCTTTACTCTCCAGAGTATGAACAACAACTTAAAACCTTACACAATACTGATCAAGGTTGGGGCTCCTGCCCTTATGCTAGAATTGATGAGGTTTTGTCTTTATTAAAAGACACACCAGTAAAAGAAATACTAGATTATGGTTCTGGAAAAGGATCTTTCCAAAGAAAATTATTAGAAAGAGATGATAGCATTTCCTTTGAAATTACTGAGTACGACCCTGGGATTCTGTCTAAAGAAAATAATAATATCCCTAAAGAGTTTGTTATATGTTTAGATGTTCTGGAACATATAGAGCCTCTGTACCTACAAAATGTACTAGAAGATTTGGTAAGAGTAACTTTAGATAAAGGATATTTTTGTATTTCCTGTAGACCTGCGATAAAAAAGTTACCCGACGGAAGAAATGCTCATTTAATTATCAAACCTGTAGAATGGTGGCATAAAAAAATTCAGAATTATTTTTCAATAGAGTTTTTTGATTATGATGGTGAAGATCAACTTGGAAAATTCTACGTTTCAAAGAAGTAAATAGTATTTGACACAAGAAGCTTTAGCCCGTATAATATGCACATCTTAAAAGAAACAAAGGAAAAATATAAAATGTCAGTAAAATTCAAGCCTAATGAAATTGTTGTGGATCGAGCTACGAAAGTAAAGACGAAGAAAGTATTCCCAATTGCGGGAGTGAAAACTTCAGAGCTTGTAGAACTGTGCACAAAATCTGACTCTGATTTACGTCGGGGTGAAAGGAAAACCCGTGCGAAGGCACGAAACGAACTAGCAAAACGAGGAGTAGCGCTATGAGAAATTTTAATTTTAGTATGAGAGATCGAGACCATAACGATGAGTCTATCTCTTTTGACTTTGATAGTAAGAATGACGCTGATGTACGACATAAACTGCGTAAGTTTTTCAAGGCTTGTGAAATGTCTGTAAATGATGAATTTACAGATGAGTTGTTTGAACGTCGAACAATGGTCGCTATAAAACTAGAAGCAGTTTGCGCTGAGGGTACTGACCCTTCCGCAGAAGAAGAGCTTTACGACTTACAAGAAGCTTTTGATCTGGTGATTGCACATGTCGAATCCGAACTATAGACTACTTCAGCAGGCGTTAACCGAACTGAATGCAGACGGTAACGAAGAACGTGGGCGAGAAGGAGAAGAACTCAAGATAACGTCTGACGGCTATGTGAATACAGCCCCGTCGGGCGAACTTCCAGTATGGAAAAAGGTAACAGCTCCGGGCCATCACGCAGGTGTTACAGAGGAACAGTGGGCAGAAGTATTAAAAGCACTACATCAGGAAAATAATTCTTGACAAGAATCCTCTTTGCCAGTATAATTATATTTCAAAAGAGGGAAAACTATGATAATTTCAGGAAGTATTGATTATTCTTACTCAGGTAGGAAGCGTAGTGTGAAAAGGACTCGGAAGACCGAACCAGTGTTTCGCCCCGCTTCCAAGCCTTTGTTAGTAGGTCGAGAGGATAAATACTATCCTTCTGCTCCTATGACGAAGTATAAGCCACCAGCGGATGTTTCGTACAAGCGGGAGGAAAGTAAGAATTATACTGTAGCAATCGCCTATAATAAAGGTGGTTACATGGTAATTGGCAAAGATAACATTAAGGATATTGGTAAGTGATTCATACACCGCTATTTAGAGCCAAGGAAAGACATATACAAGATAAGCTTGTTATGGTGTGCCTTGAATTTATTGAGCTGAACTACGATAAAAAGTTAGCACAGCTCAGTAGAGAGGAAATGAAAGAGTTGGATGATTTTGCTTTTCGTAATGTTAACTCTGTAATGTGCTATGGAATACGAGAAAATATTAAAAGGTGGGAAAGAGCACACGAAACCACCGTAGAGGGAGGCGAATACTTGAAAGAGTTAAACCTTCGAGAAGGAGAGGACTAAGTGGCATACAGCGAACAGGTTATGGATCATTATGAAAACCCACGGAATGTGGGAAAACTCGACAAAGATTCCCAGACTGTTGGCACGGGCTTAGTGGGTGCGCCTTCGTGCGGTGACGTAATGGTTCTACAGATAGACGTAGAAGATAATATTATCTTAGACGCTAAATTTAAAACTTATGGGTGTGGAAGCGCTATTGCTTCCAGCTCACTATTAAGTGAGTGGGTAAAGGGTAAGAGCTTAGAAGAGGCGGGTAATATAAAAAATACGGACTTAGCTAATGAACTTGCACTTCCACCTGTTAAGATTCATTGTAGCGTATTAGCAGAAGATGCTATAAAAGCTGCGATAAAGGATTACAAAGAGAAACAAGTATGATGATGGATAGGTTGTATCAGGAAGCAGAAAGCATTGTTTTAGCAATGTGGGACGAAGAACCTGAAGAGATGGCAGCAGAAATTTCTGTTCAGCTTTCAATTAGCGCAGATTATGCGTGGGAGTTAGTCCAACAAGTTATTGTAAACGAAATTCGTATTGAAGAAGGTTACAATGATGGAGACAATGATTTATTTGATTGGGACGGAGACGCATTAGCCTCCGCAGGATTCGGAACTGATGAAGACTACTTCTAATATTATTGATTTCGCAAAGTATAAGAAAGCTAAACAGAGAGCAATCTCTGTAGTAGTAAATGACAGTTTTGACACTGCTACTTTTACTTATACCGTAACAAATGATATTGGAGAAATGTTTGAGTTTGAGATACCTTACCCAAATTATGATGATTTTTTCGACAGTTAATAAAAAATAGTTCTTGACACTTAACCTATTTACCGTTATAATTGTATTCATAAAAGAGAGGAAGCTCTTTAAAAATCCACTAGAGATACCCCCTAGTTATTTGGAGTATCGCCCATACCCCTCAGGCGTAAATGAGTGGAGGATTCTAACTTCCTCCTAGTTAGACGGCGTAGTTGCTACGATAAGTGACTCTTCGGCAGGCAGTCCGATGCGGATATAAACTGCCCTTGGGGAGCTAATGACCCCGTTGCCCCATAAACTGGTACCGATTCCTATGGGCACGTCGAGTCTTTCAGGCTAGAGACGACGTTAAAACATAAACCCCTGCCGAGAAGAGAACTCGTAGACCATCTCCGTGTATGCACGCCACGTTAATCAAAAGGATCTAATCCGGGTGTAGGTTTTAAGGCTTTTTTCCTGATAATAAAAGGCCACTATTTCTGAGATGAGGCAAACTGTCATGGAGTAGATAAGACTTCCCCGAAGAAGCACTACACCTCATCGAACACCTGGGGGTGAGCAATCAGCCTTAAAGCGTAACGCGCCCCCGCCTATTTTAGAGGTCTTTATGTATGTATGTATTTGCAATAATATATCAACTAAAGACTTAGAAAGAGACCCGTCCCTTATTGATAAGGTGGGTTCAAAATGTGGTAAATGTATTGCGCCAATGGTTGCGCAGAGCTTTATAAACGGAGTTTATACATGCCAGCAGGAAAAGGTACTTACGGTAAAAAAAGAGGTCGTCCCGCCAAAAAAGGTAAGCAAAAGCTGCCAATGTCTTTCATGAAGAACATGAAGAAAAAGAAAAAATCAAAGAAGAAACGTAAATAATGGCTGCTCGTGGATTGTATGCAAATATAAACCGCCGAAAAAAGAAGGGTACTAGTAGAACGAAGAAAAAGTCTACTATCTCGCCCAAAGCTTATTCCCTGATGAAAGCAGGGTTTAAGAAGAAGAGAAAGAAAAGTGGCAGCAAAAAAACGAAGAAGCGTTAGAAAGAAAGATCCCCGCCTTAAAAGAGCAGGAGTTTCTGGTTTCAATAAACCAAAAAGAACTCCCAAGCATCCCAAAAAATCCCATGTTGTCGTAGCAAAAGCTGGCGGCAAGGTAAAAACAATTCGATTCGGTCAGCAAGGTGTCTCAGGTTCTCCCAAGAAAGCGGGTGAGTCCAAGGCAGCTGCTGCTCGTCGTCGTTCATTTAAAGCCCGTCATGCAGCTAACATCGCCAGAGGGAAGTTGTCCGCAGCGTACTGGGCCAATAAGGTGAAATGGTAATGATACTAGGAATAAACGGTTTCTCTGCTACTAAAAAACGAACTGATGGGAAATTTTGGACTCATGTTCATAAGTTTGGATCGAATTCGGCAATAGGAGGATCTGCGGAAAGTATTTGGTCTGCCGGAGGTCTATATCCATGGAGCGCTTTAACTAATCCCGAAATAATTTATGTTTCTAGTTCTGATGCAGCGGATGGTGGAAATATTACTATAGAAGGTCTGGGAGCAAGTTGGAAGACACAAAAAGAAACTGTGGATCTGGGTGGAAGCCCTTCTGAAGTTGCTACTACCCTCACTTTTCGCAGGGTTTATAGAATGACTTATAGCGAGACAAATACTGGGGTTATTTCCGCGAAGACGGTAAGCCACGCAGGAACAGTCGTTGCACAAATTCCAGTGGGTAAAGCTCAAACATTGTTAGGGGTTTATACAGTTCCTGAAGGGTGTATTGGCTATTTGGTCTCGTATACGGCTGGCGTAGGTAAACTAGATGATGCTCTTATAGAGCTTTATGTAAGAGAAAAAGCTACAGGGGCTTTTCGTATAAAAAGTGAGATGGATATCTATCAAAGCGTTCAGAGACAAGAATTTAGTGTACCGTTGGAATTACCCCCACGAACTGATATTGATTTTCGTGCTACAGGCAGTAGCGGAAACAGTATTTGTACTATTAATTTTGATATAGTTTTACATAACTATTTAAGAGACCAATAAATGATAAGAATTTTACTGTTACTACTAGCCTTCCCCGTATTTGCGGAAGAAGCCCCGATTATTGAGGACAATACTATTCGTACTGACTCTACTACTAATAGTACGGTTACTACAAGATCAGATACATCAACAACTTTAAGAGCCCCTCCTGCGTCTGCTATTACGCCTACTATCAACACTTCAAACAGCGATTTGTGTACTTTTGGAGTTGCGGGGGCTGTTCAGACGCAGATTCTGGGTATCTCTATGGGTTCTCAGATAACTGATTCAAACTGTGAGCGGTTAAAACTTTCGAAAACTCTGTATGATATGGGAATGAAAGTTGCAGCAGTATCTACACTGTGTCAGGATGAACGAGTATTCGACGCAATGCTAATGGCTGGAACTCCTTGTCCTTTCGAAGGTTTGATTGGCAATGAAGCAAAAGCAGCTTGGGCAGCAAATGAGGAACTGGAACCGTCCGTGGATGAAACGACGGAAGAAAAGGAAAAAGGACTCGGTGATGGTACTAAGACACTCATGGGTAGTGCCGGTGTTGTTAGCCTACTGCTCTTACTCGTACTCTAGCGAAGAGGTATACGGAACAACCACCAACGCCGCGAATATTGGGTTGAATTGGGTCATGTCTAATATCTTACCACAAGCGACAGGATTGACCGTAAACAATGTAATCTATAGATATACCACTGAGAAAGACCCAGAAGATGATATGTTGGTTCACGTTCAAAATGAGAATGCTCAAGGAAACGGATATATCTTTAGAAGCACAGACGACTGGTCAGGTTTGCCAGGCAATACGATTAACAAAACAATTCCTGTAGGGGGTATAGGAATTGATTTTTGGGGTGATGGTTCTATCGAAGTGGAAGGCTTCGGAACAGTTTTAGATCCAGAGGTTTATTACACATATCAGTATGTTCCGTGTGATAATCCTCAGTCGGACCCAGAATGCCCAGGTTATATTGACCCGCTCACGCTAATTCAAGAGCCTGAAATAGATACCTCGAGTGAAGAGTATATTCAGGCAGAGTTAGATCGTGAAACGAACATGAAAGCACAGAAAGAGGAAGAAGAGAAGGAAGAACGAGAGAAATTTGCTAAAGCCACTGAAGAGAAAGTAAGAGATAGTTTAGAGAAGATGTTAGGTTTATCCCTCGGAGCAAGCCTACAAGAAGCACAAGATACATTATTGCATAACGCATTAGTGTCAACGAATTATTTGCCTAGAGGTTACTTTGGGCAAATAAAAGGGGGAGAGTATCCGGATGCAGAGATGCTGAAAGATTCTGACCTACCTGACAATGCAAATGGTCGCCGTGTAAACTTTGCGCAGCAACTTTTGCACCAAAAAATGGTTCAATCGCAGTATGATTGACAGAGTATAGAGGGGGAACTCTATTATGAAAAAATTAGTTATTTTACTATTTTGCGCCTTTAGTGCGCAAGCGGAGGAAATGGAAGTAGTAGGGAATGTTGCTTCGAAATGTGTAGTAACTCCTGATACCGCAGGTGTATTTGGTAACCCAACATCAGATGTGTTAAGCACTGATCCTACGGACGGTGGAGTTGATCCTGTCGTTCGATTTGACGTAATTGAAGCGAGCAGCTATAAAGCTAGGATTTCGTATCCTACATCCTTTTCGGAATCACCTACATTGAATGACACTGTAGTATGGACGGGCGACGTTGCTACATCTCAAGTATCAGATACTGGCATGTCTGGGTATGACGCAGCAAAGGTTGAGTTTGATAATGTTACTGAATTCAGTTTGACCGTTGCTGGTAGCACCTGGTTCAAAACAGAATCACAAGCAGATTATGGCTACGGCAAAGCATTTCCTGGCGGCGTATATCGTGCGATAGTAAGTGCTGAATGCATCGCTATCTAATTTTATTACTGGTGATGAGTGGGTACGCAAGTGCCCATGAATTCACCCCAACTTATCCAAAGTTGAAAAATTCTTACGTTGAGGGTGTATTATATACTACAATGACCCTTTTCAATATGCGAAAAGATGTAGAGTATTATGAGTTTGGTGTTTTTAATGCGGAGTGGGAGAAAGTACCCTTTGCTATGCAGCAGAAAGTTATGCGTTTCAAACACCTTGAAAAAAAGAAGGTTGACATTTACATAAGGGAGAAGGACAAGGAAGAAGTGGTTTTCATCTGTTCAAAATCAAAATTGGTTGTAACAGGTACAGCAAAAACATCCGTATCTTCTAGGATTTGTTCAAAAGTTAAATGAGATTTATATTATTAATGCTAGTGTCAGCTTACGCAATGGCGGACTCTAGTTCTTTGAATTTAAATTTACCTAGCACTCCGGGTTCTTATGCGAGTGATAGAATAAGAACAAATGGCAACGTCGAGTGTTCCATGGCGATTGGCGGAAGCGTGAATTTAGAGTTTGGTGTAGTCGGAGTTCTAAATCAGAATGGGCCCTACACTAGCAATATAGGGAGCTACTCAGAAGACTACGATGAGGAAGGTTTAGTAAAAGATGTTGGAGTGTATGCGAAGATTATCATACCACTCAATGCACCGAAAACGAGATTAGATTGTAATCAGCTTTATAAATTGGAGCTGACAAGACAGAGAATAGAACTACAAAAATTACAGCAAGAGGTAAATAACCTAAGAGCATTAAAATTCGAGGACGATGATGGATAAAGTAGAAGCGGTTGCTAAAGTAAACAACGTATTTGAATATCAGTACGATAGTGATCAGTATCAAGTTGCTGACTATTGGCGTGTACTTGATATGAGTCAGGATAAAGACCAAGGAGATTGTGAAGATTATGCACTTACTGTAGGCTGGATGCTTGCAGGGCAGAGTCGTATGAAGTTTCTTTGGATGATTCTCACAAAAAAGATTAAGATTTGCTTTATTAGTTATGTGGATGGTGGTCATGCAGTACTAGAATACGAAGGATTATTGGTCGACAACTGGAAGAAAGAGTGGACTCCGCGTAGCATATATGAAAAAGATTACGCACAGTATAAGTGGGAATATAAATTTTACTATAACCCTCTAGTTGTAGTAAAGAAACTCATTCAAGGTAAGTTCTGGAAAAAATAATGGCAGAAGTAGAGTTTGGGGGCATGACATTTAAAGGTGGTAAGATGATGGTTCTTCTCACTGCTCTCTCTACGTTAGGTGGAGCAAGTTGGGGTGCCTTTGAATTCTATGCTGACTACATGGACATGAAAGAAATTGTGGCTAACATTGACACCACGCAGATAGAGAACCGCAATAAAATTATAGAACAAAAAATTGCTGCGGCTCAAGGATCTGTTGATGAAGCAATAGACTACTCACGAAGCATCAAGAATGATTTACGAGATGACTTCAATCGTATGGAAGCAAATGTTGATAGAGTTGAAGATCAGAATAGAGAACTAGAAGACAAAGTAAAAGACATGATTGACAAAGCAGATGAGCGCTTTGATAACAAAAGGGAGAGTTTACAAACAGATACGGAAATTAAAATCAATGCTCTGGAAGATAGACTGAACATGAAAATACAAGCAGTACTAGATAATCCACTAGCATCATTTGATTTTGATAAGCTAGAACCTACAGCGTCAGGAGGTTCAGGGAGGGAGTAAAAAACTAGTCTCAGCAGGGGGAACTGAATGAGCTACACTAAAAAATTAGTAGTTTTTTGTACGTTCGGCTTAATTGTCGGACTGATAGGAGGTATGATCTTCTTATGAAAGTACGAATAGTCACTATAAGTGGAAATACTATCTACGGGTCTTTACTCGGTGAAGAAGCACTAACAATGCCACCGAAAGAAGCCTTACATTGGATAATGAATAATGAAAATAAGTTCATAAAATACTTACAGCCAAACGGTCAAGAAGTGTTACTGAACAAGAGCGCTATAATGAATATAGCGGAGGATAATTATGATTGAGACAGCGATGGAACTTGCCATGACATTTTGGCAGTGGGTAGTATTTGTAGTGCTTGTAGGAATTGGTTTTATCTTTAGTAAATTTGATGGTCAAGGGGAAGATCGTGTAGGCTTTGAGTATGCTGAAATGCCTCACATGAAGCCTCTTCCGATTGCAACGAAAGACAAAGGCTTTTTTAAGGGTATTTGGCACTGGTTAATGGGTGTTCGTCAGTGGGAAATTTGTGACGACTTTCATTTTAAACTGGGCGGAGTAGAGTACGTGATTCCCAAAGGTTTTGAATTTGATGGGGCCAGCGTGCCCAAGTTTTTGGCAATGTGGCTCTCACCTACGGGTGTATTGTTGATGGGCGGTCTTGTACATGATTACATCTACAAATATGCTTGTCTAATGACGAAAGCTGGAAATAACACGGAGAAGATGACTCAATCACAGGCGGATAAGTTGTTTCGTGACATTTGTATCGAAGTTAACGGATTCAAGTTTTTGAACTACTTGGCGTACTGGGCACTTGCGGCTGCAGGTTTCGTCGCATGGAATGGACATAAGAAACGTGGCACACACATCTAAAATGCTCAAGTATATCGACGTTCGCATTTCTCAGTTGACGGAAGAGGCTGCGAAGTGCCATGATCAATACGACAGAATGTGGTATAATAAAATTATCGCTGAACTTCATTGGGTCAGCATGATGGGCACGGATATGAAATCTACAAACTGCCCGCTAGAGGAGAAGAAACTATGAAATACGTTGGAAAACTCATGGGAGAACGCACATCTTTAGATGGTGTGATGTTAATTGGAATTTGTGGAGCTTTTATACTGTTTGGAGGCTTAGCCAAGATTGCCGCGTATGTCGGCCTAGCATGGGGAGTATACACTCTTCTGAAAACGGAGAAATAAATGAGTGAACATCATCCAGCTGACGTAAATGGGGACGGTCATGTAAGCGACGAAGAGCTTATGATGCACCTCGAATTTAAACGAAAGAAACTAGAAGACGAAGATGCGCAGCGTGATGCCATGAGAAAGATGACATGGTTTGCACTCTTCGGAATGCTACTCTATCCTTTCGGTATCTTCTGTACTAGCCTCTTCGGGCTTGATACAGCTGCGGGTATCATTGGAGATATCGCACCCACATACTTTATCGCAATTAGTGCGTTAGTTGCGGCCTTCTTCGGAGCGAATGCTTACTCGGGTAAAAACTCATGAGTCATGTAACTAATCATATCCAAGTAACAATACGAAAAGCAGCGCCAGTGCCTATAAGGGCGGTACCTGTTATCGTCATTCGAAGAAATGTGTTTAGCTAAAAATAATTCTTGACATGGAGATGTCAAGGGCGTATAATATATGGAAATTAAGGGGGAACTATGCAAATTCAACAATCTGTGCAAAACACTTGGCGAGCTGAAGGACTCTTTCATGTTCTTCCCAGTTTCGCACTCTACCATAGCCAGGACATGATGACGAATGACTATGGTTTCATCTTCGCATGGCTTACTTGGAGCTGGGGAGTAGAGTTATGGATGGACGCATAAACCCCGTGGCGAAACACGCTTGGAAGTTTAACAAGCCAAAAGTGTATCGAGATAAAACTAAGTATACTCGCAAGAACCAAAAGGCCCCGCAGTAGTGGGGTTTTTTGTACCTGAAGAAAAATAATTCTTGACACGGATCCTCGATCCGTGTATAATATATGTTCAAACTTACTAAAAAAGTGACTTATAATGAAAACTGAAGAAGCATATAATTTGATAACCCCCTACGTACATAGTGCAGAGTGCGTCTTAGCAGAAAGTACTCAGAAAAACAAAGGAGCTAACGGTATGGCTTTAGAAAAGATTTTAGGTATTAAGCCTGGTACTAAGCAGTTAGACTTTGAAGATGGTGAATTAAAAACTTTTTCTCTTAATGAAAAAGGTCAGGTAAAAGAAGACTTTAGGATTTGTAGCACATGGGAAAAGGACTATATTAAAAAGAAACTAGAAAACATATTAGTTGTAGGTCGAAATTTAGCAGGTCAAATTGTATATTGTAAAATTCTTAGAATACTAGAAGAAAATCCTATATTTAAAGAATATTTTGACAAAGAAGTAGATTGGATCATTTCAAAAGGCCCAATGAATTGTTCACAAAAAGACACAGAAATATGGGTTTCTAAAACTCAAGGGAAAGGTGGAGAAGCTAAAAAAACTAGATCCTTATATATTTCTAGACCTGCCTCTCATTATTTATTTTTTGGAGTGTATCCTCCTAGAGCACAAAAAGCAAAAGCAATATTAGCATGAGGAAAACCTACAAAGAGAGGAACTATAGATAATGTCAAGACAAAAAACAGGGCTGCGGCTTAACCCGACTGACTTTTACGCAACACCGCCGTGGTGTTATGAGAATCTAGAAATAGATTGGTCACTCTTCGAGAACGCTCACGAGCCTTGTCGAGGAGATGGTCGCATTCAGTACTTTCTCGAAGAGGAGTGCGGTTTAACCTGCACCTATAGTGAGATTACTGAGGATAAAGATTTCTTCGAATGGAATGAAGGTACGGATCTGATTCTTACAAATCCTCCCTTTAGTATCGCTAAGGAGTTTATCGATCATTCACTAGCACATAGTAATACTTGCCTCATGCTACTAAGAATTAACTTTCTTGGTAGTATTGGGCGTCATGAGTGGTGGAAGGAGAATACTCCTACGGCATTGCATGTATTGTCGAAGCGACCGTCCTTCACGGGGCGAGGAACTGATGCGACTGACTATGCTTGGTATGTTTGGGACGACACTGGAAGGCTTCCGAAAGGTGTGTTCTTCGTTCCTCCCGCTAGTAAGGAACAGAGTGACTTAGCGAATGAGTTAGCAAGAGAGACGTACGATGAGGCCCCGCAGTAGTGGGGCTTTCTTTTTCTGATAAAATTAAAGAAGCACGCAAAGAAAAAGATTTAGCAATCGCACTTATGTTGGAGGACGAAAAAGGCTTTGATGAATTTCTCAAGGCTGTGCAGCAATCCCTTATAGATGAGAAAAAAAGATCTTGACATTTTGTTATCTGTCTGCTATTATAATTAAATATTATGTGAAGCATGATGAGACCGCGCAGAAGCCAATACAACAACTTCTTCATCTCCAAACGTAATCTCGAAGGTTCTTCTTATATCGTTTGATTATTACCTCCGCCCCTAGCGCGAAAGCAGTCTGGGGCGGGAGAGTAATACTACGAAAGATATTTAGAAGAGTTTATCGAGAGATTACGTAAACACTTATGCTTCATTTGTAAGCAATTTTTGTAAATCAATATACAAGAAGACCGCATGTTTCTACTTCAACCAAGTAGGCTATGCGGTCTTTTAAGTTTAAGGGTCGAGTTATATTCATTAAATTTACACTCCCTTTTTACTGGAAAACTAAGAGATTACTGTAAATTTAAGGAAGATTTGTACTGATTTTTACGTCCAAGGAAGGATTTCCTCTAGTCGATAGATGTGCCCCGGCCCCGCTGGAGTGGAAAAACCTGTTCTAGTCGTGTGTGGTATAAAAAACGTGATTTCCTATTATTTCTAGCTCTTTGTAGTTTAATAGGTTGGGTGTAGCGAAAAACAATGCTGGTGTGGTTGGCGTCTCTGCTGTATATGACGCATGGGCAAGAGCGATTTTCATACTCTCGTTTGGTGGGAGGTCTAAATATTCCGCTCCATAGAGTCTAGGAAATTCAGATTTAATGAGAGGCCAGCTTTCAAACTGACCTTTCTGAGCTACTACTTCACAGGTATGGTTGGGCCATCTCTCGTCATTGCGACGATTCCACACCACAGAAGCTACGGCACGTTGGCCTTCTAGCGATTCACCTCGGGCTTCGAAGTAAACCGCTAGGGCAACACATATTATCTCTAACATTTTATTAGCACGAAGATTCTAGCATATACCTTAGAACTTCTTTCGGGGCTTTGTCAAGCCCTTCTAACTTTTCTAATTCTAGCTTCATTTTCGTACTTAGTAAGTGTACTAGCTCCTGTTTCGTTACGGGGTTTTCACCTCGTTTCGTGAGATACACTTTCTTTTCATAGACTCCAAGCCTTGATAACTTTCCGATAACCGAACGACGGCTCTTGCTTAGAGCTATAGCGATATCGTCTATGACGAGTTGCTTGTCTTCGGCCCCGCTGTAAGTTTCTAGCATAAAATCTACTTGCTCTTTA
>Ga0209406_1000153_pt1 | contig 60426 bp, 54 predicted proteins | sample COGITO_mtgs_1204_FD_184808 | JGI IMG/M metagenome (GOLD analysis project Ga0209406, IMG submission 184808) | Pelagic marine microbial communities from North Sea - COGITO_mtgs_120426 (SPAdes) (version 2) | ecosystem: Environmental > Aquatic > Marine > Epipelagic ... | reverse complement strand
GTTTAATCCTTCTTAGACGTTGAAAATATGGATGATTTATTACATCTAAAATAATATCATATGGTAATGAAATAAAACCATATACTGGGTCGTTAAATATTTTCTTCTTATTGGTTGATTCCACTAAACTTATTTTTACATTGTAAAACAAATTTAAACAAATATACCATGGCTAAAATACTTTGGGCAGATGACGAGATAGATTTATTAAAACCTCATGTAATGTTTCTGGAGGGGAAAGATCATGAAGTCATCACAGTTAACAGTGGAAATGAGGCCATTGACGAAATTAAAGCTTCCAATTTCGACATTGTATTTTTAGATGAAAACATGCCGGGGTTAACTGGGTTGGAAACTTTAGAAAACATAAAAAAAGACCATCCAAACTTACCTATTGTTATGATTACCAAAAGTGAAGAGGAGTCTATAATGGATGAAGCTATCGGTGGCCGAATAGCTGATTATTTGATTAAGCCCGTTAATCCCAATCAAATACTGTTATCCTTAAAAAAGAACTTAGAAGGGAAACGACTTGTTAATGAAAAAACCACTTCTGGATATCAACAAGAATTTAGGGAAATTGCAATGAATTTGCAGGATATAATGGACTTTAAAGAGTGGGACAACATGTATAAGCGTATTACACGGTGGGAGCTAAAACTTGAAAAAAGTAACGATGAAGGAATGAAAGAAATTCTTTCTATGCAGAAGAAAGAGGCGAATGATTTATTCTCTCGTTTTATTGAGGATAATTATTTGGAATGGTTGAATGGAACAGAAGAAGCTCCTGTAATGAGTCATACCTTATTACAAAAGAAAGTTTTTCCACACTTAAATAAAAAAACATTTTTAATGGTCATTGATAATTTGCGCTATGACCAATGGAAGGTATTACAGCCAGTGCTTTCTGAATACTTTACCATTGAGGAAGAAGATAATTACTATGGAATTCTACCAACCGCTACTCAATATGCAAGAAATGCGCTTTTTGCTGGATTAATGCCATCAGAAATTGCGAAAAAATATCCGAAAAAATGGAAAAACGACGATGACGAAGGGGGAAAGAATTTATTTGAAAAAGATTTTCTAGAAGGAAATTTAATTAGAAATGGAATTACTGGAAAATTCTCCTACAACAAGATAACAAACCTTAATGCTGGAAAAAAATTAGTAGATAATTTTTCAAATTTATTACAGAACGATTTTAATGCAATCGTTTATAATTTTGTAGATATGCTGTCTCACGCCAGAACGGATATGGAGGTAATTAGAGAATTAGCTAGTGATGAAGCTGCATACCGATCATTAACACTAAGTTGGTTTGAACACTCTTCATTGCTGGACATCTTTAAACTTATTGCTGACAACGGCTGTGATGTTATCATCACCACAGACCACGGAACAGTACGAGTAGATGAACCAAGCAAGGTTGTTGGCGACAGAAACACAAACACCAACTTAAGGTACAAACAAGGTAAAAACTTAAGTTATGTGAAAAGAGATGTCTTTGAAGTTAAAAGACCTGATGAAGCTTTTTTACCAAAGTTAAATGTGAGCAGCACCTACATCTTCGCGAAAGACACTAAGTTTTTTGTTTATCCGAATAATTATAATCATTACATGAATTATTATAAGGACACATTCCAACATGGAGGGATTAGTTTGGAAGAAGTCATTATTCCAATAATAAAAATGAGCTCAAAAACAACTAAGAAAAAGGAGGCACCTAAGAATGATAAGTACGATCGATATAAAAGGTAATTAATCTTCGTGTACTGATAATGCCTCTATAAATTCAATAATCGATTCTTTTTCTTCGTCAGGGCAATGGTTGCAATATTTATGCGCTAAATTAATAACACTATTAATTGTAATATCTTCCGGCAGAACACGGGAATTAAATTCTATCGACAGTATTCTCAACCAAAATTCGGAATTATCAAAGGCATTAGTATTTAATTGGCCTAGCAATTCATTTGGATTATGTAGAAAATAAGAAAACCCATTAACCCCTAAATAGCGACATTCTAAACTATCCAATTCTGGTAATAAAATGTTCAGCGCTTCAAAATATTTTATCCGCCATGTAGAATCTTGCGTTTGTAAACTGTCAGAAATAGCTCTTATATAGGTGTAATTTATACTATCTCCTTTTCCCTGTAAGATTAAATGAGTTGCTTTTCGAGCGTTCATTTCACCTTCCATATCGGCAACATATTCTGCTCCATCTAAGGTAGAAATAAGCATCTCAAGCTCATCTTCAGATGATTTACAAGAAGAAAAAAAGAAAAAAAGAATTAATCCAGAATATTTTATCATGGAGCAAAGGTAAACATTACCCTTAATCATTTAAAATTATTAAGCAGATAGACATAGAGATCAATATAACAAAAGGAACAAAAAAACCGTATTAACAGATGCTAATTACTTCTTAGAGATTATCTTTGGATAATGAAATTTTCAAAGACTTACATTCGCTTTAATTGGTTAACACTTGTTTTTATTTATCTAGTCGTTATTGCTGGAAGTTTTGTAAGAATAACCGGCTCCGGAATGGGATGTCCAGATTGGCCAAAGTGCTTTGGTCAATGGATTCCGCCTTCTTCTGAATCGGAATTACCAGAGAACTACAAAGATCTTTATTCGGAAAAAAGAGCATCTAAAATTGAAAGGTTTGCACAAGTCCTCAGAAATATAGGCCTTGAGGAAACTTCTGAACAACTTAAAAACGACCCCAATTTGAGAATTGAACAAGATTTTAATAGCAAAAAAACATGGATAGAATACATTAATCGGCTGTTTGGTTTTTTTGCAGGAAATGCATTGCTAGTCAGCTTTATTTGGTTGATTTGGAAGTATCGAAAAAGAAAATTGATTTTCCTCGCAGGCATCAACCTAATTCTAATGGGTGCTCAAGCTTGGTTTGGCTCTATCGTCGTGGCTTCTAATCTAGTCCCATGGACAATTACAATTCATATGTTATTGGCTTTAATAATTATAGCATTACAAATCTATTTTATTCGAGAGATTAGTCCAACACAAAGTAAGAAACTGCCACAATCCAAATTAGAATTCTATCTTATTTGGATCTGTCTGGGAGTTACTTTTTATCAAATGTTTCTGGGAACACAAGTAAGAGAATCTATAGATGAATTAACCGCTCTAGGAATAACACGAGAACGATGGACAGCAGAGCTAGGTATGATGTTTTACATTCATCGAAGTTTCTCTTGGCTAGTATTGTTATTCTTGACTGTGATTGCATGGAAAAATGAACAAAGGAATAAGTATACTTCAATACGATATGTATTCTGTTTTTTAATAGTAGAGCTTTTGTCAGGAGTCTTATTAGCACACTTTGAAACACCTGGATTAGTGCAAACAAGTCATTTAATCTTTGCAACGATTATTTTCGGAATACTGACGATGCTTGTTTTCAGGAGCAAAATAGTGAAAGTGAATTTATAATTCATTAGGATTGAACTTACCTACTAAAATACTTTACAGACAAGTAAACGTAAATTTTATATTCTTATTGATTCGTCTTATTAAGAACTGAGAATAGAAATATTTTAATCGATAATGTTAATAACTTTATTGGTGAATTAAGTTATTTTGTCTATATTTATAGATCACTCATCGAAAAAAAGAACTACATATGCTAGAATTAAGTAAGAAGGTATTGCAAAAAGTAAGTTTTGATCGGTCATTATTTCACAAGGAGTTGGTTAAAGCTGTTAGCTGGTTGAAGAAAGATGAAGTTCCTTCATTAAAAGTATGGTGTCTCGCTTCCTTTGCTATGTACAATGATGTGATTTTAGAGGTTTTTGATACTATCTAAAAAAAAGTAAGCATCTAATATTACTGGAGCTTTATAGCTCCTTTTTTTTATGCCAACTTCTACCTTTTTAAAAAGGTAATATTTCTTTTTAAACCTTCAAATTTAGTTCTTTTTACAGCTGATTTTCGAAACAATTCTTTAAAAGTATCTTCCTGCAAATCTTCCCAGTCACCTTTGGTCATTGAAAGCAAGTCTGGATGTGGGTTAAATGCAGGTTCATTGTGTTGCAGAGAGAAACTGTTCCAAGGACAAACTGCTTGGCAAATGTCACAACCAAACATCCAATCATCTATCTTTCCTTTAACCTCCTGTGGGATAGCTTCTTTCAGTTCAATGGTAAAATAGGAGATACACTTACTCCCATCTACAACATACGGTTGGATTATCGCCCCTGTCGGACAAGCATCAATACATTTTGTACAGGTCCCACAGTAATCCTGAACTGGAGAATCATATTCTAAATCTAAATCAAGAATAATTTCAGCAATGAAAAAATAAGAGCCTTGGTTTTTATTGATAAGATTAGCATTTTTCCCGACCCAACCTAAACCAGCTTTTTTTGCCCATGCTTTTTCTAACACGGGGGCAGAATCAGTAAAGACTCTTGCATCCACTTTTCCAATCTTCTCTTCAATAAAATAAAGTAAGGTCTTAAGCTTATGCTTTACCACGAAATGATAATCCTCTCCATAAGCATAGGTAGAAATTTTTGGAGCTGTAGGATCAGCTTGTAATTTATCAGTATAATAGTTATATAACAAAGAAATAACTGATTTTGAACCTTCTACTAATATCCTAGGATCGAGTCGCATGTCAAAATGATTCTCCATGTAAGACATCTCTCCATGCTGTTTGTCTTGTAGCCATTTCTCTAACCGAGGGGCTTCTTCTTCTAAAAAATCAGCCTTTGAAAACCCAACAAACGAAAAGCCCAATCGATGCGCTTCTTCTTTAATTAATTGTGTGTTGTTTAATTTAGGCATGGAAATAACGATTAGCTACTTCTTAAAGATAACTAATTTTAAAAACAAAATTACAGCGAAAAGACCGACCCAAAACCACCATTGACCAAATACAATAGGGATTTCTTCCGCTTGTTCTTGAAGGGATTTAGCTGAATGCTTATTTTGTTCTTTTTCCATTTTATTTGAAGGGCTTCCAGAAGTAATGTCAATTTCCGAAGCTGCCCTTTCTTCTTGTAAAACAACAGTAACATCTTCGTTTATAGAATCTATATTTAACGCAAAATTTAGATTTACAACACTGACAAATATTACAAATACAAATAGCTTCTTCATCGTAAATTACTTAAAACAAACCACCTTGTGTTGTTCCTCTTTCTTTTCCCAAGTGCTTATATGCCAATTCGGTAACCATTCTTCCACGTGGTGTTCTTGCAATATATCCTTCTTGAATTAAAAAGGGTTCATAAACTTCCTCTATCGTACCAGCTTGTTCTCCAACTGCAGTTGCAATCGTTGTTAACCCAACAGGTCCGCCTCCAAATTTCTCAATCATTACCGATAATATTCGGTTATCCATTTCATCCAAACCATGTTTATCGACATGCAGCGCTTCTAAAGCAGTAGCAGTAATAGTAGTATTTATTGTTCCATCACCTTTAATTTGCGCAAAATCTCTAACTCTTCTTAAAAGGGCATTTGCTATTCTCGGGGTTCCTCTACTTCTTCCAGAAATTTCAAAAGCGGCTTCATAATCAATTGGAATATCTAGAATTCCAGAAGAACGTTCCACGATGTCCGTTAGGATTTTAGTCTCATAATACTGCAAACGACTACTGATGCCAAAACGCGCTCTTAAAGGCGCTGTAAGCATTCCTGAACGTGTTGTTGCTCCAATTAAAGTAAATGGACTTAATTCTATCTGAACCGTTCTTGCGTTCGGCCCAGAATCGATAAGGATATCAATTTTATAATCTTCCATAGCTGAGTATAAATACTCCTCAATTACTGGACTTAGTCGATGAATTTCATCTATAAACAAAACATCACCTTCCTCTAAATTTGTCAATAACCCTGCTAAATCTCCTGGCTTATCCAAAACAGGGCCAGAGGTCACTTTAAATCCAACATTCATTTCGTTGGCTATAATATGTGCCAAAGTTGTTTTACCAAGACCCGGCGGTCCATGTAACAAAACATGATCTAAAGGTTCGCTTCTTAGAATCGCAGCTTTTACAAACACTTGTAAATTATCTGTTACATGCCTTTGCCCTGCAAAATCATCAAATAATTTAGGGCGCAACACCTGTTCTAGCTCTTTATTCGAAAAAGATTCATCATCATCGTGTATGTCGTATTCTTCTATCACTTCTTAACAAAGATAACAAAGCAAATTATTCTTTTAAGATCTGTTCTTTATAAATATCCCCAGAGTATATTTTAACCCTTAAAATATACTCTGGCGCTGTAAATGATTCTTTGATTTGTTGGTTCGATTTTATTGCTAATCTAAATCCAACCCCTCCGCCTATCCCAAAGTATTTTAAGAATTTGTATTCAATAGTCATGGCGGGTTCATAAATGATTATCCATGAGCTCCCTATTGTGATAGCGAGGTCTAAATCATCATATTGCGCTTTTCCCAAACCAATTTGGACCGGAATTTCTGCACTCCAATATTTGGATTTATAAAAATTATACTCAAAGAATGCGACCGCATAGCCAAACTTTAAATCTATTTTATTTGAATTAAGGAGAGTAGGTTCAAGAGGTCGCTTTGGCATCCAATGATAACCAATACCAATATTAGTTGTCTTGTTAAATGAGAGCCCAACTTTAATACCGTGTATTTTTGCATACTGGTTTGAAATAAAAGAATTTCGGGTATCAAACTTTAATAAAAACTTTGGCTTATAATCAAAACTGGTTCGAATAGAGTCAAAAAGCTGTGCACGTGCTTGACTTGAAAAAATAAAAAAAGAAAGTAATATTATAAAAAAAGTCCGCACCTAACAAAGGTACGGACTTCAATATATTAATTCAATATAAAACACTAATGTTCTTCTTCACCGGGTTCTAGTGGCACATTTTGCATAACAAAATCTTCTGCTTGACCTGGTTTATTATAGTCATAAGGCCATCTATGAACGACAGGTAAATCTCCAGGCCAGTTACCGTGCATATGCTCCACTGGCGATGTCCACTCTAGTGTATTTGCCCTCCATGGATTTTGAGAAGCTTTTGGCCCTCTTAAAGCACTATAGAGAAAGTTCCAGAAGAAAAATAACTGAGAAAGTACTCCTACAGTTGCAAAAATACTAATTACAACATTTAGGTCTATCATGTGATCAAACATTGGAAATTCTGAATTTGTATAATAACGTCTTGGCATTCCGCCTTCCCCTAAAAAGTGCATAGGAATAAATACTCCATATCCGCAAGTAATGGTAATCCAGAAGTGAATAAAACCTAATTTCTTATTCATCATCCTTCCATACATTTTAGGGAACCAATGATAAACTCCAGCGAACATTGCCAAAATAGCAGACATCCCCATTACAATATGGAAGTGCCCAACTACAAAGTAAGTATCGTGTTGACTAATATCTAAAGCCGCATCTGCTAAAATAATACCCGTAACACCACCACTAATAAAAGTAGAGACCATTCCAATTGAAAATAACATCGCCGGTGTAAAAACAAGATTACCTTTCCATAAAGTAGTTAAGTAGTTAAACACTTTTACTGCAGATGGTATTGCAATTAATAAGGTAGTAAAAACAAATACTCCACCTAAGAATGGATTCATTCCTGTAAGGAACATATGGTGACCCCAAACAATAAACGAAAGAAATCCAATCGCCAAAATCGAACCAATCATTGCTCTATATCCAAATATTGGTTTTCTAGAGTTTGTAGCAATTACTTCTGATGATATCCCTAATGCAGGTAGTAATATTATATATACCTCAGGATGTCCTAAAAACCAGAATAAGTGTTCAAATAATACCGGAGAACCTCCTGTTTGGTCAAGTGCTCCATTAGATGTTGTAATATCACTTAAAAAGAAACTCGTTCCCATGTGTCTATCCATAATAAGTAATACGGCTGAAGACAAAAGAACAGGAAAAGACAATAACCCTAGAATAGCTGTTACGAAGAATGTCCAAATCGATAACGGTAATCTGGTCATTCTCATTCCTTTCGTACGCAGATTAATAATAGTAACAATATAATTAATACCTCCTAATAATGCAGACGCAATAAATATTGATATCGACAACAGCCACATCGTCATACCCAATCCAGATCCTGGCTGCGTTTCTTCAAGTACACTTAATGGTGGATATATTGTCCATCCTGCCATTGCTGGTCCAGATTCAATAAAAAGAGAAGCTAACATTATCGAACTCGATAAGAAAAACAGCCAATATGATATCATATTTAATAGTCCTGATGCCATGTCTCTTGCTCCAATTTGAAGGGGAATAAGTAAATTTGAAAAAGTTCCAGACAAACCTCCTGTAAGAACCATAAACACCATAATAGTACCGTGCAATGTAACAAGACCTAGGTACATATTACTATCCAAAACACCATCAGGGGCCCAGCCAGAACCTAATAAAGTTTCCATAATGCCAAACTTTTCGTCTGGCCATCCCAATTGCAATCTAAATAATGCCGAAAGTGCAATACCAACAATTCCCATAACTATGGCCGTTAATAGGTATTGTTTAGCAATCATTTTATGATCTTGACTAAACACGTACTTAGTAAAGAAACTTTCTTTATGATGATGTGCTGCGTGACCGTGATCTGACATACTCTTATCTTTTTTTCTAATTTCTAATTTCTTATTCTTCAATTTCTTGAGCTAACTCTTCAGTAGCTGCTGCTCCAATTGTATACGAAACCGCTCCACCATCAAACCTTTTTTGAGATTCAATCCAATTTTTATATTCTGCTTCAGTTTCAACAATAACCTTCATTTGCATATTCGAGTGACTTGCACCACAAATTTTGTTACACATCAATATGTAATCAAAATCAACAACCTCTTCTTCCTCTCCAATTCTTCTTTTACGCTCATTATGAATGGTATTGATATTCTTATAATGGTCAATAACAAACTCATCTAAACGCATATCTTTAGTTGTGATCGTAGGTTTTAACGTAAATGAGGTAGTCATGCCTGGAACACAATTCATCTGAGCTCTGAAATGAGGAAACCAAGCACAATGAAGTACATCTTGAGACCTAAAATAAAAAGTGTAGGTTTTATCCACTATCAAATGCATTTCCCCTTTAACAACAACATCATTAGCTGCCATTGCATCGTCAGCATCAGCATTTCTTCCTATTTCTAAACCTGATTTAATCCTGTACTTCTGACGCTTCAACCTTTCTATTTTTTCAGACATTTCAGCAACTTTACCATCTGGTAATAAGTATTCCGTAGTCTTTTGGTTGTCAATGTATTTTTCAATACTATTAGCCAATAGAACAGAATCTAATCTATCAATTTCTGTATCTATTGTTTCGAAGGATGCAGCTATTCCTTCAGTAGTAATTACTCCTAATGGATTAGTACCTGTCACTAATTTAAAATTTGCCTTTCCCAACTTATTGTCTTCTCCTGAATATCTAGCGGTCCAGTCAAACTGTTTCGCATATAACTCAATAACAGTACCTTCATCTTCTGGATTCATTATATAATTCCAAGTTTGTAACCCATAAATAATAACTCCCGCAAGAACAATGGCAGGAACTGTAGTCCAAATCATTTCTAATTTATTGTTGTGTACCAAATAAACGGGCTTTCTTTTAGGGTCTCTTCTGTAGAGAAATGGAAAAATAAACAACATCCCATTCATTATAAAAAACACAGGAAGTATAATCCACCAATTAAAAACTAACAAATCATCAATCATAACCCCGTGTTCTGTTGCAGCAGTACCAAGACCTCCGTTACCATATTCCAGCATTAAGTAGATCGTTCCGCCAAAAAGGGCAAACATAAACACAAGAAACAGAATAGCTTGTGAAAGGTTTTCTCCGGGGGTAATATTTTCCTGGCTTTTATCTCCTGTAACTTTAGATGTCATTTCATACACCTTCACAAGCTGTATAAGAGCTAAAACTCCTAAAACAACTACTATAAATATTAAAAACTTATTTTCCATTTTATAAATTTATCTTATCCTATAATTTTATCCGTGATGATGTTTACTCTCGTCCAAAAATGGGTGATTATTTTGAACCAGAGGTGATTTTCCAAGAGATCTTAGTACCAAAAAGATAAACGTTCCCAAGAATGTCATAAACATACCTATTTCTAATAATCCAAAGTTCCATTCTTCGTATAATGTACCTGGCATAACCATACAAAACACATCAAACCAGTGCCCAATAAATATTACTAATCCAATAAATATTAAGTACGGCCAAGATTTTTTCGTGTCTGCTGACATTAAGAAAATCATTGGAAGAACAAAGTTGACAACAAACATTGCAAAGAATATAAATTTGTAACTTTCAATACGGGTAACAAAATAGATTACTTCCTCTGGAATATTGGAATACCAAATAAGCATAAATTGAGAGAACCATAAGTAACTCCATAAGAAGCTTAATGCAAACATCCATTTTCCTACATCGTGTATATGAGCGCTATTTACAAACTCTAAGTTTCCTTTGTGCTTCAGATACAACGTTACCATCATAATCATAATCATTGCGCTTAACCAAATTCCTGAGAATGAATACCATCCAAACAACGTGCTGAACCAATGCGTATCAATTGACATGATAATATCCCAAGACATTGTAGATGAGAATACTGCAAAGAATACCAAGAACAACGCTCCCCTTCTATACATTAAAAAATGTGAGGCTGTAGCTTTTTCAACATCTTCGCTATCTTGTTTTCTTGAAGTTTTTCTAAACCAATTCATGAAATATGCGAATACTCCGAAATAGCATATAATTCTGATCCAAAAGAACGGCTTATTCAAATATGCAACTTTGCCCCAAATCAAATCATCATGAGCAACCACATCGCTATCCATCCAAGGATAAATATGATTTAATCCTAAGGTTGCTGCAATAAAAACGACAACTAAAATAATCATCCCTAATGGTAATGCAGACATAATTGCCTCCATAATTCTTAGTAAGACAACTCCCCAACCTGACTCAGTAGCATAATGCAATGCAAGGTAGAAAAGTGCTCCTAAAGCAATTCCAAAAAAGAAGAACCCATTTACTAATAAGTTAGACCAAAATCTTCTAAAATGAGAATCAGACATTGCAATATCTCCATTACTAAACATATGTGCTAAGGTTTCTGATGGTGCTACATCATGACCATGGCCATGAGCAGCATGGTCACCATGACCTTCAACTTCTAAATGTTTAATATGAATGTGCCACTCGAAAGTAGGTTTAGCATGAGCATGGCCTTCTTCTGCGTGTTCCTCAGCACCTTCAACATGTTCAACGTGAGCGCCATGTGCTTCATGAGCGTGACCATCGTGATCTACGTTTGCGTCTCCAAAATCAAGTTCGTAACCTAAAGCAGCCATTGCTTCTTCAGCCTCTTTTTTTACGTCAGCTTCTTTTTCAACTTGGTCACCCCAGTATTCAACGTATACTTCGTGGTCACTTAATACAGTAGGAAACACGTATTCTTTTTGAAAGAAGAAGCCTACGATTAACAGCAGTAATCCTACTCCCATTAATCCAAGTGTTACTTTTTTTGCTTTATTAGAAATTTGAAATTCCATTTTTACTATTTATTTCTATTAATAGTTAATTCTTAATGTGCTTATCCTGCTTCACCTACAACTGCAATTGCATCAATAGGTGCACCCGTTGTGTCTGCCTTAACATTTCCAGTTAATCCGTTTAAATTAAAATCACCATGCTGTAACGTTCTAACATACATAGCGACTTTCCATCTTTCTTCTTTATTCAATTGAGATGCATGTGCTCCCATTGCTCCTTTACCAAAAGTAATAACATGGAAAATTCCACCAAGACTTCTTTCTTTGTAAGCTCCGTCATACGGGCTAGGTGGATTATAGTCCCCTACTACTACTACTCCGCCATCACCTTGGCCTTTTTTGCCATGGCAGTGCATACACATAATTTCAAATAACCGTTTCCCTTCCTTTACATTTCCTTCGATATCAGCTAAAAATGGACTTGGTAATTTCCAGTTAGCAGAAGCCGAGTCTAAGTCTTCTTTTCCGTATATGAAAGGCATCATTAACGCTGCCTTATTTTTCTTTTTGTAATAAGGGATTGATCCTTCTGCAGGAGTTCTTGCAGATTGCGTATTTTTCAACCTTTCAGCTGTTGTGTCTTTTTCTTCATCAGTCACCATTCCGTAATCCACATAAGCTTCAATTGCTTGTGATCGATACATGTCTGGCATATACTCATATCCCGGACTGTCTGGATGTTTACTGCAAGATGACAATGTGATTGCACCTATTAGTATTACTGTTATATATTTTAATGTAAGCTTCATGCTAACGTTTTAATTCGTTAATTACTTAATCGTTTTTTCGTCAATTTCAACAATTCCTGTTTCCTTAATCATATCGTTTAACTGGTCCAAAGAAAAATTACTGTTTTCTGCTAACCTTACCTCTACCACAAATCTATCGTCGGTAGTTCTTGGATCAGGGTTTCTGGCGGGCATTCCAGGTAACGTTTTATTTCTCAAAAAATATGTCAATGCCATTCCGTGAGCAGCACATAAAACTGTAAACTCAAACAAAATGGGAACAAAAGAGGGTATGTTTTCCAAATAGCTAAAATTAGGTTTACCTCCGATGTTTATTCCGTGCCAATCCGAAACCATGAAGTATCGAGTTGCCATAATTGCCAATAGAAGCCCCGTTATTCCATACATAAATGCGGCAATTCCTAAACGTGTATGTTTAATACCAATTATTGGGTCAATTCCATGAATAGGGAATGGCGAAAATACGTCAGCAACATGAACTCCATTGTCCACTAATGATTGACATGCTTCTTTCGTAACATCATCATCATCGTACATTGCATATATAACTTTATCTGTCATACTGTAATTTTTAATTTCTTTCGTTAATGCTTTTCTATATGAGAATCATAATAACCCTCACCATGTCCAAACCCTTTCTTATAATTCTCTCCTGAAGATTTCAAAATTGTTTTCAGCTCTGCTATTGGTAATACTGGAAAGTATCTTGCAAAAAGCAAGTACAACACAAAGAAAATTCCTAGAGTTCCAACATAAATGCCTATATCTACCCAAGTTGGGTGGAAATATGACCATGCAGATGGAACATAATCTCTATGTATTGAAGTAACAATAATTACAAACCTTTCGAACCACATCCCAACATTTACAACAGCCGCTAGGATGAATGTAAAAGTTAAATTTGTTCTTAACTTTTTAGACCACATTAATTGTGGAGAAACCACATTACATGTCATCATGGCTGCGTAGGACCACCAATACGGTCCAGTTGCTCTGTTCAAGAATGCATACGCTTCATATTCAACACCAGAATACCAAGATATAAATAACTCCGTAATATATGCGACACCAACGATAGAACCTGTTGTAAGAATTACAATATTCATATACTCAATATGCTTAGTATGCAAGTAAGCTTCTAATTTGAAAGCCTTTCTTAACACAAGCATTAGTGTTTGCACCATAGCAAAACCAGAGAATACTGCTCCAGACACAAAGTATGGAGGAAAAATCGTGGTATGCCAACCTGGTATAACCGATGTGGCAAAATCAAAAGATACAATCGAGTGCACTGAAAATACAAGAGGTGTGGCCAATCCAGCTAAAACCAATGATACTACTTCAAAACGATTCCATGCTTTCGCGTTTCCAGTCCAACCAAAACTTAATATTCCGTAAGCTTTTTTAGCGACAGGTTTTGTAACTCTATCTCTAATCGTCGCAAAATCAGGAATAAGACCTATGTACCAAAACACCATTCCTACGGAGAAGTAGGTTGAAATTGCGAATACATCCCAGAATAAGGGTGAATTGACATTTACCCACATTGATCCAAATTGATTTGGCAAAGGAAACACCCAATATCCAACCCATAAACGACCCATGTGAATTAACGGAAACATCCCTGCCATCATAACGGCAAATATTGTCATTGCTTCAGATGCACGGTTAATTGCCATTCTCCATTTTTGACGGAAGAGCAATAGCACAGCAGAAATAAGTGTTCCTGCGTGACCAATTCCTACCCACCATACAAAGTTGGTAATATCCCAAGCCCATTCTACTGTTTTATTCAATCCCCAAACACCTACACCTGTACCTAACAGGTATACGATACAACCTACTCCCCAAAGGGCAAAGATTCCGAAAATTGAAATTAGAATATACCATCCTCTAGGAGCTTTACTTTCAATAGGACGGATAACATCATCCGTAATATCTTTGTAATTCTTATCTCCTAAAATTAAGGGAATCCTGATGTCTGACTCTTTATGCATCTATTTACGTTTTTATTCCAATTAATTTATTAATGTTCTAACTATGTTCTTCAGTTGCTGCGCCAGCATGCGCTACTTCCGCCGCTTCTTCTATATTTCTAACTTTCACTTGGTACCAAAGATTTGGTTTAACACCAATCTCTTCTAATGCTTGGTAAGCCCTATCTCCTGAAGTTTTAGAACGAACTAACGAATCTTCGTCATTCCAATCTCCAAAAACAATTGCTCCATTTGGACAAGCATCAGCACAAGCTGTTACCACATCTCCATCCGCTACAGCTCTAGACTCAGCTTTGGCATTTAACTTACCTTCTTGGATCCGTTGTACACAAAAGCTACATTTTTCCATAACACCTCTTGAACGAACTGTCACATCTGGATTTAACACCATCCTTGCCATCTCGTCTTGAGAATTATTAACATGCTTAAATTTTCTATAATCTCTATAGTTAAACCAGTTGAAACGTCTTACTTTATATGGGCAGTTATTTCCACAATATCTTGTTCCAATACAACGGTTATAAGCCATCATATTTAATCCTTCATTACTGTGCGTTGTTGCAGCAACTGGACAAACTGTTTCACAAGGAGCGTGATTACAGTGCTGACACATCATTGGCATAAACACTACTGATGGATTATCTTCCGGAACCTCTAGATTAGCATAAGACCAATCGTTTCCTTCTTCTCTTTTATTTTTTTCCCATCTTGATCTTGCATCATCGTCAATAGAAGAAAAGTACCTATCCATCCTTAACCAATGTAGATCTCTCGCTCTTCTAATTTCATCTTTACCAACTACAGGAACATTATTTTCTGAGTGACATGCAACGATACAAACACCACAACCGTTACAAGCTGTTAAATCAACAGACATTCCCCATCGGTGACCAACAAATTCAACTGGATGCTCGTCCCATAAAGAAATATCAGTAGCTTTTACATGCTCTCCATGACCTTTGGTATGAACATGTAATTCATGAGCTGGATTGTAATCCTCTTTATGCCCGCTTATAATAGATTCAAGATTTGTTTCTCTTAAAATTGATGTTCTCCCCATAATTGTATGGTGAGTTTGTGTGCACGCTAAGAAATACTTTTCGTTCGCATCTGCTACCTCAGCATCTGCAAAATATTTAATCGAATCGTTTTCAAAAGAAGTGAACTTATATGCGTTTCCTCCGATTGGCTTTTTATTCCCATCAGCATCTAAATCGTAATCTCCTGTTTGATCTAATTTTATTTGAAATGCAGCTGAACCAATCGCTTCTTGATTTTCTGCCCTTCCATATCCTAGTGCAACACCAACGGTTCCTCTAGCTTGACCAGGTAATGGATAAACAGGTAGTTTAAGAACTTGCTCTCCAACCGTAACATTTACCATATTTACTGGAGTTTCTTGCTCTATGTATAAACCATCCCACTTCCCTTTTTCAGAACCGGTGATATTAAACAAATCGTAACAATCAGCTGGAGCCATGGTAACAAAATTATCCCAACATACCTTAGTAATAGCGTCTGGCAACTCTTGTAACCAAGGGTTGGCACTGTATTGACCTTCTCCAATTTCTACTTTTTGGTAAGCAACCACTTCCCAAGCCGCATCCGAACTGCTCAATGAAGAAGCTACTGCAGATGTAGTATCTGTAAATGAAACAGAAGCAGATGGCATTGCGGCCGCAGCTGTTGGACTTCCGTTGTGTACTGACCAATTCCAATATTCAGTAAATGTTAAATATTCTGACTGCATAGGGAAACCATATGCTCTCCAAGTATCTTGAATATAATTGTAATACGTTTTGCTTTCTTTATCCCCTCTTTCAGCATTCCCTGACCACACCAATAAAGATTCTTGCGCTTGACGAGAATCAAACAACGGTCTAATTACAGGCTGTTGAATAGCATATTGACCAACTTGAGGTTTATAATCATTCCAAGACTCTAAGTAATTATGATCTGGACAGATATATGTACATTTTGAAGCAGTTTCATCAGCAAATTCTGAGAATGAAACCGAAAGCATATTCTCATTTGCTAAAGCTTCTCCAAATTCAGCACCGTTTGGCAATGTATAAACTGGATTCGCTCCATATATTAATAATGCATCAACATCACCTGCGATTACATCATTTACTAATTCTTTAACTAGTGCGTCGTCAGCTTGTTTAAGATATATTTCGTTATCTAAATCAATTGTCTTTCCGTAATTATTTAAAGTATTGTTAATTGCATTTACAATTACTTGAACTCCTTTATCATTTGCTCCTGCAACTACAAGAGACTCTCCTTTATGCTCTTTTAATTTGTCTGCAGCTTTTGCTGCATAAGCATCAATTTCATCAGAAACTGCAATTCCTAAGTCTTTCCCACCTATGTGCTTCAAAATTGCTGCTGCAACCGCACTTTGCTCAGATGGCTTAATTGGACAACGCGAATCCGCATTTGCTCCTGTCAAACTCATTACTGATTCAAAATGGAAATGTTTAGACATCCATCCTGCTTCTGGATTTCTAGTTTCTGCATAATCAACATTATATTTAGTATGCATTAACCAGTTTGCCATAAAATCAGCATCGATACTTACAACAGCTTTCGCTCTTGTGAAATCGTATGCTGGAATAACTGCTTTTCCAAAAGATTCTTCATTTGCTTTACGCATAGCAGAATAAGAAACTGCATCGTACTGAATATGTTTTACATCTGCATTATTCGCAGATACAGTCTCAACATCCACCCCTGTAACATCAGCAATAATAGGCGTTACAATCGCATCTGTAGAATCAGAAACTATTGGTGCAACAACCGGCGCACCCATTTCAGCAACTTCTCCACCCAACGAACCAATAAAGTCGTTTATTACGAGGTTAGTAGAAGGACTTATAATTGTATTTGAAAGAATTCTTACTTTGCCTCCTCTATCAGCTACCGCTTTCAACTTAGCTTTTATATCAGCATCAGCATCTGTCCAAGAAACCGAAGAACCAGCATTTACTGGCCCTCGTAATCTATCGCTGTTGTATAAATTTAAAACAGATGCTCCAATTCTAGGAGTAATCCCTCCTCTTGTTAAACCAAAATCTTTATTTCCTTTTACCCAAATTGGTCGACCTTCACGTGCTTTAACAAGCACATTTCCATAATCATTACCATCATAAAAAGTACTTGCATACCAATTAGCAACACCAGGAGTAATATCCTCTGGCTTATTCACATAAGGAATAGATTTGATAACAGGCGTTTCACATGAAGCTAGGGTAGCTGCGGCTACTCCAAATCCTAAAAACTTTAAAAAGTCTCTTCTTCCGGTTTGAAAATCTCCAATTGCCTCACTACCAATAAATTCATCAACAGATAAATCTTCACGAAATTCTTTATTGCTATTTTGCACAAACTCCGGTGATTGATCTTTCTCATCAAGCCCTTTCCAGTATGTTTTTTTCATGCTCATCTTTTTGTGATTCAATTCAAATTATTCTTAGTAGTGACATTTAGCACATTCCCATCCACCTAACTCTCGAACTGTAATCTTGTCATCTTCTGATATTTTCCTTAAGAAATCAGGACGAGACCCAAGTCTATTGTGTAATTCCTTATAATATTCTGATTTAGTTAGGTCAACCGATTTTTCATTATGACACTCTAAGCACCACCCCATTGTAAGCAATGGTTTTGTCAAAGGAATAATACCATCGGTACCTGCCAATTGATTAATCTCTTCAGTAGTGGAAACACGACCTAAACCATAGGTTGGAACATTACCGTGACATTGTTTACAATCAATATTAGCTGTATTCGTATTAACATGTTGTGCGTGACTAAAGAAAACATGATCAGGTAAGTTGTGTGCCTTATTCCAAACAATCGGAGAAGTTTGTCCAGTATATTTTTTTGTTTCAGAATCATACCCTGCTGCTTCATGAATTTTAGCTATCTCGGCAGTACTACCAGCTCTATAGTCGCTCTCAACAATATTTTCATGACAATTCATACATACATTTACAGATGGAATCCCTGCATGTTTAGATTTCTCAGCTGAGCTATGACAATACTTACAATCAATTCCCATTTCTCCGGCATGTAACTTATGAGAATAATTAATCGGTTGAGAAGGCTCGTAATCTGAATAAACACCTACTTCAAAACCTCTCCTCATTAAATCAGCTCCACCTGTAACAACTGCAATCAAAAACATGATTAAAGTTAACTTCCAGTTTCTAAGTATCCATTCACCTAGTTTTGTTTTTACTGATTTATGTATATCAATTTCAACCCCCTCTTTTTCCGCAACAACAAATGCCAATTGTTTTCTAACTCCTCTTGCTGCAAAAACAACAACACTCAAAACAACTATTAGAACAATAATCCATAATAGAGAAGTATCTTCCGTCGCTTCATCCTGCTCTGCCGCAGAAACACCTGCTTTTTTCGCAACAGGCGTAACACTGTCAGTATAATCTAGAATTGCATCAATCTCTTCATTTGTCAAATGACCTTGAGCGGTCATGGCTGTCGGACTGTATTCAGATATTTGAACAGCATAAGGGGAAGTACCGCTATTGGCTAAGCCTACTGGGTCTTTAACCCATTTATAAATATTATCCACCTCACCTGCTTCAGCCCACCTAGCCTTAGCTCCTTGCAACATGGGGCCAGTTGAATTTTTCAATGCCTTATGACAGGAAGCACAGTTTGCTTTAAATAACGACTTACCGTCTTGAGCCTTTACTGGCATTGCAGCCAAGAAGATTAAAACGGTAAAAAAAGTGGCTACACCTAGCCTATTTGTCCAATGAAATTTCATTTTGTTTTCCATTTAAATTAGCTTTTTTAAGCTTTTTTAACACATGCAAAATTAACATTTGGGGGTTTTTCACCTAAGGTTTTGTCACGAAAGTGTCAGTATTCTTATTAGTTTATAATGATTCTAAATAAGGAATTTATTATAGAAAGAAAGTTACAGAGATACAATAACCTTCTATCTAATTTAGGAACATGCAGTTATTGGAGTAAAAATGGTTAATTATGGCATAATTTTTACATCATTGTATAATGCTATGTATACTTAATTGGTTTAATTTTGTAACAAAGACATCTATCATTATGAACATTTTCAAAGCTAAAATAGTTTGTTTACTTATCGTTTTAAGCTCTTCTGTTGTTGTTGCGCAAGATACAGACTGGAGGACCTATAAGAAATCATCCAACACCACAGACAGTTTGGCAACACAACAAAAAGACACGATTAAAAAAGAACTCAACTACAGCGGAAAGCAGGGTAGCGTTATCTTATCTCAAGACCCTAAAATTGATTCATTAACCAACAAAATAGGGAAGAAACCCTTTATAAATGGCTATACAGTTCAAATTGAAGTAAGTCAACAAAAATCTATTATCCGTGATTCAAGGTACTTGTTTATTCGAAAGAATCCGGACATCTCACTTGACGAAGAATATGATCAGCCGAATACATATTTGTTTGCAGGAAGGTTCTATGATAAAAACAGCGCATACAAGTTCAAACATAAAATTAAAGCTAGTTTTCCAGATGCACTTGTCATCAAAAAGAAACTAAGTTTACCCTCTTTAAAATCAATTGACAAAACAGAAGATAACAAGTAATCTAAAAACAAAAAGGGAGATAATTAATTATCTCCCTTTTTGTTCTAAATACCAATCCTATTTCTTTTTTAATGATCTAGCAACTTCAACTTCCATGTATGATTCAATTTGATCGCCTACTTTAATGTCGTTAAACTTATCTACGTTCAATCCACATTCATAGCCTTTAGCAACTTCTTTTGCGTCATCCTTAAATCGTTTTAACTGACCTAATTCTCCTGAGTAAATGACAACACCTTCTCTAATAACTCTAATCTTGTTATTTCTAACAATCTTCCCTTCAGTTACAAAACAACCTGCAATTGTACCAACTTTAGTGATTTTAAATGTCTCTCTAATTTCAGCATACCCAAGAATCTCTTCTTTCACCTCAGGAGAAAGCATTCCTTCCATCGCCTCTCTAACTTCATCAATTGCCTTATAAATTACAGAGTATAAGCGAATATCAATTTCTTCTTGTTCTGCGAGCTTACGAGCACTCATTGAAGGCCTCACTTGAAACCCAACAATAATGGCATCCGAAGCAGATGCCAATAAAACATCTGATTCAGAAATCTGACCAACCGCTTTATGAATAATATTTACTTGTATCGATTCCTCAGAAAGTTTTTGTAACGAATCCGATAGCGCTTCAATTGACCCATCAACATCACCTTTAACAATAATGTTTAATTCTTGGAAGTCTCCCAAAGCAAGTCTCCTTCCTATCTCATCAAGGGTAATATGCTTGGTTGTTCTTAACCCTTGCTCTCTTTGTAATTGTTGACGTTTAGTAGATATCTGCTTTGCTTCTTTTTCATCCGCAAAAATGTTAAATCTATCCCCTGCAGCTGAAGCACCGTTCATTCCAAGCATAGACACGGGCTTTGAAGGGCCTGCTTCTACTACTTCCACACCATGCTCATCATGCATTATCTTAATTCTTCCATACTGCGTACCAGCCAATATAACATCTCCTACTTTTAATGTTCCAGACTCGACAATTAACGTTGTTACGTAACCCCTTCCTTTATCTAAAGTTGCTTCAATCACAGTACCAACTGCATTTTTATTTGGATTGGCTTTTAACTCAAGCATTTCTGCTTCGAGTAACACTTTTTCTAATAGGTCCTCGATTCCCGTTCCTTTCTTTGCCGAAATTTCCTGACATTGAAATTTACCTCCCCAATCTTCAACAAGGATATTCATCGCAGAAAGTTGTTCTTTTACTCTATCAGGATTAGCTCCATCTTTATCCACCTTATTAATGGCAAATACCATAGGAACCCCAGCAGCTTGAGCGTGATTTATCGCCTCTTTAGTCTGAGGCATTACGTCATCATCCGCAGCAATTATGATTATTGCAACGTCTGTCACTTGAGCACCACGTGCACGCATTGCAGTAAAGGCCTCGTGACCAGGTGTATCTAAAAATGAAATAAGTTTATCATTATGATGAACACTGTATGCTCCAATATGCTGTGTAATACCACCGGCCTCACCCTCAGTTACTTCAGAATTTCTGATATAATCTAACAATGAAGTTTTACCATGATCAACGTGACCCATTACAGTAACAATTGGAGGTCTTGCAACAAGTGATTCTGGAGAATCTTCTTCTTCAATAATAGATTCTGAAACCTCAGCACTAACAAATGTTACTTCAAATCCATATTCTTCGGCTACCATAGTAAGAGTTTCCGCATCCAACCTTTGGTTTATTGACGCAAAAATTCCAACTGACATTAATGTTCCAATAATTTCAGTTGGAGACTTGTCTACCATCACAGCTAATTCAGAAACAGTTACAAATTCTGTAAGTTGCAACACGCGTGAATCCATTTCTGCTATAAATTCCTCCTCTTCACGCTTTGCACTTTGTGCATCTCTTTTCTCCTTACGGAATTTAGACCCTTTACTTTTACCTTTACTACTTAAACGAGAAAGAGTCTCTTGAATTTGTTTTTTAATCTCATCTGGAGAAGGCTCTGCTTTTTTGACAGGTTTCCCTCTAGATTTAGTATGTTCCTGCGTTGCTTTTTTACCCGCTTTCTCAACATTTACAACTTTCTTTATACGTTTTCTCTTTCGCTTATCATGGTTAGGATCAGATGGCGCCTTCTTTTTCTCTGCTGGCAAATCAATTTTACCTAAAACGACTGGACCCGTTAATTTTTTAATCCCGGCTTTAATTGTTTCAACCGGTTTTGGTTCAGCTGTTTGAGACGGCTCTTTTTCCTCTGGTTTTTCAACAAGTTTTTTAGCCTGTATATCACCCTTTTCCGAAGGCTCAACTTTCACCTCTTTTGGCTTCGGTTTTTCTTCAACTTTCTTGGTAGGTTTTTTAGGCTCCTCTAACACCACTTTTCCAACAACTGAAGGACCTGATAACTTAGCAGGCTTAGCTTTTATTAATACTTCAGGCTTCTTTTCTTCTTCCTTTACGGGGTTTTCAGGAGTTTTACTTTCCTCTTCAATAATAGCTGCAGCTATTTTCTCTTCGTTCACCTTACGGGTGTTATCCACCTTCAGCTTTTCCGATCGGGCATTATCGAATTCTGCCAACAACACTTCAAATACACTTTCGTCTATTTTCGTGTTTGGGCTTCCGTCAATTTCATTGCCTTGCGCAGCAAGAAAATCCACTATTGTTGAAATTCCTACATTTAGCTCTCTTGCTACTTTACTTAGTCTTTTTACTCCTGCCATTTTAAGTAATCTATTACTTTTACAAGTTTAATCATTATCTTCTACTTGTATTCAACCCTTTCAATTAGATATTTACACCTCGTTTTTAATTACTCTCAACGAAGTGCTTATCTCTAGTCAAATTCTGAACTTAGAATCTTCATAATTTCATCTACTGTTTCTTCTTCTAAATCCGTTCTTTTTACCAAATCTTCTTTTGAAATATCTAATACAGATTTTGCAGAATCACATCCTATGCTCTTCAGTTCATTTAAAATCCAATCATCAATTTCATCTGTAAACTCGTCCAAATCAACATCATCAATATCTTCTGCTCCTTCACGGTAAACATCAATTTCGTATCCTGCTAATTTCGATGCTAACTTAATATTATGACCTCCTTTGCCAATTGCTAAAGAAACTTGATCTGGTCTTAAATAAACATTCGCTTGTTTTTTATCACCCTCTTCAATAAGCTCCATTGAAACTACTTTCGCTGGGCTTAAAGCTCTTTGAATCAGTAATTGCATGTTTTCTGTCCAATTGATAACATCAATATTTTCATTTTTCAACTCACGAACAATCCCATGAATACGAGATCCTTTCATCCCTACACAAGCTCCAACTGGGTCAATTCTATCATCATAAGATTCAACGGCTACTTTTGCTCTTTCTCCTGGTTCACGAACTATTCTTTTAATGGTGATTAGACCATCAAACACTTCTGGAACTTCTAATTCAAATAATCTCTCTAAGAAGGCTGTATCAGTTCTAGATAAAATAATTATAGGCGAATTGTTCTTCAGTTCTACCCTAGAAACAACAGCTCTAATTGAATCACCTTTTTTGAAATAATCCGACGGAATTTGCTCTAATTTTGGTAAAATTAATTCGTTGCCATCATCATCCAAAACAAGAATTTCTCTTTTCCATATTTGATAAACCTCTCCTGTAATAATGTCTCCAATTCTATCTTTGTAGATTTTGTAAACATTATCTTTTTCCATCTCCATTATTCGCGCGACAAGGTTTTGACGAAGCGCTAAAATATTTCTTCTTCCAAAATCTACCATTTTAATCTCTTCGGAAACTTCTTCGCCAACTTCAAAATCTGGCTCAATCTTAACGGCGCTAGCATGTGAGATTTGTGTGTTTGGATCTTCTACCTCGCCATCTAAAACGATTTCGCGGTTTAACCAAATTTCTAAATCTCCTTTATCTGGATTTATAATAACATCGACATGGTCATCTGTTCCGTATTTCTTTTTTAGTGTTGCTCTAAAAACATCTTCTACAATACGCATCATTGTTACACGATCGATGTTCTTCATGTCTTTAAACTCTGAAAAAGACTCTATTAAATTTAATGCATCCATTTTGTTTTTATTTGAATGAAATTACTACTCTTGTTTCTTTTATATCACTAAAAGGTATTGCGTTTTGTTTAACTACTACCACCTTTTTCTTTTTTCCTTCTAACCTTTCTTTCGAAGATGTTTCAACTACAATTTTGTTGTCATCAACTTCTTTTAACGTACCCGTTATAGAACCATGCTCTTTAAAAATAACCGTTACGTCCTTTTCAATATTCTTAATGTATTGTTGCTGAACTTTAAACGGTTTATCTAGGCCTGGAGACGAAACTAAAAGCTCAAACTCTGCGCCTTCCTCTTGGTTATGCTCTATATTTCGACTAACAGACATGCAATCAATAATTGCAACCCCTCCTTCCATACAATCAATTTCTACATTTATTGCATTTGAAGGTGACACGGTTGCTTCAACGATATACAAACCCTTGTCTAGTTCGTCTATTCGCTCTTGTGCTAACTCTATTATTCTTTTTCGTTCAATCATGGTATAAAAAGAGGGGACTGTCGTCCCCTCTTAATCTTTTTGCGTTATTGAGGTGCAAATATAGACCTTTTTTAATACTAACCAAACCCTATTAACTGTTTTCATTTTTTTACAACGTGAATAAATTACGTTCTGCTATTATTCATTTGTGACATCTTATGGATTACGAAGAAATACAATATCAAATCGCCTTGTTAGAAGTAGAAGGTATAGGCGTTACTATTGCAAGACAATTATTAGATCATTTTGGGTCAGCTAAAGAAATCTTTAACCAACCGAATAATATACTACATAGTTTAAAAACTATTGGTCCGCAGCTGATTTCTGCAAAAAGCGATAAAGCGCTATTTATGGATGCCGAGAAAGAAATTACATATTGTGAAAGAAACAACATTCAAGTTCTGAGTGTTTCTAATGACAACTACCCTAGACGATTAAAGCAATGTTCTGATGCTCCAATAATATTGTATTATAAAGGAAATGGAGAGCTAAACAATTCGAAAGTAATATCAATTGTTGGAACAAGAGCGGCGACTTCATATGGAAAAGAAATTTGTAACTCTATAGTCAAAGAACTTTCTGCTCACAATGCATTAATAATAAGTGGCCTTGCATACGGCATCGATGTTCAAGCGCACAATGCCTCACTTAACAACAGACTTCCAACTATTGGAGTCTTGGCACATGGCCTTGACAGAATGTACCCAAGAGAACATACTTCCATTGCAAATAAAATGATGGAGGAAGGTGGTCTTCTTACGGAAAACAGAATAGGAACTCACCCTGACAGAGAAAATTTTCCGAAGAGAAATAGAATTGTTGCCGGATTGAGTGACGCTACGATTGTTATAGAATCTGCAATTCGTGGTGGGTCGATGATAACAGCTAATATTGCCAACAATTACAACCGTGATGTGTTTGCTATACCTGGAAGAATTGGGAACAAGCAGTCAGAAGGTTGTAATCATTTAATAAAAATCAATAAAGCTCACCTCCTACAATCTGTTAAAGATATTACCTATCTTCTGGGGTGGGATTTAAAAATTAAAAAACCAAAACCTGTACAAAGACAAATTTTTATCGACCTTAATCCAGAGGAAAAAAGCATAATGGCAACGCTTCTTAACGAAACAAATATGAGTATTGATGAAATAGCTATCAAAGCAAATCTTCCTATGAGTATTGTATCAACTCAATTGCTTCTTTTAGAGTTTAAAGGAGTTATAAAACAGTTCCCCGGCAAAAAGTATGAAGTTGTATAAAAGTGCTTCGATTAATATCATATTTTTGCCACAGTAATCTACTACTATTTGAAAGTCCCTTTTTACATAGCGAAGCGGTATTTGTTTTCGAAAAAATCGAAAAATATTATCAATATAATATCTGGAATATCTGTTTTTGGTATTTTCATTAGCACTTGTGCTATGATAATAGTATTAAGTGGTTTCAATGGTATCGAGGAACTAGTTGAAAAACTATACAGTTCATTTGATGCAGATATTCGAATTACTAAAGCTGAAGGAAAAACGTTTGATTTTCATGAAATTTCGAAAGAAGACATTTTGAAAATAGACGGCGTAAATGCCATAACCGAGGTAATTGAAGAAATTACCATGATAAAACATGAGGATAGGTGGATAACAGCGACAATGAAAGGAGTCGAGGACAGCTATTTGTCTATTTGCCTTTTAGACAGTGTCCTAACAGAAGGTGAAGCTAAGTTACAAGAGGAGGGATTTAACAAAGCAATAATTGGCATTGGCCTCCAAAATAAAATACAGGTAACAAGCGACCCCCGTTATCATGATTACCTCACTGTATATGGGCTGTTGAGGGATGAAAAATTTTCAAAAAACAATACCGACGCATTTAAACCCGAAATGATTAGCGTTGGAGGAGTATTCGCTATTAACCCAGAATTTGACAACACCTATTTTTTAGTACCAATACAATTTGCCAAAAACCTATTAGAATACGAAAATGATATTACGGCATATGAAATTAGTGTAAAAAGTGGATTTACGAATAAACAAGTAAAAGAAGAAATACAAAAGCTTGTTGGAAATACGTTTCAGGTAAAAACAAGATATGAGCAAAATGAACTCGTATTTAAGACGAATGAAACTGAAAAATGGATGGTCTTTTTAATCCTAGGCTTCATCCTTCTGCTTTCTACTTTTAACATTATAGCTTCTTTAACAATGCTAATTTTAGACAAGAAAAAAGACATTTCGACACTAATCAGTATGGGAGCTACAAGACAATTTATTCTGAAAGTGTTTTTCTTAGAAGGCGTATTTATAAACCTACTAGGAGGAATAATTGGAATCTCTGTTGGTTTATTAATTGCATGGTTGCAATTAACATTTCACTTTGTTACTCTAGACAACTCTGTAATTACATATTGGCCCGTTTCGATCCATTTTTCAGATGTTTTAATGGTTTTTGGAACTGTGGCTTTAATTGGGATTGGATCATCTTATGTTCCGGTAAGCTACCTGATAAAAAAGCACTTTAAAAAGCAATTTAACTAGGTTTACTGCTCTCTTCTATTAACAAAACTCGAACCATTTCGATTTTAGTGTTCGAGACTTCTTTAATTGTCATTACAAAGTTACCTATTCGAATCACTTCTCCTTGTTTCGGGATATTTTGACTTTCACTTATAATAAACCCTCCTAATGTTTCATACTCTTCACTTAGAGGTAAGTTAAGTCGAAATTCCTCATTCAAAAAATCAATTTCTGCACGGCCATTTAATTCGAATTCCGTTTCATTAATTTTCTTATTGGAAACATCACTTAAATCATGTTCATCTTGTATCTCTCCAAATATTTCTTCAATCACATCCTCCATTGTAACCATTCCAGCGGTACCCCCATATTCATCCACCACAAGCGCAATACTCCTGTTCTTACTAATTAATTCTTCTAATATTTTGTTTGCATTTATTGTTTCAGGGATGATGCTAACAGGAAGCAGTATAGACTTAATAGTTTCAGGGCTTTTAAAAAGCTCATAGGAATGAATATAGCCGATAATATTATCCACATTTTCTCGAAAAATTAATATTTTTGACAAACCTGTTTGAATAAATTTTGCCCTTAAATCTATTAAGTCTTCCTCTATTTCAAAAGCAATAATTTCATTTCTTGGCACCATGCAGTCACGAGCAATTACATCCGCAAAATTTAATGCGTTGTGAAATATCTTAACTTCATGATCCAACACTTCACTATTTTCAACATCCGTAGTGCACTCTTCTAGATAATTATCTAAATCTACCTTTTCAAATACTATTTGTGAATTATCTCCTTTCTCTCGAATAAATGTTTTTAATATCAATTCAGCTAAACCAATAATCAAAAATGTTGGCAACCAAAGGATCCCATAAATAATTACCAATGGGAAGGCAAGCATTGATAAGGCTTTATTCGGATTAATGCGAAAAATAGCTTTGGGTAAAAATTCGGCGAAAATTAAAACAAGGATTGTAGTAATTATTGTTTGGATCAACAACACGAGCCACGCCATTCCAATCAACTCTGTTAATGGATCATCAATAGCCATAGCCATAAACATACTATAAACGACAATGGCTGCATTATTACCTAGTAGCATTGTGCCTATAAAAGATGCTGGTTTTTTTGCAAAATAAGCTAAAATCTTTGCTTTAACTCCTCCTTGCTTATCATCTAAAGCTATTTTTAAACGGTTTGCTGAAATAAATGCAATCTCCATTCCAGAAAAGAATGCAGAAAATACAAGGGTAATAATTATGGAAATTAAAATAATGACAGGTTCCATGAATGGTTAATTGCAGTATTGAATACTAAAATAATAACTATTTCTTCTTTGTTGACGATGTGCTATCCATTTTTTCTAACCTCTTTCTTAATCCCCTTCTTATCAAATAGAGGCCCCAGGCCAAACCACAGACCATTAAAAAGACGCTAATTCCTTTGAAATCATCTATAATTCCAATAACAATTGTAAATACTGTAGCCATTGTAGCAACTACCAGCCAAAACTTTTCCAGAATATTATTCATTTTGTTCATCGTCCTTCTTTTCGTTTACATTATAATGACTATCCCTTATGTTTAAAAGTTCATATTTGGTAAAGTTACTATTTGAAACTAAACCTGTACCTGAAATCACTCCACTTTCTGTGGAAACCTTTACAAACTTGTCTGTATGAATACTGTCTTTTTCGAAATATATATTCAATAATTCCGTGTCCAAACGGTCCTTTTTATTGTTTTGAAAAACAACACTGTCTTGAACTTTTAAATATTGCTCTTCAGACAAGAGCAATCCATAATTAGCAGTTAGAACGGATTCGATATTTTCTAGCGTATCATAAAACGTAATCTTCATACCATTTGGGCATTCGATTTTCATTTTTTCCATGTCCAAGAAACGGTATACAAGAGGGCTTTCCAATTTTAATTTAGATTTACCCATATCTGTAAACAACATAATAACCCCTTCCGTTATTTCATCCGGACCATCAGACTTGGACGTTACCTCTTTTATCTCTTCTAAATTGTTACTGCATGAAAAAAGCATTCCGGTTAAAAGGGCTGGAACGATAATTTTAATAAATATTTTATATCTATTTTTAGTTCTGTACACGAACTTTTGTTTTCTCTCCATTCCAGCATGGTGCCGGCACTGATTGCCCAACTTCAAACCCGTCAAAAAATAATTCCTGAGATGTTGGCAGGCTTTTTTTCCATGCACTAACTTGCGCTGAAGATACTTTTCCCCCAGATTTTTCTGCATAATCCAGAGCTAAGCAATACCCGAAACTTCTTAAAACTTTAGTATTTCCACAAGAAGAAGCTTTACTAGCAATACAGCAAGCAATTGCCGCATTTCTCTCATTACTACCAATCATTCCGGCGTATTTAATACGTTTCGTACAATTATTTGTACTTGCATAAATATTCACCAAAGGTGGGTATAGTTTATCCTTTTCCAATTCGTCTTCAGTTAACGTTAAAGCTTCTTCAAAAAATGTTGCAGCTTGACTATATGCCTTTTTATTATAATAATACAATGCTAATCCCCGTGCAGATTTGTAAGTAGGGGTAATGGCATATATTTTCTCTACAACCATCATATAGAATTCACTATCAGTACATTTTCTAGCACCCATCATTCCGACAATTTTCTCCATTAACTTAACAGAGTCAGGAGATGCTTCGAATTTAGGCTTAAACAATTCTTCTAATTTATCACAACTAGCGCAAGGAGCTATATATTTATCCAACGTTTTTTGCGCTGTAGCAAAGTTTTTGTCCGTAGCAGATTTTTTATCGCAAATTCCTGTTAGAAAATCATATAACTCCAAAATCTCATCACATTCAATTTTCTTATTTCTTACCATCATATAAGCTGTAGTAAAATATTTCTGTACCCAAGAAGAACGAATTTTGTCTACGGGATATAAAATAAATGCAGCTTTGTATTTTGCATAAGAATTTTCGAAATCATTTGGGAAATATTTTACTCGGTCATTAGCATACTTCATTTGAATTTTATAACAATCACCATAAGTGTCAGTCCATACATCGTAAACCATAAAAAGTGAATCGGCCAATACCTTGGTTTTCACGGTATCTTTTGCTTTTTTTGCTGCACCTGCTAACTTTTGGTATATGGAAACTCCATTACTATATAGATTAGGCTTGTATTTCGGAGCAGCTACTTTAGCTTTCCACCAAAACATAGCTGCATCTTTATAATTTTTTTTTCCTAAATAATCAGAATAGAGAGAAATATACTTTCTACTCTCTTCAACGTTTACTCCAAAATCGTCCTCTGCTTGTGTGACACATTCTTGTGCGTTGGTTAGAGTCACAAGTGTAATTGCTATTATTGTAATTAATTTTTTCATTGTATTAGGTTTCATGTTTTAATCGTATTTTCTTTTTCTAAACCACTTATCATAATTCGAAGGCCCCATTGAGAAACCAAAGACTATTTTAAAATAGTTTTCTTGAATAAGATTGTTATCCGTTGTCCCCATTTTCCCAACTCCAATTCCAATGTTCATCATTGATAAAGAACGAGAGCTTATTAAAGGCACGGAGATACCAAGATTCATGCCGAAATTGGTCAGCTGAGTGCTATCAATTTCGATTGGAGTATTACCATAATGAAATCCAATTCTATAAATTGATTTCTTAAAAATACTTTTATTTTTATCTCCATAAGCTGCAGATGGTTTATACTCAAATCCCAACGTAAACTTATTGCTTTGTTTTAGTGGTTGTTCGGTCAATTCAATAGCGTTAACTACCTCTTTAAACTGATGCCAGTTTTTATATTCATATTGACATCCAACCATCCATTTTTTATAACTCACAGCAACACCTGTAGAAAACCCTGTTGGCAGTGTAGTTAGCCCTTGGACATTATCATAAAAATCAATCGTATCTTTTTCATCTTCAACAACCCCTAGCTGATATTTATACGTGTAAGCATAAAAACCTTGAGACGTTTTTAAATCTGACCCAAATGAATAAGTCGCACCAAATTGCCATGATAAATCTGTAGACATTTTTTGATAAAAATGTATTCCTCCATCAAATGACATTCCTCTGAGCGCATTTTTCTCCTGTACCTTCGTATTATAAAAAGTACTGTTAGAAAACACAACATTTCTTTCTCTTTCTAATGTTCCAAATAAAAAGGACGCATTTACTCCAACAGATAGTTTTAAGGTATCACCTTGGTTTATAATATTGCACCCTGTACCAATAAATGCTCGATTAATACTTCCATCTCCAGTATAATTGTTGGCAATTGAATCTCCATCCAAAACTTGATAATCCGTTATATTATATCCCGTTGTCGAATAAGGCATTAAACCAAATGCTGCTCCCCATTTTTTAGCAATAGGAAGGGCTAGCGTAAAATTACGTAACACGAATGTCGAATTTTTCACACTTTCACTTCCCGTCTTCAAATTCGATGATTTACCATATACAGCCACATCAAAAATTGGATTATAACGAGCCAAAGAGGAGTAGGTAGCAGGATTAGATACATTCACAAACTTAAAATCAGCTATTGGAGTAGACAAACCTCCAAAACCAGAAAAAGGAGCTGTAGAGGCACCCATTATTTCACCTAATCCATAACGTGTATAAGGAGAATTATTCAGCATTTGCCCAAATGAGAATTGAGACAGAGCAATTGCAAGTATAAATGCTACTATTTTATATCTGTACATTATAATTTAAAATTGTATTCAATCCCTTTAAGGTGTGAAATTCGTCTGCAAATATGCTATTTTTTTGTGACAATTCAATACCCAAGAACGAACTCAAATCACCACCCGTTAAGATGATGTTTAAATTATCATATTTTCTTTCGTATTGACTAATCATATTGCTTATTTCTGCGATGACTCCTTGGTATACACCAATCTGTATTGAACTTGTTGTATCTGTTCCTATAAGTTGATTTATTTCAATATCATCAATCAACGGTAAATTATCTGTTAAAGTATGTAGCGCGTTAAAGCGCATTTTTAATCCTGGGGAAATACTCCCTCCAAGGTATTGATTATTGGCATTTATAAAATCGAATTTAATACAAGTCCCAACATCTATCGTCAAGGTATTTTGATTTGGAAAGGCACTGAATGCACCAACAGCATTAGCCAGCCTATCGTTTCCTAGGGTTTCTGGAGTATGGTATAAATTTGAAATAGGAAGTGCCGTTGTACGGTTTAAAACTAACGCCTGATCAAATTGATTACCGATTTTTTTTGTAAAGGTTTCTTCTCGAACAGAACTAATAATTGTATTATTAAAAGAGAGAGAATGGGAGTATTCTAAAAACAACCCTTGATCTTTAAATCTTTTAATGTTTCTACAATTACCCTTTTCAAATTGCGCAACTTTAATGGTTGTGTTTCCTATGTCAACTATTAGGTTCATTCCTTTATGATCAACTCCGTGTAAAAAGAAACGTCAACATTGTTGCCAATTCCAGTCGTTTCTTCCATTCCATGATCTGTTCTATCCAAAGTAAACTCTCCTTGGAATATAATAATATCTCTTCCCTCTTCAGTTTCTCCTTTGCCTTTATATGTAAAATTCACCTTAATCTCTTTTTCAACTCCCAACATAGACAATGTCCCTAATGCGATATAAGATGTATCTCCAATTGCAATTTGGTTTGAGCTAAAAACTATTTCAGGAAAATCTTTAGACTCAAAAAATCCTTCGCCTTTTATAGACTCATCTCTCATTTTATTAGCAGTGTAAACAGAAAGCGGGTCAATTACAACCGAAATTGAGGCCTTTGTATAGTCCGAATCCGAATTAAAATTAATTGTAAACTTTTTAAAAGACCCTGTTGCATCCTGAGGCCCCGTAATGTGAAACATAATTTCTGAAGTAACTTTATCTAGGTTCTCTTGAGAAACATACGCGCCTGTAATTTCTGACATATCGTTTAGAACAATCTCGTTAGCGGTTTCAACTGTTTCAGCAGATGGCTCAACCTCTGATTTTTCAACCTCACTTTCCGCGTTGCCCCATGGAATGAAAAACACGACCCCAATGGCAATTAGACCGATAGCGCCTAAAACCAACCCTATTTTTAAAAATCGATTCATTTAACAAAGTTACTTAACTTGTTTTACCTAAAACAAAAAATTCCGAACAAGTCGGAATTTTTAACCTTATGGAAATAAAGAATTATTCTACTTCTATAGCGTTTTCAACTGGGGCTTCTTCATTCGCTTCAACCTCTATTGTGTTTTCTTCAGCAGGCGCAACCTCTGCAGATCCATGATCTCCCGAAATTGGAGCGGCATCCAACGCTGTATTACTTTCAGGAGCAATTGCTTCAGTAGGTGTAGCTTCAGCAGGCGTATCTTCGACCGTTCCATGCCCTCCTAAAATTGGAGCGATCACTAAACCTATTAAACACGTTAATTTAATTAAGATGTTCATTGAAGGTCCTGAAGTATCTTTAAATGGATCTCCAACTGTATCTCCAGTAACTGCCGCTTTGTGAGCTTCAGAACCTTTATAAGTCATTTCTCCATTAATTTCAACACCTGCTTCGAAAGATTTTTTAGCGTTATCCCATGCACCGCCAGCATTGTTTTGGAAGATTGCCCAAAGCACACCAGAAACAGTAACTCCTGCCATATAGCCTCCTAACATTTCAGCAACCAGCATATTATTATCTTGGTAAACTAATTTTCCAATTAAAACAACAGCTATTGGAAAACCAATTGTTAAAACACCCGGCAACATCATTTCTTTTAAAGATGCTTTTGTAGAAATATCTACACACTTATCATACTCTGGTTTTCCAGTCCCTTCCATAATCCCAGGAATTTCTTTAAACTGACGAACTACTTCGTTTACCATTTCCATGGCAGCTTTACCAACAGCATTCATTGCTAATGCAGAGAACACAACTGGAATCATACCACCAACAAACAGCATTGCTAATACTGGCGCTTTAAAAATGTTAATCCCATCAATACCAGTAAATGTTACATAAGCAGCAAATAAAGCTAAAGATGTAAGTGCAGCAGATGCTATGGCAAAACCCTTACCCGTTGCTGCAGTGGTATTACCAACAGCATCCAAAATATCCGTTCTTTCTCTTACAATAGGATCTTGCTCGCTCATTTCTGCAATACCACCAGCATTATCAGCAATTGGTCCGAAAGCATCAATTGCTAATTGCATAGCAGTTGTTGCCATCATTGCTGAAGCTGCTAAAGCAACTCCATAAAATCCAGCTAAGGCATAAGAAGCCCATATTGCTGCAGCAAATAATAATATAGAAGAGAAAGTAGAAATCATACCAGTAGCTAAACCAGCAATAATGTTTGTTCCTGCTCCTGTACTTGATTGTTGTACAATTTTTAAAATAGGTTTTGAACCTAAACCTGTATAGTATTCAGTAAATGCTGAGATTCCAGCACCGACAACTAAACCAACTAAACAAGCATAAAACACTCTCATTGAAGAAATGTCTTGTAGACCTTCTCCGAAGAAATTCATTTGCATTGTTTCTGGCAACATCCAAGTTACTAGACCATAACAAGCACCAGCAACCATTAAAATTGATGCCCAATTTCCAATATTTAAAGCTTTTTGTACATGAGATTCTTTGGCATCATTAGATGAAATTTTAACTAAAAAAGTTCCGATCAGAGAAATGATTATTCCCACACCCGCAATGGACATCGGAAGTAAAATTGGTCCTATTCCGCCAAAAGCATCTTGAATAGCTCCGCCCATATCCTCAATAACATAGTTACCTAAAACCATAGCAGCAAGAACTGTTGCTACATAAGAACCAAACAAATCAGCTCCCATACCTGCAACATCACCAACATTATCACCAACATTATCAGCAATAGTAGCAGGGTTACGTGGATCATCCTCTGGGATATCAGCTTGTACTTTTCCCGCTAAATCAGCTCCAACATCTGCAGCTTTTGTATAAATACCACCTCCAACTCTTGCAAATAATGCAATAGACTCAGCTCCTAATGAGAACCCAGCTAATGCTTCTAAAACAACAGTCATGTCTGCGGTAGAAGTCCATTTACCCCCCATAAATAATTGATAGAAGACAATAAAAAAGGCTGTCAAACCTAATACAGCTAAACCAGCAACACCAAGTCCCATAACAGTACCCCCTCCAAAAGACACTTTTAATGCATTTGGCAAACTAGTTTTTGCGGCTTGTGTTGTTCTAACATTTGTTTTGGTTGCGATTTTCATCCCCATATTTCCTGCAAAAGCTGAAAATATTGCACCAATAATAAAGGCAACAACAATTAAATAAGTGCTCTCCATGTAAAAAGCAATTCCAGCCAACACAACACTTGCACAAACAACAAAAATTGCTAATAACCTGTATTCTGCTTTTAAAAAAGCCAAAGCTCCTTCGTAGATGTGATCTGAAATTTCTTTCATTTTTCCATCTCCAGCATCTTGCTTCATAACCCATGCTTTCTTAACTAGCATGTAAAGTAAACCAACAATGGCTAATATTATTGGTAAATAAATTGCGATTGATTCCATAGTATAATTCTTTGTTTCTAATTTTTAGGTCGGCAAATGTATCTTTTTCAAACTAATTGTGCAAATTTCAGCTAGTGGATTTAATTTCAATAGCTTTTACACACCCTCAAATTAAAGTTCTTTTAGATATTTCACACTTCCTTTTGCTATTAAACACTGTGCTAATACATACGTAATCATAATAAATACTTGTGCGTTTAATAGGTTGCCTTTATATAAAAATTGATTCACTGCAATTAAAGTATCGGACAAAACAAACAACATTGCTCCAATAAAAACAAGTGCAAATGATTCCTTTGAAACCTTGTTAAGCCTACAACCAGAAGAAACACCCATGGCACAAACAGCTACACCATAAACCAAAACAGGTATTAAAAAATCTTCCAAATAAGGAAATAATGAATACATTAATAGTGCATAATAACTTAAAAAGGTCGTTAGCAATATTACTCCTAATGGCTTATTAAATGCTTTTTTCGAGTTTAATATAGAGTTTGAAAATGCAAAAACATAAAACAATTGCCCTATCAAAAATGATCCTAATCCAAGTAAAAAGAAAATTTCATTAAAGGGTAAAAACATTAAAAAGGTATCTCCGCCAAAAGCAAAAACAATTGATAATAGCAAATACTTTCTAAACTTATTATTAGCGCTTTCCTTTGTTTGCAAGTAAAACCAAACAAACAATGTAACCATCAACAGCGGTTTAGTGGCAAATATTAATGGTAGGTAATCGATATGCGTCCCAATAATTTCACCAATTGCTACTAAAAAGTAAACTATAATTAGGGCCGTAGGTCTTGACATTTCACTTATTGAACCACAAATTTGAATTATTTATTGAGATAATGAACACTCTCTTGCTTTATTCTTTTTCGAATAATTCCTCTTAGCAAGGTTAAAGCCGCTATAACTTGAATTGAAAATACAAACAATTAAACTTACATTTATAGCTTGGAAGGCTGCTGTTATTCTAATACCCATAAATGATTGACGAAAAAATACAACTAGAATTGACGTTTAAAACATCCCGTAGCGGAGGAGCTGGAGGTCAGCACGTCAACAAAACGGAAACAAGGATTGAATTATTTTTCAATGTTAGACATTCAACAGCTCTTTTAATGCAGGAAAAAATAGTATTACAAAAAAAATTACGTTCCAAACTAACAGAAGATGGAGAGTTAAGAATTGTAGTATCAGATACAAGAAGCCAAATAAGAAATAAAGAAATTGCCATTCAGCGGTTTTTTGCATTAATTAAAAAGGAGCTAATTATCCCAAAAAAAAGAAAACCGACAAAACCGACCAGAAGCTCCGTTCAAAGAAGATTGGAAGGCAAATCAAAAAAAGCCGACATTAAAAAGAATCGAAAACGGATTAGAAAAAATGATTTGGACTAGAACTTTCATACTGCTCTTACTTCTATTGTTCGCAGGTGATAGTTTTGGGCAACAGCAAGCTCCAAGACTATTCAGTGAGCTAATTATGTCTCAGCAAATAGACACGTTGCGATCGCAATTCAATTATAATAAGTTTTTTTATGAAAAATATGAACTCCAAACCCTTATTGCGTTATCATATTTTCCTGAATTAAAAAACACCAAAATCAGTTTTAGAAGAAGAGAGTTCAGAACCACCATGGCTGCTCGACCAAAAGGAATTGAGGTTTTTAGAGCTAAAGGGAAAAGACATTATATTATATATATAAATGATTACCCTTCTTCAAAAGTATCTCCCGACAGTGTTTCTTTCAATGCACAAATAGGGGTTATCGGTCACGAATTAGCTCATTTAGTTGATTATGAACAAACCTCATCGTTGAAAATGTTGATTGTTGGATTTTCTTATTTGAATAAAAAATTCAGAACAAAATTTGAACGAGCTACAGATTTAAGAACAATTAATCATGGTTTACTTTGGCAATGTTATGATTTTGCCTTGTATGTTCACAATAGCAGTGTCGCTCCCACCGAATACATTAATTACAAGAAAAAGTTCTACATGAGTCCAAAAGAAATAAAAGAGCAAGGCAATTAGTCAATTAACCTTATTCTGATCTTCTCTATTTTGCAATAAAGGGCATATAGACAAAATAATTACGCACAATGAAATAGACTAAATGAAAGGAAATGATTGTTTATTGATACCAACCCGATTAACTTACTTTCCGGTAAAATTTAGGATAAAAGCAGTGTAGGAACCTCTAAGTTTCTCCCAAGAATTTTCAGTCTTTATATTTTTTAAACCATGGCTATACCTAATCTCGGGAGACAAGTAAAACCACTTTAAGTCTATATCTAGCCCCAATGAAATATCTCCAGACAATGCTCGTCTGGTGTCAAAATTATCTTCAGAATTACTACTGAAAGGGACCCTTAGTCCTGGCCCTAAATAACAGTATGGGTTTACTTTTGAATCTCTTTTACTGAAATTCCATTTAGCGTGAAACATGAAATCAAGATTGAAGGGGTCAAGCTTTAAGATCTTTCCATTTTGCTCAATGGTAGTATAGTTAATTGATAGTTCAGCCCTCGAAATAAGTGTAAATCTTTCTTGGATTTTAAGCTCTCCAAAAACCCCTATTCTAAAACCAGGAGCATTATAGACTGTTGTTGGATATTTTGCAAAGGAATCAATACAGGAGTAATTCTTTACGAGTGAATAATCACCTCCCATATTAAAACCTAAATTAGGTGTAATTGTTATGATTAATGATTCCTTTTCATTAGAATCGTTTGTCTGTGAATAGCAATATACTGAAACTATAGAAGCGACAATAAACGAGCATAACTTTATCATTTTTAGAGTTTTTGATGAATAGTAGATATGCCTATACGCTATTTGAATTTAGTTTTCTTTTAAACGGTTTAGGAAAGGAATTATTGCTATCCAATTTAAAAAAAACCTTAAAAAGCTCTATAACAGAACTTTTGTAGTTGGAATGAATACATTAAAAAACCTAGCTTCATTAATGGTAAAAGCAATATTTTTTATCTTTTATCGTTACTGCATTAATGAAAAATAACCCTATGAAATTATTTACGCTTTGCATTTTATTAGTAGGTTTTTCATGTTTGGGTCATGCTCAAACGGAAAATCCGAAAGCTATGCCACCATTAAAGATGCTACCTAAAAAAGGAGAAGCTTCAAAAAAGATATTCGAACTACCATCTTCAACTAACTATTCTGTTTATGATTCAACAGGAAAATTTATTTCGAAAGGAAATGGACAGTTCATTGACTGCTCTAAACTTAATCAAGGAACCTATTTTATTCAATTCAATGGCACGTCTAAGAAATTTGTAATAGAGTAGAATGTAAAAAATAACATTCATCTGAAAAATCTACTTTCAAAAACCTTTGTACTTCCACCGGGACTCGAACCCAGATCTGTTGCTTAGGAGGCGACTATTCTATCCTGTTGAACTATGGAAGTAAAATACAAAGTCAAGTTTCTTATTAACCCCAATTAAAATCAAGGAACTGAGAAATTAATCTACTCTTTCTTTTTCTAGCCCTCTTTTCTTTCGAATATTAATATTGACTACCTCAACAATTAGCGAGAACAATACTGCAAAATAGATATATCCTTTATTTATTTCTTTTCCTTCTTCAACCAAACCTTCATGCATCAACATAAAACCAATTAAGATTAAAAACGCCAAAGCTAAAACTTGCATTGTAGGATATTTGTGAATAAACCGGCTAATTGCCCCCGCAAAAATCATCATAACAATAATCGAAATAACAACCGCTATTATCATAAGTATTACCTCTTGCTTATAAGCAATCCCAACAGCAGTTAATATTGAATCAAATGAAAATATTAAATCCAGCATTACTATTTGGGCAAGAATAGAACCAACAGAAACCTTTTTCTTTTTGTCTTTGGACTCTTTGTGCCCTCTAATTTTTTCATGAATTTCAATCACACTTTTCCCCATTAAAAATAACCCCCCCGCCAAAAGGATTAAATCTTTCCCACTAATTTCAACTTCCATTATAGTAAATAAAGTAGCGGTTAACCCTAGTATTACATTAATAATTAACAATAAGCCTACACGAAAACCCATGGCCATTAACAATCCAATATTTCTTACTCTGGGTTGCTGTTTTTCGGGTAACTCATCGGTTACAATTGAAATAAAAATAATATTATCAATACCTAATACTATTTCTAATAAGGTAAGAGTCAGAATCGATAGCCAGGCTTGTGGGTCAAGAAATATGTCCATTTAATGTAACTTTGGATGGCTAAATTAATACTTTGATTGAAATTTATATCTATTTGTGCCTTATTGCTTATTTCTTACCTCTCCTTTTCTTTGTAATTAATCTCCGTTAAACGCTTGGAATCATCCATTGGTCGGTTTCTTCATAATATAAACAACCATCGTAAAATATAAAACGTCTTTATAATGTTAATACAATATTACAAATGTGGTATTTGGCATGTGAGACTGACTGCAGGATGTACAGGAGCATTGCCTACGTATTACAAATCAAACAAAAATGAAAACCCTCAAATAGAATTCTATTTGAGGGTTTATTTATTTAGCGCTAGAAAAAAATCTACTGTTTAACCTTTCAAGCATAATTTCTGTTAAAACCAATTAAATTATACCGTAACGATTAACTTCTTTTATTAAAACAAAAAAGGCTTACCATGGTAAGCCTTAATAATATAATAAATCGGACGTTTTAAACCTCCTCGTCAAATCCTTTTTTTGCGAATTTTGCTTTTACCATTTCCATTGCACCCCAATGCGCCCAAACTCCGACAAATCCCATTACAAAAATTAATGGCCAAAATGCCAAACCGAAAAAACATATAAATAATGCACTACCTATGAACATAACTTGTAATTTTGAATTCTTAAGGCGAAGTTAAAATAAAATTTTACATATATGGATTATAGAATCGAAAAAGATACGATTGGAGAGGTAAAAGTTCCAAGTGATAAATATTGGGGAGCACAGACCGAAAGGTCAAGGAATAACTTTAAAATAGGACCATCTGCCTCAATGCCAATTGAAATAGTGCATGCTTTTGCATATTTAAAGAAAGCGGCTGCGCATGCAAATTGTGAACTAGGCGTATTACCTTCTGACAAACGAGATTTAATTTCTAAAGTGTGTGAAGAAATTATTGAAGGAAAATTAAATGACCAATTTCCATTGGTAATATGGCAAACAGGTTCAGGAACGCAAAGTAACATGAATGTTAATGAAGTTGTGGCGCATAGAGGACACGAATTAGCAGGAAATAAAATTGGAGAGGGCGAAAAAACACTTTCTCCAAATGACGATGTAAATAAATCACAATCGAGTAACGATACATTTCCTACAGGAATGCATATTGCTTGCTATAAAATGATTGCGGAGAAGACAATTCCCGGAATTGAACAGCTAAGAAATACATTAAAAGCTAAGTCCGAAGCTTTTAAAGATGTTGTTAAAATAGGAAGAACACATTTAATGGATGCTACTCCTTTAACTTTAGGTCAAGAATTTTCTGGATATGTTTCTCAGTTGGATCATGGGTTAAAAGCTTTAAAAAATACATTAGCACATTTATCAGAGTTGGCACTTGGTGGTACTGCAGTTGGAACAGGATTAAACACCCCAGCTGGATACGACGTCTTAGTTGCTAAAAAAATTGCAGAATTCACAGGATTACCATTTATAACAGCTGAAAACAAATTTGAAGCTTTAGCCGCGCACGATGCGATCGTAGAAACGCATGGTGCATTAAAGCAAATAGCTGTTTCTTTAAATAAAATAGCAAATGATATTAGAATGATGGCTTCTGGTCCTCGTTCAGGTATAGGTGAGATCACAATCCCTGCAAACGAACCAGGTTCTTCAATAATGCCAGGTAAAGTTAACCCAACTCAAGCTGAAGCAATCACAATGGTTTGTGCTCAAGTAATGGGGAATGATGTTGCTGTTTCTGTTGGAGGCTTGCAAGGACATTACGAATTGAACGTATTTAAACCTATGATGGCAGCTAACCTTTTACAATCAGCTGAATTAATAGGAGACTCTTGTGTTTCATTTGACGTCAATTGTGCAGCAGGTATTGAACCAAATCAAGCTCGAATCGATGAGTTATTAAATAATTCATTAATGTTAGTTACTGCTCTAAATACCAAAATTGGTTATTACAAAGCTGCTGAAATTGCGAATACAGCTCATGCAAATGGAACTACTTTAAAAGAGGAAGCTATTCGTTTGGGATATGTTCCAGAGGAAGAATATGATAATTGGGTAGATCCGAAGAAAATGATTGGATCGTTGTAAAATGAAAAAACACTATTTTTTATTCTTCTTACTATCGGTTTTACTTATTTCTTGTGAAGAAAAAGAAAGTCCTGTTTCTGGCTGGGATTATACTACCCTAAAACCAGGATTTGAAATAGTTCCTGATAGCTTATCACTAACTATCAAACCTTTAAACACCAACGACACTCTAAACCACTATAGGGGATTATTCCAATTAGGAAATGCTTTTTTTATTAGTGGTACTGATGGTAAAATTCTAATCAAAACATTTCAGTTGGAACAAATTGAACTCTTCCAGGCAAAATATACAGACCTTAGAGATATTCATGTTTTGAGTGACAGTTCTATTTTAGGAATGGGCATAGCCTCTCCTGGTCATATCTGGAAAATAAAAAAGGGAGAAACAGAATGGAGTAAAGTCTATTCCAATATGGATTCTTTAGTTTTTATGGATGGCATGGATTTTTGGAACGACTCGGTTGGTCTCGTTTATGGTGACCCATTAAGTGGCTATCATTTTATTCTAAAAACAACAAACGGAGGGGAAACGTGGAGTCGTATTTCTTCAGAAAATATCCCTAAAAATTTAGAAATAGAAGCTGGTTTTGCAGCTAGTGGAACAGGCATCGTCTGTAAGGAAAATGGCACAGCGTATATCGGCCTTGGTGGAGATAAAGCTAGGGTTCTTATCAGCAAAGACTATGGTGACAATTGGAGCGTTGTTGAAACCCCTTTGCTTCATGGTGCTGGCGCAAAAGGAATCTATTCTATAGCTTTTAAAGACGAGTTAAATGGTGTTGCAGTTGGTGGAAACTGGGAAAATCCGGATTGTGATAGCTCTAAAATCTATACGAATAACGGAGGCCAAACGTGGTATTTATCGAAAGGTCTCCAACATTTTAGAAGCTGCGTAACCTACGTCCAAAATGATACCTACATATCGACCGGAACCTCTGGAACCGACATCTCATATAATGGCGGAAAATCTTGGACATTATTAGACTCTGTAGGTTTTAACGCAATAAAGGTTAATCCAGATAGCCGCGGACTTGCTGTTGGTAGTTATGGCAGAATTTCCGAAGTTGAATTGAAATAATCGTTTGGATCTTTATTTCGATCGGAGTTAATCAACCTCATGGTACATAGTGAGATTGCCATGAAAATTTCATTTTCTAGCAATGAAGACTAAAAAAACGCTAAATTCGCTATCCAAATTACGCATATGAAAAACGCATTATTCTCATTATTTCTTGGATTAACTCTTTTGGGAACAGCCCAAGATAAAAAAGATAAAGAAAAATGGGATGTCTCTAATCCACAGGGAGAATGGAACTATCAGGATTTGAAATTCACCACCGATGAAGGAACATGGATGAATTTAGACGTAAGTCCAGATGGTAAAAACATAGTTTTTGACATGGTTGGTGACATATACATCATGCCAATAACTGGAGGAAAAGCAAAAGTGTTACGTGAAGGTATTCCGTTCGAAATTCAACCAAGATTTAGCCCTGACGGGAAGAAAATCTCTTTTACAAGTGATGCCGGAGGCGGAGACAATATTTGGGTAATGAACCTTGATGGTTCTGGAGCCAAACAAATTACAAAAGAAGATTTTAGATTAGTAAACAATGCTGTTTGGACTAGTGATGGCAATTCATTAATTGCACGCAAACACTTTACATCTCAACGATCAGCAGGTGCCGGTGAAATGTGGATGTATCATATTACAGGAGGAAGTGGGTTACAGTTAACCAAAAAGAAAAATGAGCAACAAGATGTGAATGAACCCTGTATTTCTTCGGACGGAAAATATCTATATTATAGTGAGGACATGTATCCAGGTGGGTTTTTTCAATATAACAAAGATCCAAACAAACAGATTTATGTAATAAAAAGATATGCTTTTGAAGACGGGGAAATTAAAACGATTACTGGCGGTCCAGGTGGCGCTGCCCGCCCACAAATTTCTAGAGATGGAAAGTTACTTGCTTTTGTTAAAAGGATAGATACTAAATCTGTACTATTCATTCATGATTTAGCAACTGGTGAAGAATGGCCGGTTTACGATAAATTAAACAAAGACCAACAAGAGGCTTGGGCTATTTTTGGTGTTTACACCGGGTTTAACTGGATGCCTGACAACAAAAATATTGTTATTTGGTCTGGTGGAAAGATTAACAGCATCAATATAGAGTCGTTGGCTATTGCAGAAATCCCTTTTTCTGCTGATGTTCATTTAAAAATTGCGGAAACATTAGAGTTTGAAAACCCAGTATCTCCAGACAAGTTTACTGCAAAAGTGATAAGACATGCAGTCACTTCACCTGATGGAAAAACTTTAGTTTTTAATGCCCTTGGATATTTATGGTCAAAGCAATTACCCAATGGAAAACCAAAACGAATAACGAAAGGAACAGATTTTGAATTTGAGCCCAACTTTTCTCCCGATGGGAAAACCATGGTTTATGTCACGTGGAACGACAAAGAGTTAGGAGCAATTTATGCTATTCCTTTGAAGGGTGGATCTCCAGTTAAATTAAGTTCAGAAAAAGGAATCTTCAGAACTCCTTCTTATTCTTTAGATGGTTTAAATATTGTCTATTTAAAAGAATCTGGGAACAATGAGCAAGGGCATTCATTTGCGAAAAATGCTGGTATTTATATTATGAATACTAATGGAACCGAATCATACCTAGTTACAGAGAAAGGTCAATATCCCGCTTTTACTAAAGATCAAAAACGTGTGTTTTTCCAAACTGGAGGAACCTACTTTGGTCAACTAACCAAGGAGTTACATAGTGTAGATCTAAATGGAGTCGATGAGAAAACACATATCACATCAAAATATGCAAACAGATTAATCCCCAGCCCTGATAACAAATGGATCGCATTTTCTCATTTACATAAGGTATATATTGCCCCAATTCCACAGACAGGGCAAGCGTTAAGTCTTGATAATAAAACAAATTCAATACCTGTTTCGCAAGTAGCAAGGGACGCTGGCATCAATTTACATTGGTCTGCTGATTCAAAAAAAATCCGATGGACATTGGGAGAAGAATACTTCGAAAACGATATTGACCAGCGATTTACGTACTTACCAAATTCTCCAGATTCAATAGCTCCAATTGATACAACAGGAATTCGTGTCAACTTGGTGCAAGACACAGACAAACCCAAAGGTAAAATTGTTTTAAGAGGTGCTACAATTATTACAATGGAAGGAGAAAAAGTAATTAAAAATGGAACTATTGTAATCAACGAAAACCGAATTGAAGCAATAGGAACAGCAGAGGAAATTAAGCTACCAAAAGATGCTAAGGTTTATGAAATGGAAGGCAAAACCATTATGCCGGGAATTGTTGATGTTCATGCACATATTGGGGCATTTCGATATGGACTAACAACACAAAAACATTGGCAATTCTATGCCAATTTAGCTTATGGAGTGACAACAGCTCATGATCCATCTGCAAATACAGAAACCGTATTTGCACTTTCTGAATTAGTAAAAGGCGGCGAACTTGTTGGACCACGCTTATATTCAACCGGGTTTATTTTATATGGAGGAGACGGCGATTTTAAAGCTGTTATCAATAACCTTGATGATGCTCGATCTTCTATTAGAAGAACCAAAGCATTTGGTGCATTGTCTGTTAAAAGCTATAACCAACCAAGAAGAGATCAAAGACAACAAGTTATTCAAGCGGCAAGAGAACAAAGTATATTTGTAGTTCCTGAAGGAGGATCAACTTTTTATCACAACATGACAATGATATTAGATGGCCATACTGGAGTGGAGCACAACATCCCAGTTGCTCCAGTTTATAAAGACATTATAGAATTGTGGAGCCATAGTAAAACAGGATACACTCCTACTCTAATTGTAAATTACGGCGGGCTAAATGCTGAGTTCTATTGGTATCAGAACACCAATGTTTATGAGAATAAAAAATTATTGCAATTCTACCCACGTCAAATTATTGCTTCAAGAGCGCGTCATAGAATGATGATTCCTCAAGAAGAATATGACAACGGACATATTTTAGTTTCTCAAACATGTAAAAAGTTAAGCGATGCAGGAGTAAAAGTAAACCTTGGTGCTCATGGGCAGTTACAAGGATTAGGAGCGCATTGGGAATTGTGGAGCTTGCAACAAGGAGGGATGACGAACATGGAAGCACTTCGTGCAGCAACAATGAATGGAGCTGATTATATAGGGATGTCACAAGACATTGGGTCGTTAAAAGAAGGGAAATTAGCCGATTTAGTTATTATGGATAAAAACCCATTGGATGACATTCAGAATTCCAACACAATAATTTACACAATGATAAATGGTAGATTATACGATACAGAAACAATGAATGAAGTCGGAAACGAACCGAAAACTAGAGAAAAGTTTTATTGGGAAAATTCCAAATACAATGCTGCTTTTGATTGGCATCAAAAATCCAATAGCTTTATGAAAAGTAATTGTGGTTGTAGTATTGCACCTTAATACATGAAAAAGAGAAAAATACTCGTTTTTATGGATTGGTTTCTACCTGGCTACAAAGCAGGAGGACCAATTCGTTCAGTAGCTAACGTGGTTCGTGCACTTTCGGAAGATTTTGACTTTTATATTGTTACAAGAAATACGGATTTATCAGATAATAAGCCATATAGGGAAATTGAACCTAACAAGTGGCATGCAAAATACAGTGCTCGTGTATATTATTTGAGTGATGATGATTATTCGAAAGATAAAATCAAAACATTAATTGGAGAGCGGAATTATGATGCGATGTACCTCAACAGTTTATATTCTTCTCAATACGCGCTAACACCTTTGCGCATTCGCAACAAACATTTTCCCGATTTAAAAACAGTTCTTGCTCCCAGAGGTATGTTAGGTGAGGGAGCTTTGCAAACTAAATCGTTGAAGAAATCAGTCTTTATTAGAACAACGAAACTCTTTCGATTTTTCAAAAATATTACATGGCACGCAACTAGTGAAGATGAAAAAAATACTATTTCTAAAACGTTTGGTTCTAGTGCTAAAATAATTGTTGGTGCGCCAATTTCAATGCCTGTAACATTCGACTCAACAAATAAAATAAATAAATACGCAGGAGCAGCTCGGTTCTTTTTTATTGGAAGAGTCTCTGAGCATAAGAACATTTCATACGCATTGGATTGTTTTATTAAACATAAACCAAAAGGAGAAATACTCTTTGATATTTTCGGAGCAGCTGAGGACCCTAAATATTTACAGAAAATTGAATCCCAGATAAAGCAATTACCCAGCAATATTAAAGTTAATTATAAAGGTCCTATGCCTAATGAAGAGCTAAAAACAAAACTACAAGCTGAATACCATTTCATGTTATTTCCAACAAAAGGGGAAAGCTTTTCGCATTCAATTGTTGATTCTTGGAACAGCGGTTGTCCCGTTTTAATAAGCGATCAAACTCCCTGGTTAGATTTAGAATATAAAAGTATTGGATGGAATTTTAATTTGCGGGACACAATTTCACTTATAGGCTCCATCAATCAGGCAGTTAATTTGAATCAAGAAACATACAATAATTGGTCAAATAGCTGTGTCCATTTTTATCATAAAAATGTATGTAGTGAAGAAATCACAAATAAAAACAAGCTCATCTTTGAGTAATTATCTATTTTCGCAGCAGTGAAGCTACAAGAAAAAATATCAGACAATACAAAAAAGCAGGAGCGCTTTGATAAAGCTTATTTGCGCATGGCATCAGAATGGGCAAAATTATCGCATTGTGAACGTAAGCAGGTAGGAGCTATAATAGTTAAGGGACGAATGATTATCTCGGATGGTTTTAACGGTACACCAACCGGTTTTGAAAATTGTTGTGAAGATGAAGCAGGAGAAACACAATGGTATGTGTTGCATGCAGAAGCTAATGCCATTTTAAAAGTTGCGAATAGTACAAATAGCTGTGAGGGGGCTACACTATATCTAACCTTGTCTCCTTGCAAAGAATGTTCAAAACTAGTGCACCAAGCGGGAATAAAACGCTTAGTATACAATCAGGGCTACAAAGATAACTCAGGACTACAATTTTTAGAAAAAGCAGGCGTTGAAGTTGTTCAAATTGAAACACTTTAATGGAAGAGGAACACGAAGAAATAAAAGTAAGTAGCTATATCTCGTCAACAAAAGGTACACTTGACAAGAATAATACATCTAATAATTGGCTGCTTATTTTAACTCCTTTATTAATCGGAATTTGCTCTGCAGTAACCTACTTTATTGGAACTGGACAATTTCGTTCTCAAGAGAAAATAATACAAGAAGAGCAGGTTTTAAAATTAAATCATGTATTAGATGTAATCGAGTCTCATTATGTAGACTCCGTGGATAGAAAAGAGTTAATTGAAACGTCTATCGCTGGCATGCTCGCAAAACTAGACCCACATTCCGCTTATATATCAGCTAAAGACGTAGAAAGGCAGAATGAAGAATTGCAAGGGCATTTTGGAGGCGTAGGAATTCGGTTTATTATTTTACGTGACACATTGATGATAACCAACATTATTCCCAATGGTCCTTCGGAGATAGCAGGTTTAAAAGCAGGTGATAGAATACTTGAGGTTGATGGGGTCAAAATAGCTGGAACCGGATTGAAAATTGAGGATGTTCTTGGGTTATTGAAAGGAGAATTTGGGACAAAAGTTGAATTAAAAATAGTAAATAAATCTAATTTGAACCCTAAGGACATAGAAGTTACTAGGGGGTCAATCCCTTTGCCATCTATTGATGCTTCTTTTATGATAAACAGCACGACAGGATACATTAGACTTAAAAATTTCTCCAATAACACTGACAGAGAATTTGCTTATGCGGTTGCTGACTTAAAAGCAGAAGGTATGACTAAATTGGTTTTTGACTTAAGAAACAACGGAGGTGGTTATTTACATGGAGCGACAAGTGTTGCCGATGAATTTTTACCTGCAGGAAAATCGATGGTTTATACAGAAGGTGCGCATCAGCAGAAAAAAGAATATTTTTCATCTAAATACGGAAATTTTGAAAGTAATGAATTGATTATCCTCGTTAATAGCGGAACTGCTTCTGCTAGTGAAATTGTTAGTGGCGCAATTCAGGATAACGATAGAGGTTTGATAATGGGTCGTAGAACTTTTGGAAAAGGATTAGTGCAGCAGCCTATTAATCTACAAGATGGTTCTGAAATGAGATTAACCGTGTCTCGTTATTATACGCCGACAGGAAGGTGTATTCAAAAACCTTACGGCAATGGAATAGACTATTATAATGACATTATGAATCGTTATGAAAATGGAGAACTACAAGAATTGGACAGTGTGATATTTGAAAATGCAGAACAATTTATCACTCCAGAAGGCAGAACCGTATATGGCGGTGGTGGTATTATGCCGGACATTTTCATTCCTATTGACACATCAGGCTCCTCCTTATACTTATCTTCACTAGCTTATACTGCAGCTTACAGAGATTTTTGCTTTGATTATGTTGACAAGAATAGAGACAAATTAAACTATAAAGACGTAAAATCTTTTAATAATCAGTATTCTATTACTGAACAAATGTTTAATAACTTTGTTGAGAATGCTTACAACAAACATGGAGTAGAAAAGGATTTACATGGGATTAATGCTTCAAAAAATCGAATTAAAAACCAGCTAAAACAAGAATTAGCAACTTACTTATGGGATGAGAAAGCCCGGTTCTATATCTCCATCCCATTCGATAATGACATACAAGCAGCTATTAAAGAGATAATAAAATAAAATAACCCTTATTTTATTTTATTATCTCTTCCAACAACTATATATTTGTGATGAACTAGTTAACTAATTTAAATTAAGAAAGATGAAAAAATTATTTGTATCTGCAGGAGTAATATCTGCAATGTTCCTTGCCTCTTGTGGTGGAGGTAGTGATATATGCGATTGTGCTGATATGTCAGTTGCAATGATGAATGAAATGCAAGCTTTAGGCGGCGATATGGAGAAAATGACAGAAATTACTGAAAAGTATGCTGCTCAAGCGGAAAAGTGTGAGAAAATGGGAGAAGGAAAGTCTGACGAAGAATTAAAAGCGATGGAAGAGGAAATGAAAGGATGTGCCGCTTTTAAAGAAATGGAAAACATGATGTCAGGTGGTCACTAGGACTTCCAATATTAAATTTTAAAATAAAAAAGGCGTCTTAAAGACGCCTTTTTTATTTTAAATGTCAATGTACATTACCCCCTCTTTTTCATTTTTACACGTATGTATATATAACCTATTGTATGCCATTTAAAAACAAAACTGAATGAAAAAAGATAGACGTCAATTTCTAAAAAATACTTCCTTGGCGGCAATTGCTGCAGTAACTTTGCCGAGTGTAGTGAGGGCTACATTAAATTTAGAAAGTGGAAGCCTGCCTGCTGCAGATTGTAATCCAACAACCCAAGATTATTATGGCCAAGGTCCTTTTTATTCGGCTAATGCACCTTCAATTATAAACAATCAACTAGCTGCAGCAAGTGAGCCTGGAACTAGGTTTATCATAAGTGGCAGGGTGCATAACCTTGATTGCACAGAATATATTGCAGGAGCTATTATTGACATTTGGCAGGCAAACAATGCAGGCACATACGATAACACAGGCTTCAATCTCAGAGGCATAGCAACCAGTAACAGTCAAGGGTTTTATCTTTTTGAAACAATATATCCTGGAAAATATTTAAACGGAAGTGCGTATCGGCCGTCCCATATTCATCTTAAAATCACTCCTCCTAGTTACCCTATTTTAACTACACAAATTTATTTCCAAGGCGATTTAGACATTCCGGCTGACGCTGCAGCCTCTATTTCAAGTGGCACATATGACGCAACCCATCGAGTTTTACCGGTAACGACCAACAGTTTGGGGCAAAAAGAAGCAACTTGGGACATCGTTATAGATGGATCAGGTGATCCAGTTGGAATTGAAGAAATGCGTGCATCTATGGGTATGATTTACAAAATATATCCAAACCCATTTTCAGATTTTATTCAAATAAATTATGGTGTTTTTCAGGACGCAAAAGTAAGCCTCCAAGTATTTGATATTCAAGGGAGATTAGTTGCGAATTTGCAAGAAATAACTCTTAAACCCGAGAAATACACAGCCGAATGGAGACCGGATTCCAATATTCGTCCTGGACATTACTTTGTAGCACTAAAAATAAATGATGTCCAAGTTCACTATTTAAAAGTTATAAAAGAGTCGTGATAGAAAAAAAAATGAGGCTATTGCCTTTTTTGTGTTTTAAATTGCGGGGATATGCTATCTTTCATTACTGAATCTTGTTCAGTATCGTCAAAAGAGGCATTTAAATCATCTGCCATGGGAGGAACCGATTCTCCCACACTTTCAGCTTGGTCTTTCTCCACCTTCTCCATATCTGCATTATCCTTTAAATAATAGAAAACGAAAATGACCAGCCCAACCAGGAATATTATACCGTTTAGTATTTTTTTCTTCTTTGTCATAACTATAAATTAAAGCATTGATTCTGGATCAAAATCTTCGTCATCAAGACCTAGGTCTAGTTCTGTCGTGTCGTCATCAAAAAAAGCATTTAAATCATCCTCCATATAATGTATTGCATCGAGAGTAACATCACTTGCGTTTGCTTTTTCTGAATGTCCCACATTTCTTTCAGATTTACTCTCTATATCCTTTAGTGCATTATTCATATTGACATAAGTAACTATTGAAATAATTAATGAAATAGCAATAATTATTAACCAATAAAGGCCAGCTTTACTGATTTTATTATTGTTTATTTCTTTACCTCCTTGATAAAGATTATACCCTACAAGGATTGATAATACAAGCATTCCAACTCCTACTATTATTGATAATTCGACCATAGTTATATGTTTTAATCTTCCCAAATATAAGATCTTTCCGAAGATGGTGCGGTATTTAGCGGGCTTTTTATTAACCCATAAACCACTATGAAAAATAGTGCCATTAGGTTTCCTTTCTCCTACCCATTTTAATGGTTACTCCAATTTTCAAAATCTCCTCGCCACCCTTTAAAGCAGATTTGTGTCTATTTTATATTTATGGAAGAAAATAGGTATATAAAAAGAGTGTGAAAATGACGTGAAGCCTCCTTGTAGCTAAGAGCCTATTCAGTGTCTCTTATAACATCGATCCAGGAATATTATACCGTTTAGTAGTTTTTTCTTCTTTGTCATAATTCCTTAATCAAAATTCTTCTTTTAATGGATCAAATGGTTCCAAACCTAAATCTACTTCCGAAGTATCATCAAAATTTGGCGTTGTTTCTCCAATTTTTTCTTCTGTTTGAGATGAATCAACAGCAGCATTAGTTGATTCTGCCTGTGCTTTGTCTTCCTCTGTTGCTTCTCCGGAATCAAAAACCCCCATAAAATACATAACACCAACCATTGCAATAAGAAACACCAATAGGCCAATTAACTTCTTTTTCATCTTTTTCTTTTTTAGTATTACTACAATAATAAGAAATTTATTACACACGGTTCAATTTCTAGAATGAATAGAAGATGCAAATGCATTGAAATTTGTACATTTGCTGTCCTTAAAAAATTAGAATGTACAGAACACATACGAACGGAGAGTTGAGAATTGAAAATGCAAACCAAGAAGTTACCCTTTGCGGTTGGGTTCAAAGAGCAAAAGATTTAGGAGGAATGGCGTTTGTTGATTTAAGAGATCGATATGGCATAACCCAATTAGCGTTCAACAATGATGTTAGTGTTGAGTTATGTGAAAAAGCAAAAAAGCTTGGGCGTGAATTTGTCATTCAAGCAAAAGGTGTTGTTACTGAAAGAAGTAGTAAGAATAAAAATATTCCTACCGGAGAGATTGAAATTAATGTTTCTGAATTGACTGTTTTGAAGGAAGCGAAACTTCCTCCTTTTACCATTGAAGATGAAACAGATGGCGGTGAAGAATTGAGAATGCAATACCGCTTTTTGGATTTACGAAGAAATCCCTTGAAAAACAATATGATTTTGCGTCATAAAATGGGGTTAGCTACTAGAACCTATCTAGATACATTGGATTTCATTGAAATTGAAACACCTTACTTAATTAAATCTACACCGGAAGGAGCAAGAGATTTTGTGGTTCCAAGCAGAATGAATCCGGGTGAGTTTTATGCGCTACCACAATCGCCACAAACGTTTAAGCAATTATTAATGGTTAGTGGCTATGATCGTTATTATCAGATAGTAAAATGCTTTAGAGATGAAGATTTAAGAGCAGATAGGCAGCCAGAGTTTACGCAAATAGATTGCGAAATGGCTTTTGTTGACCAAGAGGATATTCTGAATACTTTCGAAGGGCTAATCAAAAACTTATTTCAAGAATTAAAAGGGGTCTCATTTTCGGATAACTTCCCAAGAATGACTTATGCCGAAGCAATGGAAACCTATGGTTCTGATAAACCTGACATTCGTTTTGGAATGGAATTAAACAATCTAAATGCGGTAACACAAAACAAAGGTTTTGCAATATTCGATTCGGCTGAATTGGTTGCAGGAATTTGTGCCAGAGGATGTGCTTCATATTCTAGAAAGCAATTGGACAAATTAACGGACTGGGTTCGTCGTCCACAAATTGGAGCAAAAGGATTGGTTTATGTTAAATGCAATGAAGACGGATCATTCAAATCTTCTGTAGATAAATTCTACTCGCAAGAAGATTTAAAAGCTTGGGCTAATCAATGCGGTGCAACAGCTGGAGATTTACTACTTGTATTAAGTGATGATAAAAGTAAAGTTCAAACTCAAATGAGCGAATTGCGTTTGCATATGGGTACTGAACTTGATTTAAGAGATCCTAATGTATTTAAACCTCTTTGGGTAATGGACTTTCCATTGCTAGAATGGGATGAGAATTCTGAAAGATTTCACGCAATGCATCACCCATTTACTTCTCCAAAGAAAGAAGATTTCGATAAATTAGATTCTGCTCCTGGAGAAGTTAGAGCAAACGCTTATGATTTAGCTATTAACGGAGTTGAAGTAGGTGGTGGATCTATTCGTATACATGATAAGGCTATTCAAGCAAGAATGTTTGACTTTTTAGGCTTTACCAAAGAAGAAGCTGAAGATCAGTTCGGATTCTTGATGAATGCATTTGAATATGGAGCACCCCCGCATGGTGGTTTAGCTTTTGGATTCGATAGACTTTGCTCATTATTTGGAGGACAAGAAAGTATTCGTGATTTTATTGCCTTCCCTAAAAACAATAGCGGTAGAGACATGATGATAGACGCACCTTCTCCAATAGATTCTACTCAATTAAACGAATTGAGCTTAGATGTGAAAATTGAAGAAAAAATTTAACAGTTAAAACTTAACGTTTATAGGACTTAACACAGGCTTAATACTTTATTTACAAAAAATTATTCCTATTTGTTTTGGTAGTCGAAAAGAAAGTAAGAATTTCGCGCCCCGAAAATGAAGAGGATATGAAGAAATTACATCTTAAAAGAAAGGTTTTGAGACACTTACTGAAAACAAGTGACAAAATTACCAAGCAAACTAAAGTGGACAAAAAAGTAGCTTAAGCTAAGTTCACTTTTTTCTTCTTACTTACCTGAATCATTCCCAAAGACAGCAACCCCAAGAATACTATAAGCAGTGTTTGTGTAGACCAAACCAAGACTCCGAAACCAATGTGAGAAGGCATAGCTTTTGCATTTAGTTCCAAATACTCAGGAGCAAGGAAAAAAGTTAGCACCATACCCACCATTATTGGATAAGAACCAAATCCACCTGGAACTATAATAAACCCTACCGTTCCGGCTATAAAAGCAGATAATATTCCATCCACAGGCATATTTTCAGTCCCTTTCCAAGCATAAAATGTAATCCAAAACATAGCTACGTAACAAAACCAAATTATGAAAGTGTGTAATAGGTAGCCCCATCTATCTTTCATGGTAAAGATTGTTTTAATCCCATCTATAAACCCTTTTACAAACTTCCAAAACCAAGCTTTAAATTTAGGGTTAGTGAAGTACAAAAATGCAAAGGCTAACATTCCCAATCCCATAAGCCCAAATACTATGTATTTTATCCAAGGGATTGGAGTTTCTCCTTCTGTTAAATCCTTCGTTCCACTAGCAAGATTAATTAAATCATCCATATTATCATAATTGATAAGTATGGCAAACCCCGTAACAAGTACTAGGCACAATAAATCTATTACTCTTTCGGCTACAATTGTCCCAAATCCTTTATCAAAAGGGACATCATCAGTTTTAGTTAATACCGCAGCTCGAGATGCTTCCCCCATTCGAGGAACCACCATGTTTGCAATATATCCGACCATAATTGCATTGTACGTATTTTTGAGAGTTACTGTATGACCAAGTGGACGCAACATATACCTCCATCGGTGGGCTCTACTTATGTGGCTCGTAAGACCTATTGCCAAAGAAACAAAAAGAATAAAATAATTCGCTTCTTTGAAAACTCCAAAAAAAGCACCTCTAGCCTCCTCATCAAATCCACTCCAGAAATACCAACATAGGTATACTCCCAATAAGATTGGAATAATGACTTTTAAAATATTAAAGATTTTCTTTCTCAAGAACAGATTTTTGAATTTATAAAATTCCTACCCTTCAATTTTATTGTTTTCAGGGTTTGGAAAAACAATAGTAGGCTTAAAAGATTTCGCTTCTTCAAAATCCATTGTTGCATATGAGATTATAATAACGATATCCCCAACCGCCACCCTTCTAGCAGCTGGCCCATTCAAACAAACATTTCCTGAACCACGAATTCCTTTAATTATGTAGGTTTCAATTCGCTCTCCATTATTAATATTAACAATCTGAACTTTCTCTCCTTCAATCATGTTTGCAGCATCCAACAAATCCTCATCAATTGTAATACTCCCAATATAATTAAGGTCTGCTTCAGTTACCGTTACACGGTGAATTTTAGATTTGAATACTTCTATATGCATTTCGAGTGTGAAATTAGTTATTTATTTCAATAACTCTGTAATCCTTGTATTACATTGTTATACTATTTCCATATTATCAATTAACCGAATTTCTCCAATAGAAGTGGCCGTAAAAGCTCTAATTTTTTTGGACTCGGAAAATTCTGTAATAGGAGATAAAGATTCTGCATCACAAATTTCAAAATATTCTGGTTCACTTTCCTTTTGTAAAATTCCAAAACACTCAGCTTGCAAATCTTTCAAGCCTATTTTCCCAAAGTTATTCTTGCAATGGTGCAGTGCTTTTTGCAAAACCAAAGCATTTTTTAATTCAGTATTGGAAAGTCTCTTGTTTCTTGAACTCATCGCTAACCCATTCTCTTCTCTAACAATATCGCATCCTAGAACTTCAACTTCCATATTCAACTCCTTCGCCATTTTCTGTATAACCAAAAATTGCTGAAAATCCTTTAATCCAAAAAAAGCTTTATCAGGCTCAATAATATCAAACAGAAGTTTCACCACACGAATTACCCCATCAAAGTGACCAGGTCTATGCTCTCCTTCCAAAACATTGACAAGGTTCCCTAGTTCTAAGTAAACTTTTTTTTCATTTTGATAAACCTCATCCACATCGTTTGGTAGAAATAAAACATCACAACCAGCCGATTTTAATAATTCAATATCTTCAACATAATCTTTAGGATAGTTTTCAAAATCTGAAACAGCGTTAAATTGCGTGGGATTAACAAAAATACTGCATACAACAATGTCACAGCGTTTTTTTGACTCTCGAATTAAGGATAAGTGTCCTTCATGCAATGAGCCCATTGTTGGAGCGAAACCAACTACAAGTTTTTCCTCAATTGAACTAAGATGTTCTTTTAGTGCTCTTTGCGTCTTAAATATCTTCATCATAGGACAAAAATGGTGAACAAAACTAGTGTAAATGTTGGAAATAATGGATTTTTTTATATATTTTTGTACCCGCAAGAAAATTTAGATCAAAGTTTATGCAAAAGACCAGAGTACTTTATATAACACCTGAAATCACTCCATTTCTTCCTGACAGCGAAGTTTCTTCAACAGTAAGAACTTTAGCGCAGGGTGTACACGAACGAGACAAAGAAATCAGAATATTTATGCCTCGTTTTGGCGTAATTAATGAAAGAAGACATCAACTTCATGAAGTTATTAGATTGTCAGGAATGAACCTCATCGTTAATGACGCAGATCATCCTCTTATTATAAAAGTCGCTTCTGTTCCACAGGCGAGAATGCAAGTCTATTTTATAGATAATGAAGAGTTCTTTAAACGCAAAAGAACTTATACGGATGAAGATGGAAAATTCTTTAAAGACAACGACGAGAGAGCAATCTTCTTTTGTAGAGGTGTTGTTGAAACAGTAAAGAAATTAGGATGGACTCCTGACATTGTTCATTGCCACGGCTGGATGACAGGATTTTTACCATTATACCTAAAAAAAATGTATGCAGATGATCCACATTTTTCAAATGCAAAAATTATTTATACGCCATATGCAGATGAGTTTAGTGGGAATTTAGATTCGAAGTTAATTGATAAGTTAAACTTTGATAAAATTGCAAACGAAGACGTAGATTTTTTGAAAACTCCCAATGCATTAAACCTAAATAAAACTGGAGCACAATGGGCGGATGCAATTACTGTTGGAAGTGAAACAATAAATACGGAGCTAAGTGGTTATATAAATGATTCAGGTAAACCTGTTTTGGATTATCAAACCGAAGAAACTTTGGTTGATGCACATCAAGATTTTTATGAAAAAGTACTTAGCGAGAATGAAGTGTTGGCAGATTGAAAAATTCAGTAAAATAATTAGCTTAATAAGTAAGCGGAAAGGAATTAATCTTTCCGCTATCTTTTTTTTAGGACTAATCGTAGTAACTGGATGTAAAAAGAAGGAAGATGGAATAGGGCTTAGTGTCCAGCCTCAAAGCGATCAATTAAATGTTGAATTAATTGACACTGCATCTATCATTACTTATTCTATAAAAGAGGATTCTATAAAATCAGATGAATTAGATGGTCCTAGTATGTTAGGGACATATATTGATCCCTATTTTGGAAAGATGGAAGCGTCCATTGTCTCTCAAATTAGACTAGAAGCTTCGGTCGATTTTGCTTTAGCAAGTGGTTCATTAGACAGTTTAGTTATAGACTCTGTTGTTATGTATTTAGCCCTGCAAGGATCATTTGGAAACCTTGATCCGCAGACCTTTGAAGTGTATCAAATGAATGAAGATATTGATATTGATTCTACTTACTATACAAATAAATTAATGCCCACAACTGGCCCAAACTTGGCTGTTAGTGGGCCTATTACTCCTGACCCTGTGTCTGTTGGCTATGTAGAAGGATCATTGACTGAATACGCCATTCTAAATATACCATTGAGCATCAATGATTTTGGGTGGAAAATGTTTAATGAATCAGGAAACACTTCTCTTTCTGGAAATGATGGGACAGGAGAGTTTTTAGATTGGTATAAGGGACTAGTGATTAAAGCAAATAACCCTGCGCAAGGGGTAAATGATGGGGGAATAATTTATACCGACATGGTAAATGACTTTTCAAAAGTAACCATATTTTATAGAGACACTTCTGGTATCTCTTCAGCACATGACACATTAAGTTTTGATTTTAATTTCAATGCAAATTGTGCGCATTATAATTCTGTAAACATCGACTATTCTAACACATTTGTTGATGCCCAAATTAATGACTCAACTTTCGGAATGGATGTGTTTTATCTTCAAGCACTAGGAGGAACAAAAGGAAAAATTCATTTCCCAAACCTTACAAATTTTATTGACAGTGGAAAAGTGGTTGTAAATAAAGCTGAACTAATACTTCCCATCCAATACAACACATTAGACAACTTTACCCCATCCGACTATTTATTCTTAACCCGTGTAGATGAAAATGGAAATACTTCCTTCTTACCTGATATAAATGAATCAAGTCATGGAGGACAATTAGATCTTGTCACAAACAATTACACTTTTAACGTTACTAGATACGTAAATAAAGTTTTTGCTGGAGAGTTTCAGAATGACGGTCTTACCCTAGTTGTTGGTGGTTCTGGAATAACCGCTAATAGAATTATCCTAAACGGTGCAAATTCTCTTAATAAAGACAAACCGAAGTTGGTTTTAACATATACAAAATATTAAAACATGTGTGGAATAGTTGCATATATTGGTGAAAGAGAAGCTTTCCCAATAGTTTTAAAAGGACTTAAAAGACTAGAGTATCGAGGGTATGATAGTTCAGGTATAGCTATCAATAATAACCTTAATTTAAATCTTTTAAAAAAACAAGGTAAAGTTGCCGAATTAGAAAAACACGCTGAGGGATTCGACACAAGTGGCAATATTGCAATTGGCCACACCAGATGGGCAACTCACGGAGAGCCCAATGATATAAATGCACACCCGCACCTATCCGGTAACGGAAAATTTGCTTTGGTTCACAATGGAATTATTGAAAACTACGCTATTCTTAAAAAAGAATTAATTTCTAGAGGTCACGAATTTAAGAGCGAAACAGACACTGAAGTGCTTATGCACTTGATTGAAGATATTACAGAAAAGGAGAACGTCGATTTATTTGAAGGGGTTCGGCAAGCGCTGAACGAAGTTCATGGAGCGTATGCTATTGTTATTATTTCAAAAGAAAATAATCGAGAGCTAATTGCCGCTAGAAAAAGTAGCCCATTGGTTGTTGGTATTGGAAATAGTGAATTTTACGTTGCATCTGATGCTACACCCATTGTGGAGTACACAAAAAATGTAGTGTACCTAGAAGATGGGGAAATTGCACGATTAAGTCTAGATTCAGGGCTTAAAATAAAAACAATAGCTAACGTTGAGAAAACTCCCTATATCCAAGAACTAGAGATGCAATTAGAAGCTCTTGAAAAAGGCGGTTACGAGCATTTCATGCTTAAAGAAATATTTGAACAACCGCGCTCAATTATGGATTGTATGCGTGGACGAATCAACCTCAAAAACAGCTCTGTTGCCCTGGGAGGAATAAAAGATTACGAAGAAAAAATTGTTAACGCTAAACGTCTAATCATTGTTGCTTGTGGCACCTCATGGCATGCTGGTATTGTTGGAGAATATTTACTGGAAGAACTAGCTAGGATTCCTGTAGAAGTTGAATACGCTTCTGAATTTAGATACAGAAACCCTATCATCAATGAGGGTGATGTTGTAATTTGTATTTCACAATCAGGAGAGACAGCCGATACTATGGCTGCAATAAGCTTAGCCAAAGAAAGAGGAGCGACAATTCTTGGTATTTGTAATGTTGTTGGGAGTTCAATCTCTCGATTAACAGACTGTGGTTCTTATACGCATGCGGGCCCAGAAATTGGAGTAGCATCAACCAAAGCATTTACAGCTCAAGTAACTGTTCTTACCTTATTAGCACTAATGATAGGTAAGAAAAAAGGAACTATTCCTTCTAATAGATTTAACAGAATATTGTTTGAATTGAATTCTATTCCTGAAAAAGTAGAGGAAGTTTTAAAATCAGATGAG
>Ga0209406_1000148_pt1 | contig 61321 bp, 50 predicted proteins | sample COGITO_mtgs_1204_FD_184808 | JGI IMG/M metagenome (GOLD analysis project Ga0209406, IMG submission 184808) | Pelagic marine microbial communities from North Sea - COGITO_mtgs_120426 (SPAdes) (version 2) | ecosystem: Environmental > Aquatic > Marine > Epipelagic ... | reverse complement strand
GTTGTCCCATCTTGGCTCCAATTGCAGCTGGCAGACAGAAACCCATAGTTCCTAATCCACCAGATGTGATTAATGATTTGGAGTTTTTAAACTTTGCGTATCGACAAGTCACCATTTGATGTTGACCAACATCAGTCACCACAATAGCTTCTCTATTAGTTTTCTTGTTGATTGAATGAATTACTTCCCCCATTGTTAATGATTCAGTGGTAGGACTCAATTCTTCTTTAATGACAGTGTCAAACTCTTCTTTTTCTAATTTTCTAAATTCATTCAACCAAGAACTATGTTCCTTATTTTTAACAAGTTCTGTTAACAGAATCAATGTATCTTTTGCATCACCCAAAAGTGAAACATCTGTCTTTACATTTTTATCAACCTCAGCCGGATCAATTTCTAAATGAATGACCTGTGCTTGTTTCGCATACTTGGATAAATTGCCCGTAACCCGGTCATCGAAACGCATGCCAACTGCAATTAATACATCACACTCATTCGTCAGCTTATTCGGAGCATAATTTCCATGCATTCCAAGCATTCCAACATTCAAATAATGATCAGATTCTAATGCTGACAATCCCATTATTGTCCATGCAGAAGGTATTCCAGCTTTTTCAACAAACGTTTTAAATTCTTTTTCCGCATGAGATAATATTACTCCTTGACCAAAAAGAACAAATGGTTTTTTTGCAGAATTGATTAGTTGAGCAGCTTTTCTTACTAGAGATAAATCCACTCTACTTTTTGGCTGATAGCTTCTCATTCCAAGGAAAGGTTTGTACTCATATTCAAGCATTTCAAATTGAGCGTCTTTCGTGATATCAACTAAAACAGGACCTGGTTTCCCTGTTCTCGCTATGTAAAATGCTTTTGCAATTGCCTCAGGAATTTCAGCTGCTCTTGTGACTTGATAGTTCCACTTTGTCACTGGCATTGAGATTCCTATAACATCCGTCTCTTGGAAAGCATCCGTACCTAATAAATGACTGTGGACTTGACCTGTTATGCAAACCAATGGAGTTGAATCTATTTGAGCATCTGCAATACCAGTTATTAAATTTGTTGCTCCCGGACCAGATGTTGCGAGACATACGCCAACCTTCCCTGTTGATCTTGCAAACCCCTGAGCAGCATGCACAGCGCCTTGCTCATGTCTTGTCAAAATATGAGTAAGCTGATCTTCAACATCATAAAGCGCATCATAAACCGGCATAATTGCCCCTCCTGGATACCCGAACATCAAATCAGAACCTTCATCGATAATTGCCTGCACAACTGCCTGAGCCCCTGTTAAACTCTTTTTTGTGGAATTCAAATTCACTTTTGGTCTTAGTTCTTGAGTTTTCATATTTAAAATTTATCCGTTACACATCCTTCAGCAGCTGAAGAAACATTTCTCGCGTATTTACTCAAAACCCCTCGTTTGAATTTCAATTCTGGTGCTACCCACAAGCTTCTTCTCTTTTTCATTTCCTCATCAGAAACTTCTAAAGTGATTGAATTTAATATTGCATCAATGGTGATTTGATCACCATTTTCCACTAATGCTATCGCTCCACCAACTTGTGCTTCTGGAGATATATGTCCAACGACAAAACCATGTGTACCTCCTGAAAATCTTCCATCAGTTATTAATGCAACATCATTACCTAGACCCGCACCAATAATCGCTGCTGTAGGTTTTAACATTTCTGGCATTCCTGGGCCACCTTGAGGGCCTTCGTATCTAATGACAACAACATCCCCTTTAACAACTTTACCATCTCTAATACCATCATTCGCTGCATATTCAGAATTGAAAACACGGGCAGTTCCCTGAAAATTCAATCCTTCTTTACCTGTTATTTTAGCAACTGCGCCAGTTGGCGACAAATTTCCTTTTAAAATTCTTAAATGCCCAGTTTCTTTTATCGGACTTTTCATAGATTTAATGACGTCTTGTCCTTTAGTTAGAGATTTAACTTCAGCAAGGTTTTCAGCCAGTGTTTTTCCAGTTACAGTTAAACAATCACCATGCAGTAATCCTTCTTCCAATAAATATTTTAGCACTGCAGGAATCCCTCCGATTTTATGGACATCTTCCATTAAATATTTTCCACTTGGTTTTAGGTCGGCTAAAAATGGAGTCGTATCCGAAATTCTTTGAAAATCATCCAATGTGAAATCAATCTCCGCTGTACTTGCAATTGCTAAAAAGTGTAAAACTGCATTTGTGGATCCTCCGAGGACGGTTACTAAACGTACAGCATTCTCTATCGACTTTTTAGTTACGATGTCTCTAGGTTTTAAATCTTTTTCCAATAATAACCTCAAGGCTTCACCAGCTCGAACGCTTTCTTCTTTTTTCATTTCTGACAACGCTGGATTTGAAGAATTAAATGGCAAAGACATGCCTAAAGCTTCTATTGCAGATGCCATAGTATTCGCTGTGTACATTCCTCCACAAGCCCCAGCCCCTGGACAAGCTTTCTCGATAACGCTTTGGTATTCTTCATCTTTAATTTTTCCTGCATTTTTTTGTCCCCATGCTTCAAACGCTGAAACGACGTCTAGTTTCTTTCCTTCATGGCAACCTGATGCAATTGTACCTCCGTACACGAGCACGCTTGGTCTATTTACACGCAGCATCGCCATCAGCGCTCCCGGCATATTTTTGTCACATCCTACCACAGTAACCAATCCATCATATGACATTCCTTCAACAACAGTTTCCATTGAATCTGCAATTACATCCCTGGAGGGAAGTGAATATCTCATACCTGGTGTTCCCATTGAAATTCCGTCACTCACTCCGATAGTATTAAAAATTAATCCTACTAGATTTTCATTTAACGTTCCTTCCTTAACCTTAATAGCCAAATCATTCAAATGCATATTGCATGGATTTCCTTCATAACCAGTGCTTGCTATTCCAACAAAAGGCTTGGAAAAATCTTCTTTCGAAAGACCTATAGCGTGTAACATTGCTTTTGCAGCTGGTTGCGAATCATCTTGTGTCACACGACAACTATATTTGTTCAGTTTCATACTAATTCAAAATTTTTATATTCTTTTTTTTGTACTCTATTTATGTAAGCGGCAGAAAGAGTTGCGCCCAAAGTCTCGTCCCATTTTAAATGAAAAGAATGTCCATCTAAACTTTCTATTCCTGCTACTTCTGCTGCTGTTCCAGTGAAAAAAGCACCATCAGCTTGATAAACATCTTCAGGAGTAAAGAATTTCTCCTCTACTTCAATTCCTAGTTCATTCGCCAATTCAAAGATTGTTTGTCTTGTTATACCAGAAAGTATGTTTCCTAGTGGAGCCGTATACAATTTGTCGTCTTTTTCATAGAAAAAATTAGCGCCAGGTCCTTCCGCTACATTATCATTCATATCTAGAAGAAGAGCTTCATCAAAACCTTTATTTTTAGCCTCAGTAGTTGCTAAAATTGAATTGGTATAATGCCCTGTCACTTTTGCTTCAACGAAACATGATTTTGGATTTGGTCGTTGAAATGAAGAAGTCATTAATTTCAATTGCTGATTTCCTAAATACCTTTCCCAATTCCATGCGCACAAAAGAACATGAACTTCATCGGTTGGCTGTAGCGCCATATTTTGACCTAAATAAACAAGTGGCCGGATATAGGCATTTTGCAAGTTATTTCTTTCAAGTAATTCATAGGTTAGACTTACTAATTCCTCAACTGAATATTTTAGTTTGATGTGCATTTTTTCAGCAGAATAAAGAAGCCGTTCATAGTGCTCTTTTGCTTTAAACACCATTGCGCCATCCTCCGTTTCATAAGAACGTATACCTTCAAAAACCCCTGCACCATAATGGAGAGTTTGAGAAAATAAGTCAGTTGAAGCATCTTTAGCTTTCATCCATTTACCATCGAGAAAGATGGTTGTTGTTTCATTGTAATACATTTTTGTTGTTTTAATTTAAATTCAAAAAAAAAGCCCTTCTCAAAGTGAGAAGGGCTATACTTTTATATAATATCGTCCTAGTCTCACCCCGATGGAGCAGAAATAATAATGACTCTGATAATAATATTGTTTCCTATGTTTTGCATTCTAAAAGTTTTAATCAAAAAAAAAGCCATCCTATTGGATGGCTTTAATCTATATTTTTAAAATATACCATCCTAGTGCCCGTAGCTAATTGCTGCGAACATAATAATTGATGGAATAATATTCATTTTTCTCATTTCGGGGACAAAATTACAATTAGTTTTTTAATTATTCTAAAACAAAATGATATTTTTTTGATTTTAATCTCAGCACTCTGTATTCTAATTACTTATAACTGGAAATTTGATATATGCATTTGGCGTTAAATTGATTTTATAGCACAGAAAGAAAAAATTGTATGTTCTTTGTGGCGCCATACAAGAAGGGGAAGTATCAATAAAAAAAAAACGAGACAAGCTCAAATTTTTTATTGCTGAGAGTGTTGGTTTGTGCCGTGAAATTATAAGTGGATTAGAGTTTAGTTAGGCAAACAATTGAAAGAGTACTTATATTTCCAATAGAGAAGTTTCACCATTTTTTCAGCGGAAAAAGTTTTATTAACTTTAAATGTTGTAGATTTACAGTCGTGAAACGTTTATTTTCTAAATATATTTCAGTAGTATTATTACTTTGTTTGGTAATTCAAATTACCCCATTGAGTTTACTCCATTCTCATGAAAATCAGTTAACGGAGGTTGGGCATGATATCAATTCAATGTATGCCGACAATGAATATATTGACGATATACACCATGATTCAGAAGAAAATGAGTGTAGCATTTGTAAAATCCAGCAATCGTTAAACAACCAAGCATACACTTTCGGCGATCAAATTCGCGTATTTAGTTTTCTCGAGCAGTCTTCTGTTTCAATCAATTTAGAGGTATCCATTGATGATCATCTCATAAAAAGCACCTCAGGTCGAGCTCCCCCAATCGCATAGTTCTGGCATCATTACCTTTCGGTAAGACTTTTGTAATATCAACACTTTTATTAGTTTAATATAATAGGTTGTTTTGATTTCCCTCTTGTTCTAATGAAAAAGAACAGATATAGATTTACAAATTTTTCTTGATTGTATTATCGTTGTAATGAATAACATTCGTTGGTTTCAAATCAACTTTCAAATTACTTCTAACATTTTTAGACTCATATTATGCTAAAATCAATGAAATTCATTGTTTTTCTTATTGTAACATTATCGATTTTTCCTTTGATAGCTCAGGACTCATGTTCTTATCAGTTATCAGGTTATGTGATTGATGAGCACGATCGTTTACCATTATCAGATTCTAAGGTATACATCATAAAACCAAGAAGAGGAGTATTTGCCGATTCTTCGGGATATTTTGTATTTCCAGAATTGTGTTCAGGAACTTATGAATTCTATTGCAAGCATGTTGGGTGTGATGCCGTAAAAAAAACGATAACAATTCGAGGAAATACAAAACAAAATTTCTACCCAGAACATCATGTTGATTTTGATGTTGTTAATGTACTCGCAAAGAAAACGATTAACGAGATTTCTTTAGGAACAAGAAAACTATCAGAAAAAGACAAAAATGAGACAAAAGGACTTTCGCTAGGGGAAGGTTTAACAAGGATAAATGGTGTAAGGAAACTATCAACAGGAAACAACATCTCGAAACCAGTGATTCATGGCCTTCATAGTAATAGAATTCTCATTTTGAACAATGGTGTAAGACAGGAAGGTCAGCAATGGGGAAATGAACATGCACCAGAAATCGATCCTTTTATTGCCGGTGAGCTGGCAGTTGTCAAAGGAGCGAATAGCATTCGTTACGGTCCCGACGCGATCGGAGGAGTCGTGCTTGTTAACCCCAAAGAGCTAAGAAAAACACCAGGTATAGGAGGGGAGTTGAATTTAGTAGGTTTGAGTAATGGCTTACAAGGAAATGCATCGGCAACCTTAGATGGGAATTCAAGTAAATTCCCTGCGATTCGTTGGCGTCTTCAAGGGACTGTGAAGCGCGGAGGTAATGCGAAAACTCCTGATTACTATTTAAAAAATACTGGATCAAAGGAGTATAATTTTTCCTCCGCTTTTGGTTACAATAAACTGAGGTATGGGATTGATTTTTTCTACAGTCAATTTAATACAGATATTGGCATTTTTTCCGCTGCTCACATCGGAAATCTCACAGATCTTCAGCAAGCTTTTGAAGCAGAGGAACCATTGGAATCAGCAGGTTTCACATATGATATTGATCGACCGAGACAACACATCGAGCACGAATTGTTTAAGACCAAAGGATATCTTAGAACTGGAAAGAAAGGTAAAATAGTGTTGACGTATGCAAGACAGTACAACAAGCGCCTAGAATACGACAAGCATGCACCATTGAATGATTCGCTTGCTAATTTAAACCTACCTGCTCTTCAATTTGAATTAACCACACATGCGGCTGAAATTTTATGGGAACATATTCGAATAAATTCCTTTAAGGGAAGTCTAGGCATCAATGGGACTTACCAAGAAAACACGTATGAAGGACGGTTTTTTATCCCCAACTTCCAGAAAATAGGGGCTGGAATATTCTGGATCGAGAGCTGGAAGCCCAAGTCATCAAAACTAGAAATTGAAAGTGGTGTAAGGTTTGACAACATTTATCAACGCGTTTACATGTGGCAATATGGAGCTATTGTTTCTCCTGCTCAGAATTACATGAATATGAGTAGTACTCTCGGAGCTATTTACAAAGTAAATAAACAGTTGATTCTTCGTTCCAATTTAGGAACTGCTTGGAGACCTCCGAACATTAACGAATTGTATAGTAATGGACTCCATCACGGTGCTGCATCAATAGAAATAGGAGATTCCACTCTTGTAACAGAGAAGGCAGTCAATGTAAGTGCTTCAATTGAATATTCAGGGAAGCGACTTTCCTTAGTACTAGATGCGTATTACAATGTCATTAACGACTTCATCTATTTGAAACCCACTTTGGTCCCAACAGTTACTATTAAAGGTGCGTTTCCAACATTTGTAAATGATCAAGTGAACGCTCACCTGAGAGGGCTCGACTTAACCTTAAGTTATGCTCTGACCAAAGAGTTAAAGGTTATTTCGAAAGCCTCAATTTTACGTGCATTTAACCAAACAACACGTCAATATTTGGTAATGATGCCCTCGGATCGCTTTGAAAATTCACTGGAGTATAACTTTAAAGATGGAAAAAAAGTAGAGAACGCTTATGTTTCGCTCTCGGTAACGTCTGTATTAAAACAATCGCGGGTTCCTGAGAATAGTGACTACGCCAATCCGCCTGAAGGATATACTGTGTTGAATTTCGCAGCAGGTATTGATATTCCACTCAAGGGGAATAGAATCTCCCTTGGTATTAGCGCCAATAATCTTCTTAATACCCGGTATCGAGATTATATGAATCGCTTCCGGTATTTCGCTGATGAAATGGGAAGAAATATTTCCGTGAGGGCGACGATTCCCTTTACATTATTCACACCAAAATCAATACATAACGAGTAATCCGTTTTTTAAACAAAAACAAACATGAAAACAAAAACAAAAACAAACATGAGAGCAATCTCCTTTTTAGGATTGGCATGCATTGTAGCTTTGAGTAGTTGTAAGAAAGATGACGATCTTGTCACTGTTCCACAACCAATTGCTAATGAAGCAGAGGTAATTACAACAGTAACACTTCAATTTACTGATGCTGCAGGGGTTCAACCTAGTGTAACTGCTACGTTCCGAGATCCAGATGGCGATGGTGGCCTGAATTATGATGTTTTCGACACTATCAGATTGCAGAATAATACTATTTATAACGCAAGTATTCTTCTGCTGAATGAAACAGTAAGTCCTGCTGATACAATTTCGAATGAAGTTTTAGCGGAAGATGATGAGCACTTTTTCTGTTTTACTCCTTCTTTTGCAAACGTATCAATTATACGAACAGATACAGATGGAACGTACGAAGTTGGTTTGCAAAGCCAATGGACGGTTGGAAATGTTGGAAATGGTACAACGCAGATTGTGCTGAAACATCAGCCAGGCATTAAAGATGGAACGTGTGCCCCAGGCGAAACGGACATAGACGTCACATTTGTAACAGAAATTCAATAATCAAAACAATAAACTACATTAAAATGGGCAAGTTACAAACAAGGGAGGCTCATTCATTATTTCTTGACAAGGTCCGGATGAGTGGTTGGAACATGCGGATCAAGAAATGACGACGCAATGTTTTGATTTTAGTGGTACTTACGACATTGCAGAGAATGAGAAAACGATGATGAAATTCACGAGTTTAACTACCGAAGGATTTTCTGGTCAATCTGTGATTATTACTTTAGAGAAAAAAAAACACTTCTCAGAGTTTATTCTCTAATAAATAGATATTTATTAGAGAATAAGTACATGAAGGTCACCTCATAATTTGAGGTGGCCTTTTTAATTGTAGTTGTTGTAAAATTCTATCTTTAAAGAAGAAATTTTTTGAGTATCATTTGATACATTGGATTACTTAGAACGAATGAATATCCCGCATGCCTTAGCAAGCAAGCATTTTAAATTTTGATTTACTTTGTAGATTGAAACATAAAAAAGCAAGAAAAACTATATAATGCGACATAGGTTTTGTTGTAAAACGTTAAAATAAAATCATTACTAATAAAAATTAAACCACTAAAATAAAGCACTTAGGGCTCTTTATTGTTTTTATCAAATGAGTAGTTTAAACTAACAAAGATAAAATGTAATTGAATAAAATTATACCGATTAGTTCCGTCTGCTCCACCTTCAAGCAGTCTATAGCCAATATTTCCTTGTAGGTTTTTAGTGAAACAATATCTTCCAGATAAGGAAAGGTCAATTGCTCTGCCTTTACTTGCAATTATACCTTCTCCCAAAAAATCAACACCCATTTTTTGAGATATATCCCATTTGGCTAATATGTTGATAAGAGGAACGAAACCAATACCAAAATTTTCTCTTAAAAGTTCTCTATTCTTCAACGAGACTCCTGCATCTCTAATTTTTGCAGATAAACCCAAACCAAATTTAAAATTGACTTTACTTATGATTCTTCGATTATAGGTGATGCGATAAGAATTAAACTTATAAACAGCTTCTGTTGGTAAGTTAGCTTTAAAATATTTTCCGTCAAACAGTATATTCTTTTCTATTGTTCCAGTTACTTTTATTTTTAAAGGAGCATAAAGAATTGAAAAGTGATTTTTCCCATTTAATAAAAAGCCAGCGCGCAATCTCAAAAATGGAATCACTGGAGTCGAAAAATCATTTTTCAGAGAAAATAACGTTCCATTATTACCAATGCGAATATCATTAATACTTGTAAATAATGCTCCTGATTCAAAATTAATGAAAGTCTGAGCATTCGTAGACAAATTGAAATTCAAACAAATAAAAAGAATCCAAAATCTTGACTGGAAAACAATCTTAGAAGTTAAGTGATTCATATTGATGTCTTAATTTTTTTGAAGAGTGTTTTTAATGTTCTAGAACTTTTAGCTAAATTACGCGTAATTTTTTATTATAATTTTATTTGTAGATCATTGGAAGCCTTATTTGTGATGTGTATTTTGAAGAATGATGTATCTTGTTATGCGCGATTACACTTTCTTTTTCATCATAGTTATTACCACCAGTATTCAAATTACGAGCAAAACGAGGGAAATTGCTACTAGATACTTCAATACGTATACGATGCCCTTTTTTAAAGTAATTACTTGTAGACATGGGCGTCAAATCTATTTTATAGACCTTATTTTTCTCCATAAATACTTCTTTATCATAACCTTCACGATATCTTACACGCTGTATGGTTTCATCTAAATTATATGCTTTCCCATCAGGATATACATCGATAAGTTTAATAGTAAAATCGGTGTCTTTTGCATCTGAAGACACATATAATGTAGATTCAATAAAACCTGAAATTTCTACACCTTCTTCTAAAATATCTGTGGTGTAAACCAAAATATCATTTCTGGTTTCCATTTGCTGTTGATCGAAAGCGCCTCCTTTAATAGCATTTCCTGTACAACACACATTACCTCCATAAGAAGGCACTGGGTTCAAGGGATCGTAGGTGAAACTATCTGGATTATCAGAATTTACATTTGAGGTTGTTAATTTTCCATCTCCAAAAAAGCTATTAGCTTTTCCATTACTGTTTAGATAATAGGTTGTTAATTTAGCTTTTTCTGGTGGCCAAGTTTCTGATGTTTGCCACTTGTTACTTCCCATTGTATAATATTGTACTCTTGGTGTTTTCTCTTTAAAATCGTTCTGTTCTCCTTTCAGCCAAAAATCAAACCAATCATAAATTTGCTCGTCGTAGTTCAGCCTTGCGTCACCAACACTGCGTTCGCCAACTATAGTGTTTTCGGTTGCTCTGGTATAACCACAATGCAATGTTGGTGCAATTACTAAGTATTGATTATCTCTAATTTTTGCATCTTTAGAATTATTTCTAACATGATTAAATAAAGCTAGATTTGGAGTTATAGATACATCGTACCATGAAGCAAACCAAAAACTTGGAACACCAATTTCCATATCATCATGATAAATTCCTCCGTTAAACCAAGCTTGATCATTTGGTTTACGTTGTATCATTTTATCAAAAATTTCATTTTTACCATTTATGTTTTTTAATATATCCTGAATAGGTAAATGGTTAAGTGCTTCAGCCATATCTATTGGCGGATTTTCAGGTGCTAAATCGTAAAATCTGGAAATTCTAATTAAATCTTCTTGAGTTGCTCCAGCTGGAATACGTGGTTTAAATTTATCATGCTCTACACCATATAACCAGGAAAAAAATAACATTTGTTCAACTCCGCCACGATACCAATTTCCTTGTTCGTTAATTTTGCCAACCCTGCCAACACCAGCGCCATAACCTTGAGGCACCATTGCCACATGAGAAGGGTGATCTAAAGCAGCAACAGCCATTTGCCATTCGGCAGTAGAAGAACAACCAAAAGTTCCTATTTTGCCGTTAGACCAAGATTGATTTTTCATCCAGGTAAATGCGTCATAACCATCAGTTAATGGAACTCCTAAAATATCCCATTCACCTTCTGAAAAATATCGCCCACGTTCATTTTGGACTACATAAGCATAGCCTCTTTTAACTGCTTCTAAAGCTCTTTTTGCTGTTCTTGTTTTTTGTTCACCATCACCCCAAGAATTAAAATTATAAGGGGTGCGTGAAAAAATAATAGGCACTTTCTCATCAGTTTTAGGACGGTAAATGTCAGTTGCCAAGCGAATACCATCTCGCATGGGCATCATTATTTTTTGATCTATAATAGAAATTTCCTCAAGTTCTTGAAGCGTATTATCCTGTGCCTTTAGATTATTAAAACCTAAAAAGTAATTAATAAGCACAAACGAAATTAGAAAAGTGCGTTTTTTCATAAAAATAATTTATTTATAGTCATTAGTTTTTGTATAGTTTTTCGATAGAATTTTATCATTGGTTGGTCTTAATAAAGGCTAACGTTTAGGCTGTGAGGCTTTGCTTTGGCTAAAGTTAAAATTTATTCTGACGTAAGCACTTGCTAGTTTGAATGATTTATTATTCTAAGCGAGATTTAAAGCAATGGAGTATAGGTAGTGTTGTCTGAATTATTTATTTCCAGCTCTTCCTTTTAACACATCTTCAATATCCGCCATATTAAACCCCTTCGCTTTTAGTAGAATTAGGTAGTGGTACATTAAATCGGCCGCCTCATTTTTAAATAAATCAGGGTCATTGTCTTTTGCTTCGATGACTAGTTCTACAGCTTCTTCACCTACTTTTTGCGCTACTTTGTTGATTCCTTTTCTGTACAATTGATTTGTGTATGATTTTTCGTCATTATCATCAATACGCTGATTTATGGTGTCTTCTAATTGATATAAAAATCCTTTTGAAGTCTCGTCGTTGAAACAAGTCGTTGCTCCAGTATGACAAGTTGGTCCTTTTGGAAAAGCAGAAATGAGAATTGTATCATTGTCACAATCAATCTTTATGTCTTTTACCATTAGTGTATTTCCAGACTCTTCGCCCTTGGTCCATAATCTATTCTTACTGCGACTAAAGAAAGTTACTTTGTTTTCTAAAAGTGTTTTTTGATAAGCTTCGTCGTTCATATATCCCAACATTAATACTTGTAATGTGTTAGCGTTCTGAATTACGACTGGAACTAGTCCGTTTCCTTTGTTAAAATCTATTTTCATCTTGTTATTTTCTAATTGATATGTTTTGTTTTATCAGGTACTCTTTTAATTTGGGTATTGGAATTTCTCCATAGTGAAATATGCTAGCAGCTAATCCAGCACTAATTCCTGTTTGAAATAATTCATAGAAGTGCTCTTTAGCTCCAGCTCCACCTGAAGCGATAATAGGAATATTGACAGTGTTGTTCGCTTGTTGGGTAATGTCAAGTGCGAAGCCACTTTTTGTGCCATCATGATTCATAGAGGTTAATAAAATTTCTCCAGCACCTAATTCTTCTGCTTGTTTGATCCAATCCAATGTTCTCAGTTCTGTTTGCGTTCTTCCGCCTTTTGTGAAGACGATCCATTCTTCGCCAATCAATTTGGTGTCTACTGCAACAACAATACATTGCGAACCAAATTTAGAAGCGATGTCCTTAATTAATTGAGGATTTTTGACAGCTGAAGAATTAACACTTACCTTATCTGCTCCAGCAGTAATTAGTTTTGAAGCATCTTCTAAAGAATTAATGCCTCCGCCTACAGTAAAGGGAATGTTTATTTCTTTTCCAATTTTTTGAACCAAATCAATTAAGGTTGATCTATTTTCAATTGTTGCCGTAATGTCTAGAAATACCAGCTCATCAGCACCTTGTCGGACATATCCTTTGGCCAACTCAACAGGGTCTCCAGCATCTTGAATATCAATGAAATTAACCCCTTTCACGGTTCTTCCATTCTTAATATCCAAACATGGTATAATTCTTTTCTTTAACATAATTGCTGTAGTTCTTTGAGTGTAATATTGCCTTCATAGATGGCTTTACCAAGAATGACACCTTCACAGCCAAGCTCCTTTAATTGGTACAAATCATTCATGCATGAAACTCCACCACTAGCGATAAGTGAAATCCCGGTTGCCTTCATGATCTCTAGGTATAATTCATTCGATGCGCCTTGTAACATTCCATCCTTACTGATATCTGTACAAATAACGTGTTGAATACCTTTCTTCTGGTAAGAATCAATAAAGTCAATCACATCGATTTCTGATTCTTTTAACCAGCCATTCGTAGCAATTTTACGGTTGTTACAATCAGCACCTAGAATAATTTTATCGGCACCATATTTAGAAATCCACCCACTAAATATTTCTGGATTACTGACAGCAATACTGCCTCCTGTAATTTGTTTTGCGCCACAATCAAAAGCCAATTGAACGGCCTCATTTGTTTTTATACCGCCGCCGAAATCAATTTGCAAGTTGGTTTTAGCCGCAATGGATTCCAAAATTTTGTGGTTGACAATGTTGTTTGATTTTGCACCATCCAAATCCACAATGTGTAAATATTGGATCCCGTTTGCTTCAAATTCTTTGGCCACTTCTAATGGGTTCTCGTTGTATATTTTTTTGGTAGAATAATCACCTTTTGTTAGTCTTACACACTTTCCATCGATGATATCTATTGCTGGTATAATTCTCATAATTCTAAAAATTGTTTAAGTATTTTCTCTCCAATATCTGCTGATTTTTCAGGATGAAATTGCGTTCCATAAAAGTTATCCTTTTCCAAAGAAGCACTGAAAGGGAGGATGTAATCGCATTGAGAACTTGTCTCAACAGATAGCTCTGCGTAATAACTGTGAACGAAATAAACATCGCTATTCGTCTCAATTTCATTTGAAAGACTTCCTCTTAAAACATTGATGCTATTCCATCCCATGTGTGGTACTTTTTCTTTTGGCGGGAATCGTTTCACCTCAGAATTGAAAATGCCGAGACATTTTGTGTCACCTTCTTCACTTGAATTGCACATCAATTGCATACCCAAACAAATGCCTAGAAAAGGCTGCTTTAACTCTTTGATAAAACCATCTAATCCAAATTCTATTAAATAGCTCATGGCAGTACCAGCTTCTCCAACCCCAGGAAGAATAACTTTATCTGCTTTCAGAATTTCTTCTTTATTTCTCGTGACAATTGATTCATATCCTAGACGGTTAAGTGCATTTTGTACCGAACTAATATTCCCTGCGTTGTAATCGATAATTACTATCATAATTTTCCTTTTGTACTGGGTATTGTGTACGTTTCTGTTTTGCTTACTGCCATTTTTATCGCCTTGGCAAATGCTTTGAATATGGCTTCAATTTTGTGGTGCTCGTTTTCTCCTTGCGCTTGAATGTTCAAATTACATTTTGAGGCATCTGCAAACGACTTAAAAAAGTGCATGAACATTTCGGTTGGCATCTCTCCAATCATTTCTCGTTTAAAATCAACATCCCAGACTAACCATGGTCGTCCTCCAAAATCAATGGCAACTTGTGCTAAACAATCATCCATAGGCAATAAAAAACCGTAGCGTTCAATCGCCTTTTTTGAGCCTAAAGCTTTAATAAATGCTTCACCAAGGGTAATCGCAACGTCTTCGATGGTGTGGTGTTCATCAATTTCTAAATCACCGTCCACCTTTACTGTTACATCAATGTTTCCGTGTTTCGCAATCTGTTCTAACATGTGATCAAAGAATCCTATTCCTGTAGAAAGTTCATTTTGACCGTTTCCATCAAGGTTTAATTCAACAAGAATGTTTGTCTCTTTAGTTACCCTATTGACTTTACCAACGCGAGGTTTTGATTTGAGGTATGCATAAATCTCATTCCAATTGGTTGTAGATATTGTAGCACTTTCATTTGATTCTCCAATAAAGACGCTTTTACAGTTTAAGTTTTCAGCTAGTTCCATATCTGATTCTCTGTCTCCAATCACATATGAATTCTCCAGGTCATAGTCACCATAGATGTATTTTTGTAATAAACCAGTTCTCGGTTTTCTTGTAGGCGCGTTATCTTCAGGAAATGACTTATCGATGAGAACCTCAGAAAATTCGACCCCTTCATTTTTAAACGTTTCTATGATTTTATTCTGAGCTGGCCAGAAAGTTTCTTCGGGAAAAGAACTTGTTCCTAGACCATCTTGATTCGTAACCATGACTAATTCATAGTCAAGTTGTTCTACAATTTTTGATAATCCTTGAAATGCACCAGGATAGAATTCTAATTTCTCTAAACTATCCAACTGATAATCAACAGGTGGTTCTATCACTAATGTTCCATCTCTATCTATAAATAATACTTTTTTCATCTTTATATTTCTTTTAAAAATTTGATTAATTGTTCATTCTCGGTCTTGGTTCCAATTGTAATGCGGAGAGTATTTTCAATTTGTGCTGCTCTATTTCGAACGACGATTCCATTTTTCAGTAAAGCTTGAAAAACCAATTCTTCTTTTAAAAATTTGACAAGTAGAAAGTTGGTGTCAGAAGGGTAGACTAACTTTACGATTTCTAACTCTAGGAGTCGTTTGGTCATCAATTCTCTTTCTTGCTTGATCTTAGAAATCTGTAATTGAATTTTTTCATTCACTGACAAAACTTCTAATGCTGCATTAATACTTAAGGTATTCACATTGTAGGGTGGCTTTATCTTATTGAGAACAGCAATAATTTCTGGATTAGAGAATGCCATTCCAATGCGCGCGCCAGCTAGGCCATATGCCTTACTAAAGGTTTGTAGAATGATTAAGTTAGAATTTTCATTAAGCAATGATAAAGCGCTTTCTCGTTCTGAAAAATCTATATATGCTTCATCAACAACTACAATTCCGCTAAAATTCGCTGCAATTTTATTGATTTCCTCCATACTAGATGAATTACCAGTTGGATTATTTGGAGAGCAAATAAAGAGTAGCCCAGGAGCACTGATTTTAGTCTGAATTGTCTCAAAAGTAGGAAGCTCAAACTTTTCATTCAAAGGAATTTCAACAATTTCGATGTTATTGATCGCCGCGGATACCTGATACATTCCATAAGTAGGAGGGAAAATATAAGCGTTACTTTTCCCTGGTTCACAGAATGCTCTGAAGAGTAAATCGATAATTTCGTCGCTTCCATTACCGATGAAAATTCGTTCTGTTTTAACTTTCCGAAGTTGAGATATTTCTATCTTAAGACTCATTTGAAGAGGGTCGGGGTAGCGATTTAACCCTGTTTCATTTGGATTTTCATTTGCGTCCAACCAAATATTAGCCTTTCCCTTATATTCGCTTCTTGCAGAACTGTATGGACTCATCTCGAGCACATTTCTTCTTGTAATGTCTTTTATATTAATCATTTTGAATCTCTTTTAATCTAAGTGTTACTGCATTCTTGTGTGCAAACAATTGCTCTGCTTCCGCCATGATTTCAATCGATGGGCCTATATTTTTAATTCCTATTTCGTTTATTTTTTGAAATGTTATTTTCTTCACAAAACTATCCAATGACACACCACTGTGGTTTCTAGCGAAACCATTCGTCGGCAAGGTGTGATTTGTTCCACTGGCATAATCACCAGCACTTTCACAACTATAATTGCCAAGGAAAACAGAACCAGCGTTAACTATTTGGTCTATATATTCATCAGGATTGTCAGAAGCAATGATTAAGTGTTCGGGAGCATACTGATTACTGAATTCTATACAGTCTGATTTATCATTTAGTAAAATAGAACGACTATTTGAAAGTGCTTGTTGTGCAATTTCGCTTCGGGGTAATTCAACCACCTGTTTTTCTAATTCTTTATTTACTTGAGCTATGACCTCTTCGTTGTTTGATAGAAGAGTCACTTGGCTGTCAGCACCATGTTCCGCTTGAGATAATAAATCTGAAGCTACGAAAGAGGGGTTACAGGTTTCATCTGCAATAACCAAAACTTCGCTTGGTCCAGCCGGCATATCTATCGCAACACCATTTTGCTGTGCCAATTCTTTTGCTTTGGTCACAAATTGATTTCCGGGCCCAAATATTTTATAAACCTGAGGAACAGTTTCGGTCCCATAGGCCATAGCTGCAATAGCTTGAGCTCCTCCAGCTTTAAATATTCTCGTTACACCTACTAAAGAAGCCGTGTAGAGTATTGCTGGATTAATTTCGCCATTGCTGTCTGGCGGAGTGCATAGGATGATTTCTGAACACCCTGCAATTTTAGCTGGAATTGCCAACATTAATATCGTAGAAAATAGGGGAGCAGATCCTCCAGGAATATATAGACCAACTTTTTCTATTCCAACACTTTTTCTCCAGCATTGAACGCCTAGAGTAGTCTCAACAACTGATTCATTGCTCTTTTGTGATTTGTGAAAAATTTCAATATTTCTTTTAGCGACTTCAATCGCATCTTTTAATTCTTTAGGAACAATTGACTTTGCGCTATCCATTTCTTTATCAGTTACTAATAAAGAGGAGAGCTTCGCTTTGTCAAATTGTGCTGTATATTCATAAATAGCTTGATCACCATTTTCTTTGACATTTGACATTATATCAGACACAATTTGATTGAGTTGATTTCTTTCGATTTCAGGTCTCTTGGTAAATTCGGACCAATTGGTCTTTAAAGGGTTCTTTATTACTTTCATTACATGACCATTTTATCGATAGGTACTATTAGTATATTCTCTGCACCAGCCTCTTTGAGTTGGTTGATTACCTCCCAGAATTCATCTTCTTTTATTACACTGTGTAATGAACTCCATCCTTCTTCAATCAATGGGAGAATAGTCGGGCTTTTCATAACTGGAAGAATTGAGCTTACTTTTTCAATATTTTCATTGGGTACATTCATTAAAATGTACTTCGTGTTTTTAGCACTAAGAATAGACTTAATTCTAAACAAAAGTTGAGAGAGGATTTCTTCTTTTTCATTACAAAGTGTTTTGCTTTTTGCAAGAACAGCTTCAGACTTAAGAATAACCTGAGTTTCCTTTAGCCCATTTTTGAATAGAGTACTTCCTGAACTGACGATGTCACATATTCCCTCAGCTAATCCAATGCTAGGAGCAATCTCAACTGAGCCGGAAATGACGTGTATGTCAGCTTCTATTCCATTCTTTTGGAAGAACGATTTAACGGTGTTAGGGTAGGAGGTTGCTATTCTTTTTCCTTGAAAATAATTTAAAGATTCATCTGTAACATCTTTACTTACAGCAAGAGAGACACGACACTTTGAAAATCCTAATTTTTCAATTATTTCAATTTTCTTCTCTTTTTCGATTAGTAAGTTTTCTCCAATAATGGCAATATCTACGACACCATCCTCCAAGTATTGTGGAATGTCCGCGTTTCGGAGATATAGTATTTCAATTGGGAAATTACTGGCAGTAACCTTAAGTTGGTCTTTGCCGTTTTCAATGTTGATGCCGCAATTTTTAAGAAGTGTGATTGATTCTTCGTTCAGTCTTCCCTTTTTCTGGATGGCAATTTTAAGTTTACTCATTTTATAAATTTGGTGTCGGAGTAAACAAAAGGGAAACGTATAGAAACAAAAAACCCATTTGATTACTCAAACGGGTTTTAGAAATATTTAAATTAATTTATATATATCATTTTCACATCGCTTGAGAGCAAGTATGTAAATGATGATGATGTAAATTAATGTTGTACATGTTTTTTTATCTACAGCAAATATATGCATTTTTTTTTAAAAAAGATGCATATCGAAATTAAATTACAGATAACGTTTTGGCTAAAAAACAGACCCGATTTAAAGGGAGTCCCTATTTTCTTAGGTGATGTTAGCTTTATTTAATGGCCTCCAGATTTCCCATAGTACTTGTATACAAACTTTATGGAAAAGTTCGGGCATTTCCTTTTGTAACAGTAACTCCATGGCTGCAGGTCGTAATTCTCTTTTATCAAATAACGCTAGAGGCCATTTACGAGTGTTTAATTCTACCGCAGCGTCTACATTTCGGAGGCCGATTGTTTTGATTGTAATTACTTCGTAATTACGCTCAACTTTAGTTTGATGAATATAACTTACAGAACTCATTGTGTCATTTGGCCCTATTTTGTTAATGTGAGAGCAGGAAATAATTTTTTGATCGACTACTTGTTTGAAGTCTTTCAAAGCGTTTGATAATACTACAGCCAATACAAAACCTCCGCAGATTACAATTTCATTTTTTGGATACCTTAAATAATTAAAGTGGATTGGATGCGTATTTCTAAACAGTGTTGTGAACGCGAGGTTTTCACTTTCACTAATTAGACGACTTGCGTCATGTATAATTAGGTCATTCTGGTTTAAAGAATTTTTTTGACAAAGACTCTTGGGTAATTTACTCCAGTTAAGATGGTCTGCAATTTGAGTTTCTTTTGATTTAGTAAGTAGCTCTGAAAATTCTTTGTTTTTTTCTGGAGAGTTGCCGATTTTAGCATCTATTTGTGAGATAAAAGAAAATAGAGTATTTCTCCTGAAGGATAATATACGTTGAGAATTTTGGTTGATTAGAACATGGGTACTGGTAATTACACTTCTTTTATTATCCGAAGTGTTTCTCAGTTTTTCAATGTTTATATAGCACTTAAAGGTATCACCAGAATAAGCTGGGTTTTCGTAGACAACATCTTCTAGTCCCAAATGCAGTAAGCAACTTTCGGAGTAGGATTCAACAGCCATGCAAAGGGTTAAATTAAGTACTGCAGAGAAGGGCATAACCTTACTCTTTAAACCAACTTCTTGACTGAATAGATCACTCGTTTCAATATAATTACTCATCGAAACCAATGATGACCAGATTGTTGTCCATGAGTCATCCATGGTTATCTCGTAAGGACATGTAATTGTCTGGCCTTCGAAAACTGAATCTAGATCCAAACCATACTTGAATACCTTTGGCAAAACACTATTTGAGGGAACGACTCTTTTTAGTGTTTTTGTGTTCAGCTTATTTTTTATGGCTTTTACTATCGGAGGTCCAATGAATTCACCGTTAAGGTTCATGTCACACCCACTATTATAATTGTCAATTTTCTTAGTTAACAGTTCTCTTTCCTCTTCGCTTATTGAAAAGCAATGATTAACAATATCGATCTGATCAGGATGTAAAATCATTTTCCCATCTGCTCCACTCTTTTGCGAATTAGCACAGTTAGTGAAAAAACCAGAAAAATTGTGGACATCGATAAAAGGGGAATCGATGAAGGGTAAATTTGCACCTTTTGCTCCGAGTATCATAGTGTTGGTTACAAAGTTCACATTTTCAGCATTCATCTCAGCATTCATCTCAGCAAAAAGATCATAAAGCCCCAGAGCAACTCCCGAGATTCTTTGAGAAGATGAAATTATTAGTTCAAGATTTTTTAACGAATAAACTGTTTCAATAAGAGGAAGAAGATGAATTTTATTTTTTCTGCCAATCTGTTTACTTTCGATTGTTGCTAAAAATTGATCGGTTCCAACTAGATCATTTATGTTTTCGATATGCGGAAGCATCACTCCATCTATAAATTCAAGGTCAAGAAGCTCCATGTCTTTTTTGAATTCTGACTTGTTGCTGAAATTGTTAGTCCTAATTAGTACTTGACAACCCAGATCTGAGATTTGTTTTGCATGGTGCCTAATGTTAAAGCGTGCCTTTTCTTTTAAGTCGTTAGGACAGCCATCTTGAAGATCGAAAATATAACAATCCGGCTTACTCCATGAGGAAAGTTTAGAAAAGACATTCGTTTTATGCGGTGTGACGAAGAAATAGCTAGATGAATTTATTTTCATGTTTGAATTTTATTAATGCTAACGGTTTGGCTAAACTGCTTTTTAATGCAGTTGAGGTTTTTTTTATATGCTTTATAAGATGTCAAACTATTTATACACCTTATACACTGCAAATAATGTAAGTTTTTCTTCATCGCTCAATCTTGGTCAAGTCATCAAAATTGATTTCTTTCTTTGTTAATTTACCTATTAAGTTTTTAAACTCTACAACCGCACCATTTGAATTAATACCAACTATTATTCCTTCAACAATTTTCCCTGAATTTTTAAATGAAACGGTATTTCCATTTTCAAATTCTATTTTTTTTATGACTGAAGACTCAACTTCAATATTCGTCACTGAAGTTTCAGATTTCATTCCCCAAACATCTCCTTCCACTTTGATTTTTTTTACCGTTGCCCTTTACATATATTTTAACATTCATCAAATATTCACCTCTATATTTTTCAGTAGCATTGTCTATGGCTAGTTCCAAAGCATCATCTTTTTTCATTTTTGCTGCTCCTTGAGCATTCCTTTGTAAGATAACATATTCTTTATCCGAATCTACATTTCGATTAGCGACGATAGTTAAATCACCTATTCTCTGGTAACAACTGCTAAGAATTATAATTCCTGATATTAAGACTAAAACTGTTTTCATATTATTATTTTTTTAGGTTAAACTAAATTATAATTATTAGTTTTCTTAAAGATAATCATTTGATCCTTAATTCTGAGTAACGTTTTAAAAATCAAATTGTTAATATTTATTATTAGTTTAAAATTAACTTTTTTTCAAGAAAATGATACCTCTCTGTAATTATTTTTTTCGGGGGGGGAAGTAAGAATTGTATATATCGTTCCAGCCAAGATAAGTAAAAACGGCATGGCTTCGTTAGGTTTAGGTATTTTAACCATTGTTATGTGCATCAATTTTATAAGTCTATTATCGACTGAAACCGATATAAGAAAATTGAACCGGATATTAGCGCATAAATTCTCGTCATTGAATAATAAGCTTCTTACGAATTTTCACTCCAGCTTTTTGAATTGAAGCTCTCAATATTACACCAAATTACACCTGATATTCCTTGTATTACGAAGCTATCTGCCACCTAAATAGACATATTTTTTAGCTGAATCTTAAATTGAGTTACTCAATTGGAACAGTGTAATATTGAAAAATTCATGTATCTTCATCGGCTAGATTCAATAAATGTCTAAAATTAAGGAGGATTTACCGTTTACTGGCCTAAAAGGCTTTTCAAAACATTGGAGAAATGATGTCCTTGCGGCAATCAGTGTCTCTCTTGTCGCGTTACCTTTATCATTGGCCATAGCTGTGGCGGCAGGAATCCCACCTGTTTCTGGTTTAATCACAGCTGTAATTGGAGGTCTAGTTACTACTTTTTTTCGAAGCAGTGCCTTGTCAATTAATGGACCAGCTGCTGGATTGATTGGAGTTATTTTAGCGGCAGTCATAGCATTAGATGATGGATGTGGTTCAATAAAAGCATTCGAATATGTTTTGGCGGCAATCATGATTGCTGGAGCATTACAAGTGGTTATTGGTTTATTGAAAATTGGTCGGATAGCAGAAATGTTTCCTTCAACGGTTATACATGGGATACTAGCGTCTATTGGGATAATTATTTTCGCGAAGCAAATGCACGTTGCTATGGGGACCCACTCCGATGCCGAAAACACGATAGGAATTATTGCAGACATCTTTTATAAAATACCTGAAATCAATCCATATATAGCGATAATTTCAGGTATTGGTATCATTCTTTTGTTGTTTCATGCTCGAATTAGTTATAAAGTCTTTCACTTCATACCCGCACCAGTTTGGGTATTGGTAATAGCAGTTCCAATTGTTCTATTTTACAATTATTTAGAAGTGAATGAAATAGCAGTTTTGGGTAAGGCATTTAAAGCCCCAGAGAACTATCTAATTAATATTCCAAGTGATTGGAGGCAGAGTTTTGTATTTCCTGATTTCTCAAAAATATTTACTGGTACGTTTTGGATGGCTGTTATTTCGATCAATTTACTTTCAACAGTAATCACATTAGCCGGGACAAAAGCCGTAGACAAATTAGATCCTTACAAACGAAAAACGAATATGAACCGCGACTTGGTAGGTGTTGGTATTAGTAGTATTATTTCTGGAGCAGTTGGCGGACTTCCAATTATTACGGTGATTGTAAGAAGTACCGTTAATGTGCATAATCATGCAAAAACGAAATGGTCAAATTTTTATAATGGTTTATTCATCCTGCTTTTCGTATTGTTGTTAACTCCAATAATTCAATTATTTCCGAAAGCAGCGCTTGCAGCAGTCTTGGTTATAACGGGAATAAAATTAGCCTCACCTCGCTTATTTAGAGAGATTTATGATCAAGGTTTAGAGCAGATGATTTTCTTTATTTCGACGATTGTAATTACACTCTATAAAGATCCTTTAATTGGTTTATTGGGCGGAATGGGAATTACATTAATCGCACATCTTCTAATTTCTCGAGTGCCTATTACACAGTTTATACAAATGATTGTGACTCCCGGAACTCAATTAAAAGAGAACCAAGATGGCACATATACGCTTAAGGTAAAAGGGATTGCTAATTTCTTATCGATGTTGCGTTTGATTGGAATTCTAGAAAAAATACCCATAGGCTCTAATTTGAAAGTAGATTTATCTAAAACGCGCTTGATTGATTTAACCTTTCAAGAAAAACTTTTAGATTTCAGAAGAGTCCATCGCTTGACAGGAGGAAAAGTTCAGATTATTGGATTAACACAGCACATTTCAGCTTCAAATCATAATCTAGCACTGAAAAGTTTAATTGTTCCTAACTATCAAAAAACGTCACCACGACAACAACGTATCAAGAAAATCGCTTTTGAAAATGGGTGGCTGTATAACCGTGAAGAACAAGTAGATTCTAGTGAATTGTTAGAATTCGATTTCTTTCAATCACGACCGTTAGAAAAGAAAGCCAATATTATAGGTGGAGAATTTGCCGATTGTGATGTAGATTGGGAGATCAGTGATATAGTTTTTGATGAGGGTGCCATGCTTTCTAAAGAAGTTTATAAAACGACCGTTCAACTTATTCATCTCCCAAATAAAATACCATCATTTGTTATAGATAAAGAAGGTATTTTCGATAAGTTATTCGATCGTGTATTATCACTTAAAACAACTAAGGATATTGATTTCGATGAAAGTCCATTTTTCTCAAGTAACCTGAGGTTGACTGGTGAAGACGAGGTTGGAATTAGAAAGTTGTTTACTCCAAATTTAGTAAGTTTTTTAGAGTCAGAAGAAATCTACCACATCGAGTGTAATGGAACTGCTTTAATCATCTTTAAATCATTACGTAATGCAAATACTGGAGAGATGAAAAACATGGTTCGTTTTAGCAAAGAGCTAGTTAAACACATTGTACTGTAATATTGTGCATTTCACATTCCAACAGAAATAATCTTTAATTTGTTTTGTTACCTATAGGTTCAAAGCTAAGAAGTCGTAAGGACTTTTAACTGGAATTGAATTTTAAAGATAATAATAAATTTTCATAGGGATTAGTATTTATGAAACACAAACCCCTTATGTTTCTTAGGTATGTTATAAAAAATATAGATTACTTAACTTTATAAAACACTTAAGTTGGCACATAAATTAGCGGTTTCTAAATAACTTCTTGTAAGCAGAAACGGTATCGAAAAAGTAAACTACCTTCATTGTAATCGTATTTCTCTGGCCTTCACTCAATACAGAGTTGAGGTTCTGAAAATAAGATGTTTGAATGTTCTGTTCATCCTGTTGTAAAGCATTTTTATATACGATATTTAAAAAACTACCTGGAGCAAATTGCCACCCGAATATTAGATCTGTGTTAAACGCATTGAAATTAAAATTGGAATTTCCTGTAAACGAATCATCCTTAATAATATAACCTTCTGCATCAAGGTCACCATAATAATCATAGATTCCATACGACCAATAATGTCTGATACGAAGCGTAAGGGATAAGTTGTTTTTGAACAAGTACTTTGCTTGGAGAATATTGGTCAGTGTTTTAACATCTCTCACACCGTACTTGGGTAATTCATCAAAATAACCTGCGAAACCTGCTCCGTTCAAGAAAATTGAATAATTATTCGATGTGCGAATAGTAAGTTTATCATTAACGCGTATTCTAGGTTCTATATTTACTTCGAAATAATTATTTACAATGTAATCTGTAAAGTATCCTTGTCCGTAGCCAATCTCACCATCAAGAGCAACACGTTTTCTGTAATCTGAAGAGATACCGATTCCATTATAGTAATATTCGGGAGTAATAAAATTTTGACCAGGAACTCTCGATTCAAATAGGTCTACACCATCATTAATTTGAGAGCTTATTCTGATGCTGAATGCAGTGAAACTTGGTCGAATAAATAGAAATTTTCCATTGTATTTTTTCTTTAGCAGCTCATTGGTAGTATAGTCTTGTTCTAAGCTGAAATTGAAAGAATTATAGTTACTGTTCAGGATCCAAAATGGATTGTATTTATTGTATTGTAGATTAATTGAATGAGTCCTGTTATTTCTGGCGAAATTGACGCCAAGATCATTTGGATTATAATTGGGTGATTTACTTTCGCTTGAAAGTGAAAATTTAAAGTTGCCAGCTATCTTTGCGGCATTTAATTTAAAGCTCAAGCCATCATTATCATTTACTATGAAGAGGTTTTCGAGCAGGTTAGTGTCTCGCTGTGAAATTTTAATGTCACCTGATATGGAATAGTTAGATTTTCTAGAAACTAGGTTTAAACCCAACGCGGAGACATTGGCATCTATAAATTTACTTGCTCTAAATGTATTAAGGTTAATTAAATAAACCGAGCTGTTATTTTTCAAGCTTTGATCGAAAGAAATAATATTGTAATTAACGAGTGGGTTTGTTTCTACTTCTCTTGTTTTTCCGGTAATTGTATTTTCAATGACTGCATTGCTAGAGGCAGTAATAGCATTCATTATACCGACACCCAAACCATATTTATTTCTTCCTGAGATCTTTGCAACATTGAGAAGCTTTGAAGTAATCGGGTTTTCTATGACTACTTCCGTAGAATCGATATTTTCAAAAGCCTGCCCATATTGATTTGGAACACCACCAATTCTTCTAGAATAGAAAAGGTTTCCAAGGTTAAATAATTCAGTTCCTTCCTGAAAAAAGGTGCGTTGTTCTTCAAAAACAACTTCAAAAGCTCCAAGATTTTTAACAATATTGTCAGATCTAACTTGGGAAAAGTCTGGGAGTAATGTCATGTCGAGGGTAAAACTTTCATTTAATCCCAATTTAAGATCTACACCAGCTCCGTAGCCAAAAACTCTTTCATCTTTAGTAAATTCGGTAAATGAAGACAGGTAAGGAGATAAAGAAAGTCGAAATGGGTCTTTGATGTTATCTAAACCTTTTAAATAACCCCAATAATTGATTTCAGTTTCAACGTTTTTAGGAACCAGAGACCATTGTAGCTCTGTTCGACTTCTTCTGATTTCTCTTTGAAATTGTGCACGCCAGACTTGTTTATCACCTTTAGGGAAACGAATGGCATAATAGGGTATTTTTATTTCTACAATCCAGCCATCTTCAATAATAGCAACTTCGCTTTCCCAGACAGCATTAAATGATGGGTCTGAAATTCTGGAATCCGATTGAACACCCGATGCGGTGACTGAGAAAGTAAATGCATCGAGCATCTTATTATACGTATCAAAAGAGATGGAGAACTTATCTGCATTCAAATCATCATCGCGCTCTCCCAGCTGAGTTAGGATACTATCTGGATAATTATCAAAACAGTGGCCTAGAATATAAATATTATTGTCATCAAACAAGATTTTCACTTCTGTTTTAAATCTTGGTTTTTCACCCTCAGTTGGGTTGAGCTCCAAGAAGTCAGTTGCAATCTGAGCATTTGACCAGCTCCCTTCAATATCTTGGCCATCAATATTAATTTTGTCGTTCGTCCTCGAAGCTGAGATTTCTTTAATTTGCCCCCATGATGATTGCGAGATAATTAGGTATAGTAGTATCTGGAGAGTTTTATACAATTGCGTAAATCTTTTAAATTGAAAACAAATATATTACAAAAAGAAGGAATTGATGCGATAGTCGACTTACACAACTACATTCCCGCTATTTTCATTTTTATTCATTATCAGTAAAATAAACTGGTTATCATAAAGTTGATTAATACTCAAAAGTGTTGATCCAAGTAATTGAGGAATCAGTTTAATTGGTTATAGGTTAAAGCTACACAAAGTCGGCTCATTAATAAGGTTGTTTTCTCAAAGCTAAAATCCTCATAGAGTATAGGTTGTGTTGGCAATATGGTTTCAACCTCCTGAAAATGATTTGTCAACTGCAGAAATTACCTCTTTTTCAGATTTTGATCTAATTCTCATAATAAGCATTCCTATAAGGATAAGGACAATAGCACAGCACTCATATAAATCAGGAACTTCATTTAGAAGTATGAATGCAAATATCAGAGTTAAAAAAGGAGATAACATTGTTAATTTAGAGATAGTTTCGGATGAAGCGGATTTGATTCCCTTGTACCACATAAATTGGCCTAAAACAATAACAAGGATAGCATAAACTGCTATTAAGCCCCAGAGTTCTGCTTGGAAAGCATCTTGAAAATGATGAAATCCGAACAGGTTTATTGCTATTATGAAAAAACCTATAGATGAAAATAAATTCCGGGCGAACAGAAACGTTCTTACAGAGCAAAAAGATAGGATTTTTTTACTTATGATTATACCTAGAGCTTCAATAACGGCGGCAATCAGAATGATATAATCGCCGTCTCGAAACATATACATTTCTTTTAGAAAAACAATAATCAATACACCAGCTCCAATAATTCCTATTCCGATTATTTCATTTCTATTTAGGGCAGTTTTAAATATCCACCACGCAAGAAACGCAAACAAAATACTTTCAAAACGCGAGAGCATAACAACATTTGTTACACTAGTACTTTCTAGTGCTGTGTAGATCAGAGCAGGGTATAGACCAGCGACTATAATTCCTAAAAAAAGAACTGAGTGTTGCCTTAAATTAAACGATCGAAATTCCTTAATAATTCCTTTAGCCCCAAAGGATAATAGTACTACCAATCCCGCACAAAAATTTCCGATAAATAATAGATTGCAAAAGGATATGGCGCCGCCAAGCATGCCCCCAGTTTGACTCAGTAATTTGACGGTAGGACTCGCAAGAGAAAAGCAAATAAGTGCAATAACTATTGAAAAACTTGCTTTTTTTATCATTCTAGAATTCTTTAATGTTTTGAGTATTCACCTCAATTATTGCTAACGTTTAGTCCAAGAAACGTTAGCGAACCGAAGGGTGAATATGTTTTCTTAGGCATTTTTATGCGCATAAAAAAAGCCCCACATTTCTGAAGGGCTATTTTGAATTGATATTATTTCATCAATGATTTTATTTCATCGTCATACTTCCCTCTTATTTAAGTAATTCTTCAATTTGCTCAGTGGTAGTGGCTGATTTAAGTGATCTTTCAAGATCCTTTGTTTTAGTGTCTACAAGTAATATGACACGGTCGCTCAATGCCTTAGCTTTTTCAAGGAAGTTGTTCTTTACTTCGTAATCATCAGATTGATTAGTTTTTTTGATATATTCCGTATGAAGCTTTCTATAACTATTATATAATTTTTTCTTTTTGATTTTGTACACATTTTTCCCTTCATAGGCAGTTTTTATCTGATCTAAAACTGTATAAGCTTCATTAAGAGCTTTATCACTTTTTTGCATAGCTTGTTGCGCTATATTATATTTTTCTACTTGCTTTTTTTTCAGTTCTGCCTCTAGGCGTTCAGCTTCTGCTGCTTCTCTAGCAAGTTTCTCTGCTTCTAGGCGTTCTGCTTCTGCTTGTTCTTTAGCAAGCTTTTCTTGTTTTGTTTCTTGTTTTTCCAACACATAAACTTTAAATGAATCCCAATAATATTCAGAATTCACAAAAGATGAGTCTCCTGGGAAATCATTTGAAAAAAGTGCATCTTTAAACATTTTCGCGAAATGATCTATTAAATAATTATTATACTTCTGTACTCTGCGAAATGGAATATCTTCCAATTCTTCCGGATTAGTATTTGATAACGAATGTATTTTATTAAAATATTCCATTTCTTCGGGGTCTGCCTTTTTTGACTCAATGACATTACCAGATTGTATGTTCCTGGTAACATTCAAAGTTAAAAAGCCATGATTATATTCCCTAATGTATTCCGTTCCTCCTTCAACTATTGAAGTTTTACCGTGGAGAAACCCTTTTTCATCACAATTTCCTTTTACATAGTTTTTTCCTTTTGAAGATTTAAAATCACCAATTACTGTATTGTTATTAAATTTTAGTAGTCCTGATTCAGTAATTTTATTTTTCTCATTGTCATATACAGATGAAGACCATTCTCCATGGGGCCATCCATTTTTGTAATTCACGTTTGATGTAACTTTTCCGTTGTTGCCAGGAATTTTTACCGCCACAATATGAGACCATCTTCCATTTTTTAGATTTTTAGAATAATTTCCCTTAATTGAAATGGATATTTTGTTAGATGATTTCATGCCAAACTCCGTTCCATTCATATTAGCAGAATATGTAAAACTTCCATTTTTTATTCGTTCATAATTACTATTTTCAGTATAGGTATAATTAGCTTTTCCTTTTATAAAACTAAAATCTCCGGATAATTTATACTCTCCTGAGTAATTACTTTGAGTAAATGCCTTACTTTTAAACATCAAACAGGAAATTAAAATTAAGCAAGATACAATTATTGATTTGTTCATAATAGATTGAATTTTGGATTAAATTATAAGGCAATTATACAATAAATAATTGGTTTTCAAATTAAAACGCGAACATCTTTATTCTAAAGTGTTGATTTGTAGACTTCTTGTTAAGAAGGTATTCCTTTGTGAAAAATAGAATCATCAGCCTCCGAATATATTAATTTTTTTTCTAACTTTAAAATGTATGAAAATAATTGATGTTTTAAAATATGATGGACCTAATAATGTCCTCATATGGAAATGGCGCTCAGAATCTAATAGTTCACGTGAGCAAGAACTGCGTATGGGGTCTCAATTGGTTGTTAACCAGTCTCAGGAGGCATGTTTTTACAAAGGGGGAGAGTTACTTGACGTCTTTGGCCCTGGAACTCATACCTTATCAACTAAAAATTTACCTATTTTATCGAGTCTTGTAGGTTTAGTATTTGGTGGAGATAGCCCTTTTGTAGCTGAAGTTTATTTTATAAATAAGGCGGTGTCAATGGATGCCAAGTTTGGTCTTGTTCCTTTCAATATGATTGAGCCAACTTTTAAGGTTCCTATCCCTGTCTCATGCAGAGGTTCGTTTGCACTTGTTGTAGAAAGCCCAAAGTTGTTTCTAACTAAAATGGTTGGAACAGTTAAGGATTTTGATACTAATACACTCTCTGAATTATTCAGGGGTGTAATCTCAGAAAATGTAAAAAATACGATTACAAAAATAAGTCGTGAACAAAACCTAAGTCCTTTGGAATTAGAGTCCATTGTTCATGAAGTAGGTGAAGCGGTTAAGTCCATTATTAATTCTCATTTACAAGAATTTGGCTTAACCCTTAAATTGTTTAATATTGAATCAATCCCTGTATTAGATGAAGATCAACGTGTAAAAGATGTTGTTGCTCAATTTCAAAAAATCATGGCTGAGGATGTAGATGAGCGTTTGCGTCTAAAGCGACATGCAGATAATCTGGAAACCTACAAAGTTGAACGAAGTTTTGATACAACTGAAAAAGCTGCAGAAAATATTGGTGGCGGAGAAGGTGGCGGAGCAGGAGGTATTCTAGGAACAATGATAGGATTAGGAATGGTAAATCCTATTGCTCAACAAATGGGGGATATGATGTCAAAAAACACCACTAGTTCTGCAATTACTTCAGGCTCATCTAACGGGAACACAATTGAGCTTCTAAAGCAGTTAGGAGAACTTAAAGATGCAGGAATTTTAACTGAAAAAGAATTCACGGAGAAGAAAAAGGAACTTCTGGATAAGCTCAAGTAAAAAAAAAATAACGACAATTGCATGAAAAATATTTTTCTTTTTGGAGGTATAATAACCATATTAATGAATTCCCTGGCTGGAATTATTCTCACTAGCTTTCCTACATATAATTGGGTTCTAGCTGATGTTAGTATACTTTTTTCAGTGGGCTTGATTTTTGTTCTATACACTCGCTTTCTCGACAATGCTTTTAAAATTGCATTTACTTTTTTATTTCTTATATCTGGATTATTTCGTTATGTGCTTAGTCTGTTTGCTAATTCAGAGATTGAAAATAATTGGATCCTACTGATGATAGGAGGCTTATTATTTATCGAAGTATTCATCTTCATCTTTGGTGTTGTTTTAATAAAGAAGTAAATGTATCAAGAAGAGATAGAAAAACTAATCCAATATGCCCTTGTTGACGGAAATATATCTGCCAAGGATCGTGAAGTTTTATATAGAAAAGCTTTTGATGCGGGCATTGATAAGGATGAATTTGAAATGGTACTGAATGCTAGAATTTATGAATTAAATAAAAATCAACAAAGTATTGATAAAAGCCAGAGTGAAAAACCAATCACTCAAAAAATAAATAAAACACACAACAAATGCCCAAACTGTCAAGCAAACATTGATGCATCCTCTACCACATGTGACTATTGCAAGTATGACATTGTAAATAGACAATCGAACGCTTCTATCCAGTATCTATTTAAATTATTGAATGAAGCTGAGGAGGGAAGAAATAGCGATCCATATGGGATGTTCTCGTCCATCGGAAAGTTGTTTTCTGAAGCATTTTCTCAGATATATGGTCCAGGAAAGGTTGATAGAAAAAAAATTGAAATTATTTCCAGTTTTCCTATACCTACGACAAAAAATGATATCCTTGAATTTCTAGCATTGGCTTTCCCTAAGGCAAAACCGATTGGAAATATTTTTACACGAAATTCTGAAAAGAATAAACTTCATAATCAATTTGTACAGGTTTGGAAAAGTAAATGCGAACAAATCATTTTGAAAGCTAAATTTTCCATGAAAGATGACAATGAAACCTTGACTGAAATTTTGCATTATGGAAAAGAGTTAGAGATTGTATAAAACATGATTTTTCCTGACTCTTCTATTTCTGAGTAGAGTCTTCATTGCTAGCAATGTTCAAGGCTAGAAAGTCGTTTACGCTATTTGCCAAGGTTTAATTTAAAGTTAGGAATAGTTTTTCGGCCAGAAATCATCAAACGAAGCATAAACCTTTATGCTTTTTAGCAGTTTTTAGCTGAATTATATTTTATGTAATGCATTTATTCGATTAAGTTATGACTCGGAAACATTATGCCCTATTGATGAATTGCCATGACTGAAGATGCGTGTTCAGTTAAAGGTCAATCCAACTGCCTCTAATACTTCAACCCACCCCCAGCAATAGAAACTCCTGCCCTGAAAATGGTCTTGCGTTTTTTAGTAAATATGCGAAAATTTAAATTCAAGCGAACTTCTATATAGGATGGGGTGATTTTACCAAATATATCTGATCCCTAGGGCTGCTCCCCATCCAAGTCCAGAGTTATCGCCAATAAGATCTACCATTGGTCTAAAATCAATGCTTAATAAAATAGGTAAATTTAACTCATTGAAGTCATATTCTAAGCCTATTTGACCGCCTAAGCCTATATTAATATAGTTTTTTGAATCATCATATGAATAAAATCCAAGGGAAGCTCCTGGCCCTACATACCAATTCAAACCGTTGGAAATATTCCAATTCCAGTGATAGATGCCAGTTAAAAATATTCTGCTGTGATTTCTATTACCTCCAAAACCTAAATCTAATTCAAGCCTATTCATTTCTCCAAGTCCATGCTGATAAGATATTTCTGCACCATTTACCTCTCCATTTCCACCAAGTCTTAATCCTATTGCATGAGGATTTACTTGGCTCTGTGCATATAGCCCAATAAATAAAATAATATAGCCAATTAAATATTTCTTCATAATTTTATATTTAGATATTCCCAACGCGTATGGTTTTTCAGTTCCACTTTGTTTGTTTTTGTGGTTTCAGGACTAAACGCTTTTGACGCAAAAATAGCAACTTAATTTAAAATAATCTTTCTTTCATCCTTTAACTTGCAAATAGCAGTTATGTGCTATAAAAAAACAAGACTTTTTCTCGATTATTCACGTTGTATTTTTTTTTAGCTGTTTTATGGGTCTCTCTTTTATAAAGATCTGTACCATTGTACCATTGGAATTGGAATTGGTATAAGATCACCATCGGCAATCACTCCTGTGAACCCAAACTGAATTGACTGGCCTTCTGATTGATGCCATCGAACCCCAGGAATAAGCAAGGCAAAACCATTACCGTTCCCTGAAGGCATAAGAATGAATGAGTCAAAGACCAAACTAATTTTAGGAGATACTTTTGTCATTCCAGCAACGCTTGTAATTGCTTGACCATTAACGAATCCATCGAACCAAACAGCTCCATAACCTCCAGAAAAGGCAATGTTTGATTTTCTGCTCCCAAAAGATAATGTTGCAAAAGGCAGAGCTCCACCAAACCTTGGTGCTGCCCATGAACCAAAGCCTATCAAGCCACCTAAAGCAAATTGTGTTTTTTCACCGAGCTCCCAACTTTTCTTTATTGTTCCAATAATTGGTATACCTAACCATGAGGTCATGATACCAACGCCGAGATTATCGCCTAAACCAAATTGAAAGTCTGGCCCAAATAAATTCCATTGAACGTAATGTTCTCCTTTTTTGATTGGCAGACCATTTGTTGTTATAAAATATCTTGTGGCAAATTTATCTTCTCCAATAAAATCCCCTTTATTGTTAAAGTCTGAAGTATTCACAATAACCATTTCCTTTATGGTATGTTGCGGAACATAAATTTTCCTATTATCAGATGTTACTATTAGAACTTCGCGTGCATCTTGGCTAAGTATTTTCCCAATTAGTTCACCCCCATCGAGTTTAATAAAGCGATATGTATTAGTGTCTTGAACAGCAATAGTATCATTTTGTGAAAAGCTTATGTTAGATAAACATAGAAATGACAGCAAGAATAGTAATGTTTTCATATTAAAGATTTTAAACAAATATATAAGAATAAACATATGGAGCGTAACTAAATTTCGCAGTTGAATAATTTGTTGTTGTGAAATTCGCAAATAAAAGATTATTACTCATAGCGTTTAGGTTAAGATACTTAAAAAAACGGTGTGATATGGCTTATATTTTATAGGTATTGTTGTGTTCAGCAACCTTAGTCTTTCTCATAAATATAAAAGTCTTCAAATCTTACTTGACCAAAGTCTTTTATTGTCTCAATTTGACTTTCTACTTTTTCGGGTTCTGTGGTGTGAAAACTTTCCGAACCATCTTTATGCAAATACCATTCTTTGTCCCGTTTTGAATACTTATATGTTATTATTCTAGACCAACGCCAAGCACTTCCTCCATAATGTTCAACTGAAAAATAACCATTTTTAATTGAAATACCCGAGAAAGGGTCCCCCATCATACCACCGCAATCAATACAATAAACTGTATTGTCGTTTCTTTTTTCTAGTCGCAGTTTGTTGAACTGGTCGCGTAATAAAATCATCAGAGGTCTTCTTTCGGGATTGTCAATCACATCAGATATAGTGTCTTCGCCATTTTTATTAAGTACGAGAATATAGTCGTTGATATTGTCAAGGTTTAAGTCACCTGAAATAGTGTCCAAAATCGAATAGTTTTTCGGTACAAACTTTGATAATTCGCTAAATGAACTGTCAATTTCTTGTTTAAGCGTTTCTGTTTTGATTTGATTATCTCTTGTGTTTTTCAATGCGTCAGGACCAATAGCTGTTGTCTTATGTTGATTTGGATGTTGACTGCATGAGACCAGCGTCAATATAAGAAAATGCAATATGTTCGATTCTATTTTTTTCATAAGGTTCTACACAATATTTTAGGTAGTTTTATCCATAATTATTCATCTTTAAACATAATGGATAGTCCATCCATTAATGAATACAGATACATTTGGTTATGATCTTTTCCATACGTAGCAGTTGAAACATTCACGTTAGGATATTCATTTAAAACACTGCCAATAGAATCGATCATTGATAGGTGATTATCTATATATCCTTCAGGCCCGTCAAAAAGGCTACCCTTTGAATAAAACACACTACATGTATAATCTGTATCAAGCTCTTTACGTATATGCTTTAGAGCATCACCATCATTATACCAAATACTGGCATCATAAATTTGGAATGCACAAAATGTTTTTTGAATGGGGAGTATGTACGTGCAAAAATATCCTCCTATGGAATGACCAATTAAAGTGTTGTAATTGTTTGTACTATAATGCTTGCTGATATAAGAAATAACTTCATTTTCAAGAAACTCTAAAAATGGTAGTCCGTTTCCAGTTGATGAAGGTATAAAATATCCTAAAGAATCTCTCTTACCTGTTACGTTGACTTTTGAATCTGTAAAAGTTAAATCGTATAGTCTCCGTAGCTTGTCAATATTGGGAATTCCAACCACAATCAATTCGGGTATAGTATTTTGATTCTCAAAAAGTTCCTTTGAAATAGAATAAGTTATATCAAATCTGTCTTCTGCATCTAAAACATAAAGAACAGAATATGAACTATCCTTATGGTATTTCGTCGGGAGACCCACCCAAATACTTCTTTTTTCCTTAAGGACTTTGGATTTTATCTCATGGACTTCAAAGCAATTTTGGGCATTGACAATCAGTGAAAGGAATAAGGTGAAAAGAACAAGAGGTAATTTCATTGATATTTGTCTGTTGTGCTAAAAAGTTTAGTGTAAAAAGTCGTTTTAATGCTTTTCACATAGTGTTATAAATGATTATTGTTTTATAAATTTCATTATAAGCTGTTTATCGCCTAACATTTCAATTATATAATTCCCTCCTATTAAATCAGAAATGTCAATTGCTTTATTCGTTTTTCCTGACATTATTAATGACCCAATAAGATTATAAATTTTGTATTCGGTTTCAGAATAAAGGCCATCTATATTTAAAATATTCGGAGAGGGATTTGGATAGATAATTAGATTGGTTATTTCGGAAGAGTTGTTGTTAATAGCTGCAGTCCCACCTATAACATTAATAGTACCTATCATACCATGAGATAATGCATGTGGGGTGCATTCATATTCATAAAGACCTAATAGCTGCGGGACATATTGAAAAAAGGTGTCTGCCGGAGCCTGCCATATTTGATCGAATGTTGCAGCTCCTAAAGGAATATTAGTAGAAGTAATAGTATGTACTATTGAAGGAGCTCCTCCTCCCAATGGAAGCCACTGAACTGTATCTCCAAGCTGAATTGTAATGTCTGCGGGAGTAAATTCAAAATATCCATCCCATACATTCACAATATGAATGGTGGCCTTTGCGGTGAATGACGATAAAATAATGCTCAGAATAATTAATATATTTTTCATTTTGTTTATACGGTTAGGCAATGCGCCGATAAGTTTGATTAAAGATAATTTAATTTTCGAAGAAAATACGTGCGAGGTTGAATGATCTATCATCCGAAGCGAGATATAAAGCAATGGAGAATAGGTGCTTTTGTGCATCAAAAAAAACCCACATTTCTGAAGGGCTATTTTGAGTAATTCCATTATTCAATAATTAAGCACAAACATGATGGCGAAACTACCTTTTAATGAAGTTTAGGTTTTGTTAGGGACTTTGTTTAATCATCAAATTCTGAACCTTTTGATCCAATTATTTCTTGTAAGGTAGGATTGTGCAAATTAACTGACATCTTTATATCAGACAATTTTGTTTCTTCTTTTTTAGATTGTTTATAAACTCATCGGATATAATTATGAATTGAAGCTATAGTGTTTAAGTTTGTTGAATGAAAGTTGTTTTTATCCTTAACGGTTCTAAAAAGTTATCTGCTTTTGCAAAAAAAACAATCGACAAGGCGAATGAACATGACAGTTTAAATTGTTTCATATCAAAAACGGAAAGTTCATTGCACGCAATCACCATCGCAAAAGATAATGCCAATAATGGTGCAGATTTTATAATAGCGGTTGGTGGAGATGGAACGTGCAACGAAGTTATTAATGGCATCCAGAAAAGCAACAATCGAAATCTGGTAATTTTTGGAATTATCCCTAATGGCTCAGGAAATGATTTTCATAGAATGTTAGGTAGTTTCTCACCAGAGAAATTTATTGAGGCTTTAATTAATCAGAATTGTCAGCACATTGATTTAATCAAAATTGAATCAGGTGATAAGACAATCTATTCGTTAAATATTGCTGGAGTTGGATTTGACGGATTCGTGGTGAATAAACTAAATCAATTAAGAAAAAATGCTTTTCTAAAAGGAAAAACGGCATATGCCTATTCAATCTTAAGAGCATTTTTTAGTTATAAAAAACCAGGCGTCGTTCTTTCGAGTAATGATTACAATTATTCTGGAAAAATGATGATGACCGCAGTTTGTAATGGCACAACATTTGGGCATGGAATGATTGTTTCGCCAAACGCAAAATTGAATGATGGTAAGCTCAGTATTACCTTCCTCGGGGAAGTTTCTCTCAAGGATTACGTGAAAAACATTTCCAGATTGAAGAAGGGGATTTTAATTAAACATCCCGAGGTGCATTATTTTGAAACAAAGGAATTGACAATCGCTATAAAATCAGGTGAAATGCATCTAGAAACAGATGGGGAAATTATTGGTCAAGGAGATGTTCATTTTCAAGTGATTCCTGATTGTTTGAATATTTTAAATCCAGATTATTAACCAAAAAAAAGGTCGCCATAATGAGCGACCTTTTTTTTGAATTGTTTTATTTATTGAATGATAATTCTCTGGAATAATTACTTTTCGCTAAATGGGGCACTTCAAAATTTTCTGTGAGTTTTGCGCTCAAAAACAGCACCTTTAATACCACAATTAAAGCAACAGAGCCGATGACAATATCTCTTCAAATTCTCCGTCATTTTGACACCCTGAAACTACGGTTTTTTCATTAATCAAGAAAAATGGCACACCTCTTAATCCTAGAGATTTAGCCCTTTCAATATCGATGTTTATTTCTTCAGAATATTCCTTTTTCTCAATGATTTCTTTTGCCTTTGAAGAATCCAGTCCTGCATCTTCAATGATATCAAGTAGATTTTTTTGTATTGATAAGTCTGTTCCAATACAAAAATAAGCGAAAAATAGAGCTTTTTCAAGTTCAATAGCTTTATCAAAATTTTTAGACCATTTAATTAATCTATGCGCATCTTGCGTATTGTAGATAAGGGCTTTATCAAATTTAAAATCAATACCTACTTTCTTACCAACTGGAAGTAGTCTTGCGCACATTTCTTGAACTCGCTCCATACCATATCCTTTCATTTCTGCTAAATGTTTCAATGAAGACATTGATTTGTTTTTTGGAAAAGCAGGGTCCAGTTGAAAACTACGCAACACAATTTCAACATCATCTTTCGCGTCAAGGGAAGAAATAGCTTGTTCTAGTTGTTTCATTCCTATAAAGCATGATGGACAAACGACATCGCTCCAAATTTCAATTTTTACTTTTGTCATTTAGCAATTTTAATAAGACATTCTTTTAGAGTTTGTCGGGTTAATCTTTTACACTTCAAATTTACAGACTTTAACTGTTGATTTAACTGCCAAGGAAAGAAATGTATTGAAAGAGGAAGCCTCAGAATTCGTTATTTTATTTATAATCGATTAATTCATTTTGAGGCATACAAAAGGTTTTATTTTACATAACTTTCTTACCTGAAGTAAATTAGGCAACTATGTTATCATTTTTCACTCAAACATTAATCAATCTTTTTGTTCAAGAATTTTTTTGAAAAATTATAAAAGGATTGAACATCCTTAAAGTTACTCACAATGCCTAATGAAATTCTGATTGAGCCTCTTAATTTCCCCATGAATTCTATCATTTCAAAAAAGTCTCCTGATTCCCTTCCAGTGAAATATTCCTCTAATTCTTCAATAGTTATATTGTTATTAATTTCATCCAATCCTGGGTTACAAAAGCAGCCAGTTCTGATAGATATGTTTTGTTTGTTAGCTGCTTGTTCAATATCGGAAAAGGAATATAGTGTTCCGCAAACATCATAAAAATTCATAACTAATGTGCTTCCCCTTCGACCAATATCTTGAGAGCCAAATATTTTAATGAGAGGTTGCTTATTGTCATGGTTTAAAGTGCTTAAGTTCGATAATAGCCAGCTAATCAATGACCTCACCCTCTTTTTAATAGTGAGAATTCCAATTTCTTCAATGAGCTTAAGACCATGAGTAATAGCAGGTATCCCTAAATAGTCTATCGTACCATCTTCAAACCGCTCATGGTTGGGCATTAAATAATGTCCATCGTACGATGCCGCTGAAAGTGAAATATTACCTCCAGCATACCAGGGTTTTTTCATCTTATTGAAAATTGATTTCTTCATCAATAAACACCCTAATCCAGTTGGATAGCCAAATAATTTATAAAACGAAACTACGGCAAAATCAGGTTGAACCTCTTTCAAATCTAATTTGTCTGAAGGTACAAATGCCGCTGTGTCTAACAATACATCCCAGCCTTGGGCTTTGGCATGGTCAATATATTTTAAGGGGTGTTTTATTCCCGAAACATTTGATTGGGCAGGAAAGGCAAATAGTTTATTTGTTTTATTTGGATAGCTCTCAAGATTATCATTAAGCTCTTTTTCATTGAAGTACAAGGTTTCTTTATCGAGAGTTGTATATTTAAAATCAGCTCCTTTTTTCTTTGCAAATTCTCTAATTCCATTCACCGAATTATGATTATCAGTAGAGAGGAGATATATTGATTTTTCATCGAAAGGGTAACATTCTCCTACAATTTTTAAAGCCCCTGATGCATTGGGAGTAAATATGCAAAAATAATCTTCTGAAGCATTGAAATAATTTAGAACATTAGCCCTGGCAACATCCACTAATTGTGTAGATAATAATGAGGTAGGATTTGTAGAGTGGGGATTCCCAAAAACACCATCTACCAACAAATCTCGATGCTGATCCACCAAACGCTTAGCGTAGATATTACCACCAGTATAGTCAAGGTAAATATGTTTCTTTTTATCAAGTCTACTGAAATCTGTCTTACGTAATTTATCTAAAATTCCGGTTTTTTTATATTCTGGAAAATTCTGTATAAATTCAGTGTATTTAGTGTTTCGGTTAAATAGGTTAGTCATATTTATTTAAAATTACAATTAAAGAACTCAGTGCTTCATTTCATATAATGTTCAACTAAAATTACATAAAAAAAGTTTAATTGGTAATATGAATCTGTACATTATTGTTAATCGAATTGATCACATAAGATAATGTATGTGTCAAGACCAACTAAGCAAGTTGAAGTGTCCGAATATTGAGCGCTTAAGCCAAATATAAATGCCGTAAAAATAAAGATTAGTAGATGGTTAATAATTAGATAAATTAGCAAATAGAGTTATACAAGTACTACAAAGCCGTCCATAGTGAATACCTTGATTTCAGTGTTTAATGAGTTTTATTAAGTTTGCTAAAATTATTGTATATTTAATTGATTAACAGTTATTTATAGCTATTTTTGTTTATGACTTTATGTGTTCAAGTTAATAAAAAATAAGTTAATTCACGCCTAATTCACTCCTCGTTTGTATATTTGAGGGTCTAAAACACTGTTGCAAATATGACTGAATTAAAATCATTCATTTGAAATTAAAAACCTCTATTGCTTTTGGAATTAAACATATTACATACTTCAAGATAAATTGAACGATTTAAGACTATCTTCTGAAGGAGATATTTGTTTCTTAGATCAACTTAAGTCTACATTTTAATAATTTAATTGATGAGTTTTAATCATATAGAATATAAAAAGAAGTTTTACCCCATTAACAAGTTTCTAGAAAATTATCTTATTAAATATGATAGAGCCGTTGAATTGCCTCTCAAGTATTCAGATTTACTGAATTATGCAGAGGTAATTCCAATCATAGAAAATGATAAGGATACCTTATGGAGTTCCGTAATATATAGACCGTCCGATATGGCAAGTATTACTGAAAGTTTTATAAAAATATACCAATTACTTAGTGCTGATGGGTGCGCTATAGAGCACTTATTTGTTGGAAGCATTGATTTTTGTTCTTTTGGTAATTCTAAACCTTTTAGAATAAAAATTATTAATCAGATTAATGATAATCATGATTATTTTTATATAAAAAAAGCAGACGCTTCTAGAGTTTATGGCCTAGAATTAGAAGATATATTATCTCCCAATAAAATTAATTTTTTAAGTGATAAAGATACGCTTATAGAAGAGCATGTAATTGGAGTTCCTGGTGATCAGTTTATTAAGGATTACTTGTTGGGTTCAATGTCTTATGATAAGATTCGATTAGCTAAGGAATTTGTTAAATTTAATGAAAGGTGCTTTGTTCGTTTGTTAGGAGATATGCGCGCGTATAATTTTGTTGTTGAGATAAAACAAGATTTTGACAGAGTTCAATATCGAATTCGAGCAATGGATTTTGATCAACAATCCTATGAAGGCACTAAAAACATTTACCTTCCTCAGTTTTTTAAGGATAACATTTCATTAGTTAACTTAGCTCAAGAACAAATGACAGTAAAAACAGTTGAACAATATAGTAACGAAGAAAGAGCCCTTTTGAAAAAACGGTTATTCTTGGCAAAAGGAAAGTATCTTGAGCTAATAGCTATTATGAAGCAGGATAATATATCTATTAAGGAGAATATTTTATCATTGAGAAAAGACTTGGGAAATTATTACAATGACGCTGATTTTGAAAAAGCAGAATCAATGGGAGAGATTCTTTCATTAAATATTAAAAATAAACTGGGACTATCTTTTTAAGATTCTCATTTCTGTCTTATTGGAAGGCGTAATTCTCTATCTTTACCCCATGCAAAAAACAGCCATTCTTCTTGGAGCAACAGGCCTTACAGGTTCCTTTGTTTTAGAGCAACTTCTTTTAGATACAAGATATACTAGCATCAAACTTTTTTCAAGAACACCATCAGGTATTTCGCACCCAAAAGTGAAAGAATACATTGGCGACCTTTTGAGTTTAGAGAATCACAAAGAAGATATGACTGGAGATGAAGTATACATTTGCATAGGGACCACAAAAAAGAAAACACCCAACCACGAGCAGTATCTAAAAATAGACATAGGAATTCCGTCTCAGGCCTCTGAAATTTGTAAAAAAAATGGCGTTTCTAAACTGGCTGTCATTTCTGCTATTGGAGCCAATGCAAAAAGTTCTATACCTTACAACAAAATAAAAGGGAAGATGGAAGCTGCTGTCTTGGAAGCTGATATTGAGCATACCTATATTCTTCGCCCTAGTTTTATTTCTGGTAACAGACAAGAACATCGTGCGGGAGAAAAAATGGGAAAAACGGTTTTTAAATTCTTGAAATATCTTATGCCAAAAAAGTACCGTGCAGTTGAAGCAGAAGCCATTGCTGCAAAAATGATTGAATTGTGTAACTCAAAAGAGCCCTCGAAAATTATAGAATCGAACGAGATTTAATTTTATTAGAATTGGTTACAGTATTTTGACTAAACTGTGTTTTAACTTAGTTTAGGTTGTGTTATGGGAATTACTCTGTTTTGATAAATTTAATTGATTCATTTTCTATTCTAATAATGTAAAAATTTGGATGTAACGATGAAGTGTCAATAATATCTAACCCACTTAACCTGCCACATACTATTGTCTCTCCTAAAAGATTAATAATACTGAATTCTGGAGTGATAATCCAATCAACTTTCCCTGGAATTGAAGAGTTGTATTTTCCTTTGTTAATTCCCTGTGTTCCGACTGTACCAAAAAATATATTCTAGTCCAGTCTGTTGATCCATATAGATTTGGAGATCTCTTACCGAATAGTTCTCACCTGAAGGAAAACTCCCTTGTACTATTTGATTTTCTTCCCACGTTCCATTCAAATCATTTCCAACACAACACTTCACTGTAGCGATATACACAATACCTGTAGCAATGGTATATGAATCAAGTAGAATTGCTCATTGTCTTAACAATTGGTTGTTCACCTTCACTATTCAGCGATTACCTATCAATGTATTTTCTTAATTAAAGTGTGGCGTCTTAGAATAGAAGTCCAAAATTGAGCGATTGGAAGCTTAAAACATTCATAGGGAAATTCTGAGGAGGTCAAGCGCGTAGTTATCAATAAGTTTGGTCTCGGCTTCGGCTTACTAACATAAAAATAATTAATAACAATTTAATACCGCACGTAATGAAAAATATTAAACTAATTACAAATCTAATGATCGCCATCCTTGCAGGGATTCAATTTAGTTACGGTCAGTTTGGAGCTGAACTTGAACAATTTACTAGCAAAACTTGCATTGGGTACACGATAAAGATGTCAAACCTTAATACTGGAGATCAGAAATTTAGATATTTGGATTGTGATGGTCTTGAGGTGGAGATTACTCAAGCTCAAAAGACAGGAGTTATGACATACAGCTTCTGTGGTCTTGAGAATCAAGATATCCAGAGGGAGTTTGTATATCTTACTGGGGATACATTTAGGGTTAAAAAAGGGGCTTGTAATCCAACTCCTGACGTTGGAGCTTGCATTGGGTACACGATAGACATGTCAAACCTTAATGCTGGAGATCAGAGATTTAGATATTTTGATTGTGAAGGTTTTGAGGTGGAAATTATTCAAGCTCAAAAGACAGGAGTTATGACATACAGCTTCTGTGGTCTTGAGAATCAAGATATCCAGAGGGAGTTTGTATATCTTAATGGGGATACATTTAATGTTACAGAAGGGGCTTGTAATAATCTAACTCCTATACTTGATGAAGATACGGCTCCTTTAAGATCTTCATATGGAGGAGACAGAGCTAAGTCAATAAAAGAAAGAGAACCGTTTAATGCAAAAGTTTTTCCAAATCCAACAAATGGGAATGCAACCTTGACATGGGACGAGGACGAGGTTACTACATTGACTATTGTTGACTTATCAGGGAAACAAGTCTTGAATCAAATAATCGCTAAAGGAACTACAAGCGCAAGCTTTACAATTAATGATCCTGGAGTCTATTTCGCTTTGATTGAACAGAACGGAGAGAAAAAATGGTCCGGAAAAATAGTGAAGTTGTAAAGACAAATATTTTCTAGAAATATATTAGTATAAAGTGAACTACAATAATGTGGTTCACTTTTTTAAATTCCGATATCTTCTCAAGCTCCATGTGAGTAGAGTATAAACTAAACTCCGTTAATTGAATTAAAATCTAAGGTGTAAATTTTTAATTCAGCAAAACAGAGAATATGACTCCCTTGTACTATTTGATTTTCTTCCCACGTTCCATTCAAATCATTTCTAACAAAACTCTTCACTCTAACGATATTCACAATACCAGTAGCAATGGTATATGAATCAAGTAGAATTGCTCATTGTCTTAACAATTGGTTGTTCACCTTCACTATTCAGCGATTACCTATCAATGTGTTTTCTTAATTAAAGTGTGGCGTCTTAGAATAGAAGTCCAAAATTGAGCGATTGGAAGCTTAAAACATTCATAGGGAAATTCTGAGGAGGTCAAGCGCGTAGTTATCAATAAGTTTGGTCTCGGCTTCGGCTTACTAACATAAAAATAATTAATAACAATTTAATACCGCACGTAATGAAAAATATTAAACTAATTACAAATCTAATGATCGCCATCCTTGCAGGGATTCAATTTAGTTACGGTCAGTTTGGAGCTGAACTTGAACAATTTACTAGCAAAACTTGCATTGGGTACACGATAAAGATGTCAAACCTTAATACTGGAGATCAGAAATTTAGATATTTGGATTGTGATGGTCTTGAGGTGGAGATTACTCAAGCTCAAAAGACAGGAGTTATGACATACAGCTTCTGTGGTCTTGAGAATCAAGATATCCAGAGGGAGTTTGTATATCTTACTGGGGATACATTTAGGGTTAAAAAAGGGGCTTGTAATCCAACTCCTGACGTTGGAGCTTGCATTGGGTACACGATAGACATGTCAAACCTTAATGCTGGAGATCAGAGATTTAGATATTTTGATTGTGAAGGTTTTGAGGTGGAAATTATTCAAGCTCAAAAGACAGGAGTTATGACATACAGCTTCTGTGGTCTTGAGAATCAAGATATCCAGAGGGAGTTTGTATATCTTAATGGGGATACATTTAATGTTACAGAAGGGGCTTGTAATAATCTAACTCCTATACTTGATGAAGATACGGCTCCTTTAAGATCTTCATATGGAGGAGACAGAGCTAAGTCAATAAAAGAAAGAGAACCGTTTAATGCAAAAGTTTTTCCAAATCCAACAAATGGGAATGCAACCTTGACATGGGACGAGGACGAGGTTACTACATTGACTATTGTTGACTTATCAGGGAAACAAGTCTTGAATCAAATAATCGCTAAAGGAACTACAAGCGCAAGCTTTACAATTAATGATCCTGGAGTCTATTTCGCTTTGATTGAACAGAACGGAGAGAAAAAATGGTCCGGAAAAATAGTGAAGTTGTAAAGACAAATATTTTCTAGAAATATATTAGTATAAAGTGAACTACAATAATGTGGTTCACTTTTTTAAATTCCGATGTCTTCTAAAGCTCCATTTGAGGATAGTGTAAACTAAACTCCGTTAATTGAATTAAAATCCAAGGTGTAAATTTTTAATTCAGCAAAACAGAGAATATGACTCCCGAAGAATTATCAGAGTTCGAATCAGAGGCTATTACCCTATCTGCGATTGATCGAGACAATCCCAGAACTAAATCAATTTTGTGAAATCCGATGTATTTTTTAACTTTAGCAAACACTAAGTTAAATGGAGAAAACTATGAAAACTATTTTTACTTTAGCGATTGCCATCGCTCTATCTTCGGCATCACTATTCAGCCAAACCATTCTTTTAGAAGAAGATTTCGAAGCAGCTACTTTCCCTGCAGGTTGGACACAAACGTCGAACGCTACAGATGGCGGTTATCTTTTGGGTACCAATACTTCGCTGCAAAGTCAATGGTGGAGTATAGCAGACCATGGAAACATCATTGCGACCAACGATGATGAATGTGATTGCGATAAAACAGTTGATTACCTAATTACACCGCCGCTTGATTTAACTTCGGTGACATCCGTTGTGCTTCAATTTCAAAGTTACTTTGATGGAGGAAGCTTGTCTGGAGGAACTGAAGAGGCCACAATAGAATATTCGCTTAATGGTGGAGCTACATGGAATTTACTTCAAACAATTGTTGGTACGGATGATGGCGCATGGGATGCTGAAACAATAAGTTTAAATTCACTGGCGGGCAACGCAAATGTATTGCTTGCCTTTCATTATTTCGATGACAATAATTGGCTTTTTGGCTGGGGTATTGATGATGTTTTGGTGTTTCAATTAGAGGACACAGATTTGGCGCTCAGCTCACTTACAGTTAATACTACAGTAGATGTTTTAAACCCGAATACGGTTGCAGGTATTGTTTCCAATACGGGATTAAATGCCATTCAGTCCTTCGATGTTTCTTGGACTATTGGCGGAACAGTTTACACGACCAATTTTAATTCCTTGTCTATCCCTTCTTTGGGAACCTATAATTTTTCACATCCTGATTTACTCACTTTCGCCGCATCTGGCTTAGGTAATTTGGAAGTTGTCATTAGTAATGTAAATGGTTTAGGTCCAGATTTTAATCAGAATAACGACAGCATGTCAATGGAAATTGAAGCTGTTGAATACGCCACATTTGGTAATCGGGATTACATTTATTACCATGCAAGCTCAGCGCCACCTAATTGTCCGTTGGTATTGGTTTGTCATGGTTATGGCGGTTCCGCACAAGAAATTATGGATTATTCTGAATTTAATGCACTGGCGGAAGAATTTGGGTTTGCTGTTTGTTACCCTCAAGGAACAGAGGATGGTTCGAACACCACTTTCTTCAATGTGGGGTATGATTTTCAAAACAATCAAACGGTAGACGATGTTGCTTTTGTTGTGGATCTGATAGCTTCACTGCAGGCTTCCAATTCATTAAGTAGTCAGGATGTTTTCTGTACGGGAATGTCTAATGGTGGCGACTTCAGTTATATGTTGGCTTGTCAGGCTTCCGAAACATTTAAGGGCGTAGCACCTATAGCCGGTATGATTATGCAAGACATTATGGACAGCTGTAATCCGGTTAACGAGGTTTCTATTCTTGAGATTCATGGTACGCAAGACAATGTGACCCCTTTTCAGGGCGACCCCAACAATAATGATGGCTGGGGGGCTTATCCAAGTATTCCAAATACCATTGACTTTTTCACGAATTTGTTTGGATTAACGGCACTTAACTCAAGCACGTTTCCGGATATTGACCCCACAGATAATAGCACAGTAGATTCTGATAAATACATTCAGTTTGCTTCTTGCACACAGGTATGGCTTTATACAGTAAATGGCGGTGGTCACGATTGGCCAGGAGCATGGGGAAATATGGATATTTCTGCCAGCCGTGAAGCTTGGCTTTTCTTCGAGCAACTTTGTGGCAGTTCTGTTGGAATAGAAGAATATAGCAGCAGCAAAGATCGAGAACTGATTCGCATTGTTGATATACTGGGAAGGGAAACTAAATTAAAAAACGGTGAAGTGTTGTTTTATCAGTATTCGGATGGAAGTGTGGAGAAGAAAGTGGTGGTGAATTGATGTCTAAGTGAGAACTTACGCGTATGGAATGTAGGTGCGGTTAAGCACCAAAATACCCAATTAAGTTGTTTACACATAGCCATATGAACACTAATGCAAAAGTGATAAACAAGGCATTCATTAAATATTCACCAATTTTAAATAGGGCTTTTTTAGGAATATCATACATCGGGTAATATGAAAATTGCGTTATAACTTTCCCTGTCCAATATGCAGCAATTAGCGCTGTCAAAGCACAAGCCAAACCTGTTTGGTTTTTTAAATCTTCCACTAAAAGGATTGAGATTAAACCAAATGAGAAGTTTAATCCCTGAATATACCTTCCGTATGTTTTTGCAATTTCTTGGTTTAGAGGTTTTAGCTTTTTTATGTCATTGTACCAATCAAATACCATATGTCTGATGTAAGGATAAATAACTGCCGTAAACATCTGTCCAATTGCTCCAACAATGATTAGCCAATTAGGGACTTCATATTTCATTTATCTATTTTTTTAGTAATTGTTGTGGTTAGTTTTTACAAAACTTATCGAGCATTTGATCCGCCATGTTTGTTTTATATTTTTCCCTGTAGCCCAATTGAATTGCTTTATTTAAATTTAAACAGCCTAATTCAGTGCCCCCCCTTTGGAAGTGCATACTTGCAGTGTTTATGTAGACCAGAGGTTCTTTTGGGAAAGCTTTTTTTGCTTTATTTAAATCGCGTTCTGCTAACTCAAACTCTTTATTGTAAGAGTAAGATAGTCCTCTATTTATAAAAAGAGCCATGTAATCACTGTCAATTTCAATCGCATTCGTTAGGTCTGATATAGATGATTCATAATCTTTCAATTGGAAATAGCATGCGGATCTATTCATATAGATATCGGTACTTATTCCATATTCCATTTCAGCTTTATTCAAAATATGAATAGCCTTTTTGTATTTTTTGTCATGTATGTATTCAATACCATCCGATAACAATGGGTATTTTTCGTAATCAATCTCATGAACTAAATTCTTGCTACTGATTGGCGAATCAATCTTATGAACGATATTCTGACCATCGATTTGTGCGTAATCAACTATCGCTTCGTCTTGGGAGCAAGAGAATACAAGAATAGTAACGAGAAAAATTAGATTTTTCATGATTTTAATTAGTGGTTAAGCTATTGCGTTACACTAAAGGTATGATTAATTTGGAATTAAGTACTAGCTAGTTTGAAGGATTTATCATGTTTAGTGAGATTTAAGCAATTGACTGTAGTAAAACCCTCAACTCTTTTATTTATGGAGCAACTGCCAAAGAATATACGAGAATTAAGCTGATAGTAGTATGAATAAGAAATCACTAATTTGCCGAGTAGTTAAGAGATTTTTATTTAAATGCAATATGAAGATTTACGAATTAGATTTTGAAAAAAGCTGTTACTTTATTATGTACGCAGATTATATGGGTGTAACTCTTAAATTCTCAAAACATGAAAAGTATAAAAAACATCATTTTAATTGTCCTCTATATCTTTACCTCTTTTGGATCGCTAAATGCAAGAAACGCCGAGGACATTATTAAGCAAAGAGAGGTTAAGAAGTTTAATTATTTCTTGTCAACTGGTCTTATGAAAGCCGTTGTGATTAATATGCAATATGGTCAGGCTGAGGTTATTTCCAATTCGGATAGGACGGCAATGAAAACAGCTGAGGTGTTTCGAGTTGATCTTGTTTTTTCTGATTTTCCTTCAGAATATGATATGGAATCATTGAATTTAAAGCGAATTCGATTAATCCAAAAATTGCGCCCTGATTTAGTGAAGGATGAAAAGGTTCAGTGGCGATTAATTCGTCAAATGAGATGTAAAAATGCTGCTGAAGCAAAAACACTTTTTCATGGGATCGTCATACATTATCGTCCTGTACAATCAAAAGACATAATGGAAGTTGACACTAGATTTCTACTGACTAATTTACCTGTATCAGATTCAATTAGATCAGTTAATAAGCTAAGAAAATTATTAGTTGACACTTCGGTCATTCATATCATGAATCGAAATAAAAAAAGGTGGAAGAACATGGTTGTTGTAACAGATTTAACAGGAAGTATGTCGCCATATGCTTCACAGGTGATTCTTTGGCTTAAACTAAGCTCTATAGATAATAAGGTTTCAAGTGTTACCTTTTTTAATGACGGTGATATGAAACATATAAAACCAATTGGGTCTACTGGTGGAATATACATGAAGAGAACCACAGATTACGATGAAATACGTGAGTTAGCGCTTATCACAGTTCGTGCCGGCAACGGCGGAGATGGCCCAGAGAATGATTGTGAAGCTTTGATCGCTACACAGAAATTTAATCCCAATGCTAAAGAAATGATCCTGATCGCTGATAATATGGCTCCGATTAAGGATAAAGTACTTATTGGTCAGATTTTAAAGCCGGTGAGGGTAGTGCTTTGTGGAACAACATATGGGATTAATATAGAGTACTTAAATCTCGCAAGAGATACAGGAGGGTCGGTTCATACGATGGAAAAAGATCTAACTCATTTAATGGAAATGGAGGAGGGTAAAACATTCTCCTTAAACAATATAGTTTTCAAGATTGTAAATAATCGAATTATTCAGTTTAGCAAAACGTAAGGTATAAAATTTCATTTCTTCATACGCTCTGTTAATAACAATTAGGTGTAAAATGACTGCAAGAATTTACTGTCTGAATATATTAAAGCACTATATTGCATTATTATTAAAATAATTCCACTATGAAAAAACAATTAATTTTAGTTCTTGCTGCACTCAGTATTTCTATAAGTTCTCAAGCCCAAGCCTTACAGGGATGGTATAATTATGGTAAAGAAGTGGAAGTGTTTTCAATGAATTTTAATCGCTATAGGACTCACGTTTTTCCTGACTCAACTGTTCAAGTAGAATATAATTCCGGTTTAGGAAATGTTTGGATGCATGGTGTTGGACAAGTTTTAGACCCAACTTCATGGGTGTTTGAGAACGGAATTGTTTACTCCATAGATGATCAAACACCCTATTATATTGATTCTGTTGCTTTTCCTTATTATTATTACCGCCCGCAAACGACTGCTGGGGATACATTGGTTATTCAGCTGTATAAAGAAGGAAATATAGAAAGTTTTTACGATGACCCTTGGGATGGACAACCCGGTTATGATGACAACTCATATGCTCGTTTGAAATATGACACATTATCTTATAGAGGAGCAACTCCATTTTTAGAAATCACGAAAATTTTAACTGATGATGATGTAACGTTTAATGGACAAGGATATATGAGTTATCACATTGGTGAATTAATTCCAGCTGGAGAAGTGGTAGCGGCTACATATACCTATTACCCTGGGAATCCTTATGCCGATGGTGATACATTAGATAATGGTTTTGTTCCAACACCAACAAATTTAATCAACGATTTTATTGGCTATTATTTTGTAGATGCAGACCGCGAAACTGAGCTTGGTCTATATAATCATGGATTAATTGCTACGGGCTCTGCTCGTTATAATGACAATTCAAATGGTTGGGGACAGCAGTATTGGCCGGGTATGGCAGCATCTGCAGGGATTTATCATGTTGATATTGATTTCTATTTAACATCAACTTTGGGTATTTCGTCCCTTGATTTAAGTTCAAAAATTAAGGTGTTCCCGAATCCCTGTACAAATTTTATTCAGGTAGATTTATCAACTTTTAAGGATTCTGATTTATCCATCAGTCTTATCAATAATGAAGGTAGAACGGTTGAAGTATTCAAACCGTTAGCGAATGCAGCAACATTTAAAATTGACATGTCTCAACACTCAAAAGGTGTTTACATTTTAAAAATTGAAGGAGCCACAGAAACGTTAAGAAAACAAATAGTTAAAGGTTAATTCAATTTTTAAGCGGATTAGGAAACAATTATTTTAGTTCAAAAAGAAGTGTCGCAGAATACATTTTGCGCGTTTGAATGATTAGCATTCGAAGCGAAATCTTAGTGGAGTATAGGTAGTGTTACCCGAGCCTACATCAAAACAATCGATCACCCAAACGGCTTCATTTAGAACGTAAATAGATTATGTTCTACGATTATATATTTATGCCATGACTTTTAAACCTTCTTCAATCAATTCGTGCATCAACATTACCCCATGTTTTTAAATATTCAGCTCTTTTTTCGACGCTTATTTTCTTTTTCAACAATTGTCAGATAAAGGAAAAAAAATAGTTCTTTAGTACTATGAAGATCAGCACAACAATAAAAATATTCTCAGTAGACACTTCTTCTGAACTTAATTTACCTCTGGTAGATGCTGGAATTAGTGCTGGATTCCCATCACCTGCTGATGATTTCTTGGATGTTTCAATAGACCTTAACAAGTTTCTTATCACCAATAAAGAGGCGACTTTTTTCGGAAGAATTAAGGGCGATTCAATGATCGATGCAGGGTTAAACGATGGCGATTTATTAATTATTGATAAAAGCTTAGAACCTGTAAATGGAAAAATTGCAGTTTGCTTTATTGATGGAGAGTTCACGGTCAAGCGTATAAGAATTACGGATAAGTGTATTTATTTAGTGGCTGAAAACAAAAACTATCAACCAATAAAAGTGTCAGAAGACAATGACTTAATCATCTGGGGTATCGTTACAACAGTCATTAAATCCGTATAAGGCATGTTTGCATTAGTTGATTGTAATAATTTTTACGCTTCGTGCGAACGAGTATTTCGTCCCAACCTAAGAAATAAACCAATTGTTGTTTTGTCGAATAATGATGGTTGTGTGATTGCTAGAAGTAATGAAGCAAAAGTATTAGGTGTTCCTATGGGTGCTCCAGCTTTTAAGCACAGAGAATTATTCCTTGCAAATAAAATCAATGTATTTTCTTCAAATTTTGCGCTCTATGGAGACATGAGCTCCCGAGTAATGAACATTCTTTCTACGTTTACACCAGACATTGAAATTTATAGCGTAGACGAAGCCTTTTTAAACTTATCAGGCTTTGAAATGTTCAACTTAGAAGCGTATGGGAAGGAAATCAATTACAAGGTAACTAAGAGTACAGGTATATCAATTAGCGTTGGAATTGCTCCCACAAAATCACTAACCAAAGTAGCGACTCGAATTGCCAAGAAATTTCCAAATAAAACCAAAGGAGTTTATATTATTGACACCGAAGAGAAAAGAATAAAAGCACTTAAATGGATAAAGGTTGGAGATGTGTGGGGAATTGGCCGTTGCCATGAAAAGCGTTTAATTGCAAAAGGAATCAAAACAGCATATGACTTCACTCAATTATCCGATGTATGGGTAAAAAAGCACATGGCCATTGTCGGGATAAGACTAAAGAAAGATTTAGAAGGGATCCCAACAATAAAAATGGAGGATGTCAAGCGCAAGAAATCAATTGCAACGACTCGAACATTTGAGAGAAACCATACAGACATCGACGATATTCAAGAACGAGTATCAACTTTTGCTGTTATATGTGCTGAGAAATTGCGCAAACAAAAATCGGCTTGCAATGCAATTCTAGTGTTTATTCACACCAATGGATATCGGAAGGAATTGCAACAGTACGGTAGAAGTATTGTTGTAAAAACAGACTACCCAACCAATTCTAGTATTGATATTGTAAAATATGCTGTAAAAGGATTGAAGGCTATTTACAAAGAAGGCTATCAATACAAAAAAGCAGGAGTAATTGTGATGGATTTAACACCTGAAAACCAGCATCAATTAAATCTCTTTCTCAAAGAGAATCCTAAACATAAAGCTTTAATGAAAGTAGTAGATGATTTGAATCAATCCATTGGGCAAAAGAAACTTAAATTAGCATGTCAGGACTTAGGTAGAACGTGGAAAATGAAGCAAGAAAAATTATCACCAAGATACACTACACGGTTAGATGAAATCATAACAATCAACACATAATGTGTTACCATTCCATCAATTCTCAAAAATTAGTTCTTGTTTTCCTTCAACTTTTGCTTTAAGAGCAAGGCGTTTGATTTCTCATAGAGTATGTAAAGGGTTTAACATAATTCTTTTCCATTAACCGTAGACAAAATACTGAGCCTGTTTGGTTTTATAGTGTTGAGAGGTTTCTGGCTCACTTGAGTAAACAGGTTTCTTCTTCTTTAACACAGTATCTATTTTTTATCATAGTATTCCGGCTTCTCCATCGAGAACGTTTTCATTTTTTTCTTGGTTATTTTATCGGTCACTTTGTAATTCTTTTTAAACAAAAATTGAATCATTATCGGATAATCAAACTTATCATTTACACAGATTAAATCATCCTTTGTAAAATTATAAAGATTAAATGTCCAATAATTGTGGCTCTCATAGCCATTTAAAGTCATCGTTATTATTTCGAAATTACCGTCACCATTTAAATCTCTTTCTAAACGCATAGAAGAAGCCATGTCAAGAAATGAAAATTTTGTGAATTTATTGTTCGGCTGTTGAATCAGATAGATCACTCTTTCGTTCAAACCTGCAATTCCACAGCCACCATTCCACCATAAAATCTTTACATCAAGAAGTGAATCCCCATTGAAATCGGCAACTAATAATGTGTCATAAAGACTGCCGAAACCTCCACCAATTGAATAGGGTTCCATTATTAGTTGAATCTGCTTTTTGTTTTTAAATATCGTGATTAACGACGAGTCTTTATCTTCGAATGCTGATAATTGAATAGTTAAAGAATCTGAGGAGTTAAAGAAATCGGAGGTAGCTGATGACCATTGCGTTTTTGTGGTCTTAGATTCTTGAACAGTCCAAGTGCCCTTTTTAAAATACTTAATTGATGGATATTTTTCAAAAGGATATTGGGCATTAAGATAACCAACAATTTTCGTTTCAGTTTTTTTAATCGGTTCCGCTTCTACTTTTGTTTCCTCTGAAAATAAAGGGTCATTAGAACAGCTTGCAAGGAAAACAATTAGGGTTGGGATTAAATACTTCATTTTTCGATTTTCATATAATTACGATAGTTGATTCTTATTTCTTTTAAATGTTGAAGGATAATTAGTTCCCCTGTAATTGATTTTATTCGTGCCTTTTACTCTAAAATGGACAATACACGATTTTTGAATAGTCTTTCAATAGCGTATCCTATTTATTTCAAGAAAGCCAAAACCTCCACAACCTTTTCCTCAAGTCCTTTTGAACGAGATTCCCGATTTCCAGCAATATTAATAATTATCGGGTTTTTATATTTGTTATAGACTGTATTCAGAAACTCCCGAACCTTTTCGACGGCGTCGTCTTCGTAGGGGCTAAGCACCAAATGCTTTCGTTTTTCCTTTTTCAAACTATCAATCGTAAACTTCGTTCCTTTTGATCCCACTTTAGTCGCAAAAACCACCGTACAATGCGCTCCTCTCAAATTAGATAAAGTACGCTCTTTTAGATCATCCGAAAAGTTCTCCCTCAGCCCATATTCGGTTTTCAGGCTTAGGTCTTTTCCAGCCTCCGTCATAAAACCCTTAGGGGCGATACCTCCCGTTTTGATATTTGCTTTTTTTGCGGCAATCAGACCGCCTTTATCGGCACCCGTTTGGCCACCTGATATAATTTTGAAAACTTCCATTTGTTGAACTTTTCTATTAATTATACCCTAAAAGCTTTCTTTATTTCACTTTTTACATGATTTTTTACTGAAAATCAACAAAACCGGTTGTTTCAATGCATTAAAAAAGGCCTATCAAATGGAAGTAATTAGAACTTGGTTTTATATTTGATTAAACCTCGCTCACATTGTGGAAATAAACCTTTTTATGTTCGGTACGCGGGTCTTCTTTAACTTCCAGAAAAACATCTCCTTTTTTGAGTACACTTCCCGTTTTTACGAGGTGCGAATGCCAGTTTTGATAGATGTTCCAATCGTCCTCTCCCCAATCTTTTTTGTCGTCTTGTCTTTCGCTTACTAGTCTGCTTTCTGAATCGAGGGACATGCCAGGGTGGCCCCAGTCGTTACAAAACCAGTTTTCTTTTGCTGGCTCAATTTGGATGACGCTACCGCATATTCCCCCTCCCTTAAAAGTGATTTGTTGCTTCAATTGTTCTTCGCTCATTTGATCGAGCTTTTCTTTTAATTCTATGTATGTCATTTACTGTTCTTTTTATATAATATACTATTTTCAAATCCAAAATGTAACATTTAGGATGATTTTATTTTTTAGAATTACTCTTATGAAGGGCTCGGCACTTCCAAAGAAAGCTTGCTGCTTCAATTGTTTTGTTGTTGGTTCGATTTGTGATTTTAGGTATTTAAAAAGGCCTAAAAGTCAAACGAATCTGCTGCAGGTTCTTCGCTATCAAACCGTATTTTATCACCTTTGATGGTTTGGAAATAAAGGTCTCCTTTTTTGAAAACTGGATCTACACTTGTTAAATAGGCATACCATTCGTGATAGTCTTCCCAGTCTTTTGAATTCCAGTTTTTCTTTTCTTGCTGTCTTTCTTGGATGTGTTTACTTTCTGGCATTAAATCCACGAAAGGGTATTTCCAATCCGTGCAATACCAATTTTCTGTTGCTGTATTGAGTGTAATGATTTTACCGTGGTACCCAGAGATATCGAAGTTGATGGATTTGTTTAGCTCTGCTTCAGTGAGTTTTTCAAGCGTTTCTTTTAATTTTTTGTAGGTCATGTGCTGTTGTTTTCTATAACATACTATTTTCAAATCCAAAAAGTCGATTTTTAGCAATATATATTTTCAATCTCTTTTATTCTAAGTCAATTCTTACTTACATATTTACAGAGTGTCGTAATCCATACAAACCGTTTCACACAATTATTGCGTATCGTAAATTTTGATTTTGTATAAGGACTAAATAATTCATTTATTATCTTTTCTTTGTAGATGATATTATCTGCTTTGATAATATGATACTATTTTCAAATCGAAAAAGTAAGTTTGAGGATAAGTTGAATTTGTAAAAAAACATCTGTAATTCGATATGATATGAGTAAGAAACTCAAAGAGGAGAATACCGAAAACGTGCTTAGTGAGTTTGTATACTACTGGGATGAGTGGCATAAAAAGTGGTATGAAATTGTCATAACTTCACTACCCAATCATATAGTAATTAAGGATAACTGGTTTTTACCGAGAAAAGCACCTAATATGCCAGAACTCAAAGAAATTTTACAAAAGTCCCATATAGATTACAAGGGCTTCAAGCTGCAAAATCTCAAAGATGAAATACAAAAAAATTGGGGAAAACTCACTTCAGCTTCTAAGAAGCTATATTATAAAAAATACAAAATCGTAGAAACGGGATATCGTTTAAAAAATAAAGGTATAGCTAAGCCGTTGCCTATCCATATGGCATTACCTGAGCCATACTGGATTTCCAAGAAAATACTGAAAGGTGGCACACCACGTGCGGTGTTTTTTAATATCAACCCTGGACCAAATAAGTTTTATCATTTAATAGATTCAAGCATTCATAAATCTAATGCCAAATATAATCAAGATGAAGTTTGGGAACATGATGCAAATAACAAATTGCATACTCACAATTGGTCCAAAGTTTATTACGATCCATTAGTTACTAAAAAACCAAAAAAATATTCAGAATTCATAAATACGTTAATTAAAACTTATTCCAAAGAAGATAAATTTTGGCATGTTGAAAAAAGAGTAAAGTGGGTAAATGAAATTAAAACAGACCTACCACTTTGTACTCTTGAGGACATCGCCAATTTTGAATATTTTCCGTTTCATACAAATAAAGCCAAAGAAATCGATGAAGCTTGGATAGATAAGGAAAAACATAAGAAATACCTTTTGGATACCGCAATACATTTATGTCAAAAAGTCGAGACTTTAGAATTGAAAAATAAGATAATATCTCGGGGTAATTGGAGTAAAGGTTGGAAGTCCTATTTTGAGCAGCTTAGTAAAGAATACAAATCATGGAAAATATCAGAAAAAAGAATTATTGTCTATCCACTTTGGAATGAGGACGGAAATAAAGGATCGACACCCTACACTTTAAATATTTGTTATGAAAGTTTAGCCAACGAAAATTATATCTTTTTCCTAAACTTTGATGGAGGCGGATCAAATGCACAACAAATGCGAATACCATCAATTGGACCAGATGAATCAGAAACTTGTAAATCTGTTTGTTTTATTGAAAATGAAGGTCATGAATATGAATCTGTTTATTTTGATAAATTCATGAAAAATATTAAGGATTACATACTGAAACAAATATAAAGAAAAACGAGAAATAAACCTGAGGACCATTACTACTATATGAAATTCTCAATGAATCCTAACAGTATTTCCACCACCTTCTTCTCAAGTCCTTTAGATCGAGACTCTCGGTTATCAGCAATATTCTTCAGATAATATGAGATAGCAGGTGAAACCTTTAGCTATAAAAGGAATTAAATCTATTTTTTCTAATTGGAAGGATACGCCCTAGTCAGCTCCAATTTCGGCAACACACTTCCGATTTTTACCTTTAAATACTTTAAGTATTGTTTGGGTTCCTTTTCTTTAAACAGATCCTCATCAAAAGCCTCAGCAGGAGCCTTTTGTTTCCGCTCCCAGGTGCAGATTTCATCAATGGCATTGTAATGGCCCATAGCCACTTTGAGCTGTGCTTCCAGCTTGGTTAGCTCCCAATCGAGTAATTTGTGTTCGCGCTGTGCTTCAAGAAAAGACCAATGCAAGTCTTCAATTTTTGCAGAACGTTTCTTGTTCTTTTTAATATCTGCTACAGTGTAATTCTCTTTAGGTAATTCTTTTGCCTTATTGTAAAGTGTTTCGTCTTCGTCTTTAAGCTTAGTGCCTCCCAATACTTTAAAGGTCTTGAGAAATCCGCCTTCTTTTTCATAGCAGTATTTCTTGTAAAGCGACTCGTTCTCTTTTTTTAATGCGCTCGCGTCAAATTTTATACTGTCTTTAGACTTGGTTAAGTGGTATACGCCTTTAACAAAACCCGTTTTTCCAATGCATTGAAGAAGGGCAGATTTCGCTATTTTAAGTTGGCTATCTGCAATATCTGCATTCAATTTGACAGTATGAAACTCCTTTTGCAGCTTAAGCTCTGCTTTATTTGCAGCTCGTTTTTCTCCGTTAGAGGCTTGCGCACTCAGTATATCTGCGGAGTTGATTTGCTCCTCAAACTTGAGTTGCTCTTTTCTGAGTCTTTTGGCCTCTTTTAATACCTCTTTTTTAACAAAAGATTCATCCATATTAAACCATTCTCCTGCAATCCAATATTCATTGAAATGATAATGTAGGTGAGTTTCGAGTGCTTCCACAAAAGGCACATTAGCCAAGGTATGCTCATCAAAAATATCTCTTGGATTCCCTGTTTGGTGTTGTTTGATTCGGGATTCAGTGGTTTTATCCTTTCGAACAATTCCAATCTTCACATAAGGTCCTTTTTGCCCTGTCAGATAATCAACATCTCTTAAAAAATACAAGCTACCTCTTGTTTTTACCATACCAGCTATAAATTATAATAAAAAAATAAATATACGAATTTCTTTTAATCATCAAGGATTCAGCGTGTTGTTTCAAAACTATTTTCCGAAAATTTTTGTAAAAACTGACAATATTGATTTTAAAATAGTATTGTATAGATAAAATTAATTTATGCCACACTCTCTTTTTATTTTCCGATTCGATGACCAAGCTCCAACAGAGCAGGACCTGTATATTTTTAATGCTGTTTCAATAAAAGGAATTGATTCTGTCAAGTTAAAAACCACACCTTTTGGTTATGTGGCATTAATTATAACAGAATTAAACGTGAAAGCCCTCAATCGGAGGTTTAAAAGAATAGAAAATAAACATAATGTCCGCCTTCCAATTTTTATTATGGATCTAACATCTCCCAAAGTAGAATGCGAGGGTACTTACTTTCGAATTGGAGATTTAAGTCCAAACTGTATCCGAAGGAGGCAGCTTCCAAAAAAGAATGTGGAGACTGCTGAGCTGAAGAGTGACGAGATTTTGGAGAAAATTTACGATAAAGGAATGAGCAGTATCACCAAACACGAAATGGGAATTCTGGATGAGCTGTCAAGTAACCTCAGAAATGCTGAAAAATAATAAATCTTGGATTAAACTTTAATTCTGGACCCAAATAGGGTATAATAATATAAATAAGAACAATACATTATGAGCAAAAAATTAAATGCCCTAAGAAATGACTTCGCAAAAAAACTAGAAAAGCTCGAGTGCGCAAAAAAACAACTAAAACAAGAATTTGTTGGTATAGATCGTGTCATCGATCAGATAATCGAAAATGTTCGACCGTGGTACACAATGAACCAGATTCAGGAAAAGCCAGCAGTAATTAACCTGTGGGGATTGACTGGAGTAGGTAAAACCTCTCTGATAATTAGATTGATGGAAGTACTAGAGTGCCAAGATGACACCTACCGTATCGATCTTGGAGAAAAGAGTGGACACTTGTCACTAAACAGCACCATAACAGAGCTAGGAGAGAACAGGAACAACCAACCCCTCGTCATTATTCTTGATGAGTTTCAGCATTCAAGAACTCTAAAGGGGCCGTTCGGCGAAGAAATAGAACGGGATGAAAATCGTCTTTTATGGGAATTAATCGACTCAGGGAAAATCACCTACCTACAATATCAAGGAAATATATGGGGATTTGAAGAGCTCATTGCAAAGCTTAAGAAGTTACTCGGTATAGGCGTTGAAGTTAAAAACGGACTTGTAGTAAAAGGAAGGCCCTTCTATGAATTAGAGATCTCTACTTTTATTGAAAACGACAACGAACTTCCCTTCTTGCCACCATCAGATTACGAAAACTTAATTGAGTCTGCAGGTAAACACTTTGGCATAGAATTGCGCTTGGACCTTATGGATCTGCTCTTCGAAATGAACGGAGAGGAAACAATACAGTTTTTGAATAAAGCATTGGTTTATGCAAAGAAACCGAAAACGAAGAACTTCTCCCAAGCCTTAATTTTTGTACTTGGAAACATTGATGAAGCATACACTATGAGCGATAATTACAATGCTGATATTTCTGCCGACGAATTTTACAGGCTCAGCCTTAAGATAACACTGCCGAAAATGAAAATAGCGCTTCGTTCAAGGTTTAGAGACGAACAGATCGCACGACTCGGTAATATTCACATCATCTATCCGGCACTCAATAAAGAAGCATATGAAAAGCTCATCTGCATGGAGCTGGATAAAATGTCCACACGAATGAACGAGATGTATTCTCTTTCTATGACTTACGACAAAAGTGTTGTGAATACGATTTACAAGGAAGGCGTATACCCTTCACAAGGAGCGCGACCAATCTTCACTACCATACACCAGCTCATCAAAAGTAAGCTTGGTATCTATATGAACCAATTGCTTATGCGAAAAGTGAATGCCGACACCCTGCGCCTGACTATCGATAAGGGAGCATTAAAGTGCGTATTTGTGAAAAAGAACAAAGTGCTGTTTGCACATTCAGAAGACCTTCCTTCCGATCTTGAAAAATTGAGGGTCTCGAAAAAAGATGAAATCCAAGCAATAACTGCAGTTCATGAAGCCGGACATACGGTACTCGCCATTGCTCTTTTGAATCGCATTCCAGAAATAGTT